>Ga0208357_1002597_pt1 | contig 11818 bp, 10 predicted proteins | sample NGESurdeep092012_6_FD_184487 | JGI IMG/M metagenome (GOLD analysis project Ga0208357, IMG submission 184487) | Arctic peat soil microbial communities from Barrow, Alaska - NGEE Surface sample F52-2 deep-092012 (SPAdes) | ecosystem: Environmental > Terrestrial > Soil > Wetlands > Peat ... | reverse complement strand
CCGGACAGGCCAATCATTAGCAAACCGAGCGCGAGTACCCGATTGCGCGCGGAGGCGCCGCGGTTGCGGTACCGCAATGTCAATCGCAGTGAGACATCGCGAAGCCACCGAGCCCCATTCCCATTATTTCGCATACGCCATCTGCTGCATCCGGTCGGCGAGCGTGATCTTGGTAAATCCAGCGGGGACGTTGAACGCCGTTGGCGGCACATCCTCAGCGCGAACGTTCGTCACCTCGTTCTCGATGCCCGCATTCGCTCTCAGTTGCATGCCCGCGAGCATGGTTGTACTCGATTCCCAGCGCGTGACCATCTGCAACTCGCACCCGGCCATCGAGGTGAGTACGCCGCGCACCTGAGCGATGGATTTTGACGAGATCAGCAGGGTCGCGCCTGCGGTGACGTCTCCGGGCGTGATGAACGCCCCGCTGCCTGGCGTGGTGCACGGGACCATCGCGTATTCGCTCGTGGACGTGAACGTGCCATTCAGGGTCATCCCCGGATTCTTTACCAAGGTCGTGCCCCGTTGGACGACTCGATATACGCGAGCGGCATGGCCGCTGACCGTCACCGAATCGGGGACGCTATCCACCGCAAACGTATCGGCGATCATCTGCGCCTCGCGGCCTTGCTTCGCCCGCATGAACTCCACCATCTCCGCCCAACCCCCGTCCGCTGCCAGTACCGCGTACTCGCGAGACGCTGGGTAGACGACGAACCAATGATCCGGGGTCCGGATGGAGTAATCACCCTTCGCCAAGACCACTCCGCCCACTGAACCCTGGACCACGTCCATGCGCGAGTCACCCCTTCCGTCCACCTGAATATGGGCGACGAGGGTGAGCGAATCGTGGTCAGGCAGCAAGTCCTGCACGTCGGGGAGCGACGTGTACACGTGTTGAGTGATGTCGTATGCGTATCCCGGTGCCACGCGAGCATGGGAAGGCGGCGACGTCACCAGCATAGCGCCGACGAAGATGGAAGCGACCGCTCGTGAGTGTGGCATGTGACCTCAGGGTAATTGAACCGACGACCGTTTCACTCGCACGGGTCATCAACTCAAGGTTTGGCGCGTTTAGATGTAACACTTCGGCTCTCCGCTCGCCCAGGATTGCCATGTATGCGCATTCTACTAACGTTCAACGGGGCCTCCGCGATGACGCGAGACTCCGGTGTCGTATGGTGGGGGAACTCATGAGTCTTCGCTTTAGTCGCATTTGCGGCAGCATGCTCGCCGCCGGCGCTCTTGCCGCAGCGCCCCAGCAGCCCGTCAAGCAGACGGCAGCCGCGGCTAATCCGAACAGAGCGCTCGTCAATCGTTACTGCGTCACCTGTCACAATCAAAAGCTCAGGACCGCCAAATTAGCGTTCGATCTGCTTGATCTTGACCATCCGGAAAAGGACGCGCTGACGTGGGAGCGGGCCATTCGTAAACTGCGCGGAGGCATGATGCCTCCGATCGGAGCGCCCAGGCCACCTCTGGCGGCGGTCAATTCGTTTGCCACCTACCTCGAAAACTCTCTGGATAAGGCGAGCGCCGCCCACTTCGATCCTGGCAGCGTGCGTATCCACCGCCTGAATCGCGACGAGTACGCGAACGCGATGCGCGATCTGTTCGGCATCGAGGTGAACGCGGCCGCGCTGCTCCCGACCGACGATATCAGCGACGGTTTCGACAACATTGCCGACGTCCTGAAGGTGTCGCCTTCGTTTCTGGAACAATATATTATGGCCGCGCGCGCCGTCGCCAGACAGGCAATCGGGGCTCCGCCCGTGGCCAAAGAAGTGAAGACAGTGCTGCGTGGGATCGATCCTGACGTGCCGCTGCCTCCCGGAGCGCGCGGTGGAATCGCCGCCCGGTACCTGGCCCCGTACGAAGGAGACTACGAAATCCGCGCGACGAACAATCCGGCAGTCTTCACCGTCGATGGAGCCGTCGTCGATACCAAAGGGCGTAGTCATCTGACGGCCGGGCTTCACACCATCCTTTCGGCCAATGCCGGGCGCAGTTTCGTCGAGAGTGAAGGCGAGTTATTTGGCTTCGTTCCTGGCGCGGCGGGCACGGGTTATGCCAGCACTGGCACCGTTGCCGGCGGCGCCATAGGCGGCGGACGCGGGCGCGGCGGGCGTGGCGGACCCAATGTCACCGTCGACGGTCCGTTCAATCCCACCGGCAATCCGGTTGAAACCGCCAGCCGCGCGCTCATTTTCGTATGCCACGCTCCCGATCCGAAAGAGGAAACGGCGTGCGCCTCGCGCATCCTGTCGAACCTCGCGGAAAAAGCGTTCCGGCGCTCCGTGACCCCGAAGGATCTCGCGCCCCTCATGCAGTTCTACGACGAAGGCCGCAAGACCGGCAATTTCGAGAATGGCATCGAGAGCGCGACTGTCGCGATGCTGTCGAGCGTCAAATTCCTCTATCGCGCCGAGCCTCCTCCGCCCGATGCCAGACCGGGCAGCATATTCCGTCTGAACGGCACCGAACTCGCGTCGCGCCTGTCGTTTTTCCTGTGGAGCAGCATCCCTGACGAAGAACTGCTCACGGTGGCCCGCGAAGGCAAGCTGAGCGATCCTGCGGTGCTGGAGCATCAGGTTCGGCGCATGCTGGCCGACCCTCGCGCCGAAACGCTCACCACCAACTTCGCCTTTGAATGGCTGAAGATTCGCGATATGGCCGGGTTTGAGCCCGACCCGTTCGTTTATCCGGCCTTCAATGCCGCTCTCAAGACCGCGTTCGGCCGGGAGATGCAGTTGTTCGTCGACAGCATCTTCCACGAGGATCGCAGCGTGGTGGATCTTCTCAGTGCCAACTATACGTTCGTGAACGAGCGTCTGGCCGCGCACTACGGCATTGCAAACGTGCGGGGCGACCAGTTCCGCCGCGTTACGCTCACCGATCCGAACCGCTTCGGGCTTCTGGGCAAGGGCGCTGTTTTAATGGTGACCGCATATCCTAACCGCACCTCGCCGGTGCTGCGAGGGGCTTACATTCTGGAGAATATTATGGGCACTCCGCCCTCTCCTCCTCCTCCGAATGTACCCGCGTTCAAGGAAAACAAGGATGGCGAACAAGCGAAAACCATTCGCCAGATTCTGGAAATGCACCGGGCGAATCCCACCTGTAACACCTGCCACGGCGTGATGGATCCCCTCGGATTCTCGCTTGAGAATTTCGACACCATTGGCGAGTACCGCACGATGGATCGCTTTACGCGCACGAAGATCGATACCAGCGGCAAACTGGTGGACGGAACCGCGGTGAACGGCCCAACCGATCTGCGCAATGCGATTCTGCGGCATCCCGAGCAGTTTGCTCAGACCTTCACCGAGAAATTGATGACATATGCGCTGGGACGCGGCGTCCAGTACTACGATATGCCCACTGTCCGCGGGATTGTGAAGAATGCCGGGCACGACAACTACCGGTTCTCGTCCATCGTGATGGGGATCGTTACGGCTCCGGCATTTCAGTCGAGCATGGTTGAATCCGTGGCTGCACCGGATACGGCCCCGGTGCAAGTCGCCGCCAGGTAGATTACAAAGGAGTCGAAATGTTCATTACCAAAAAGCATTTGACGCGCCGCACCGTATTGCGGGGAGCGGGAACCGCCCTTGCGCTTCCATTACTTGACGCCATGATTCCGGCGCGCACGGCACTGGCACAGACAGCGGCCAATCCCACGCCTCACCTGGGCTTCATTTACTTCCCCCATGGCGCGGTCATGAACAAATGGACGCCCACCGGTGAAGGCCCGATCGGGGAGTTCGGAGAAATCCTGAAACCGCTCGATAAGTACAAAGCGATGACGACGGTGTTCAGCAACCTCGACAATCAGGCGCCCGTGGGCCCCGTCCACGCTCTTGCGCCTGGAACGTGGCTCTCCTGCGTTCACCCCGCCATCAGCCAGGAGCCGCACGCCGGAACCACGGCGGATCAGATCGCGGCGCAACACCTCGGCCAGGATACGCCTCTGCCTTCGCTTGAAGTCGCGACGGACAACCGCGGTGGCGGCGGGTTCTGCGACCGCGATTACGGCTGCTCCTACGCGGCGACGATTTCGTTCCGCACGCCCACCACGCCCCTGCCTGTCGAGATCGATCCGCGTAAACTCTTCATTCGCTTGTTCGGTCAGGGCGACAACGCCGGCGAGCGCGCCCGATTGTCAAAGCAGTATGGTTCGCTGCTCGACATGGTGGGAGACGAAACCGCTGAGTTGCAGCGCGTGCTGGGGCCGTCGGACAAGGCCATGCTTTCCGATTATCTGGAAAGCGTCCGCGAGATCGAGCGCCGCATTCAAAAAATGGGAGCGCGCGATCTGTCGAAGGTCGCCATTCCCGACGCGCCCGGCGCCGCGGCGCTTCCGTTCGACAAGCATATCGCCCTGATGTTCGACCTCGTGGCGCTCGCCATGCAGGCCAATATGACGCGCGTATTCACTTTCATGGTGGCGGCGGAAGTCAGCGGCCAGACCTACCCCTTCATCGGCGTCCCCGACGCGTTCCATCCTCTGTCCCATCACAACAACGAGCAGGCCAAGATGGACCGCCTGGCGAAGATACAGACCTATCACACGCAGGTGTTCGCGAAGTTTCTCGACAAGCTCGCCGCCATGCCCGACGGCGATGGCACCATGCTCCAGCATTCGCTGTTCCTCTATGGCAGCAACATGAGCAACAGTAACGCTCACAATCACTACCCTCTGCCAACGTCGCTGGTGGGCGGCTGGAAGACCGTGAAGGGCGGCCAGCATCTCGTGCTCCCGGAGCACACCCCGCTCGCCAACGTGTTGTTGACCATGCTGGACCGCGCGGGCGTTCCGCAGGACAAAATTGGCAACAGCACCGGGAAACTTCTCGACGTCTGAGAACCGTGAGAATAAACGCGATGAAAGCTCTCATTATTGCCGCTCTTGCCGCGTTGCCGGTTTTCGCGGCTGAACTTCCGGTTCCGGACGCTCAACTCGCGGTCGCCATCAAATCGGGTCAGCGCACGGCTGCATTCGACATGATCGCGAAGAAGTCGGCCGACGTGAATGCCGCCGAAGCCGATGGCTCGACGCCTCTGTTATGGGCCGCGAACCTGAACGATGCCGATCTCGCGTCGCGCCTGCTGAAAGCGGGAGCGAATCCGAAGGTTCGTAACCGCCTCGGCTCCACGCCGCTCGCCGAAGCTGCCTTGAACTCGAACACGGAACTGATCCGGGCACTGCTCGATGCGGGTGCGGACCCGAATGCCGCCGGAGCGGATGGCGAGACACCGCTCATGCTCGTCTCGCGGACCTCGAATGTCGCGGCAGCGAAGCTGCTCCTCGGAAAGGGCGCGAATCCCAACGCCACCGAATCCCAGAGGGACCAGACCGCGCTGATGTGGGCGTCCGCGTCCAGCCAGGGTCCGATGATGCGCGAACTGCTTGCCCATGGGGCGGATGTGGATGCGAAGTCCGCCACCGATCTTATGACGCCGCTGGTCAGTGGAGAACCGCGCGCCCAGCCTCGCCCCCCCGGGGGAATGACGGCGATGCTGTTTGCCGTCCGCGAAGGCTGTATGGACTGCGTAAAAGCGCTGGTCGAGAAAGGCGCCAGGCTCGATTTGCCGGATCCCGAGGGTGTCACGCCCTTGATCTCATCGCTCTTCAACGCCCATTTCGATGTCGCGAAATATCTGATCGATCAGGGCGCGAATATCAACCGCTGGGACTGGTGGGGCCGCAGTCCGCTCTATCTTGCCGTGGATTACAACACGTTGCCGCATGGCGGCCGCCCCGACCAGCCATCGCTCGACGCAACGCTCCCCATTGACGTCGTCCGGATGTTGCTCGACAAGGGAGCGAATCCCAACCTCCAGTTAAAGCTCTTTCCGCCTTATCGCTCCACGGGAGCCGATCGCGGGGTGGATGGCATGCTCACTGTTGGCACCACGCCATTGCTGCGCGCCGCGAAAGCGCAGGATGCACCGGTCGTCAAGCTGTTGCTCGAACACGGCGCCCTTGCCGATCTGCCCAATAACCAGGGCATGACGCCAACCGTAGCGGCTTCAGGCATGGGCTCGGTGGATGCCGACACGCGCGGCAATTACTATACCGCCGATATCCAGCAGCGCGCCATTGCATCGCTCGATTCGCTGCTCGCGCACGGGGGCGAATTGAACGGACGAGCGGGCCGCTTCCAGCAATCGGCTCTGGATGGAGCTGCATTCTGGGGCTGGAACGACGTCGTCACGTTTCTCCTGAACAAGGGCGCCGACATTAACCTCAAGGATTCACGAGGCTACACCGCCGTCGATTACGCCATGGGCCGGGCTGGCGGCAACAGCCGCGGTGGCCAGCGCATCGATGTCCACAAGGAAACCGCCGACCTGCTGATTTCGAAAGGCGGAATAGCCGGAACTCCCATCCCGCAGGCCGCTCGCCCGGGCCGCCCTCCCGGCCGTTAAGCCGCTAAGACTCACCTGTCATTGCGTGCTTGCCTGCCGGCACTCAGCCTGGCATCAGCGGATTATGCCATCGCAGTCCGGGAAAGCGCGAAAAGTCGCGGTCGGTCGTGTAGAGCGTCCCCCCGTACTCGATGGTCAGCGCCGCCAGTTGAGCATCCGTCATCAGGGGACCGCGGACTTGCCCCTCCAGTATCGTCTGCCGCAAGAGAGCCCAGTGCCCTTCGCCAGTGCCGATCGTCCGCACGTTCGGCTGCGCGAGCCACTCATCGACAATCGCTACCGCCTCCCGCAGCGTAAAGCGCTCACCCCGAAGCGCGGGATTCGTGACGATCCGGAGAAAAGCCCCAACCGTCTGCCAGGGGAAACGAACGGGAACTTCGCCGGATAATACTTCTTCAACCCACTGACGCGCCTTCACGTGCTGCGCCGAATCCGCATCGTAAGCATAGAGCAGCAGATTCGCATCGGGAACGATCATCCGTGTCGCGGCCCTTCAAGGCTTTCGATTAATTCCTCGACGTTGTCGTAGCCGAGGCCCGGAGGGAGCCCAAGCCGTCGCGGGCGCACCGTGAACGATTTGCCGCGCTGCGGAGCCGCCGTTAATCCCAGGCGCAGAAGCCGATTCACCGCAGCCTTCAGCGAGGCGCCGGATTCACGCATCTCTTTCCGGAGCAGACTCGCCACGTCTTCGTCGATCGAAAGCGTCGTTCTCACATCTCGATGTTATCTATTTGAACATCATGATGTCAACGGCTCTAATTCCAGTAATTCCGATCCAGGCTCCGGTACTGGATCGCCTCCGCGATATGCTTCGCCCCGATGGCTCCCGAACCATCGAGATCCGCCACCGTGCGCGCGACTTTCAAAATACGATCGTGCGCGCGTGCCGACAGACTCATGCGCCGCATGGCCATTTCGAGCGTCCGCTCGCCCGTTTCATCCAGCGCGCACAGCTTCCGGATCATCGGCACCGGCATGTGTGCGTTGCTGTACCCCCTGGCGTTCTGCATTTCCCGCGCCCGCGCCGCCCGCGCCCGCATATCTTCCGACGATTCCGCCACATCGCCCGCCCGCAACTCTTTGTAAGGCACCGCCGGCACTTCAATCTGGATATCGATCCGGTCCAGCAGAGGCCCGCTGATCTTGCCCAGATAGCGCTGAATGATCGCGGGCGTGCACCGGCATTCGCGCGTCGCATCGCCGTAATAGCCGCACGGGCAGGGGTTCATCGCCGCCACCAGCATGAAACTCGCCGGGAAACACAGCGTCATGTTCGAGCGCGCGATCGTCACCGTCAGATCCTCCAGCGGCTGCCGCAGAATTTCCAGCACATTGCGCGGAAATTCCGGGAATTCATCCAGGAAAAGCACTCCATTATGCGCCAGGCTCACTTCCCCGGGCCGCGGCGATCCGGACCCGCCTCCGATAAGCCCCGCGTCTGAAATCGTATGGTGCGGCGAGCGGAAGGGCCGCGTATAGAGCAGCCCCGCGCCCGGCGCGAGCACTCCCGCAATGCTGTGGATCTTCGTCGTCTCAATAGCCTCTTCAAACGTCAGTGGAGGCAGAATACCCGCAAATCTCTTCGCCAGCATAGTCTTGCCCGACCCCGGCGGCCCGATCATCAGCACGTTGTGCCCACCCGCCGCCGCCACCTGCAGACCGCGCTTGGCCGTCGTCTGCCCCCGCACGTCCCGAAAATCGGGCGCGGCCTCGGAAGCCGCCACTGCCGCCAGCCGCGCGGCTGGCCGCATCGGCGCAAAATCTTCCGGCTTCACCAGCATCGCCACTACCTCGGCCAGGTGCCTGACGCCATATACGTTCACGCCGTCCACCACGGACGCTTCCGCCGCATTCTCCGCCGGCAAAATCAGATTCTCGATTCGCTGTTCGCGCGCGCACACCGCCACCGACAGCGCCCCCCGCACCGGCCTGATCGTGCCATCGAGCGACAATTCTCCCACCGAAAGATGCTTGTCGAGCCCCTTGAACGTTCCCATCGCGCCCAGTATCGCGAGGGCCATGGGAAGGTCGAACCCCGCCCCCTCCTTGCGCACGTGCGCCGGCGCCAGATTCACCGTAACGGCCTGATTAGGATATCCGAACCCCGAATTCATCAGCGCCGATTTAATCCGCTCCCGGCTCTCCCGCACCGCCGTATCCGGCATCCCCACCAGCATGAAATCGCGCGCCATGCCGCTGCGATACAAATCGACTTCGACATCGATGGGCAGAGCGTCGATGCCAAAAACGGCGGCGCTGCGAGTCTTGAACAGCGGCATAATACACGTCTCCCCGGGCGAGCGACACGTCGCTCAGAGAACTTGGTGCGGAACCCGCGGAGTTTTCTCCGGAAAATCCGAAGCCGGCGATTATGGCTTAATGCTATCAACGCAAAAATATGTGAGTATAATGACTACTTACGACAGCCCCGGACGGGAATTTCTCTCGCGGGCATTCCGACCGCATCTCTGACCCGGGGGCTTATTTCAGCGTGGGTTCAAAACGGCAACTCCGGGGTTTCCTGATCCTGGGAGTGATATTCATTGTAATTTCGGGCGCCTTCAGTTCCATCGTCCGTGTTCGGTCCCGTCTACACTTCTCCGTCATCCCGATTCACGTCGCGATCGTTCTTGGCCTGCTCGTGGGGAGCCTGTTAACCGGCGCTGTGTTGCGCGCGGTCTGGAAGACGGGGAAATGGATCACCGTGCTTCCCGCGGGACTCTGCGCCCTGGCGCTCTGCGAGTTCTATATTCTGAGTGTAATCGGCTGGGCGCTCGAAATAGACGCGAGTTCGCTCCAGCTTCTCAACCATTACCTTCGGCAAATATTCCGGAGCACTACCCCACTCTCTTACTACCTGCTGCTCGTTCCGTCGGTGGTGATTCCGCTGCTCCTGTTTATCCCCGCCTGTTGGGCCATGCCTGCGTTGTTCCGGTCGATTTCCTGGGCTGCCGACCCCGGCGGCCTCTCGATCTTTGGCAAGGCCCGGACCGCCGTCCACGGCATCGGATCGCTTCTGCTGTACAGCTGCCTCTTTCTGTTTCCGCTGAGAGCCGCAATCCACTCCCGACATTTCCGCGGTGAGCCCATACTTACCTTCTGGCGTCCGGTTCGCCCGACCGCCGGTGAACTTCCGAGAACCTTTTACCGCCGCAACCTGCGGCCTCCGGGTGAAGATGCTTCTTACGCCGTGTCGCGCGACCCCCTCCGAAAGAACGTGATTGTAATCGTGATTGACGATCTTCGGGCCGATCGTCTGTCCCGGTTCGGATACGCGCGGGAGACCATGCCTTTATTTTCCCGCCGCCTGCAAAGCACGCCGGCGCTGGTGCCTGCATGGACAACATCGGCCTGTTCAGTTTCCGAATGCGGCATTCTCGCCCTCCTGACTTCGCGCCCTTACCAGCGCCTTAACGTCGGATTGTTCTCGCTCCCCGACGCGTTGCAAAAGGCGGGGTACCGTACATACTTCGATATGTCCGGCGACTTTACATTCGCATTCGGCGGTCTTCGCGCGGCGGTCGCCAAACACGCCCAACTCTTCGCCGACGGCTTCTCCGACGTTCGCTATCTCGCTAATGACGATCGCGCCGTGCTGCGAACTCTCGATCGAATTCCCGACCATTCGGATACTCCGGCATTCTTCTACTTCCACCTCCTCTCGGTCCACGTAGCTGGTGTAAGATTTCTGCAACCCGTCTGGACTCCCACGATTTCGAATGGAAAGCGCGCCGTAATGGCTCTTCGCACCGGTTCCGCGATGGACCGCGAAATTCTGACCAACAATTACGACAACGGCATTCGGCAGGCGGACGATATCGTCGACCGGATCCTTTCCACTCTCAGGCGGAAAGGATATCTCGACCGCTCGGTCGTTGTAGTAACCGCGGATCATGGCGAGGCATTCGGTGAGCACGGCGACTGGCTGCACGGCTCGAATCTGTATGCGGAGAGCATCGACATTCCTCTGTTTTTTCTGGATACGGATCTCGGCTCCAGCCGCACCGTTCCGTACGCAACTCAACTTGACGTTGCGCCCACCGTGGCGGACCTCGTCGGGATTCCCATACCCGTCCAATGGGAGGGGACCTCATTGCTGCACGGTGTACCCGGCATCTCAACGGCCGAAACCACCAGCCTTCGGCCGATTGAGGCCATAATCTGGCGTAAGCCCGGGGCCTCCTGGAAATACATCTTCGATACGCGTCGCAACACGGAGTTGCTTTTCGAATTGCGCACCGACCCGGCCGAGCGGATCAACCTGATCCCGAAGGCGGACCCGGCGTTGCTGGCATTCCTTCGCGCGACCCGCGCCAGTGCATTCAAAGGTAATCGCGGTCTTGAACGAGGCAGCCGCTGAAAAACGATGCAGGTGGATTTCAAATACAGTGTGCGCGCGCCGCTGGTAATCCGCCATCCCGGAAGTTTATAAGGAGTCCTCATCCGAAGCGACTGTTTTTTGACGCTGTTTTGACTTTTTTTCCGATACCGTAAGGGGCGTGAGCAATGAACACCGGTTTCGGCCCAGACGTCAATGCGCTTCGACAAGCAGAAGGCGGATATGCGGATCGAAACACTGTCGGCCGCGGTTATTCACTGGAGTGACGACTGGAAAACCGTGATGGACGTAACAGCGTGGGATTCGGTGCCAGGGATCCTTATGGCGGACTTGCCTGCCCAGGATCTCATCGAAGGGAGTCAGGTTCGATTCACTTTGTACCGGCCCGATGCTCATCGCTGGCAAGGTGCCGATTTCGTCGTTCCCGTTTGCTCTTTCAAGCGGGAAAGTGGGGCAGATGCCGGACAAGACTGAGACCGGGCTAAGAGGCCTGGTCTATTTCGCGGTCGGGGTCGCCGCCCTCGGAGGCCTGCTCTTCGGCTACGACACGGGCGTCATTTCAGGGGCCATTCTATTCATTACGAAGCAGTTTTCCCTGTCGGCATCCATGGAGGAGATTGTCGTTAGTTCCGTTTTAGCCGGTGCTGCGGTTGGCGCTGCGCTGGGAGGTGCCCTGACCGACCGCTTCGGTCGCCGGAAACTGATCATACTGGCTGGCATTATTTTCACAATTAGCACCATTTTTACGGCGCTGGCGCCAACCGTTAGCTTGTTGATTGCCGGCAGGATCGTGAGCGGCCTGGGCATTGGCATTGCTTCTTTTATCTCTCCGATGTACATTGCCGAACTGGTTCCGGCAAAGGTCCGCGGTGCACTGGTCGCGATCAACATGCTTGCGATTACGACGGGGATCGTGGCTGCTTACCTGGTGGATTATGCGCTATCCGGTATCACTCGCGTCCCAATTAGCGGTTCAGCCAGATTCCCGTCATTGAAAACATTGGGCAACGCCCGATTCTGAGGATGGACGCACATCTGCGCTTCGAG
>Ga0208357_1002596_pt1 | contig 11821 bp, 9 predicted proteins | sample NGESurdeep092012_6_FD_184487 | JGI IMG/M metagenome (GOLD analysis project Ga0208357, IMG submission 184487) | Arctic peat soil microbial communities from Barrow, Alaska - NGEE Surface sample F52-2 deep-092012 (SPAdes) | ecosystem: Environmental > Terrestrial > Soil > Wetlands > Peat ... | reverse complement strand
AAGAAAGAGAGTCTCGAGGGTAAAACCCGAGCGTGTAGCCTCGGCGATGAGGTGCTCTCCTTCGACACCGAGCAGGTCCCCGGGTTTGGACGCATCACCGCTGAAAGAGGCCCGCAGAGCCTTAACTCGGGCGTTGGACTTGCTCGTAATGGGACTGATTGTGGGCATCGTTGAGAACGGATTCCGTCGAAACCCAGTGTACTCGTTGAGCCGCCATGTACTGTGCCGGAAGCCAAGGCATGGCCCAATGGGATAAAGTCATTACCGGGGAAGATTCGCTTTGAACTCTGAAGTACTTCGCATCCATCCGGACGAGCCGGAGCCTCACTTGATCGCGCAGGTCGTCGAGTCGCTACAGCGCGGCGATGTGGTCGCACTGCCCACCGACACGTTTTATGGGCTGGCGGTGGATCCGGTCAATCTGCGCGCTGTTGAACATATCTATGAGTTGAAATCGCGTGCGCGGCATAAGCCGCTGTCGCTGCTGATCGCCGATGTGGCTCAGGCATACGACCTAGCCCGATCGATCGACAGTGCCTTCGATAAGCTTGCGGAGAGGTTCTGGCCTGGGCCGCTGACGATTGTGGTGAAGGCGGGGAGCAAACTGCCGCTGCGAGTGACAGCGAACACAGGTAACGTCGCACTACGAGTGCCGGAAGCTGCGATCTGCAGGGCGGTAGTGAGCGCTCTGGGTTTGCCTATCACTGCAACATCAGCGAATTTGCGTGGGCTGCCGGAGTGTACGTACGCAGCTTGCGTGCGCGAGCAGTTTGGCGAAACCATTCCGCTGATCGTGGATGGCGGGCCAACGGCGCGATCCGTGGCTACGACGATTGTGGATCTGAGCGGGGGTGGAAACTCCTGGATGATTCTGCGCGAGGGTGCGATTCCGACGCATGAGATTGCGTTGGCGCTTCAGCACTGAAGCGAGGAGCAGATTCCCCCGTTGGGAAAACTGGATTCTTCACAAGTGATCGCGGCATACTATGGTCAGGTCCCCACATGATGAACGCTACCCAGAGTCAAGCGAAGGATCGTACCCAAAAGCATGGTCACAGGATGCGCTGGCTCGCTGCGCTTCTGCTTTTAGTCACAGTGGGTTGGTTTGTGTGGGTGTATGCGCAGATTGTGTCGACCGCAAACGTCGACAACGCGCAGCCGGCGGACGCGATTGCCGTCTTTGGTGCGGCTGAGTATGGGGGACGACCGTCACCAGTACTGCACGCTCGTCTGGACAAAGCAGTAAGTCTTTATAACCGTGGGATGGCACCGGTGATCGTGACGCTGGGTGGCGGTTCAGACAAGGATTCCGGCAGGACCGAAGGCGGCGTCGGGCGAGACTACCTGTTAGCGAACGGCGTGCCATACGACAAGATCATCGCGGAAACTAAGTCAATTGATACGGAACAGCAGGTGAATCGGCTAGCTGCAATCGCCGAGCATGAGCACTTTCACCACATCATCGTGGTGAGCGATGGGACGCACCTTTTTCGCATTGCGCTGTTGTGCCATCGCGTCGGTCTCGATGTGTACACATCGCCACGCGCGCCGCTGGGCCATATCGACGATATGGATGCAGCGGAACGCATAACACACGAAATGCTGAGCTATACGGCATTGCGGTTCGACCTGCACGTCAGCTGGATGCGCCGGTGGTTATACAGTCGGACCGATTAATCTTCGTCGTCTGCGATTGGAGCCGGGACCCCGCCTTCCCTGCGCATTCTGAGATATCCGCGAATGAACGGCTCGAGTGCACCGTCCAGGACCTTATCGACATCGCCAACTTCGACACGGGTGCGGAGATCCTTAGCCATCCGGTAGGGCTGCAGGACGTAGCTGCGAATCTGTGAGCCAAACTTGATGTCGAGTTTGGAATCTTCGAGCTTGCGGCTGATGGCCTTCTTCTTGTCGAGTTCGTATTCGTAAAGCTTGGAGCGCATCATTTTCAACGCGCGCTCTTTATTTTTGTGCTGCGAGCGCTCGTTTTGACAACCGGTCACAAGGCCAGTGGGGAGATGCGTGAGGCGGACCGCGGAGTCAGTGGTGTTGACGTGTTGGCCGCCCTTGCCGCTGGAGCGGTACGTGTCGACGCGGAGGTCTTCCATCTTGAGATCAATAACGATAGTGTCATCGATTTCGGGCGAGACGAAAACGCTGGCGAAACTGGTATGACGACGCTTGGCGGAATCGAATGGAGAGATGCGGACGAGGCGGTGCACGCCGGTTTCGCCGCTGAGGAGACCGAAGGCAAACTCACCCGTGATGGTGAAGGTTGCGGACTTGATGCCGGCCTCGTCGCCATCCTGAATCTCGTTGATCTCAACTTTGAAGCCCTGACGCTCGCCCCAGCGGATATACATGCGCATAAGCATCTCGGCCCAGTCCTGCGACTCGGTTCCGCCAGCACCGGGATGCACGGTAACGATGGCATTGAGCGGATCGGTTTCACCGGAGAGCATGGTTTTTGATTCGAGTGCGTCGGCGAATTCGACGAGCGCTGGAATTTCACGGGTAAGATCGGGCTCGGTATTTTCGCCTTCGCGGGCAAGTTCGAAGTAGGCTTCGATGTCGTCAGAGCGGCGGGCCAGTTCGGCGTCGTCGGCGATGAGGGTATCGAGGCGCTTGCGTTCGCGCATGAGCGGTTGCGATTTGGCTGCGTCCGCCCATACGGAAGGATCAGAAATTTTCTGTTCGATAGCCGCAAGCTCAGATTTGAGACGGGAAGAGTCAAAGATACTCCCGCAGTTCGCGCACTTTTTCACGGACCGGGGAGTAGGAAAATTCGAGATCGCTCAACATAGAACTAGTTTACTTGGGTTCGCCCTGTAAAACGGCCGCGGCGAAAACCAAACAGCAAAAACGCTGAAGTGACGAGGGCGCAGAACCAGGCAAACAAGTCGCCGTGCTGGCTGTAGAAGGTGATGTCGTTGCGATAGCCAAAGGCCACCTGGACGGAGGTTCGGATGTGGCGGGGGATCATTTCGGTAACGCGGCCGAAGGGGTCAACTACTGCAGTGATTCCAGTGTTCGTGGAACGGACAACCCAGCGACGGTTTTCAATGGCACGCATGCGGACCATGTCGAGATGTTCCCATGGAGCGCTGGTATCACCGTACCAGCCGTCGTCGGAGATATTGATGAGCACCTGGGCACCGTTGCGTGCGAAGAGTCGCATGTCGTCGCCAAAGATAGATTCGTAGCAGATGAAAACGCCATAGGTTTTATCCCCGACTCTGAAGAGCGTGCGCTGGGTTCCGGGGATAAATACGAGGTCGTCGAGCAAGTGGCCTACAAAGAAAAATAGCGGTTTGTAGGGTGTGTACTCGCCGAACGGAACAAGGTGCATCTTGTCGTAATGGCCGGCGTAACTTCCGTCGGGCAGGTAAAAGCTGGCGGAGTTGTAGAGGTTCGCTCTACCGTCCTCACTTGTGGACGCGACTGTGACATCGTTGATGATGACCGGCGCTCCAGCTTGCAATGCGAGATGACTGATGGCTTGTCGAAGAACAGGATCGGAGTCGACGAAATCGGTAGGGGCCTCGGGCCAGACAATGATTTGCGACCGGTCGTTGGTGGGCGAACCGTACAGCCTGCGATCTCTGGGCGTAAGTCCAATCACAGGATGCAGACTAAGTTGGGAAAACGATGCGAGCATGTGCTGCTTACTCTCGATGGATGCAGCACCTTCGGCACCGACACTTAGATTCTCCTGAACGAGAGTAGCTACGGCCTGGGTCGGCTCAGGGACGTTGGTGCGATTGCGGGTAGCCGTATAGGTAGCAAGAACTACGAAAATAGCTGCTGTGGCCAGGGGCAGGTACTTCGTTCGGCGATCTCTTGTTGCTGGGTAAATGAGCCAAAGCGCATTGATGCCAGCAATGACGAACGACAGTCCCATGACACCTGTCCATGGAGTTATCCCGGTCAGTGTCAGGTTATCAACTTGGGTGTATCCAAGAAGATCCCATGGAAAACCGGTAATGCGAGCGCGTGCTAACTCCACTGCAACCCACAGGGATGGAGAAAGAAGTAGGACGGTTGTGCGTGAGTACTTTAGATGCAACGCACCGACAAGAGCTCCGAACAGGCCATGGTAAAGGCCTACATAAAGAGCAAATAAGAGAAGAATCCCAAAGGATGCAATCCCTGGAATGTTCTCGTAAACGTGCATAGTGCGGTAGATCCAGTAGCAGTTCCCCACATACCAAAGGACTCCCGACAAGTACGCGAGAAGGGCTGTCTGGTAGGGGCGAAGCAGTTTGCCATTGCGATTCAGGCTCAGCAGCGCATACAGCAAGGGTGCGAGGCAGACCCAGCAAAACACTCTACGCCAAAGCGGCACAGGGCCGGCGATGGAAAAAGGTAGCAGTTGCAAGACAGCGGATGACAGGGAAAGGACCCATAGCCGCAGAGGAATCGATCGCATTAGCCTAAGTTTAGCATCGCAAACGCAAAGCATCCGACACGGTAAAGAGCTCGGTTTGATGTGCTAACTAGGTGATGAGCAGCTTGTTGCAACTGGTCTCATCCGTCGGATCGGCCGCCCTGTGATGGCTATCACTGATACCTTGCCGTAAACCGAATTGAATCAGGCACAACGAAGTATTTCGATATAGAGCATGTTGAGATTCGTTCGTGATGACTGTTTCAGAGCCCCGAAAGCAATGGACAGTACCCCCTCAAGGGAGGATCGGAGAAAGGACGAGATGACCATGGAATCTGATGTAAAAACAACTCGATCGCCCTTCAAAAAAGTCCTTCTTGCCACAGATTTCTCTGAGAGTCTCGAGGGATCTTTCAAGGCAGCATTGCGACTTTGTGAGATGAATGAGGCGAATCTGTGGATACTGCATGTGCTGAAAGGAGATGCGGTAACCGTGCCTGAAACCGGGCCTTCGCTTGAAACTGGCCTCTTCGACGGCGAAGGCCTGCGACTGTTGAACCAATTAGCCTTGCGTGCGCAAGAAGCCGGAATCGATTGCAAGTCAAGCATCGAGACCGGGGTCGCATCAGAAAAAATACTGAGCGCGATCGAATCCGATGAAATCGACCTGGTGATTCTGGGAACGAGCGAACGGCGTGGGTCGAAGCGCCTTGTTTTTGGTCCCACAGCAGAGGCCGTGATGCGCAAATCTCCGTGCCCCATTATGACGATCGGCCCAGTTGCCGCCGATCTCATGAAGAAAGCTTCATCGAGTGGCCCGGTCGTCTTCGCAACAGATTTTCACGCTTTGACCAGAAAAGCGATTCGTCTCGCCGTTTCATACAGTAAGACCACGGCATTGCAGTTGCATTGTCTCCATGTTCTACCAAGGACGCTGCAAGCCACCGACGGCAATCAGACGCTATCCGCCATCTTGACGTCGGCGTTAAGACACCTTGCAGCCACATGCGAGATCGAGGCAGATTTACCCGTGTGTTGCGTGAGATTTGGGAGTGAGATTTCGAATGCCATCGTGGACTATGCAAGGGAGCAGCAAGCAAGCGTGATCATGCTTGGCGTTCGCCGATCAAGCATGATTACTGCGGATGAACCGCTGCCTATTGCCTTTCGCATTATTACGGAAGCACCGTGCCCTGTGGTGACGATCGTTTGTGAATCTGAGGCTGAATCAATATCGCCATCTCCAGCAAAATCCGAAGCGGCGCCCTCCCACCTGCAATGACTTATTCGAGCGCCGCCGATGAGCGCAGGGAGGCTTTCGATGGGAGAGTCTTCCCCGCGGACATCGACACCGAGATCCAGTTACGGCACAGGTCTATACCGCCAGCCCCTCAGGCCACAGCGGGTTCGTAATGGCAGAACGGATCGCTTGCCAGCGGATCGCCTGTCGCAGCAAAAGAACGGGCACGCGAGCCACCGCACAGGACGCGATATTCGCAGCGCCCGCATTTGCCTTTGAAGAGGTTGGGATTGTGCAGCGCCTGGAACATAGGAGCGTTACGATAAACGTCGACTAGCTGATCGTGACGCACATTCCCCATGGCGAGTGGAAGGAAACCAGCAGGGCAGATGTCTCCCTGGTTGGAGATGAACATAATGCCATGCCCGTCGCGAATGCCGAAGCCACGATAAACCGTGGAGCGCTCGATCTCGGCAGCGGCCATCCCGGCCTGCCGCATGCGACTCAGTGCGACGCGGCGATAGGATGGGGCCTCGGTAGTCGCAACAGCAAACGGTGCCGTCCTGGATAGATCGTAGATCCAATTCATTAGCTGCTCGCCACGCTCGCTCGATATGGGCTGCAGTACTTTACCGCGCCCAACTTCGATAAGGAAGAAGAGGCTCCACCGCATCACAGGAAACTCTTTCTTCAGGAGTTCGTAGACCGCGGGCAGGTCATCTACAGTCTCCTCCGAGACCAGCGTGTTGATCTGAATGGGTACGCCCAGAGTCGCCGCAGCTTTGGCGGCGGCGATGGTCCAGTCGAAGCATCCTTCTACACCGCGCACAGCTTCGTGGCGTGCAGCGGTGGAGCCATCAAGGCTTAGGCCGAAGCTATCGATTCCATGGGCCTTCAGCTTAGCGAGAACCTCGATTGTCAGGTCTGCCGTGGCGCTGGGCGTGATCGAGACATTGATGCCGAGGGCTCGTGCTTCATCAATCAGATCAAACAGGTCAGCGCGCCGCAGAGGATCGCCACCGGTGAAGACAAGGTGTGGCGATGGCTTGTCGAAAGCCGCGATCTGATGGAGAAGCTTCTTCCCTTCCTCGTAGGTCAATTCGTCCGGATGCGCCGTGGAGACCGCTTCCGCGCGGCAGTGACGGCACGCCAACCCACACGCCTGCGTCATCTCCCAATAGACCAGCATGGGATTTCTGGAATAGTCGTGACTGGCAGAATGATGCGGATGCGTTGACGGACGAGCACCCGTTGCGGGAGTTGAAGAGGGTATGGTTCGAATATCCATGGACGACATGTTGGTTCTCCTAAGAGGCGACAGGTACAGGTATGAGAATGGATTCGTTTCTGTGTAGAGCGTTGGCGTCGTGTTGCGTGATTTTGAGTGCTGTATTCAAGCCACTTTGAATGCAGTCCGGAATTCCAGAGCCCCGGTAGGCGGCGCCTGCGAGATACAGGCCGGGATGGGAGTCTGCGGCGTTGTCTATTTCAGCTAGGAGTTCGCGGTGTCCGACTTCATACTGCGGATTTGAGCGGTGCCAGGGATACGCTTTGGCCAGCACCGGGATTGCGGTGATGCCCATAATCTCCCGCAATTCCTGCCGGGCGAGTTCGATAAGCGCGGCCTCATCCTGCTCGGCCAGATGCTCTGCCAGTGCACCTCCGACAAAGACGCGCATCAGGACACAGTCGTCGGGCGCGCGATGGCTGAACTTTGTTGAGGACCAGGAACAAGCATTGATGCGTCTGCCCTCGCCTGAGGGCACGATAAATCCAAAGCCGTTCAAGGGGCAGGACAAATCACTGCGCCGAAAACCGAGCGAGACCGTGGCGGTGGAAACATACCGGATGGAGCGAAGTCTGTCTGCCAGGACAGGGTCGAAATGCTGAACAATGGCCGCGGTCACATACGCAGGAGTGGTGAAGACGATATTGTCCGCGAGGATGGATGAGCCATTGTCCAATGCAAGCCTGTATTGCCGGCCTTCCGGCGTGAGGGATTGGACGCTGCAGTTCACTCTGAGGTGTCGCGGATTGATGTGACGAACCAAGGCGTCGGGAAGCTGCTGGAGACCGCCGGACAGAGTAGTGAACATTGACGGGTGCTTCGCTGAAATCGATTTCCCCGCCTGAGCCTTTTTGCGTCGCATCATGCCACGTACTAGGCTTCCGCTGGCCTGCTCCATGTCGGCAAACATGGGGAAGGTGCTGCGTAGGCTGAGGCGTTCTGGGTCGCCGGCATGAATGCCCGCCATCAGAGGACCGGCGATCTTGTCGAGCAGTTCAGAGCCCAGTCGTCTGCGCACAAAACCGGCAAGGCTCTCGTCGACATCCTTCGGGCCTGGCCGAACAAAGACCTCCATACCCATGCGAAGCTTTCCGGGCCACGAGATGAGATGGGAGCGCAGGATCGGAAGAATCATTGTCGGGGCCATCAGCATCATGCCCTCAGGCATTGGGTGCAGACGCCCTTTGCTGCATATGTAGGTCGAGGGCGTCGCCGTTTGGTTGGAGCCCATCAGTTGATCGCCGAGTCCCAGCGTGCGGCAAAGATCCAGCGTCGCGCTTTTCTGTGTCAGGAAGGAGTCGGGACCGCCTTCGACGAGGAACCCGTCGCTGGTGTCGGAGGTGATCTTGCCGCCGAGGCGGGGGGAGCTTTCCAGGAGCAGGAAATCGGCGTTCTCTCCTGCAATCTCCTGCAGGTAGTAGGCTGCCGCAAGACCCGAAATTCCACCGCCAATGATCACTGTCTTCGTCATTGTCCTAAGGGTATCGGGGGATGGGTCTCGTCACTGTGACTGTAGTCACAGGCTAACGGTGAGAGGTAGGGTTATCGGCACCGCCGGCACAGGATATCTGTCATGGGAATTCGGAGTTGCACACGGGAAAGCTGCCACATCAACCCGTGCGGCGAACCGAGTACATGGATGGGTGGGGACACCTTTCCGCGCGGTAATCCTGGTCCTGACGCGCGAGTTCAGGAGATATTCTGCGATGGTGCGCCTATGGCTGTGATGGCTACCAGATGCCCTTATCGCTGCCGGTAATCTTGTAACCAATGGCAGCAGCAGTGGCCAGCCAGGGCAATAATCCTAGCCGTGCACTGCTTTCCAGTTCCCGTCTGCGCAGCAATCCCGTGAATTGCGAGCGATACAGCGAGACGGATTCGGGCATAATCGGGACCCGGAGAAAGCCCCCTCCAAAGTGCATGGCCGTTCCATCAAAACGCGCGGCGTCCTTTACAAGCGAGGGCAACGGCAGGCCGGTGCCGCGGAAGCGTCGGATGTAATCCGAAACGAGGACGAGGTAAGTCGCCACTCCTTCCCAGATTCCGGCCGCCTCGGCGGAGTACTTGAGATCCTCGTAGTCGATGGCTCCCGAATCGACGAGCGAAGCAGAATCGATGATGTCGCACAATCTGAAGTAGAAGTGGCGATACATGCGTTGCAGGGTCGAGATCATGATCCTGTCGGAGACGGCTGGCACGCGAAACGTCTGGTCTTCATACTCCAACACACGAGCACGCCCTGGCAGTTTCGAGGCTAATACCAGTTGCTCGCCGGTCTGTCCGAGTCGCCCAGAATGTACTTCTACGGATTCCGCCAATCCGGGGATGAGGAAGTTCCATTTGGACGCAAGCCTGTCTCCCCAACTTCTAGCGTCGAGTTGCGCACCAAAACGCTTCTCCATCAGGGCACAAACAACCGGTGCGGGGGCATTGGTGTATGTATCGATGTCGCTACCAAAATCCGGCCAGTGGTCTAGAGTCTTGATGACCGTGAGATCGAGCTTCTCTTCCTCGAAGGCGTCGCAGATGATGCGCAGAAATGAAGTCGCATGCGCGATCCTTCCTTGTTCTTGAGCGATGACCGTCGCGGCCCATTCCGTCCGGAGGTCGTTCTGCGCAGCAAGCATGATCTCGCGATAGACCTCCATTGCGCGCACGATGACGTGGTTGCGGTGGGCCAACGCTACGAGATCGTTGAACTGCTCCTGACTGAGGTTCCGAAGCTCGGTTCCCAGAGACGTGTGCTGAGCGACCGCGTCCCGCGAGAGTAGCAGTACAGAGAGCGTCGTCATCATCGCCTCATTCGAGACAGGTGAAGCGGATGGCAGGGACATGATGAAACCTTCCTTCGGACTTATTGCGGAGGGGGCTGGGTCGAAGAATCTGGTGGGGTGCGGGTCTTCAACGTGGGACTCGTCGGAGAGCTGTCAGGCTTACCCGTTGGCTCGCCTCTGCGCCTCAATTCGAAGGAATTCTTCTGCTCTAGACGTTCGCGAGATTGAGCGTCTAATGCGAGGTCCATGTCCCGGTGGTTTTCGTCGGCAATGGCGAGTAGATGCTGACCCGGGACTGAGGATTGGGTCGTCAAGCCTACCCGAGCATCGGCATCCTCGGCGCTTCGAGCCCTCGCATAGTAAGACTTGGCCGTCTCAAAGTCGCCTTCCCGTTCCGCAACGTAGCCGAGATTATTCAAGGCAAAGGCACTTTGGGGGTCGAGAGAGTACGCCTCGATGAAATCCTTTTTGGCCTGAGCCCAGTTATTTTGATTCGTAGCCGAAACCCCTCGGATTGCCAGCATTGCGGCACGAATCTGACTGTGCGTCATGGTTTGCATTTGCTTGCGCAAATTACGGGCACTTTCCGCTGCCATCTCGCTAACAGGCTTACCTCGCCAAGAGACGTCGAGCGTGACGATCACCGGATCCATCGAGTGGGATGAGGCGGCCTCGTCGTAGTAGTTCAGCGCTGACTCCAGGTCTCCCGTAGATTCCTGAGCGACACCAAGATTATTCAGCGTAAAGGGATTCCTTGGATCCAGAAGCAATGCTTCTTTCAGCAGAGATTCGGCCTCCGCATACCGATCCTGTCGGAGCAACTCCATCCCTAGAACGTTCATGCGGTTGATGCGCATGGGCACGTCCTTAAGAAGGCCAAGGGCGTCAATCATCGGCTTGCCTTCAAGTTCTTTGGCGGTGCTGCGGGCGATGGTGGCGTCGCAACCCTGCTCCGCGGCGAGCTGGTAGAACTTTTCTGCGCGATCCACCTGGCCACGCAGCTCCGCAACATATCCAAGGTTGTTGAGGGTGAAGGGATCGGCGGGATCGTAGAGATAAGCTTTATAGAACAATCCTTCAGCATTCTCGTAACGATGTTTTAGGATCGCATTGACGCCGTCACGATTCAGCCGCTGCACAGGAGTGAGTTCGCTATATCGCGGGATCGTAATTCGGAGATTCTTCTCCGCCACAGCGGGGGACGCCGAGCTAAGAATGAACCCGAACGCAACGAACAGTAAAGTACCATTGAGAGAAAAATAAGACAAAGAGAACATAAATGGACGAACTACCTTCCCCAAATAGCCGACTAGTGTCGTATCGCAGAGCTACTTGTTTCGTTCCACATGGTGGTTAGAGTAGAGCGTGGGCGGATTGGTTTCCCGCTGCCCACCGATTATGGACCGTGTATCGCTAACTATCAAGAATTTCGAGGCTTCTACATTTGTTATCTAAGCATCCCATATCCATGCTCTCCATAGCTACTCTATTTCTGTTCGGCAACCTGGCGATTGCCCAGTCGTCACCAGCGCAGCACCTGGAGAAAAAGCCCCTCACGTCTGCAAGCACATCGCCCTCTACGGCAACCTTGCCGCCCGATCCAAAAGGAAAAAGCACGGTGATGGGCGGCGAGATTCAGGCAGTTGATCCGGTGCGCGATCAGCTTACTTTGAAGGTCTTTGGGGGAAAGGCGATCACGATTCTGTTTGATGAACGCACCAAAGTGTATCGCAACGGAGCCAGAATCCCCATTTTCGATCTACATCCGGACGAACACGCATCGGTCGAGACGGCACTGGACGGGACTACAGTCTTTGCTTTGAGCATCCACATGCTGTCGCATCTTCCCGGGGACGAGCTTCGTGGACAGGTATCCAGTTATAACGCGCGGACAGGTAGTCTCACGGTGCAGTCGAACCTGTCTCACGAGCCCATCACGGTGCGCGTACCGGCAGGAATACGCGTGGTGAGCATCAGTCCCGACGGGGTCTCTACACCAGAGACCGGATCGATTCACTTCGTTCCAGGGACGCTGCTCAACGTACGATTCAAGGGGAGCAAGACCGGCCAAGGCATCGCGACCGGCATCGACGTACTCGCTGTTCCCGGTTCGAGTTTTGTATTCAGCGGCA
>Ga0208357_1002595_pt1 | contig 11825 bp, 11 predicted proteins | sample NGESurdeep092012_6_FD_184487 | JGI IMG/M metagenome (GOLD analysis project Ga0208357, IMG submission 184487) | Arctic peat soil microbial communities from Barrow, Alaska - NGEE Surface sample F52-2 deep-092012 (SPAdes) | ecosystem: Environmental > Terrestrial > Soil > Wetlands > Peat ... | reverse complement strand
GACGTGCTCGTGGCGGACCGCAAGATCGCCGGGATCCTGGCCGAGGTGCACGGCGACGCGATCGTGGCCGGCGTCGGGCTCAACGTCACGCTCACCCAGGCCGAGCTGCCGGTGCCCACCGCGACCTCGCTGCTCCTGGAGAACGCGGCCTGCCTGGACCGGGAACGGCTGCTGGCCGCCGTGCTCACCCAGCTGGCCGGCCGGTACACGGCGTGGGCCGCCGGGCCGGACGCCGCCGCCCTGCGCGAAGAATACCTGCGCTGGTGCGTCACGGTCGGCCGCGAAGTCCGCGTGGAGCTGCCCGGCGGGGCCGTGCTCACGGGCACCGCGGCCGATGTGGACGAGTCGGGGCGGCTGGCCGTCCGGACGGGCTCCGGCACCACGCTGGTCGGCGCGGGCGACGTCGTGCACGTCCGCTGACTGACTGCCTGCACGCTGACTGCTCTGCACGCTGACTGCCTGCACGCTGGCCGGGCGGGGCCGGCCGTGGCCGACATCCGGCTGTCCCTTGCCCGATCGCGACGCGTACCCCGTTCCATGCCACGATGTGCGCTATGAGCATGGAAAGCCGGCTCGCCCCGGGAGAGCGGAGCGTGCTGACGCTGCACCCGCACTGGAAGATCCTGCTGTGGCCCGCTCTGCTCCTCGTCGTGCTGATCGTCGTCGCGGTCGCGCTGCTGATCGTAATCCCGCCAGGCCGGGAGGCAGGGCCGGGAAGGATCGCGGTCGGGGTGGTCGCCGTCATCCTGGCCGTGGCGGGCTGCGGCGTCCCGTTCCTGCGCTGGAAGACCACTACCTACCAGCTCACCACCCGGCGGATCCAGCTGCGCCGCGGCATCCTGACCCGGTCGGGCCGGGACTTCCCGCTGATCAGGATCAGCGACGTCTCATTCTCGCAGGGGCCCATCGACCGCCTGGTGGGCTCCGGCCGGCTCGTGGTGGAGTCCGCGGGGGAGCACGGTGAGCTGGTCCTCCACGAGATCCCCGACGTGCAGCAGGTCCAGTCCAGGCTGTTCCAGCTGGTCGAGGACGAGCAGCGGCGGCTGGCCCAGGAGGAACGCTAGGCCGCCGATCCGGGAATGGCGGGCGGCCAATCGCGGGTCGGCGGTCGGCACCCCCCGGCTCACGGGTTAGCCTGCGCTCATGGATGGCATAGACGTCCGCAGGCACATGATCGGGCGCGGCTCGGTCGCCGAGATCGTGCTCGACCGGCCGGAGGCGCTGAACGCGCTCGACACGGTGATGCTGGTCCGGCTGGCGCAAACCTGCGCCGAGCTGGCCCCGGACACCGGGGTCCGCGCGGTCGTGCTGTCCGCGACCGGGGACCGCGCGTTCAGCGTCGGCGCCGACCTCAGGGAACGGCACCGGATGACCGACGCGCAGTGGCTGGCCCAGCGGCAGGTGTTCCGCACCGCGTTCGGTGAGCTGCTCGGCCTGCCCCAGCCGGTGATCGCGGCCGTCCACGGGTACGCGCTCGGCGGTGGCTGCGAGCTCGCACTCAACTGTGACCTGGTGGTGGCCGACGAGACCGCGCAGTTCGGCCTGCCGGAGACCACGGTCGGCCTGGTGCCCGGCTGCGGCGGCACCCAGCTGTCGATGCGCCGCCTCGGCGTGGGCCGGGCGGCTGACCTGCTGCTCACCGGCCGCCGGGTGAAGGCCGCGGAGGCGGAGCGGATCGGGCTGGCCGACCGGCTGGTGCCCGCGGGATCCGCGGACGCCACCGCGCTGGAGATGGCCGGCGCCATCGCGGCCAACTCCCCGGTCGCGGTCCGGGCGGCCAAGCGGGCCATGCGCCAGGGCTGGGGGGTCGGCCTGCCCGCGGCGCTGGACATCGAGGACTCCGCCTGGCGGACCGCGGCGCTGTCCGCGGACCGGCGTGAGGGCATCGCGGCGTTCAACGAGAAGCGGGCGCCGGTCTGGCCGGGCGAGTGAGCACGCCTGCGACCTGCCCCTCATTCCCACTCACCACGGAGGCCATGGCGTGACCGATCTGCCGGGAAGCGTTTCGTTGCGGGAAGTTGGGCCCCGAGACGGTCTGCAGAATGAGGATCCGGTCCCGACCGGGGCGAAGATCGAGCTCATCAACGCCCTCTCCCAGACCGGGGTGTCGCGGATCGAGGCGGTGTCGTTCGTGCGCCCGGAGGCGATCCCGCAGATGGCCGACGCCGACCAGGTGTGGGGCGGCATCGAGCGCACCGCCGCGGTCCGCTACTCGGCGCTGGCCCCGAACTTGCGCGGCGCCCGGCGGGCGCTGGACTCGGGGTTCACCGAGGTCGAGGTGGTGGTGTCTGCCTCGGACACGCACAACCGGCGGAACGTGAATCGCGGCACCGGGGAGTCGCTGGACGACATCGCCGTGATCCTCGGTGAGGCACATGCGCGGGGCGCCACCTGCCAGGTGGTGGTGGCCACCGCGTGGGGCTGCCCGTACGAGGGGGACGTGCCGGTGAGCCGGGTCCTGGCGGTGGCCGGCCGGGCGGTGGCCGACGGCGCGGATTCCATCTCGTTCGGCGACACCACCGGGATGGCCACGCCGCGCCGGGTCACTGAGCTGGTCGGGGAGTTCCGGTCGGCGTACCCCGACGTCCCGCTCAACCTGCACTTCCACAACACCCGGGGCACCGGCCTGGCCAACGTGCTGGCCGCGCTGGAACTGGGAGTGGACGACTTCGACGCGTCGGTCGGCGGGCTCGGCGGCTGCCCGTATGCGCCCGGGGCCACCGGCAACATCGCTACCGAGGAACTCGTGCACATGGTCGAGGACATGGGCGTGGCGACCGGGGTGGACCTGGAGGCGATGATCGACGCGGCCGCGACGGCGGAACGGATCATCGGCCGCCAGCTCCCGTCCCAGGTGCTCCGGGCCGGCCCCCGCACCCGCACGATCCCTCTCTAATGGCCTGCCCAGGCGCTCTCTAACGGTTTGTCCGCGCGAATGCGGACGGAAAGGCCGGGGGGAGCGGCGTGCGTGGTCGATCTGGGCGGTGTGCAGCGGGCTGTGGACCGGCGGTTCAACCGGGCCCGGTATGACGCGGACGAGACCGTGGCGGCCTTCGCGGCCCGGCTGAAGGACGCCGTCGATCTGGACACGGTCCAAGCTGACCTGGCGAGCGCCGTGCAGCAGGCCCTGGAACCCGCCCGTGTATCGGTGTGGATCAGCCGCTGATTGGCCGGGCCGGGAGTCTGTGGACGGAAATGGCCGTGGGGACAGCCCTTAACGACCATGTCCGGCGGGTTCTGGCCGACCCGGGAGCGGGCCTGGGCCGGGCGGCGGACGGCGGGGTACGCTCCCCACGTGGCTGAGCAGAATGAGGCGGGGCATCTGGACGCCGCCGACCCGGAACTGGCCGAGCTGCGGGCGCGCGTCGAGCGAGGCGGCGCACCCCGGTACCACCAGTCGGCCGCGGCGTCCGGCAAGCTGTTCGCCCGGGCCCGGATCGCCTGCCTGGTCGACGACGGCAGCTTCACCGAGGACGGCCGGTACGCCAACGCGCTGGCCGACGGCCTGCCCGCGGACGGGGTGATTACCGGGACGGCCCTGGTGGACGGGCGGCCGGTGGCCCTGATGGCCAACGACTCCACGGTCAAGGCGGGTTCCTGGGGCGCCCGGACGGTCGAGAAGATCATCCGGGTCATCGAGAAGGCCTACTCCGGCGGCCTGCCCATGATCTACCTGGTCGACTCGGCGGGCGCACGGATCACCGACCAGGTCGACATGTTCCCCGGCCGGCGTGGCGCGGGGAAGATCTTTCACACCCAGGTGCGGGCGTCCGGGGCCATCCCCCAGGTCTGCGCGCTGTTCGGGCCGTCGGCCGCCGGGGGCGCCTACATCCCCGCGTTCTGTGACTACGTGGCCATGGTGGATGGCAACGCGTCGATGTACCTGGGCAGCCCCCGCATGGTCGAGATGGTGGTCCGGGAGAAGACCACGCTGGAGGAGATGGGCGGGGCGCGGATGCACTGCACGGTCTCCGGGTGTGGCCACTACCTCGCGCCCACCGAGCACGACGCGCTGACCGCGGTCCGCCGCTACCTGTCCTACCTGCCCGCGAACTGGCAGCAGCGGCCGCCGATCGCCGCCGCGGGCCAGCCGGAGCCGGTGGACCTGGCCGCCCTGATCCCGGCCAGCGAACGGCAGGCGTTCGACATGCGCCGTTTCGTCCGGGGGCTGGTGGACGAGGGTTCCTTCTTCGAGATCCACGCGCTGTGGGCGCGGGAGCTGACCATCGGGTTCGGGCGGATCGCCGGCCAGGCGACCGGGGTGATCGCGAACAACCCGATGTTCAAGGGCGGTGTGCTGTTCGTCGATTCGGCCGACAAGGCCACCCGGTTCATCCAGCTCTGCGACGCGTTCAACGTGCCCCTGCTGTTCCTGGCCGATGTGCCCGGGTTCATGGTGGGCACGTCGGTGGAGAAGCAGGGCATCATCCGGCATGGCGCCAAGATGATCAGCGCTGTGGCCGAGGCCACGGTGCCCAAGATCTGCGTCGTGGTCCGCAAGGCGTACGGGGCCGGCCTGTACGCGATGGCCGGCCCCGGGTTCGAGCCGGACGCCACTCTCGCGCTGCCTACCGCGAAGATCGCGGTCATGGGCGCCGAGGCGGCCGTTAACGCCGTGTATTACAACAAACTGGCCGCCGTGGCTGACTCCGCGGACCGGGAGTTGGAGACGCAGCGGCTCCGCGCGGAGTACGAGGCGGATATCGACGTGCTCAGGCTGGCCAGCGAACTGGTCATCGACGACATCGTCCAGCCCGGTGAGCTGCGCGGTGAGCTGATCCGCCGGTTCGCGGCCGCCGCGGGCAAGGACCGCTCGTTCTCCCGGCGCCGTCACGGCGTCACCCCCGTCTGAGACCCAGTGCGGGGGAGTCGACCGCAGTCGCCCGGTTGTGCGTGGAATCCCAGGTGGCTGTGGGCCGCGATCTACAAGGCGTTACGGAGAAGCACAGAGATTCACGCCGTAGCATCTGTTCATGACCTGTGTTCTGCTCGCTGAGGATGACGCGTCCATCTCGGAACCGCTGGCCCGCGCGCTGCGCCGTGAGGGGTACGACGTCGACGTGTCGTCGGACGGTCCGGGGACGCTGGAAGCGGCCCTGGCCGGGGGGATCGACCTGATCGTGCTCGACATCGGGCTGCCCCGGCTGGACGGCCTGGAGGTGTGCCGCCGCCTGCGATCCGACGGGCAGACCGTCCCCGTGCTGATTCTCACCGCCCGGGCGGACGAGGTCGACACGGTGATCGGCCTCGACGCGGGGGCCGACGACTACGTCACGAAGCCGTTCCGGCTGGCCGAGCTGCTGGCCAGGGTCCGCGCCCTGCTCCGCCGCGGCACCCCGGAGACCAGCGTGGTGCAGGGCGTCCGGGTCGACGGGGATGCCCGGCGGGCCTGGATCGGCGACACGGAGCTCGAGCTCACCACGAAAGAGTTCGACCTGCTGAGCGTGCTGGTGAGTGACGCGGGGAAGGTGGTCACCCGTGAGCAGATCATGCGGGAGGTCTGGGACAGCAAGTGGTGGGGGTCCACGAAGACGCTGGACATGCACATCTCCTGGCTGCGCCGCAAGCTCGGTGATGACGCACACAACCCCCGTTACATCACGACGGTCCGCGGGGTGGGCTTCCGTTTCGAGCGAGGGGACTGACCACCTCCGGGGTGGTGACTGACCCATGCGCCGCCGCCTGCTCGTCTCCACGCTCGTGGTGGCGGTAACGGCCGTTCTGCTGCTGGGTCTCCCGCTGGCCTTCGTGTTCAGCCGGCTGCAGATCAGCGCGGCGGACCGGCAGGTCCAGCGGGATGCGACCACCGTGGCCAAGACGCTGCAGGACCGGGTAAACGCCGGGCTGCCGGCCGCGCTGCCTGAGGCGGCCGCCGCGGCCCGGTCGCTCCCGGACCGCTACATCAGCGTGCGCCAGGATGGGCTGCCGGAGTTCACCATCGGGGATCGTCCCGAAGCGGGGACCGCCATCCTCAGGCAGGCGGTAACCAAAGACTTCCGGGTCACCGTCGCCGCCGACACCTCGGTCGAGTACGGGCGGCTGACCGCTGCCCTGGCCCTGATCGGCGCGCTGGCCCTGGCGGCCGTCGCGGTGGCGGTGGCCCTCGCGGTCCTGCAGGCACGGCGGCTGACCCGGCCGCTGGAAGAACTGGCCAGCGCGGCCGACCGGCTCGGCCTGGGTGACGCGCGCCCGCTGGGACGCCGGTACGGGGTGGCTGAGCTGGACCGGCTGGCTGAAGGGCTGGATGGCTCGGCGCGGCGCATCACCGATCTGCTCTCCGCGGAACGCGACTTCGCCGCGGACGCTTCCCATCAGCTCCGGACCCCGCTGACGGCGCTCTCGATGCGGCTGGAGGAGATGATCGCGGCGGCCGGGGACCCGGAGGTCGTCCGGGAAGAGGGCGCCGCGGCCCTGGCCCAGACAGAGCGGCTCGCCGAGGTGGTCAGCCAGCTGCTGGGCCGCACCCGGCGGGCGGCCCGCGGGGTGCCGTCGCTGCTGGCCATCGACGACGTGATCGCCCAGCAGGTCATCGAGTGGGACCCGGCGTTCCGCCGGGCCAACCGCAAGCTGGAGGTGGCGGGGGAGAAGGGCCTGTCCGCCTACATCTCGCCGGGGGCCCTGTCCCAGGTGATCGCCACCCTGCTCGACAACGCGCTGGTCCACGGGGCGGCCACGGTCACCATCCGGACTTCGCGGACGCCCAAGTCGGTCGTGGTCGAGGTCCGCGACGAAGGCAAGGGCGTGCCGCACGAGCTGGTCCCGCGCATCTTCGAGCGGAACGTCAGCGGCCGTCCCGGCGGCACCGGACTGGGCCTGGCCCTGGCCCGGGACGTGGCCACCGCGGACGGGGCCAACGTGGTCCTGGTCCGGCCCCGGCCCGCCGTGTTCGCCGTGTTCCTGCCCCGCGGCCTGCGTGGGGTGGACGACGCACCCGTGGTGACCGGCCCCGCTTAGGCCAGGGCCGGGGTGCTCCTGCGGTCGGTGAGCGCGTGCCAGCCCAGGTAGATGACCGCGGTGATGACGAAGCCCGCCTCGAAGGTCAGGTCCCCGACCGACGGGACGTGCTTGGGCACGATCCCGACGTACTCGGTCTGCTTCGAGAACAGGATGATCGACACCACGACGCCGACCAGCATGGCCACCGGGCCGGCCCAGTTCGAGTACCTGGTATCGAACAGCAGCCGTTCCAGGTCCCGCGGGTGCTGGCGGCGGCGCAGCAACTGGTCGCAGAACATCACGGCCAGCCACGGGGCGATCCAGTAGGCGATGACCAGCAGGAAGTTGTTGTACTTGGTGCCTGCGTCGTGCAGCCCGGTGAGCGCGACGATGAAGCCGATCACGCCGAACACGCCGGCCACGATGGCCCGGCGCAGCTTCAGCGGCAGCTTGATGCCCATCGCGGTGAACGACAGCGCGCCGGAGTAGATATTCAGCACGTTCGCGGCGATCGCGCCGAGCGCGATGGCGAGCAGGGTGAGGTCGGCCAGGAAGGTGGGCAGGTGGCCGGTGAACGCACCGGTGGGGTTGGCGTTGATCGCGCCGATGCCCGTCACGGTGGCAGACGCGGCCCCGGCCGCCTCGAGCAGGACGCAGGACACGAACACGCCGAGGCCGGACCACAGGGCCACGGCCTTCTTGCTGGTGTCCGGGGCGAAGTAGCGGGTGTAGTCGGCGGCGTACGGGTTCCAGCCCACCGCGTAGCCGAACGACGCCCCCAGCGTGATCAGGAAGCCGCCGGGCACGGCGTGCGCCGGTGCGCCAGGGTGGGACTTGACGAAGATCCAGCAAACGGCGATCAGGAAGATGATGGCGAGGACCGGGAACGCGTACCGCTCGAACACCTGCACCAGGTTGTGCCCGAAGAACGCGATCACCAGCTGGATCAGCACGATGATCACCAGGCAGAGCGGCTTGGGCAGGTGGGTCAGCGTGTTCAGCGCGAACGTGCCGCTGACGCTGTTCACCGCGAACCAGCCGATCCCGGCGGTGAGCGCGTTCAGCCCGGCCGGGAGCGCGTTCCCCCAGTAGCCGAAGCCGAGCCGGGACAGCACCATCTGCGGCACGCCGTACTGCGGCCCGCGCGCGGACAGCACGCCCTGGGTGACCGAGCCGATCCCGGTGCCGATCACTATCGCCAGCAGCGCCTGCCAGAAGTTCAGGCCGAAGAACGCCACCCCGATGACGCCCACGAAGACCGTGGCGAACTCGAAGTTCGGTGAGGTCCAGGTCCAGAACAGCTGCAACGGCTTACCGTGCCGCTCGTTCAGCGGGATGAACTCGGCCCCGCCGGGCTCGACGGCGGCCACCTTCGTGCCGTAGGTGCCTTCCCGGATCACCACACCCGGGGGCGGTTCCGCCTCCAGGACCGGACTCGTCTGGTGCTCAGGTGCCGCCATCTACTTGCTCCTTCGGGGTCGCGCGTCCGGGCTTCCGGCCACCGCTCTGGCGAACACGCTGATGATAAATGGCACTATGACCGGGAGTTGTTTCCGGTGCGTTAAATTGCCGGTGGCCGGGCCGTGGCACCCGTGACCTGTGCTGACCTGCAGGCGCGGCCGGGTCGGCAGGAAGGTCCGGTGGCGGAGGACCAGGGTGCGAGGTGCAGGTTCTCCCTCGTAGGCTACGGCTGGTGAGCGATCAACGGCACTCCAGCCCACCGACGCCGGTCGTGGGCATGGTCGGGGCCGGGCAGCTGGCCCGGATGACCTACCAGGCATCGATCCCGCTGGGCATCGGGTTCCGGGTCCTGGCCGACCGGCCAGACGACAGCGCGGCCCTGGTCTGTCCCGCCGTCACGGTGGGGGACTACCACCGCCTGGAAGACCTGCTGGCCTTCGCTGCCCGGTGCGACGTGCTGACCTTCGATCATGAGCACGTGCCCGCCGAGCACCTGGCGGCACTGGCCGAGGCGGGGGTGACCGTGGCCCCGGGCGGCGCCGCGCTCCGCTACGCCCAGGACAAGCTGGCCATGCGGGACGAACTGACCCGGCTGGGCGCGTCCTGCCCGCGCTATGCGCCGGTAGCCAGCCCGGAGGACGTGGCCGCCTTCGCCGCCCAGGTGGGCTGGCCGGTGGTGCTGAAGGCGGTCCGCGGCGGCTACGACGGCCGCGGCGTCTGGGTGTGCGGCGGGCCGGACCAGGCCGCCGAGGTGCTGGGGTACGGGGTCTGCATGCTGGCCGAGGAGCATGTCCCCTTTGTCCGGGAGCTGGCCGCGCTGGTCGCCCGCTCCCCGCACCGGCAGGGCGCCGTGTACCCGATCGTGCAGACCGTGCAGCGCGAGGGGGTCTGCCGGGAGGTGCTCGCTCCCGCACCGGGGCTGACCCCAGTCCTGGCTGAGGACGCCCAGCAGCTGGCCCTGGAGCTGGCGGACGCGCTCGGGGTGACCGGCCTGCTGGCCGTGGAGCTGTTCGAGACCTCTCGTGGCCTGCTGGTGAACGAGCTGGCCATGCGCCCGCACAACAGCGGTCACTGGACGATCGAGGGGGCCAGGACCTCCCAGTTCGAGCAGCACCTGCGGGCCGTGCTGGACCTGCCGCTCGGCGCGCCGCAGTCCGCCGCGCCGCAGGTGGTCATGGCGAACGTGTTCGGCGCCGCGGACCTGGCCGGTGCGGGCGCGGACATCTACGACCGCTACATCCACGTGATGGCGGCTGATCCGGGAGTGAAGGTGCACATGTACGGCAAGGAACCCCGGCCCGGCCGCAAGATCGGGCACGTCACGGTGGCGGGCACCGGCGTCGCGGCGCTCCGCGACCGGGCCACCCGGGCCGCCAGCTACCTGGGCACCGGCAAGGAGCTGGCCGAGTGAGCGGGGCCCCGGAGGCGCACCGCCAGCCGGGCCAGCCGCTGGTGAGCGTGGTCATGGGCAGCGACTCCGACTGGCCGGTGATGCAGGCCGCCGCTGCGGTCCTGGACGAGTTCGGGGTGCCGTACGAGGCCGACGTGGTGTCCGCGCACCGGATGCCGCACGACATGATCCGCTACGGCAGCGAGGCCGAGGGCCGCGGTCTCCGGGTGATCATCGCCGGGGCGGGTGGCGCGGCGCACCTGCCGGGCATGCTGGCCGCGGTCACCCCGCTGCCGGTGATCGGCGTGCCGGTGCCGCTGAAATACCTGGACGGGCTGGACTCGCTGCTGTCCATCGTGCAGATGCCCGGGGGCATCCCGGTCGCCACGGTCGCGGTGGGCGGGGCCCGCAACGCCGGCCTGCTGGCCGTGCGCATCCTCGGCGCCGGCGACGACCCGCTCCGCGCGAAGATGGCGGCCTTCCAGGAGCGGCTGCGCGGCGAGGCGGAAGCCAAGGGCGCCGCGCTGCGCGCCACCCGCGCGGATCAGGACGGCTGAAGGGGGTCCTTAGCCCCTGGCGCCGGTCAGGCCGGGGCCTACTATCGAGTAATGAGCTCCGACTTTCCTGCTTTCGCGCTCACCGAAGAGCATGAGGCGCTGCGTGAGGCCATCCGCAGCCTGGCGGATGACAAGATCGCGCCCCGGGCGGCTGAGGTAGACGAGTCCGCGGAGTTTCCCTGGGACGTGTTCGAGGCCCTGGCTAAGAACGATTTCGCCGCGGTGCACATCCCCGAGGCCTACGGCGGGGCGGGCGCGGACGCCATCGCGACCGCGATCGTGATCGAGGAGGTCGCGCGGGCGTGCGCGTCGTCGTCGCTGATCCCGGCGGTGAACAAGCTGGGCACGATGCCGCTCCTGCTAGCCGGGTCCGAAGAGCTCAAGCAGCGCTACCTGCCGCCGGTCGCCCGCGGCGAGGCCATGTTCTCCTACGCCCTGTCCGAGCCGGAAGCGGGCTCAGATGCGGCCGCCATGTCGACGCGTGCCGTCCGCGACGGTGACCGTTTTGTCCTCAACGGCACCAAGCGCTGGATCACGAACGCCGGCGTGTCGCAGTACTACACGGTCATGGCCGTGACCGACCCCCCGGCCGGGGCGGGCGGGATCTCCGCGTTCGTGGTCGAGAAGGATGACCCCGGGTTCTCCTTCGGCGCCCCCGAGCACAAGCTCGGCATCAAGGGGTCGCCCACCCGGGAGCTGTACTTCGACAACTGCTCCATCCCGGCCGACCGGATGATCGGGGCTGAGGGCAGCGGGTTCCGCACCGCGCTGGCCACCCTGGACCACACCCGGATCACGATCGCCGCCCAGGCCATCGGCATCGCCCAGGGGGCCCTGGACTACGCCACCGGCTACGTGAAGGAGCGGAAGCAGTTCGGTAAGCCCATCGCCGAGTTCCAGGGCCTCCAGTTCATGCTGGCCGACATGGCGATGAAGGTGGAGGCGGCCCGGCAGCTCACCTACGCGGCCGCAGCCAAGTCCGAGCGGGCCATGCACGGCGACCGCGCCGACGACCTGACGTTCTTCTCCTCGGCCTGTAAGTGCTTCGCCTCGGACACCGCCATGCAGGTCACCACCGACGCGGTCCAGCTGCTCGGCGGCTACGGCTATGTCCGGGACTACCCGGTCGAGCGGATGATGCGCGACGCCAAGATCACCCAGATCTACGAGGGCACCAACCAGATCCAGCGCGTCGTCATGGCCCGCCAGATCCTCAAGTAGCCGACCTCCGGCAGCCTTGTGGCCGAGGCGTCCAAGAAGCGGCGTGAACTTCACGAATCTTGGTGGGGTTTACGAGCATCAGTAGCATTTGTCATGAATTACTGAGGCCGCGCTCCCAGATGTCCGTGAGGCGCGGCGGGCAACGTGTCACCGCCGAGCAACTCGGCGACCGTCACCACCCAGGCCGACACCACGCCGCCCTCCGCGCCCGGGACGCCGACCGCCACCAGCGTGACTTCGTCCCAGGTCAGCCTGTCCTG
>Ga0208357_1002594_pt1 | contig 11828 bp, 13 predicted proteins | sample NGESurdeep092012_6_FD_184487 | JGI IMG/M metagenome (GOLD analysis project Ga0208357, IMG submission 184487) | Arctic peat soil microbial communities from Barrow, Alaska - NGEE Surface sample F52-2 deep-092012 (SPAdes) | ecosystem: Environmental > Terrestrial > Soil > Wetlands > Peat ... | reverse complement strand
GCGGCGCTACACGAGGCGATGGTATTGCAGGCGATGATATTACCACTAATATCAGGCAAATCGGCTCCATTCCTTTATCGGCAAAGTTTAGTGATTATGGAATTGAAAAAATAGAAATCCGGGGTGAAATTTTATTGAACAAAGAGAATTTTAAAAAATACAATGAATCGCTTGCAGAAGAGGGATTGTCGCCCCTGGCCAACCCCAGGAATGCTGCGGCGGGTTCGTTAAGAATGAAAGACCCCGCTTCGGTAAGAAAGCGAAAACTTGAAGCGATTTTGTATCATGTAAGTTTTATTCAACTCAATAAAAAAGGCAGGGAAAAAAATCCTGAGTTGTTGAACACGCATTCCGGGATTTTGCAAATGCTTTCGGAATGTGGCTTTCGTACGCCCGTGAAGCAGGTGAAGGTTTTCAGCCATATCCGGGATGTTGTTAATTTCTGCCTTGAATTTGAAACCAAACGGGATGAGCTTCCTTACGAGATAGATGGAATGGTAGTGAAAGTAAATGAAATAGAAATACAGCAGCAGGTGGGCAGCACTACCCATCATCCGCGCTGGGCCATCGCCTATAAATTTAAAGCAAGGCAGGCTACCTCTAAATTACTTAATGTAGAATTCCAGGTGGGACGTACAGGTTCTATCACGCCTGTCGCGAAAATTGAACCGGTACCTATAGGCGGCGTTACTGTTTCATCAGTGTCGCTTTTTAATGAAGGAATTATTGAAGAAAAGGATTTGCGGTTAGGCGATACCGTTATAGTGGAAAGAGCCGGCGATGTAATACCTTATATTGTAAAACCATTGACCGAATTAAGAACTGGTAAAGAAACTAAAATTGTTTTTCCAACTAAATGCCCTGTATGCGATGATCCTTTGATAAAACCAGAAGGAGAAGCAGTTTGGCGCTGTGTGAATATCAACTGTGAGGCCCAGGTGGTGGAGCGCATTATTCATTTTGTAAGCAAAGACGCGATGGATATGAAAACCTTTGGTGAAGCTAATGTCAGGAAGTTTTATGGAGAAAAAATCATTACCGATATTCCTTCCATTTATGATATTGATTATGGAAAAATTGCCGGGCTTGAAGGGTTTAAACAAAAGTCTATTGACAATCTGAAATCGGCTATTGAAAATTCAAAGAAGCAAAATCTGAATAGGTTGATCTATGGGTTAGGAATAAGATATGTAGGAGAAACGATCGCAAAAACTTTGGCCAAAAGTGTGGGTACTATCTTTGATCTTAAGAATTTCTCCATCGAAGATTTACAGCAATTAAAAGATATTGGAGGAAAAGTAGCCGAAAGTGTTTTCAGTTTTTTTCATAATGACGACAACCTGAAAATGCTTGAAAAGCTTGCAGATAAAGGAGTCAATATCAAGGGAGATAAAACCGAAGCCATTTCAGGCAAATTTTCAGGGCTTACTTTTCTATTTACCGGAACGTTGCCTACTTTAAAAAGATCAGAAGCCGAAAAAATGGCTGAAGACAATGGCGGCAAATTACTTTCATCGGTAAGCAGCAACCTGAACTTTTTAGTTGTTGGCGAATCGGCAGGTAGTAAATTAGATAAGGCAAAAAAAATAAAATCCATTAAAATTATTAATGAGGAAGATTTTTTGAATATGATACAAAGTTAGTTTTGTAACTTCATCACTTAAACGTTAGATATGATCAAAAAAATTAAAGGAGAAAATTGGGAAATAATTAAGTTCAAGGGTTCTAAAACCATGCGAAATAAATATGCCATTTCTTCTTACGGACGTGTCGCCAGCTATAAAGAAGATATCCATGAAGATGGAAAATTACTTAATGGTTCATTAACGTCAGGGTACAAAACATTAAACCTGCACATAGATGGAAAAAACAGCACGCTTTATTTTCATAGGGAAGTAGCCTCAGCGTTTAATAAAAAAGATTCTCCCAAACAAAAACTGGTGATCCATATCAATCACAATAAAACTGATAATAATACTAAGAATTTAAAATGGGCCACCCAGCAGGAAGCAAATGACCATCAACAAAAAAGTCCTAAAAAGTTAGCCTACAAAAAAATACAGACCGAAAGAACCAAAGGTTTGAAACTTACCGCCACACAGGTAAAGGCGATCAAAAAAATACTTGAAAACCCCAGGAGAAAACTTACCAACCAGCAAGTAGCAGACAAATTCAGCGTTAGCTCTATGACGATTTACAGAATAAAAAGAGGAGAGAACTGGGGGAAGATTTAGCTAAATTAGAAATTGAAAATTGAAAATGAAAGCTAAAACTATCTCGTTTATCTATCCACCAATTATTTCGAACCGTGTATGATTTCTTCTTCCACATTAACTTTCTTAAAAACACTTAAAAAAAATAACAGCAAACCCTGGTTTGACGAGCACAGGGAAAAATACATTGCTGCTAAATATAATTTAGAAGAATTTGTTGCTTTACTGTTGCAAAAAATGGTTTCGTTTGATGAAGATATGAAAGAGCTTACTGCAAAAAATTGCACTTTCAGAATCAACCGGGATATTCGTTTTTCAAAAAATAAAACTCCTTATAAAATCAATCTCAGCGCGTCCTTCAACCGCGGTGGCAAAAAATCAATTTATGCGGGCTATTATTTTCATTTACAACCCGGAAGTAGTTTTGTTGGGGGCGGACTTTGGAGACCCGAGCCGGCTGACTTAAAAAAACTTCGCCAGGAAATTGATTATTGTTTTCCTGAATTTAAAAAGATCATTGGTGCGGCAGTGTTCAAAAAGCATTATGGCGAATTGGAAAAAGATGAGAAGCAAATGCTCGTAAATGTTCCCAAAGGATATGACAAAGAAAACCCTGCTGCGGAATACCTCAGAATGAAAAGCTTTATTGCTACAAAAAATTTGTCTGACGAGGAAATCCTTTCTCCTAAATTGGCCGATGAAGTAATTGAATCTTTCAAGGCATTGATGCCGTTGGTAAAATTTATCAACAGGGCGTTTGAATGAGAACAGAAGGAACAGTAAACAAACCAAAACCCCGTTTTATATTTCGAAAACAGGGTTTTTTCTTTATCAGGAAATCCTCAAAATTATACGTTAATACTATTCAGGACTTTTGGAATATGAACCTCAATGTTCATGTTTTTATTATCTCTCTTTAGTTCAATTTTATAATCATTTTTATTTTCAGATTGCATTACCTGCGATCTTACATCATTGGCATCTTTAATTTTTTGGCCGTTCATTTGTGTGATAACGTCGCCTGTTTTTAATCCTGCTTTTTCGGCTGCGGAGCCTTGTTCCACATCTAATATTTTAGCGCCGTTACTATCTTTGGTGTCTTCTATTTTTATACCAAGTCTTGGCCGGTTGTTATGAAAATAAAATTGATTCCCCGGCATTTGTGGCATGCTGAAATTATAATTATTCCCGTTGAAATATTGGCCCATCATGTTTCTGAGACTATCTAAATTATAAGTCATCGGGCCACTACCGGGAGTTTTTCCTAATTCAATTTTTACAGAATTGCTTTCCCCGTCTCTTAAATAGGACAGCATCACCTTATCACCGGGCTTATATGATTGAACCGCATTTCTCAAATCATCCGGTGTTGTAATCTCTTTATCGCCAAACTTTGTGATAATATCATCATCTTTTAATCCCGCTTTTTGCGCGCCGCTTTCATCAATTACATTCTTGATGACAACGCCTTTATTAACTTTAGCGGTAAGGACGCCTAAAAATGTTTTATTAGAATTGCCAAAAACAGTAAGTCCCGGGGAGAGCGAGTTAAAATTATTTCCATGACCTCCCTTAAAATTCCTTTTAAATACCGTAACATCGCCGTTATAATCTGCTAGAGGCTTTCCGTTTATCGTTATATTGTTGCTGTCAATTACGATGGTTGTCTTTGACGGGTCATCATTGTTTTTCCGAATAATAATTTCCTCGTTTTTCTTTAATTGAGATTGTTCTTTTTGCGCAAAGCCATTGGTGGCGAACAATCCACAGCAGGCTGTAAATGCTGCTGTGATAAAAAATGTTTTCATGGTTAATAGATTTTGAGATATTAAAAATTTACCTCAAAGTAAAACATAACGGGAAAAAAATAAATTTTTTGAAGGATATATAGTCTAACGTTAACTTAAAATTTCATCCAGGCTTTTAAAGTTTAGAAAATATTATCAATATTTTCTGAGAGGTTTTTCTTCCGTATCCCATATCATTCCGTGGAATTTGATCTCGAAGAAATCGCAAAAAACTTTATAATTCAGTTTGGGCCATTTTCTTTTTTCATTGGTCACTTCTGCCAGTTCACCTACCATGATCTTTTGAAAGTTGTTCTTTAACCAATCATTAACCTCCTGCTCTGAGTCCTTTTCGTCGATCAGGTAAATGACACCCCCTTCGGGATTAAGAATATTACTTGCTTTCTTAGACCATTCTATAAAAGCAGATTTGTGATTGATCGAGAAAGCGCTTCGATTTACAATTCCCTCTTCATATTGTTCATTCTCAAGAAATCATCATCGTCAAAGTCTTCGTCATCGAAATCCATGTCTTCCGTCATCATATCCATAAGTGGAACGCAGTTAACCATCACTTTCATCCGGTTATCGGTGTCTTCTTTTAACTCATAATTTTTGATAAAACTCGTATGCTCCGGGTATTTCTCTTGTTTATCTTTTTCCATTTTTTTTATCAGCTCAACCTCCTTTTTGTTAAATCCTGCTTCCGCCACTACGGATTTTAAGCTATCCTTATAACCTGGAATTCCTAATGATTTTGGAATGGCTAAATTCCACGCTACGATTCCAAACTCTAACTTTTCCTCCAGTTCCTCCGCAGTTGGATTCGCATCCATATAAGGCTTTATCAAATCGAGCAACATAACAGAATAGTTGCCGTCTTCATCTGAAATTACCGGGATATCCGGATTTTTTTTCTCCAATGAATTTTTCTGCTTTTTGTTTTGATCAGAAAATTTTCCTTTAATGACTTTCATTGTGTTTCATTATTTTATTGAATTAATCACTTAAATCGTAAATTCCTTTTCTTGCTTTTTGAAATATTACATTAACCAAATCAGGCATACATCAGTTTCCCTTTTGGCTTAGGAATATCTTTTCCAATAAGATTGGCAGTTTCAATCCATTCGGAAATAATTATTTCTACGTTTTGCAAAGCTTCGGCATAAGTTTTTCCATCTGACTTACAACCTGAAAGCTCAGGTACTTCAGCTATAAAACAATTGCCTTCATTGCTCCAGTAAATTATTATTTCGTATTTAGTTTTCATTGACTTTAGACTTTAATCAGTTTATATTTTATTAAAATCGATCTAACCTGTTTAACCTGGTATGCTTTGGCTTTACCATTGTGTGATTGTAAATTTATTATTTCATCAACATTGCGCTTATAAAAAATATGGTGGCTACCTTTTATTCTGGTTTCAAATTAAAATTTTCCCAATAAAGTGACTAATTCAGAAAATTCGAAATTACTGTCAGATGTACCTGATAACAATTTTAATATAAGCTTATCAAATTTACTCATTTTATATCAACGATTTTACTTTCTGAATTACTTCATCTAATTTAGAAACATCCTGGCCGCCAGCAGAAGCTAATGTTTTTTGTCCACCTCCGCCGCCTTTTATAAGTGGCGCCACAGTTTCTTTAATGATTTTAACTGCATCCAATTTTTTTGATGAAACTAAATTATCATCAATCGCCACTACTACATTTGGTTTGCCTTCAATATCGGCGCATAAAACAATTACATAATTTTTAAAATTCTCTTTCAACAGTAAAGCCAGTTTTTTCAACGAATCCGCATTCGAAAAAGGAACTATTTCTCCAATAAAATTTACAGCATTTATTAAGATGGCTTTCTTGCTTATTTGTTCGTTTACTGTAGCAAGTATCTGGGATTGCAAATGATCAACTTCTTTACTTAATTTTTCTTTTTCGGCAAAAAGCGATTCCAATGCTTTCTGAATATCTTTCGGATTTTTTAATTTTTCTTTTACTGATTCTAACTCTTCTAATTCACTATTAATAAAATCTTCAGCAGCTTTTCCGCTCATTGCTTCTATACGGCGCAAACCAGCGCCAACAGCGGTTTCATTGATAATTTTAAAAATCCCCAATTCGCCTGTGCTTCCTACGTGAGTGCCGCCACATAATTCAATTGAGTATTCAGGATCCATTATTACAACACGAACTACGTCGCCATATTTTTCTCCAAACAAAGCCATCGCGCCCGTTTTCAAGGCTTCTTCTTTTGGCATTTGCTTTATCACCACGGGAATATTTTCTCTTATTTTTTCATTAACTATTTGTTCAACTTTTTCAATTTCTTCTCTATTCATTTTGGCAAAATGAGAAAAATCAAACCGCAGGTAATCCTCATTTACCAAGCTCCCTTTTTGTTGCACATGCGTTCCTAAAACTTTGCGTAAAGCCGCATGCATCAAATGTGTAGCGCTGTGATGTATGGCTGTTTTTTTTCTTTTTTCAACATCAACTTTTGCAATAACCTTCGCATTAATATTTGCCGGAAGTTTTTCAGTAAAATGAAGAATAAGCTCGTTTTCTTTTTTGGTATTTACTACCGGAATTTCTTCTTCATCAAATATCAAAACTCCTGTATCGCCCACCTGGCCGCCACTTTCAGCATAAAATGGTGTAGTATCTAAAACAATTTGAAATGTTTCTTTTCCTTTTGTTTTTGTTTTCCGATATTTTAAAACCTTAGTTTCTGTTTCTAATAAATCATAGCCAACAAACTTTGAAGAGCGATTTTCATTTAATACAATCCAGTCTTCGGTATCAACTACCGATGCTGCACGGCTGCGGTTTTTCTGCTGCTGCATTTCTTTTTCAAAACCCTCTTCATCAACTTCAGCTCCAATTTCCTTTGACATTAACTTTGTCAAATCGATTGGGAATCCATAAGTATCTTGAAGTTTGAATGCTAAGGACCCACTTATCATTTTGGAAAATTCTGCCTGCTTGGATATAGCGTTTCCTAATTCCTGGATTTTAGATTTATCAAAAAATTCAGTAGTCATTTTGAATGCTTTTGAAATTTCTAATATTTCTTTTAAACCCTTTGGAATATCAACAATTTGCATGAAACGTTTTTGCATTTCTATTAGCGGTTTAAAACTATTTTGCAACTCAATAAGTTGTTGAAGTTGACTTTTTTCCGAAATTTTTGGCTGTATTTCTGATTTATACATATCCAATAACCTACTTGAAGCTTGAGTGATATTTTGTTCAAGTTCAGTGTTAAAAAGCTTTGTTCCGCTGTCAATAGTTCTTAAAAAATTATTTTCTTCCTCATGAATCACTTTTGCAACAAAATCTTTTTGTTTATCCAATTCAGGAAATACATTTTTAAATTGCTCAGCAATCAAAGGAATTAATTTATAAAGCAAAGGCTCTTTTACATTGAGATAAGAAAAATAATAACGAACGGCTCTCCTTAAAATCCTTCGTATAACATAGCCTGCGCCTGTGTTTGAAGGTAATTGTCCATCCGTAATTGGGAAAGCAATTGCGCGAATATGATCTGCGATTACGCGAAAAGCAACGGCCTCCCCCCAACCCCCTCCAAGGGAGGGGGAGTAAGAAACCCCTGCGTCATATTTCTTCCCAGAGATTTTTTCAATTTCCGAAATCGTTCCCGTAAAAATATCTGTGTCGTAATTGCTTTGTTTATTTTGCAAAACCCTCACCAATCTTTCAAAGCCCATTCCGGTATCTACATGCTTTGCAGGAAGCAATTCCAGCGATCCATCTTTTTTTCTATTGAATTGAATGAACACCACATTCCATATTTCTATTACCTGCGGATTATCATTATTTACCAAATCTTTTCCGGGAATTATTTTTTTTTCTTCTTCAGTTCTGCAATCCACATGAATTTCTGTGCATGGCCCGCAAGGCCCGGTATCGCCCATTTCCCAGAAATTATCTTTTTTATTTCCAAAAATAATCCGGTCTTCGCTGATATGCTTTTTCCAAAAACCCAATGATTCATCGTCTCTTGGTAATCCTTCTTTTTCATCGCCTTCAAAAACGGTAACGTATAAATTTTCAATGGATATTTTATAAATTTCTGTAAGCAGTTCCCAACTCCATGCTATCGCTTCCTTTTTAAAATAAGGTTGCGGTTCGCCGGTGGCGTTTCCAAAGCTCCAGTTGCCCAGCATTTCAAACATCGTGTGGTGATAAGTATCCACGCCCACTTCTTCAAGATCATTATGCTTACCGCTTACGCGTAGGCATTTTTGTGTATCAGCTACGCGTGAATAAGGCGCGGGTTTGTTTCCCAGAAAATATTCCTTGAACTGGTTCATGCCCGCATTGGTAAAAAGTAATGTCGGGTCGTTTTTTATCACGATTGGAGCAGAGGAAACAATCTGGTGCTCCTTTGCTTTAAAAAAATCAAAAAAACGCTGCCTTATTTCTGCGCTTTGCATCATAGAGTGGTGAGTTGTAAAATTTTTTAAAATGTATTGTCCCGTACCTAACGGTTAATGTATTTAAATTTATCTTTGTTTTGTAAATTTTAATGCCGCAAAGGTATTTGGTTTGATTGCATTTACAAACAGGCAGCATTTTTGTAAATCAATCATTATAATTTCTTTTTCATGCTAAATTCCTGAACCAATTATGGCATTATCTCAAATAAGTTTTGATTTTGGCGAAGGGGCTCCCAAAAAAGAAGCGCCTAAAAAAACAGTAAAAAAAACTTCGCCTAAAAAGCCGGATATCCGTGAACAGATAAAACCAAAATCCACACGGGGCCGGAAGAGCCTGAAAGAGTATAATGCCGTACCGGATGCTATTTCAGTTCCGGAAGACGAAATCCTTTTTCAAAAACAATATTATTCAATTGGCGATGTATCGGCAATGTTTAAAGAAAATAATTCCCTAATCAGGTATTGGGAAAATGAATTTGATATTTTAAAACCTAAAAAAAATAAAAAAGGCGATCGTTATTTCAGGCCTGAAGATGTTAAGAACCTTAAAATGATTTATCACTTATTACGCGAAAGAAAATACACCATCGAAGGCGCTAAAGAATTTTTAAAAAATAATAAAGCCGCCGGTGAAAAACATGAAATGATAGAATCGCTGGAAAAGATAAAATCTTTTTTATTAGAATTAAAAAGCAATTTGTGAATGACGCCGAAGGGCTGAAAGCTAAAAGCGTAACGTTGTACCATTATGAACAAAATATTTATTACTGTTATCTGTCTGTTTACTGCCTGCGCTTCGTTTTCGCAAAAGACCTATGAGATACTTCCCGATTCTGCGGACAATAATTCTAAAATGCTGCGCGGCGAGATTACTAAAGAAGATATCAATAATGACACTGCCTTTAAATGGTATTCAGAAAGTTTAAAAATATATATTCATCCCGATAGCAGTGCGGTAGCTGCTTTCAGGGCTAATAAAGACAAAATATATTTTATTGTATTTGGCGGCACCTGGTGTGAAGACACTCACTTCATAATACCAAAATTTTTTAAAATACAGGAAGCAAGCGGTTTCCCTGAAAACAGAATTCTATTTTTTGCTGTTGACAGGCATAAGCATGCTATAAGCAACATTGCGCAGGCAATGAATATAAAGGCTACTCCAACAATCATTGTGATGAAGGGTGGAAAAGAGATTGGCCGTCTAAAAGAATATGGAAAAACAGGCTATTGGGATAAAGAACTTGCGAAAATTATTGATGGCAATCTTCAATAGTTACTGGCACTACGGAAGTCTTTTTATTCTGCTGATATCTACGTAGTTTCCGAAACATTTTGAGGATATTTTCCAATCAATTTCCACTTTTATTGGAAAGGTATCCATCCTAAGAGAAGAATTAATGTTGCCAATATCAAAATATCCATTTTCAGGATCGTTCGGATTAGGATGGCCATCAATTTTTATGAAAGTGCCTCCCGTACACACGCCTACTCTTGAATCTGAGCCTACAATCGTTGCGGCATTCATAAATGGCGATTCTTTTTTACATCCGGAGTTTATTAATGAAACGAATAAACCCAAAATAAAAAACCGGAATATGTTTCTCATATCAACAAATATTTAAAACATTGACAATTACAATTGCTTTTTCGTTGCATGTTTCACCGTTAAAATATTAAAAAAAGAAACTAAAATGATAAATAAACACTTTCGTACAGTAAATAAACAATTTCAATGAATTTTTGTTTATCTGTATTTGTAAAAAAAAAAATGTCACACGTAATTTGGTATCATTTTTATTTCTTTAAAAACATACCTGTTAATTATTGAAAATGAAGACTTATCAGGAAATTCAATCTACGTCTTACCGTTGGTTTGATGTAATGCTGATGCTGCTCTCCTGTGTGGCGGGAAGTACTGACATCATCAGTTATTATCGGCTTGGGCACGTGTTTACGGCTAACATGACCGGCAATGTGATTTTACTGGGAATCTCAATTGGGCAGGGAGAACTTTCCACATCTTTATACAGGGTTGCTTCATTTGCGGGATTTTTTGCAGGTGTTTTTATAGGCGCGTTAATTGTCGAAAATAAAAGCAAAAAAAAGAAATGGCCTTATTTCGTAATGGTTGCTACAGTAGTGGAAAGCGCTATCATTGCAACGCTTGCCATTATTTGGCTGGCTCACGACGGACCCCTTAAAAATTCAATTCTATATATTGCGATTCTTTTATCGGCCATTTCCATGAGCATACAAAGCGCCACTATCTGGCACCTGGATATCCCGGGAGTGGTTACCACTTTTATAACAGGAAACATAACCAGTATAGGAATGAGCGCTATCAAGGGTTTGAGGCGTGGGTTTAAAAAAGATATTAAGACAAGCGCTTCCATAATACCATTCATCAGAAATCCCGAAAATCGTATTGAACTGCAACTCCTTGTTTTAGGCACTTATATTTTTTCGGCCATATTTACGGGATGGATGGAGCATCATGGCCCGAGGTTTTTACCTTTATTGCCGCTGGTTCTTATTCTCGGTGTAGTAGCTATTTTATGGAAACACATCAAAAAAATATCGTTGAATGAATAGATTTTTTATAAAGGCTACAGCATTACGCAGCTTTTTTTGGATGATTCCTTTATATTGGAAAAGCTTCTTTGGAAATTTTAAAATTATGATACAATGAAAACGGAGACTCCACATAAAATCGTCTGGACTATTGGCCACTCTACACGAACGTTAGAAGAATTAATACAAATGCTCCATTCCTTTAAAATAGAAATGGTGGCGGATATCAGAAGCTATCCCGGTTCACGGCGTTATCCGCAGTTTAATAAAGAAGCCCTTGAAATTTCTTTGCCTGAAAATAAGATTCAATACATTCATTTAAAAGAATTGGGCGGAAGAAGAAAAGTAAATCCCGATTCTAAAAACACTGCATGGCGACACGTTGCTTTTCGCGGCTATGCCGATTATATGGAAACGGAGGATTTTAAAAAAGGAATCCTGAAATTGGAAGCGATTGCCTTACAAAGCAGAACTGCTTTTATGTGCTCAGAAGCAGTGTGGTGGCGTTGTCACCGTTCAATGGTTTCTGATTATCTGAAAGCTCATGGATGGAAAGTAATGCATATCATGGGCGTGAATAAGGAAGAAGAGCATCCCTACACGGCACCGGCAAAGGTTGTGAATGGAGAGTTGACTTATAAAGCGGATGAGGGATAACGACCTGCGGAGAATTGTTGAAAACCCCGGGTTGAATCGAGTAGGAAGTAAGGGATTATTTCCCTTACTGTCCTCTCACACCACCGTGCGTACCGTTCGGTACACGGCGGTTTGTTAGAAAAGTTTTAACTG
>Ga0208357_1002592_pt1 | contig 11841 bp, 14 predicted proteins | sample NGESurdeep092012_6_FD_184487 | JGI IMG/M metagenome (GOLD analysis project Ga0208357, IMG submission 184487) | Arctic peat soil microbial communities from Barrow, Alaska - NGEE Surface sample F52-2 deep-092012 (SPAdes) | ecosystem: Environmental > Terrestrial > Soil > Wetlands > Peat ... | reverse complement strand
CAAAACATCCGCGTCATCGACCTCCAAGGCCAACTAATCCGCGAACTCACACTCGACCCCACCCACAACTACCAACCCCTCACACCCACCTAACCCGTCTACCATCACCCGAGACATCAGTCTCCGATGTCCTGCGACACAACAAAGCGGAGGGGGAGGGATTCGAACCCTCGGACCAGGGGTTACCCGATCAACAGCTTTCAAGGCTGCCGCATTCAACCGCTCTGCCACCCCTCCTGGGCGACATCCTCAAGGCTAATAGATCAACGCCGTCCGAGGGACGCGGCTGAGCTGCCTGGCCGAGGGCTGGCGCGGTGCGCGCGGATCCCAGATAGGTCGCGAAGGAGGCCAGATGCAACATCTTTCGAGCAATCAGACGAGGTTGTCCCGTAGCTCGTAGAAGTTTGTAGTGGCGGTCCCTTTCGCCTCGTCCGGTCCCGTTGGGACCTTGGCGAGTGCGAAATCAGTCCATCGAGACGAAGGGAACCGCCATGAAGACCGTAATGCGGGAGCAGGACAGTCGCCCGGAGGGTTTGCCGCTGCGGGTGCAGGAGGCGCTCGGGGAGCTGGTCGGGGCCGCGAAGGAGGGGCTGCTCGCGTTGAGCGTGGGGGTCGGGCTGGGCGTGTTGAGCGAGATTGATGGAGGCCGAGCTCGATGAGGTCGTGGGGCCCAAGCACGCGACCGTGAAGGACCGCAGCGCTGTCCGTCACGGCCAGGAGGACGGAACGGTGACGCTCGGTGGCCGGCGGGTCGCTGTGAAGCATCCTCGTGCCCGCACGCCTGATGGGGAGCACGAGGTGCCGCTTGAGACGTATGCGTATTTCGCTGACCGTGACCCGTTGACGAAGGTGGTGTTGGAGCAGATGCTCGCGGGTGTTTCCACGCGCCGGTTCGCGAGGACCCGTGAGCCCGTCGGCGATGCCGTGAGCGTGGCGGAGCGCTGCACGTCGAAGTCGACGGTCAGCCGCGAGTTCGTCTCGCGCACCGGCGAGCATCTCGCGGCGCTATCGGCCCGTCCGCTCTCGGATGTCCGCCTGGCGGCGTTGATGCTCGACGGGATCGAGCTGAAGGGCCGCTGCTGTGTTGTGGCCTTGGGCGTGAGCACCGAGGGGGTCAAGATCCCGCTCGGGCTATGGGATGGCTCGACCGAGAACAAGACCGTCACCGTCCATTTGCTCGCTGACCTCGTTGGTCGTGGTCTGGATGTCGAGCAGGGTGTCCTGGTCGTCCTGGACGGCGGCAAGGCCCTCAGGGCCGCCGTCAACGAGGTCTTCGGGCCCGTCCCCGTGCAGCGGTGTGTCCGTCACAAGGAACGCAACGTGCTTGATCATCTCCCCGAACGCGACCGGCCGCTCGTGAAGACGAGGCTCAGGAAGGCGTGGGCGTCAGAGAACCATCAGCAAGCGCTCGACGCCCTGCAGCTGCTCGCCGGCGAGCTGGAGCGCTCCCACCCCGGCGCCGCCGCGTCGCTGCGGGAGGGCCTGGAGGAGACGCTGACCCTGACCCGCCTCGGGTCCGCGGCAAGCTCAAGACAACGCTCCAGAGCACGAACCCGATCGAGTCGATGATCGGCACCGTCCGGCGCACCAGCCGCAACGTCAAGCGCTGGCAAAGCGGTGACATGTGCCTGCGGTGGACCGCCGCCGGGATGCTCGAGGCCGAGACCCAGTTCCGCAAGATCATCGGCTACAGCGACCTCGCCAAGCTCGCCCTCGCCGTCGAAGCAGACCTCGCCGCCCAGCACACACCGATTCACACCGCGAGCAAGGAGGGCGCCCGCATACCCCTCACCGTGTAACCATCACACCGGAACCACCGCCGCGAACTTCCACGGCGAACGGGACAACCTCCGCTGGCAGCCGCCTGATGTCTTCCTTCTCAAGCCAAGACGTAGACGCGGCCAAGAGAGCGTCCCTCGTTATGTCATCAGCCGCGGCCAGCAAGCCCTTCGCGAACGAGCTCGGCGCGCCACTGATGTTCAGGGTCGCGAGGACCTCGCCGTCAATGTCGTATCCGCCAGCAAAACGCAAGCGCGAGCAGAGCTGCATGAAGGCGCCACCGAAGCCATGAGCAGCTGCGAAATCCGCGGCCCGCATCGCTCTCGGCCCGCCACTAGGCGATGACGGCGGCAGCTGGAAAGCCAAGCCGAGTTCAGTAGCACGCTTTTCACAGGCCTCCACGCCACTATCAAGACCACCGACGGAGCCGTTAGGAGCGGCCACGATCGCAGGCATCCATCGCAAGTCACGAGGCGCCGCTTTCAAGACACGATCAGCGACCAGGTACGTCTCCACGCGAGGTCGAACGCGAAGAAGTCGCGGGGAGCCGCAGACAATCCAAGACCCGTGGGACTGTTCAAGCGTTTCACGCGCAACCTAAGCATCAGGCTCCACACCCCCTTTCCGTATCGCGACGACGCGCGACCCAGATCATGCCAAGAGCCGAATCATGCGAGTACTCCCCCTCATCGGTCACCAGTCGGCCTCGTTTGAGAGGCTAGAATTTCAGCCTAGCATCCATTGGATGCGAATCGTCAACGCGCAGACTGCGTGAAACCAAGCTGGCCATGAGCAGCAAGCGACCGGGGCACGTCTGGGACACGAGAACAGTTCGGATCCAGCCGCACGAGCTGTCGGCCTCCGGGTCTGAGCGACGGCACAGTGAGGCAAAGCGGCGAGATCTACCGTTCGTCGCAGCTGGCGCTTTGGGCAACCCGGACGGCTGGGTACCTCGCGGCGGGAGACCCGTCACAATCTGCCTCCAGATGGCCGATCATGTCACGCGAGTTCTCGAGCAGGACCCTGAGCTGGGTGAGAACTTGGACCCTAAGCGTGTCGCTGCGGCCAGCGCTCACGCTCGCGCCGTGGTGATCGACGTGGAGTGCGGCGAGTGGGCCGAGCAGCAGTGGCCCAGGAACGTACGCGATGGGCTGGGGCTGCTCATTCTTGACGGCTTGCTACTCAGACATGTCGACCTCGACGGGCGGTTCGGCGGCGAGCTGCTCGCGGGGGGAGACCTGCTGCGCCCGTGGCATCGAGAGCACCTCGGAGCCACGGTTCCCCGGCGATTGGGCTGGCGGGTATTGCGGCATTGCCGCCTTGCACTGCTCGACCTCGACTTCGCCAAGCGGATTGCCGCCTATCCCGAGATTCACGGGCAGCTTCTGGACCGGGCGCTCAGGCGCTCGCGGTATCTGACGGTCAACATGGCGATCGTGCATCAGCCGAAGGTCGAGACGCGGCTGCACATGCTGCTGTGGCATCTAGCCGACCGTTGGGGAACGGTCCGCAAGGATGACGTGCTCGTCCCGGCCAAACTAACCCACTCGATCTTCGCGGCGCTTGTCGCCGCGCGTCGTCCCACCGTGAGCGCCGCTCTCAGCGTCCTTGAGCACAACGGGCAGATCGCTCGCTCACCCGACGGCTGGCTCCTCTACGGCGCACCACCCGGGGAGCTCCGGGCCATCAATATCCTCGACTGAGCACAGAGGCTAGTAGCGCTCCGGCGCTACCAGGTTCCGGTGGTCGTTTTGACGTTCTCGCAGCCACCGTGCGGGCTGCTGGCAGTCGGGATCTTGCAGGTGCGAGTCACGGTTCCATTGGCGGCCCGTGAGAGCGTGAACTGATCACTACTCGCAACCGAGGTCGCGGTCAGCTGGTAGGTCGTAGCGGTGCTTTTCGCAGCACTCAGATACGCGTCGGTGTGCGCTTTGGTGATAGCCAATGACGGTTCGTAGGTATGTAGCAGCGCGGTGGTCGTGTGTTCGTAGCTTCCGCTGTTGTCGAGGGCAAACGTCTCGGTGGTGACCCGTGCGCTGTGCAGCAGGGCCTTCGCGGAGACGTCGTTGGCCTTCCGGCCGATGTCAGAGAACGCCGGAAGGGCGATCGCGGCGAGGATGCCGATGATCAAGATCGTAACCAGCAGCTCGATCAGCGTAAAGCCCTCCTCCGCGTCCCGGCGGCGCATCGAGATAAGCATGCCCCCCTGTCGGTTCGTGATCAGCCACGCACAAGCCCGACTGTCAGATATCTGACATACCCTTCCCGGCGAACTCGCTTTACGCGGGTGTCAGATCGCAGAAGACGAAGCCGTCGCGCTGCACGACCTCGCCGGTCTCACACGCGATCGGCTCGCTGAAGATCGGGCCGCCATGGACGAAGGTGTGGAACTCGCCGTTCTCACCGCAGGGATCCACGCTCGCGGGCAGGTCGGCGAGCAGTTGCTCGTCATATGCTCGTCCCGCGAAGGAGGCGTCGAGCACTCGCGGGTCCAGACAGACGATAAACGCCTGGAAGCCGGCGGCGATGAACTCGCGTGCCAGGGCGCCGGTATCACGGCCCCACAGCGGGAAGAGACCGCGCCTGCCGGTTGCGCTGAGTCGCGTCTCGCGGTAGGCACGGACATCTTCGAGAAAGAGATCGCCGAAGGCAACAGCCTCGACACTCGACAGGGGCGCCGAGGCGAACGCCTCGGTCATGCGTGCTTCGTAGACATCGTTTACGCACGCCGCTGGAATGCGAACTTCAACCAGTGGGATGCCAACTACGTCAGCTTGCCTCCTGAGAAGCTCGCGGCGAACGCCGTGCATGCTGATGCGGTCATAAGCATCAGTGACGGTGGTAATCAGCGCCTCGGGCTCCACGCCCTGCAGGCGCAGGGTCCAGAGCGTCAGAGCCGAGTCCTTGCCACCACTCCAAGAGAGTGCGCACTCGACGAGTGGCGGCGAGCCACGCTCTGCCCGAGGCGCGCTCGAAGGCCGCGGACGCCCGGTCCGCTGGATCGTCTGTGCAGGCATGAGAGCTCCCTGTTGGTGGACGAGGAACACAGCATATCCTCGGTGAGATCTTCCATGGGCCGAGACAACTACCCGCGTTAGCGGCCCATCGGGGCGAGTCCTCAGCTTGCGGGCTCCAGCTCGAACTAGACGCGGGTTCCGCTGTGCTGCTCGACGCCCCAGCGGGTGGCCTGCGTCTCCAGGAGGTACAGGCCGTAGCCTGCGTCGCGTTGGCGTGGGTCGCGCGGGACTGGGGTAAAGCCGCTGCCTTGATCGGTGACCTCGACGCGTATTGCGTCCTCGGCTAGGTGGTGGGCGCAGAGCACGATCTCGCTCGCCGGGGGTGATTCTGGGTGAACCACTGCGTTTGTCACGACCTCTGAGACGAGCAGCGTGAGCGTGGCCAAGCTCGCCGGGGAGATCTCGCTGCTCTCGCAGAATCCCGTGATGGCGGCCCGAGCGAGCGAAGGGGCTTGAGGGTTACATTCGAGCTTGATCCGGAGGGTGGGGATGTCCACGGCGCCTCGGGGTGCTCCGGGACCCGTCGTCATCAGCTTGGGGGACCCTCGAACGGGAGTGCGGTGTCGGCTCCTGTCAGGCGGAAGACTGTGTTGGCCGCCTCGTGCTTCGAGGGTATGAGGGTGAGTTTCCATCCCTCTCTCCGGGAGCGGTTGTGGAGATCGATGAGCAGTCGCAGCCCGGTTGAGTCCATGAAGGTGAGATCGGTCAGATCGAGCGTCAGGGTCGTGGGGTTCTCGCCGAGCTTGGTATCGACGTGGCGTGCGAGCACCTTGATCGTGCTCAGGTCCAGTTCGCCGACGATCGACGATAGGTGGGTTTCCCCGTTTGTCTGTTCTGTAATCTCAAATGCGGTTGGTCTTACCATCCAATCCCCTTATGCCCGGCGTTGTGCCCGACGTCCGGCTTGTCCGTGACGATTGACCGATGCTGCTTGGAGTGCTGGGGTCCGCTGCCCGCGAGTTTCGTGACGTTCTCCGCGCGGCGACGCCCACGCACCGACGGCTGCGAGACCACCTCGTAACGATCATCGCGGTGACCGTCGGTATTGACCTGCTCTGTGCCATTGCGGCGTTCCTGCTCGAGCGCCACTCCCAGCAGACCGAGATCAACACATTCGGCAGCGCCGCGTTCTGGACGACGACTCAACTGCTGACCGTCTCCTCGCAAATCAAGAACCCGATCTCGGCGGGTGGACGAGTCCTCGATGTCTTCATGGAGATCTGGGCGATCACCGTGATCGCCGCGCTCGCCGGCGCGTTCGGCAGCTTCCTTCAAAAGCGCGGCCAGGAGATCGAGGACAAGCGCTGAGGATCCTGGTTTCCTGCTGGGCTTGGCACGAGGCTAATCACCGGACCACCGTGCTGCTCCCACGCGAGGCTTGAGAGCCGGCGGGCGTGGGTAAGAACAGCAGGCCAGGCGACGCTAGAGGGTCAGAGAGGCTCGGCCTCTCCGTCTCTGACGTGCCGCTTGAGACAACGCGCAACCTTTGGGAAGGCGGGCAGGATGAGCAAGACTGCGGCGGACAATCTCTGTGAGCGGCTGATCGCGTGGGACGTGAGCACGATTTACGGGTTCCCGGGAGATGGCATCAACGGGCTGCTTGGCGCGCTGCGTCGTCATCAGGATGAGTTGCGGTTCGTGCAGACCCGCCATGAGGAGATGGCTGCGTTCATGGCGTGCGGGCACGCCAAGTTCACCGGCGAGGTCGGGGTCTGTATGGCGACGTCGGGTCCCGGCGCGATTCATCTGCTCAACGGGTTGTATGACGCGAAGCTCGACCACCGGCCAGTGGTCGCGATCGTCGGGCAGACATTCGTGCGCGCGATCGGCGGCGACTTCCAGCAGGAGGTCAAGCTACTGCAGCTCTACAGCGACGTCGCCTCCGCGTTCTGCGAGCAGGTAAACGAGCCCTCGAGCGTCCGCCACCTGATCGACCGGGCGATGCGGATCGCCCAGACCGAGCGCACGGTGACGTGCGTGATCGTGCCGGCGGACGTGCAGGACATGGAAGCCGTCGAGGCCCAGCCGCACAAGACCCACACGGTTCATTCAGGGGTGGGGTACTGGCCCGGACGGCTGGTCCCTGCACGCGAGCAGCTCAAGCAGGCCGCCGACATCCTGAACGCGGGCGAGAAGGTAGCGATGCTCGTTGGCCAGGGCGCTCTGCATGCCACCGACGAGGTGATTGCCGTCGCCGATGCGCTGGGGGCCGGGGTCGCCAAGGCGCTGCTGGGTAAGGCAGCGGTGCCGGATGACGTGCCGTTCTGCACCGGCAGCATCGGCCTGTTGGGCACGAAGCCGAGCTGGGACATGATGCAGGGCGCCGACACGCTGTTGATGGTCGGCTCGAGCTTCCCTTACTCGGAGTTCCTGCCCAAGGAAGGACAGGTCAAAGCTGTGCAGATCGACCTGCTCGGTCGCATGCTGAGCATCCGCTATCCGATGGACCTCGCGCTCGAAGGAGACAGCAAGGAGAGCCTCGCGGAGCTGCTGCCGTTGCTGGCGCGTAAGGAGGACCGCTCCTGGCAGGAGCAGATCAAGAAGAACGTGACGGATTGGTGGCGGTTGATGGACGAACAGGGCGAGCCCGCCGACCGCGACGGACGCGTGCGCCCGCAGGGGCTCTTCACCGCCCTCTCTGCTCAGCTTCCAGAGAAGGCGATCCTCTCGAGCGACTCGGGCTCGGCGGCCAACTGGTACGCGCGTCACATCAGGATCCGGCGTGGCATGAAGGCGATGCTCTCCGGGAATCTGGCGACGATGGTGCCGGGCGTTCCTTACGCGATCGCGGCGAAGTTCGCCTACCCCGATCGTGTGTCGGTCGCGATGGTCGGTGATGGTGCGATGCAGATGGGTGGGATGGCTGAGATGTTGACCGCGGCGAAGTACTACAAGACCTGGGCCGACCCCCGCCTCGTCGTGCTCGTCCTCACCAACGAAGATCTCAACCAGGTGACCTGGGAGCAGCGGGTGATGGAGGGCGACCCCCAGTTTAAGGCCTCCCAGGAGATCCCCTACGTGGACTATGCCGCCTGGGCGCAGCTGATCGGACTGCACGGTATTACGATCAGCAAATCCAGCGAGATCGAGGATGCTTGGCGTGAGGCGCTCTCAGCGGATCGTCCCGTGATCATCAGTGCGCTCACTGACCCTAACGAGCCGCCGCTGCCGCCGCACATCACTTTCGAACAGGCCGAGGGGTTCGCCAAGTCGATCCTCGCAGACCCGCAGGGTGGACTTCCGGGAGCGGTCGAGGCTGTGCGCGAGAAGGTCCACGAGTTCCTCCCGGGCCGCTGAGATGCGGCTTGGCAGCAGATGTCGGCCAACGAAGTCCACCACTCATCGCATCGATCGTTGGGTCTCGAACGTCGAGCACGGGCGTTTTGAGCGCTCGCTGTCCGGGCTGACGGCATTTGCCGCGACGGTCACGACGGCAGAGGTCTACATCGAGCACTACCGTGCGAGCTTCGGGAACAAGATGATGTGGAGCCCGATCATCGTCACCCCGCCCGTGGTGGTGGCGGGTATCGCCGGTGTGTACAGCAAGCGTTGGGCCAAGACGGCGTTGCCGGTCGCCTCTGGTGTCTACATGCTCAACGGCCTGCTTGGCGAGTACTACCACGCGCGCGGTGTCGCACGCCGCCCTGGCGGGTTCAGTCAGGCCAGCTACAACATTCCGATGGGGCCGCCGATCATGGCACCCGGCCTGATGTCGATCGTCGGCGCGATGGGCCTGCTCGCCTCGCTGCTGCGCCGCGAGGACTAGATCGATGTCCGAGAAGCGAGGCCTGAGAGACCCGGGTCACCTGCCCAACCTGCGGCCCGACAAGCAGCCGCGAGACCCCTCTTGGCTGCCACGCCAACGGCGGGGCATCACGCCGCAGATGATCGGCCGCTACCCGGATTACGACGTGCTGGAGAACACGGAGAACTGGGACGAGGCCACCCGTCAGGTGGTGACTGCGCGCTTGGACCCGCCAGGTCCGCTTCGGTTCTTCACTGCACAGGAGGAGGCGACGCTGCGCGCGTTCTGTGACGTGCTGCTCGCCCAGGACTCTGAGCCGCGGGTGCCCGTGGTGGAGCTCGTCGATGAGAAGCTCGCCGCGGGACGCCTCGATGGCTATGAGTACGAGGACATGCCTGATGACCGGCAGACGTGGCGTCTGGTCCTTCAAGGGCTGGACGGCACCGCCCAGGAATGGCACGGCAAGGCATCCTTCGCGGACTGCGCCGCGGAGGATCAGCAGGGGATCGTCAACGCTTTCGCCGCTGGAAGTCTCGCCGGGGAGGCATGGGTGCAGCTGAATGTCTCCCACGCCTGGGAGGTGTGCACTCGGATGGCGCTCGAGGCGTTCTACTCCCATCCGTGGGCGTGGAATGAGATCGGCTTCGGTGGTCCTGCTTACCCGCAGGGGTATATGCGCCTCGGGCCGTTGAGCGTTCTGGAGCCGCACGAGCGTCCGGGCGCCACCGACGAGGACCCCGTTCTTCTCGCACCAGAGCTACAGGGATGATCGGGAACCTCCTGAAGGGCGCGCGGGGACCGAAGGCGAATGACTCGCGCTATCTGCTGGATGTCCACCGCCGCGACCTGCCCGGTCAGGACACGATGCGCCGCTACCCCGAGAGCGACGAGGTCGACCTGCTGATCGTCGGCGCCGGCGCGGGCGGCTCGGTGCTCGCGCAGCGCCTCGCGCGGAAGGGCTGGCGGATCGTGATCCTCGAGGCAGGCCCGTTCTGGCATCCCGACGAGGACTGGGTCTCTGATGAGGCCGGCTCGCACCGCCTGTACTGGAATCAGAAGCGGATCATCGGCGGGGAGGACCCGATCTCGCTGGGTAAGAACAACTCGGGTCGCGGCGTCGGCGGATCGATGGTGCACTACGCCGGCTACACCCCCCGTTTTCACCCCTCTGACTTCGAGACTCTCACCAAGGACGGGGTGGGCGCGGACTGGCCGATCTCCTACGGCGAGCTGAAGCCACATTACGAGGAGCTCGAGCGGGAGCTGCCGGTCGCCGGGCAGAACTGGCCGTGGGGAGACCCGCACTCCTATCCGTTCTCCCCGCACCCGGTCAGTGGTGCCGCGCAGGTGCTTTGGCGCGGCGCGATTGAGATGGGGATCGAGATGCGCGCCGGGCCGGTGGGGATCGTCAACGGCACATTTGGTAACCGTCCGCACTGCATCTACCGCGGGTATTGCCTGCAGGGCTGCAAGGTCAACGCGAAGGCCAGCCCGTACGTCACCCACTTGCCGGATGCGCTGGCGCATGGGGTCGAGATTCGCGCCGACAGCATGGCCGTGCGGGTAGAGCTCGACGACGCGGGCAAGGCGATCGGTGTCACCTACGTTCGCGAGGGCGAGGAGGTTGAGCGCTTTCAGCGCGCCGCCGTGGTAGCGGTCTGCGGCTACTCGATCGAGACGCCACGGCTGCTGCTGAACTCGACATCAGCTCGCTTCCCAAACGGTCTGGGTAACAACGAGGATCAGGTCGGTCGCTACGTGATGGTGCAGGGCGCCTCGCAGAGCGCGGGCCGCTTCCCGGATGAGCAGAGGATGTACAAGGCGCCGCCGCCGGAGGTGTCCTCTGAGCAGTTTTATGAGACCGACGAGGACCGCGGCTTTGCCCGGGGCTTCTCGATCCAGACGATCTCTCCGTTGCCGATCGGGTGGGCTGAGCACGTGATCGCAGAGGGTCACTTCGGTAGGGCCCTGCGCGAGTACATGCGCGACTACAACCACTGGACCACCATCGGTGTGCTGAACGAGCTGCTGCCCCAAGCCGAGAACCGTGTGACACTCGCCGAGGAGAAGGACCGCTACGGCGTCCCGGTCGCTCACTTCGCCCACTCGCGCTGCGAGAACGACAAGGCCAACATGGAGTACTCCAAGAAGATCCTGGCGAGCATCCTGCAGGCCGCCGGGGCGCAGGACACCCTCACGATCCAGCGCTACGCGCATCTGATCGGCGGAGCACGAATGGGCACCGGGCCAGAGAACAGTGTCGTTGACGCAGACCACCGCGTCTGGGGAGTACCGAATCTGTTCCTGGCCGACGGCAGCGTGTGTCCCACCCAGGGCAGCGCGAATCCGGCGCTGACGATCATGGCGCTCTCATCCCGGCTCGCCGAGCGGCTGGCCACCAAGCAGATCCGAGCCGCTGCAATGGAGCTGGCTCGGTGACGTCAAGGAGAGCACGATGACCGCGAACGGCAAGCCGCAGGTCGTGGTTATCACCGGAGCGTCGGGAGGGGTAGGGCGTGCGATCGCTCACTCATTCGCCAAGCGCGGCGCGCATGTCGGGCTACTCGCTCGCGGCCGAGAGGGGCTGGAGGACGCCGCTCGGGAGGTCGAGGCGCTGGGAGGCCAGGCGCTCGCGCTCCCGACCGACGTTGCAGATCACGAGCAGGTCGAGGCCGCAGCGGCAGCGGTCGAAGAGTGCTTCGGCGAGATCGACGTGTGGGTCAACGACGCGATGGCGACCGTGTTCGCACGCTTCCTCGATACTGAGCCCGAGGAGTTCAAGCGCGCCACCGAAGTGACCTACCTCGGCACGGTGTACGGCACGATGGTCGCGCTGAAGCGAATGACAGCACGTGACCGAGGCAAGATCGTGCAAGTCGGCTCGGCTCTGTCATACCGGGCGATCCCATTGCAGGCCGCGTACTGTGGCGCGAAGTTCGGGATCCGTGGGTTCACCGACTCGATCCGCACTGAGCTGCGCCACGACAAGAGCAAGGTGCAGATCACGATGGTGCAGCTGCCCGGGATCAACACGACACAGTTCAGCTGGTGTCGCTGCAAGCTTCCCGATCACCCGATGCCTGTGCCCCCGATCTACCAGCCGGAGATCCCGGCTGAGGCTGTCTACTGGGCTGCGCAACATCGTCGCCGGGAGCTGTGGGTCGGCTACAGCGCTGTGGAGGCGATTCTGGGGAGCAGGTTCGCGCCGGGCGTGCTCGGCGACTGGTATCTGGCGAAGACCGGGATCTCCGGCCAACAGGTGAAGGACATGCCGCTCGATGGTGAGCGCGTGGGCAACCT
>Ga0208357_1002591_pt1 | contig 11841 bp, 14 predicted proteins | sample NGESurdeep092012_6_FD_184487 | JGI IMG/M metagenome (GOLD analysis project Ga0208357, IMG submission 184487) | Arctic peat soil microbial communities from Barrow, Alaska - NGEE Surface sample F52-2 deep-092012 (SPAdes) | ecosystem: Environmental > Terrestrial > Soil > Wetlands > Peat ... | reverse complement strand
TCGCTATCTATTACCTAATTCGTGTGAGGCCGAAGGTTCGCAAGGTGGAAGCCCGACCAATTAATTCACTGAGTTAAGAAGTTCGCCAATTGGCAATTCTCCAATCGGATTGTTGACGTCGGCCCGCGGTCTCGACAGTCGTGGGAGTGGCAGTTAGCGTGCCCGGAGTCCACAATGAAGAAGCTATTTTGAATTTGTAATCAAAGTGATTTGATTCCTGATTTTGGCCGCTGAGCGTCTAACGCGACCGAAGTCCGCCAGCGTTGTGGAGTACCTCGGCCTGCAGCAACATTCGAAGCGTGTGACGTCATTCAGAAGCGATTGGACTCTCACACCAATCTGCGTGGACGGGTAGGGAAAGGAGAACGGCGCCCAAGCCTGAACAACGTTGTCGTGAGTTTCCATTCGTTGACCGCCCGCCGCCTTGATGGCTAATTCTGCGATCTCCAGTGATTTTGCTTCCGAGAGACCGGCGACATCAAATACCTCACAAGAAGTTAGTTTTCCCACTTTGCCCACCCAATCCGTATCGTCGTAGTCACGATGCTTGACGTTGACCATACGATCCGAGCATAAATTGCGGACCACAGCGAAGATCACAACGGGGATAGCGACGATGAAGAAGATGATTCCGCCTAATGGCACAGATATTCCCTTCGATTTGTCACTGCAGGGCACGTTGACACCGGTCATAAGTTCGAGCGTCGCCGGGCAGGAATCTTCGATTGCTCTACCCGCACCATATGTTAATTCGCCATTAGATTGTGTAAGTCGGCCCACCGTCGACGGCGCATCAAACTTCGCTCATTAGGTGACGGTGAATGAAGAGGACGAAGAGTCATCCGTCAATTTTGGGGACGACGAGACTGCCACTGGCTGAGCACGGCAAAATGGACAAAAGGGAAGATTTGGCCATGGAGTTCTAGGGGGCCACGCATGCCGAACTTGCTCCGTTCGTAAGCGACGAAGCGACGTGGTATTCGTTTGAATACGTGGAAACAGCAAAACTCATTGAATTGGTTCAGGCGCACTATGGAGTCACCTTGGAACCGGACAAGTTGAGCATCCCGTTTTGGCAGTTGCTCGATCTTCTGAATGAGTCAAGGGTCCGACAGTAAGTCCAGAGACTCTCAACTCCGCAGCCTCCAGTGAAGGGTTGCAGAACAAGCACGTCGGGCCGCTGACTTGCCACATTCCAGCGTCCGTAGCACCTTCTTCAGCACTAGAGACATAGCCTTGGCTGCGGGCAGATGATTCCTCTCATTGAGTCGGAAGGTGACTATGCCAAGACAACAAAGTCTCGCCTTCAAGTTCTGGCTGGCTGCTGCCTATGGATGGGCTTTGGTCTGCGGAGTCGTCGCGTTCACGATTCCGGCGACGCGTACCTCGACCGTTCCTCCGATTCGCCAAACATTGTTCGAGCACTCCCACTCTGTGGTGGCTCTGGGCGGGATTCTCATGGGATCCGTTCTTCTGATTGCCACCGTCGAACTCTCTTGGCGAATTCGCAAGAATCGCGAAGTCCGCGGGACGGTGACCACGATTTCGGCCTCAATCGTGATGGCGTTTTCCGTTTTCGGATTCATTTTCGGCGTACTCTCAATCGGCGTTGTCGCAGTTTTCGCGTTGCTCTCCGCAATGCCATTCAAGAAGTCCTCGGCATCAAACTCCGACCCATTGGTCCCGGTGTCCGGCGATCCCAGTTAGTCACAGCCAGTGCAGGGTCGCACATCTGTTGCGCCGGGCCCCCGACACCAACGAGGTGCAACTCACAGAAGTCATCGCGTAGTCGGCGCACTGACACATCTCGGTAGCAACAGTTGGCTTGACACTTATAGAGCCTTCAAACGAAGGAGACGTCGGTATTGAGATGGGCGAAGGCCCCTGAAGCGATGATCAGAGATCATGAGAATGAAGACTCGGCCACAATCTTCCAAGAGGCTGCGCTGGTAGCTCGCACTAGCCCACCAAATTCGATTGGCATCCATACTTCGTGACCGACACTCACGAAATACGGACCGGTGATATTCGTCCTCGCACCGATTGTGCCGGCGAATTGCCATTGACGTCCTCCGTCTGAACTGACTTCGAGGAATCCAGGGCCGCCATCGATCCACATTTCTTGGCCATCACTGCTCACCCCAAAGGCATTAACGGCGTAAGGTCCGATGTTGCCAGCTCCGACATCGCGCAGTGGAGAGCCCTTCGCAACGAGTGTCCACGTTCGACCACTGTCGGCGGTCTTGTAGAGCCAGTTGTACGCCTTCATCGTTCCCACGCCACGTCCGCACAGCATGTACCAACGAGAATCACTTGCCAGTTGCGCCTCGCCAAGTCCCTCCCCGGGACACGGATCGGTGAGTCGACGCCACGATGCGCCCGAGTCGGACGTCGTAATGAGCGTTGAGTCCTCTACGGCCAATCCCGTAGGCCCCAACGTTGCCAGTACCTGGGGTGGAACCTTTGTCGATCCAACCGACAAAGACGGGATGACCGTGTCACTCGTCGGCGTCAGTGATCCCAGTGGAAACGTGCCTAGACGAGTCACGCACGGATTGGTACCCACCGACCCCGGGCAACCTTCTGAGCTCACGTCGACGTGACTATGAGACAGCGTCAGTGAGGTGGTCTCACCCGCGAAAGCGACGCTCTTCCATGTGCGCCCTCCGTTGGACGTAAACAGGGGGCCACGAGGCGCGGGCTGATCGATGTAACCCTCTCGAGGCGATGCGAATGCGATTAGACCTGTGCCCTGTCCAAGGGGATTCCACGAGCCAGTCGGCAGGACGCCCGTGATCCGCCATGACGTTCCACCGTTCACGGTCGTTGTCAAGTAAGAGTTCTCCAGCGACGTGAAGTTTTTATTCCAGAACGTAGCGATGGCTACACCATTCGATGCGGAAAACATCTGAATGGCGACGACCGATGACGCGTTGATCACGGTTCCCACTGGCAATGGGGTGACTGAACTGTTCGTCAACGCGGAATTCGGGCCAGGAAGTCGGATCGGCCGATTGCCTTTGCCGCCGATGTAGATGGAAACAACAAGAACCACGGCGATTACCAAGAGGACAATCAAACCCCTTCGCAACCACCGTCGCCGCTGCGCCATGCGCGCTTCGGGAAAAAGAACCACGATCTCTTCGACCGAAGGTTGATTTCTCTTTTCAATCAATTGAGACACAGGGAACCCTCCCTACCGGACCGACAGAATCCTGACTTCATAGCGCCACCTTCCACAATGTCAAGTGCGAGCTTGAATCAATGCGACGACCTCGTCGCGGCGGTATCCCTGAGCCCGGGCAAACGTCAGTAATTCATCGATGCGGCTCATCACCGCGCCGCGTTCCGGTGTTCCGACGACGCGAACTCCGCGCCCCCTCGTGAAGTCGAGCAGCCCTTCGTCACGAAGGATGTGCAACGCGCGGATCACGGTGTTCTTGTTCACGCCCAGTACCGTCGCAAGGTCGACCGCCGGAGGAAGTCGTTCGCCCTGAGCTGCTTCTCCTTCAGCGATCGCACGACGTATCTCTGCGGCCACCTGATCGTGCAGCGCAACTGGTTCATCTTTGTCAATTTTGAGCGTTTGCATAGAACTACTCTGAATAGTATCATGAGCATTACCGTGAAAGGGGTCCGATGACAGTCACGTCAACTCGCCAGCCCGAATTGGGAGAGGCGTCGGACCCAGCAGAACTCCTCATTCGAGAGGCTCGAGCGGCTTGCGACAGATCCTACGAGGCTGTCGATCGCGCCTCTTCACGTGCGTCTTCGCCGTCGATTCGCCAATCTTCGAAGAGTCAGATCAGGTGTCCATATACGGATTGAGGTTGCGGTCGACCACTGAGGGAACTACTGAGTGTCGAAAGCCCGACGTGGCCGACGAGCGACAACACCGTGAATGAAATGGCTTAGTTACCCGCTTTCCCGGCGCGATTCATTGCCCAGTTTCCGTACCATAAGGGCCTGTCCGCATCCTAAAAATGAAAGTCCATGCAACCAAACCGATTGTAACGCGTGTGTAGTAGTGAAAAGAGGACGACGAGAGGACGCGTAGTGCTGACGAGAAGACCCTTAGGGCCGACGCGAGACGAAACCACGGCATGGGGCGACCAAAGGTTCGAGGAAATTTATCGAGAATCGTATCCACGACTCGTCGGACAGTTGTTTGTCGTTACGACGAGCCGTACTGAGGCCGAAGAGGTCGTGCAGGAGGCATTCGCGCGGCTGTGGGAGCAATGGTCCCGCGTGCGAAAGTACGAAAACATCGAGTCGTGGGTGCGCCGCGTCGCCCTCAACTTCGCGATCAGTCGGTGGCGGCGAACGACGCGCCATGAGCAACTCCTCGATGTCACGTCTACGCACGATGATCCGGCTGAGTCGGAGTTGGCCGTGCTCGTGGCGTTGAGGAAACTCCCTATCAAGCAACGTTCGGCTTTGCTCCTCCACCACGTCGTCGGGTTATCCGTCAACGAGGTGGCCATCAAAATGTCCACCAAGCCGGGGACAGTCAAGTCATGGCTGAGCCGTGGTCGGACTGAACTTGACAACTGCCTTCGAGAAGAGGAGCGATAACCATGACCAACGACGACCAAGACGATTCGATCAGTTCGATCCTTCAGGAAATGGCCACGCGTGTTGAGCGTGAGGTTATTGCGCCGGACCCACGTTTCATCACCCAACGAACCCACCGACGCCAGCGTCGCCAGCGGTACCAGCTCGTTTCAGTTGCCACGGCGCTGGTCGTCATCGCCGCGGCGATCACGACGAGTGTCGTGCTTACGGGTAGTTCAAGGAGGACGCCGGTTGCCGTAGCGAGTTATCCCGTACGGTTCGAAAACACGCGACTGGTCGTGAAGGATTTGCTCGAAATCCAGAAGAACACTGCGACCATCGCGAAATCAAAGATCACGTCGCTCCGGCTGGCGGTGACGAGCGCCAACAATTCGTCCATCGCCTTTGGCGACGGCCGCGTCTGGGTGCTCGACAACACTGGGGGTAACGCGCCCGCACCCTGCGGGAAGCTGGTCGCCGTGAACGCTGCGACTGTCGCGGTCAGCGGCTCCGTACCGATCTCCCTCTGTCCACAAGCCGTCGCCTATGGCGCTGGATCGGTGTGGGTTCTCTCATCACAGATCAACGCGACCGGCTACCAACTTGTGCAGGTCGATCCGTCCACGCTCACGGTTCGCTCGACGACCATCATCGATGGCGGAAGCGGCGGGATCACGCCCCAAGGAGACACGGGCGTAAAATACGAGGACGTGTCGGTTGACGGTAACGACGTCCTCGTCGCCATCCAGGGTCCAACGGGCAACGGTGAGTTGTTCGAAGTTGACGCGACGAGTGGAACAATCGTCAGTTCCGTGACGGTGCCTTCCGTGGACGGGCCGGTGACCGCACTCGGCACGAACAGCGCCGCTGTCTGGTTGGGCACGGCCAACGGCTGGGTCCTCTCGTTCGATCCTCAGAGCGGCGTGCTGTCGAGCGGCCACCGTCTCGGAGCGCGAATCGCGAGCCTCGCCGCGTCGAACTCTGGCGTGTGGGTGACTGCGAACTTGCCAGTCTCTGCGAACGCGAACTATCCGGGCCTTGACGTCCTGCGACTCGACCCGGTGACGGGCACGATCACGAAGGACACGGGGATACCAATGGTCTTTGTGTCCACCGACGGCACTTCGGTGTGGGTCCTGAGCAGCGCGGCGCCTTACACCTCAGCCGCCGGACTCGTCGCCAATATTGATCCGGCGACCGGTGCCATGAACGAGCAAGCGGAACTACCCGTCGAGAACGACAACTTTCCAAGTGCGCTCGGTGTCTACGAAGGAAGCGCCTGGGTCATTAACGACGACGGGGGGAAACTGACGAGGGTGAATCCCTGATGACCGCGTCGATCACTGGGTCGCGACGAATCACGAAAATGCTCCATAGATCCATTCGACGTATCCCCAGCGCTGCTTGCAATGGAACTGATGTTGTGAAATTATCTAACTATGAAGATAGATAAACAGAGTCAAGCAATAGTCCCTTCCGATCCTTCTGAACTCGCGATCATCTTTCGTCTCGATCAACGTTCTGGTGTACCCACGTACCTGCAACTTGTTCATCAGGTGGAGCATTCTGTACGACTTGGCTATCTCATTCAGGGGGACCAATTGCCGCGAGTGAAGGACGTCGTTTCATCCCTCACAATCAATCCAAATACTGTGTTGAAGGCCTATAGGTGTCTTGAGCAAAAGGGACTTATTTCCGCTCGGCCTGGCCAAGGCACGTTCGTTAGTGCTTCAGTCAAGACGATTGCCGCTGAGGATTTGAATTCACTACGACAGAGTTTGATCACTGGTTGGCTCCAGGAAGCCGGTGCATTGGCGCTCGACGAGGAGCAAACAATCGGCATTTTTATGAGCGCCTTGCGAGACTCGAATGACGTTTCTAGCAACACTCGAGATTTCCGTTCTGGGGGCGCGATCGATAGCAATCGGAATGAAACTGCATGAGCGTGATCGAGAGTTTCGGACTGGGTGTCTCGTATGGGACCACTTCGGCTCTTCGCGATTGCACCTTGAACGTGCCGACGGGTCGAATAGTCGCACTCGTGGGGTCCAACGGCGCTGGGAAAACAACGTTGCTTCATTGCTTGGTTGGGCTTTGCAAGCCGACCGTCGGCGAGATCACCGTTCTTGACGGAACTGTGCCGGGCTCGCTGCAGGCGCGGGAACGAATCGCGTTTGTCGCTCAGGACGCTCTGCTCTACCGTCACCTGTCGGTGCGATCAGTGCTTACTGTCGCCGGCAACCTCAATTCGCGATTCGAAATAGAAGAGGCGAAGGCGAGACTAAGCAGCCTCGACATCCGACTAGATCACAAGGTTGGCAAATTGTCGGGCGGCCAACAATCGCAACTTGCTCTGACGTTGGCACTTGCTCGCCACCCAGAACTTCTCGTACTGGACGAACCGCTCGCAAGGCTTGATCCGGTAGCACGTGACGACATCATGTCATTGATCATGAGTTCTGTGGCCGAAGGGGGGCTCTCGGTTGTGTTTTCTTCGCACGTCGTTTCCGAGCTAGAACGCGTCGCGGACTACCTAATCCTTCTCGCTGAAGGACGCGTGCAGATGGCGGACGAGATAGACCGGCTGTTGGCAGAGCACATGGTGATCACCGTACCGACTGACCATGTCGATGACGTCGTTGAGATGTTCCCAGTGATCGCCATGCAGCGATCCCCTCGGCGCACACAATTGCTCGTGCGCGCCAATGGATCAACAGAACTCCCGAGCGGGTGGGAACGTAACGAGGCCTCCCTTGACGAATTGGTACTGGCCTATCTTCGTGATCCATCCGCCACAGCCTTATCGGGTCCGCTAGCAATAGCGTCGATTGAGAATTAGAGACTAACGAGATGACGACGCTGACCACACCGCGACCCCGCATCTCACCTGGCTTGAGCCACCCCCGCTCCATTGGACGGGAGATCCAGACGACTTGGATTCAACATCGCGCCGCGTTGCTAAGTTTCGCATTCATTTTTGCAGCCATCGTGTCTGCAATTATCGTGTGCCAGATTTATACGCATGGCAGTTATGCGAGCTATGTAAATCATGGATGTGTCGCACGCCCCATTAACCATGTGCCATGTGGAGACCTCGATAACACTCTCCAAAATATGAACGACGTTTTTACGGGGCTGCTTATCGTTTTGGGTGTGTTTCCGATTCTCGTTGGCGCTTTCGTCGGAGCGCCGCTACTGGCGAATGAATTTGAATCGGGGACTTTTCGTTTTACTTGGACCCAGGAGATGGGTAGAACTCGATACTTTCTCACAACATTCGCCGTCCTCGCCGTTTTTTTCACGGTTATCACTTTTGTCATCGGAATCCTGTTTGGAAATTGGTACGCTCATCCATTCGAAGTAACGGGAGCAGACAGTCATTGGCAGGGCGGCCTCTTCGATACAACCGGGTGGATGCTTGTCGCCTGGTCTCTGTTTGCTCTTGCTTGTGGCAGTTTCCTTGGAGTGATAACCAAAAGAACCGTGGCCGCGATTGCTGCGACGGCATTCGTGGTTAGTGCTCTACTTGGAGCCGCGTACGAAGTTCTTCCCCGACTTCTGAAACTTTGGACGCTTTCAACGTCAAAAATACTCGCAAGTGGCCTCAATTACGGATCATTAAACGGTGGTCAGTTGGAGGCGGGACTTAATGGTAGGTGGGTCGTAGGCGCTTATCTCACTGGTCCGAAGGGGCAAGTGCTGAACAGTGCCTCCGCAAACAATATCTTTGACAGAGCGCTCTCTTCGAATGGAGGGAGCGTTGGTGCGGCTCGGTGGCTTTCCAATCATCACTACACGCTTTGGACGACCTATCAGCCAAGTGGCCACTTCTGGATCTTCCAAAGTGTCGAGGTCGTCGTCGTTTTGGGCTTAGCCGCTTTGTTGATACGGGGCACCGTTCGTCGAATTGGCCGCAGTTGACCGCGAATGACGCAATGGAATACAAATGAGTATCGTGTCTTGAAAGTTACCGGCGGACTTGTCCTCTATGAACAAGGAGACCGGAGCGACACCTCGGCGGATTCTGGCTGACGCTTGTGGTCAAGCCGTCGTGAAACCATCGTTAGGGATCGCCTGAGACTTCTATCGGTGGCGACCTCTTTGTTTGTGGTCAACCTCAGTCCTCGAACGGCTGAGGTCATCTTGCCCCACAAAATGCTCCACAAATAATTTCTCAATGCTCAACCGTAATTGTTGATAATGGGCGACCCAAATCCGGTCATTATGCGCGCGAAAATTGACTCTTTCTCTTTCAAATTTTCCCCTCGATCTTGTCCCGTAGTGATCTGACCAGGAATCCACCAGGAGTCTCCTCCACTGGAAACCGAAAGGCCAGGGTTGGTCGCGCTAAGGATCGCACCGTATTGTTCTTTTCACGGAGTTCCGATCTTTTCGGCTGCTGCTCAATGCGGTTAAAGAACCACCGACCAGTGTCTACACACTGCTGGGCTATGTGTCGTTCTAGGATTTCAGGTGGTGGCGATATTTGATCTCATGCTCACCACAATGAACTCTGGGATGTGTCTGCCATATTCTGGCAACTCTTCATCCGACATATCGGTTGGGTAAGTCGGCTCGGCGATTTCAACAATACTTGCGCCTAGTTTTATTGCGTAGTTCAGATAATCACTTAGCGGTCTGTGGTAGTTGATTCCGTGTGACTCTTGCGTCTCGTAAGGTTGCAGATACTCCGTAAGTTCAACGCGCCGGTAATTCGCCCAGTTATTCGCAGCGTTTGGCGTCCAGCAAGGATGATGGAGTGAGAAGATCAAGCGCCCACTAGGGCTCAAGACCTCGAGACAGTTCGACACTGCAGGTTGCCAATCAGCAATGTCTAGGAGCACCATGTTCGCGACCACAGCGTCAAAGTGGCCATCATCAATCGCGCCAAGGCAAGACAGGTCTCGCTGAAAGTATTGAATGCTCAAAGGACGTTCCTGCTCGGAGCGTCGCGCGTACTCGATTAGACGTGTAGACGGTTCAACCCCGGTTACTTCGGCGCCGCCAGAAGCCATCAGTCGACTTAAGTAACCCTGTCCGCAACCAGCATCCAGAATACGCTGGTTCTTGAGTGGCCCAAGCATACGGAAGATTGTCGGATTGAGAAGATATTTTCGTCCCTTGTCGCCTTCAGGGTCCCAAGAGCTGAGAAAGGCGTCGGTGACATCGTTATATGCCTCAACACCATCGACATTCATAGGACTTACGTCCATGCGATCAATCTTGTTCTGCCACCTTCCAGACTCGTCATTCATTCTTCCCGTCCAAACTTTGAAGTGAGCCGCCAGCCCTTCTTGACGATCATGTTTTCATATTGAGCACCTGAATGTCCAAATGCAATCGAATCTGTGGGTTAATGCGGGCCCGGCGAATACTTACAGTTTTCAAGCTGCCTGCCTTATCAGACGGTGGTGCGTTTCCACTTGCGCTCCAAGCGCGAAGAAATCGTGGTCAATATTGGCGCAACAATTGAACCTCGTGGAAGCGGCGATGAGTTTCTAGAAATCGCGTGGATGTAATTTCTCAAACTCTTCTAGAGCTTTCCGTGCGGCCACAACTTCTTCGTAGGCCCTCTGTGCTTCAGACGGCATCATCGGCGCCTCCTGTCCTGGTTTGAGGGGCTTCGCAGAGGCGAAAACAGCGGAACGGCTTACCGCTTCATTGCTTGCTTTTCGGAGCGTCCGTCTCTGTTCCTCGATGTCGTCGGTCAAGGGTCTTGATTTCCTAGAGCTAAGGCTGAAGCAGCGTTGCCGTTGATAAATTTCAAACTAGACCACCCAGAACGCCATTACAGGACACATGGCTGAAAAGGACCGAGCCAACCGCTCAATAGCACCGAGGGTTCTGATTCCGCGAGCGTGTATACGCCACAAACATTCGATGCAGTCCTCTTCTGTTCAGATGTCAGGCATACCACGGGCATATACGGGCATGTAACACGGGGCAATTGTGGTCACTCGCGGTCACCAACAGTTACTTTCAAACCGTTGTAACCAAAGGGATGAGACCAAAATCCTTGGAGCGGGCGACGAGAATCGAACTCGCGTTCTCAGCTTGGGAAGCTGAGCCAAGTTAGTGACTTGCGATATCGATAAATCTAATTGTTGCAGATAATCCAAAATTGTGCTCCTGAAACTGAGCGTCGGCGGGACCGTTGCGGTGCATGTCGGACAAAGAGAGTTTCGAGTGATCGAGGTCGCGTCGGTTGAACTGTGGCATCTCAACGATGGCGCCACGACAATTAAAATTGGCAGCCATACATTGATGGAGTTGCGACCGACCAAGTGCGCGAATCGATGTTTGCTGCTAGTCGCAATCTGGTTGGGCAAAGTGCGGACGTCATATCCGGCGGGGTCGACGCGCCACCGGAGAAGTTGCGACTTAGGCGCCGGTATTGGCAGCAACGCCCTCGGTCCAATTTCACCTCCTCTATTGCCGGACCCTTATGACGCTCGCTCCACGGTGCGATTCCGTGAGCGCTTTCCCGAATGGTCAGCGACGTGAAGAACATTGCGATTCTGGTAATAACTTCGTCTCTCGGTTTTGCTATGGCACTATTCGGACTCGTCATTCTTACGAGCAGCATCGGCGGTACGACGCAGGTCGAAGCCTGCGTGCTCGCCAACCAGCACGCCCAATCCGTCACCAATTCGACGAGTACGACCACCACTACTGCGCCGACTTCGAATTCGAATTGCGGGGCGGCGGCCTCGGCGACGTTGCCCAGTTCACCGGTGGTCGACAGCGGACTGCCAACCAGCTACGCCATTCCCAACGATGCCACGGCCGCTGAAACGGTCGTGATCACCTACGCCCTCGCGCAACTCGGGAAGCCCTACCTCTGGGGCGGCGTCGGTCCCAACGCTTTCGACTGCTCGGGTCTCACGATGATGGCCTGGACTCAGGCCGGCGTGACGTTGTTGCACTACACGGGCGACCAAATCAATGAGGGCACACCCGTTTCCTCGTTCGCCGACATTTCTCCGGGCGATTTGGTGCTCGTACCGGGCAGTGACGGGACCGTTGCGAACCCCGGCCACGTCGGGCTCTACCTCGGTGACGGTCTCGTCGAGTCGGCGGTTGACGTGCAGTACGGGGTGATCGTCCAGCCGTATTCCTACTTCATCAGTGGCGGCCTTTCGGGAATTCGTCACGTGGGGTAGTCGCAGTACGCAAGTCGTGAGAGCAGCGGTACGTCAACCAACCAAGGAGAAGTAATGACTCATCTCAGTTCAGTCCAGCTCATGGCGAGCGGCGTTAACGTCACGCCGAACACCACGGCGATAC
>Ga0208357_1002589_pt1 | contig 11849 bp, 9 predicted proteins | sample NGESurdeep092012_6_FD_184487 | JGI IMG/M metagenome (GOLD analysis project Ga0208357, IMG submission 184487) | Arctic peat soil microbial communities from Barrow, Alaska - NGEE Surface sample F52-2 deep-092012 (SPAdes) | ecosystem: Environmental > Terrestrial > Soil > Wetlands > Peat ... | reverse complement strand
GGCCTGGCTCCGACGCAGGCCACGTTCAAAGCCGACTCGGCCACCGTCATGGCCGTCCCGGCCCGCGGATCGATCGCACACCACCGGGGATTGGAGTCGGTCGACAAGGCCAACCCCCGCCGGCTGGCCGGGAGACCGGGAGCGGCCAGCCGGAGCACGGCGGCGTCACCACCGGGACCGGCCACCGTGTTCAGGAAGAGCTGGTGGTCATACTGCCGCCACACCCAGGAGGCGTCGGCCAGCATGGCCAGGACGTCCGCACCGCAGTCGTCCGGCGCCGCCAGAGCAGCCGGGTCGTCGGCCCGTCGGCTCTCGAGATCAGCCGGCGGCGCCATGGGTCGGTCGTAGAGAGGGGCGTCGTCGGACAGCGAGGCGGCCGGGACATCGGCCAGGACGCCGCCGCCGGGGGCTTCCAGGATCCGGAGCCGTCCGCCGCCGCCGCCGGCACCGTCGTCGGGCAGGGGTGCGGTCACCGTCCCGATGACCGCCGACCGGACCTCCCAGCGCTGACAGACCTCCTCCACCTGGGCCCGGTCGGCCGGGGTGACGATGGCCAGCATCCGCTCCTGGCTCTCGGAGGTCAGGACCTCGAAGGGTTCCATCCCCGGTTCCCGGCGGGGGATGGCCCCGATGTCGACGTCCATCCCCATCCCGGCCCGGCCCGCCGTCTCCGAGGTGGCGCAGGCCAGACCGGCCCCGCCCAGGTCCTGGATACCGACCACCAGGCCGCGGCTGAGCAGTTCCAGACACGCCTCGATGAGACGCTTCTCCTCGAAGGGGTCGCCGACCTGGACGCTCGGACGCTTGGCCTCGTCGGCCCCGTTCCCGTCGCCGAAACCGGCCGAAGCCAGCACGCTCACTCCGCCGATCCCGTCGCGTCCGGTGGTGGAGCCGAGCAGGATGGCCAGGTTCCCCTCACCGTGGGCGCCGGAGAGAACCAGGTGCTCCTTCCGCAGGACACCCAGACAGAGGACGTTCACCAGCGGGTTCCGGGCGTAGCAGTCGGAGAAGGTCAGCTCGCCCCCGATGGTGGGGACCCCGACGGCGTTTCCGTAGCCGGAGATCCCCGACACCACTCCTTCCACCAACCACCGACCCCGGGCGTCGTTTGGAGGACCGAAGAAGAGGGGATCCATAAGGGCGATGGGCCTCGCCCCCATGGTGAAGATGTCACGCAGGATCCCCCCTACCCCGGTGGCCGCGCCCTGATAGGGCTCGACGGCCGACGGGTGGTTGTGGGACTCGATCCGCAGGGCCACGGCGATCCCGTCGCCCACGTCGACCACCCCGGCGTTCTCCCCCGGTCCCACCATCACCTGGGGACCTTCGGTCGGCAGTCGGCCGAGGTGACGACGAGACGATTTGTAGGAGCAGTGCTCGGACCACATCACCGCGTACATGGCCAACTCGAGATGGTTGGGCGGCCGCCCCAGGATCTCGGCGATCCGGGCCGCTTCGTCGTCGGTGAGTCCGAGAGCGCGGTGCAACTGCGTCTCGATCACTGCGGCCGCCGGACCACGACCGGCTGCATCGCTGTCGGTCATGGCCCGTCACCGTACCCGTTCAAAACGACGCCGTAGGCCGTTGCGCGCTTGGGTGGACGACCGGCATGATGGCCCCATGGCAGCTTCCGAGAGAGGGTCCAAGAGGCCGATGTCGGCCGAACACAAAGAGGCCCTGGCCCGGGGACGCGAAGAGGGACGGGCCGTCCGTCTCTACCTCGAAGCCATCGAGGGACAGAAGCCCCGTCCGGGACGGCGCCGGACCCCGGAGTCGATCACCCGGCGTCTCGATGTCGTCAACGAGAAGATCTCGGGCGCCGACGCCTTGACCCGGCTCCATCTTCTCCAGGAACGTTCCGACCTGGAAGCCGAACTGGCCCGGGCCGACGGCGGGGAGGACATCGCCGAGCTGGAGGCCAAGTTCCTGAAGGTGGCCAAGTCCTACGGCGAGCGGAAGTCCATCGGCTACCGCGCCTGGCGGGCCATCGGTGTCGAGGTCGACGTCCTCGAGCGGGCCGGGATCAGCCGAGGCCAGAACGCCAAGGCCTGAACCGCTCCGCCGCAGCACGAGTCAGCCGCGGGCCGACACCGTGCCGGCCGGCACCCCCGTTCGGTGGCCCACGCCGAGAATGCCCCGGATGAGCGACATCCCGTCGGTGGCCCCGGTCAACTCGTCGCAGGCCCGCTCGGGGTGGGGCATCAGGCCGACCACGTTCCGGGCTTCGTTACAGATGCCGGCGATGTCGTCGATGGAGCCGTTCGGGTTCTCGGTGTAGCGCAGGACGATCCGGTCCTCGGCTTGGAGCGCGGCCAAAGTGGCCGCGTCGCAGATGTAGTTCCCCTCGAAGTGGTTGACCGGGAGATGCAGGACGGCCCCTTCCTCGGCGGCCGCCGTCAACGGCGTCCGGGTCGAGCAGACCTGGACGGGGACGGTGGTGCACAGAAAACGCAGACCCTTGTTCTTCTGGAGCGCGCCGGGAAGAAGACCGGCTTCGGTCAGGACCTGAAAGCCGTTGCAGATCCCGATTACCGGCCCCCCGTCGGCGGCGAAGCGGGTCACCGCTTCCATGACCGGAGAGAACCGGGCCAGCGCGCCGGGACGGAGATAGTCGCCGTGGGCGAAACCACCGGGAAGGACGAGAGCGTCGAAACCGTCGACCGAGGTAGTTCCGTGCCAGACCAGTTCGGCCTCGGCTCCACCGTCAGAGTCAGCCCCACCCACGATCCCGACGGCGCGGACGACGTCGTGCTCGCAGTTCGAACCGGGGAAGACGACGACACCGATCCGGGTCGTCACCGGAGAGCTCCGGCTTTGATCTCGATCTCGGCGTCCTCGATGACCGGGTTGGCCAGGAGCCGTTCGCACATGGCTTCGGCTTCGGCCCGGGCGGCGGCTTCGTCAACCGCTTCCACCGTGAAGCGCATGACCTTTCCCACCCGCATCGATTCGACCCCTTGGAAACCGAGGGCGGGCAGGGCTTTTTCGATGGTGGCGCCCTGCGGATCGGCGATTCCGGGACGGAGCCGGACCTCGACGCGGACCTCGAACTTCATGAGGGGCTCACGCAGCGGCTCACGTGTTCGGACCGTACCAGTCGGCCAGAGCCCGTCCACTGATCCGCTCGTAGGCGGTGACGTAGCGCTCGGAGGTCTCGGTGACCACGGCGGCGGGGAGCGCGGGAGGCGGTGGCTTCTTGTCCCAACCGGTGTTGGCCAACCAGTCGCGGACGGGCTGCTTGTCGAACGACGGCGGGTTCGTCCCCTCTTCCCACTGGTCGGCCGGCCAGAACCGTGACGAGTCGGGGGTGAGGACCTCGTCGCACAGCGACAGCTTCCCGTCGATGAAACCGAGCTCGAACTTGGTGTCGGCCACGATGATCCCGTGCTGCTCGGCGGCGTGGGCCGCCCGGCGGTAGGCCTCGACGCAGATCTCCCGGGCCCGTTCGGCCGTCTCTTTCCCGACCAGGTCGACGGCGTCGTCGTAGGAGATGTTCTCGTCGTGGCCCTCGGTGGCCTTGGTCGACGGAGTGAACAGCGGCTCGGGCAGCCGGGCCGCCTGCTTCAGGCCCTTCGGGAGAGACATCCCGTGGAGGGTGCCGGCCTTTTCGTATTCGGCCCAGCCCGAACCGACCAGGTAGCCGCGGACGATGCACTCCAAGGGGAGCATCTCGGCTTTCCGGACGAGCATGGCCCGACCGGCGATTCCGGCCAGTCCGGCCGCGCCCGCGATGGAGGCGGCCTCGGACGGAAGATCGGCCGGGTCGGCCGAGATCAGATGGCTGGGGGCCACGTCGGCCAGGAGGTCGAGCCAGTAGATGGTCATGGCCGTGAGGACCCGGCCCTTGTCGGGGATGGGCTCCTCCAGGATCACGTCGAAAGCCGAGATCCGGTCGGAGGCCACCATGACCAGCTTGTCGTCACCGGCCTCGTAGAGCTCCCGGACCTTCCCGGCGTGTACGAGTTCCATCGTCATCCGTCCACCTCTTTCAACGCGTCGGCGAATCGACCCACATGGCGCAGCGACCGGGTCACGCTGAACGCCTCGTCCAGCGTGCCGGCGTCGAGGGTGACCTCGTCGTCCTGGTCGAGAACGGACCGGAAGGCCCGCTTCTCCTCCCACGACGCCCTAGCGTCGCGCTGGACGACACGATAAGCGGCGTCACGACTCATCCCCGAAGCCACCAGAGCCAGGAGGACGGGCTGGGAAAAGACGAGCCCGTAGGAACCCTCGACCACGTTGGCCCGCATCCGTTCGCTGTTGACCACCAGCGTCTCCACCAGACCGGTGGCCTTCCGAAGGACGTAATAGGTGAGGAGACAAGCGTCGGGGAGGATGACCCGCTCGACCGAGGAATGGCTGATGTCACGTTCGTGCCACAGGGCCACGTCTTCCAGCCCGGCGCCGAGGTAGCCGCGGAGGACCCGGGCCAGACCGGTCAGTCGTTCCGAGAGGATCGGGTTCCGCTTGTGGGGCATGGCCGAGCTCCCCTTCTGGCCGGCCCCGAAGGCTTCCTCCACCTCACCCACCTCGGTCCGGGCCAGATGCCGGATCTCGGTCCCGATCATCTCGATGGTGGCCCCGACCGTTGCGCAGGCCCAGAGGAGCTCGGCGTGCCGGTCCCGGGCGATGACCTGGGTGGAGGGCACCGGGACGAGCCCGAGAGCGGCGCAGACGAAGGCCTCCACCTCGGGATCGATATTGGAGAAGGTCCCCACCGCCCCCGAGAGTTTCCCCACCGCCACCCGGGTCCGAGCCGTCCGGAGACGCTCCCGGTCCCGGTCGGCCTGGAGACACCAGAGGGCCAGCTTGGCCCCGAAGGTGGTCGGCTCGGCGTGCATCCCGTGGGTCCGTCCGGCCATCGGGGTGTCCATGAACTCCATGGCCCGGGCCTTGAGCACGGCGATGAAAGCGTCCGACGCCTCGAGCAGGAGATCGGCGGCCGCCGTCAGGGTGGCGCAGAGAGCGGTGTCGACCACGTCCGACGAGGTCAGCCCGTGATGGACCAGCGATCCGTCCGGTTCGCCGATGGCGGCCTGGACGACGTCGACGAAAGCGGCCACGTCGTGGTCGGTCACTCTCTCCCGCTCACCGATGGCCACCACCAGCTCAGGCGTCACCCCCGGTGCCCGCGAGCGGACGGCGGCGGCTGATGCGGCCGGGACCTGGCCCACCGCGGCCCGGCCTTCGACGGCCAGCAGCTCGACCTCCAACCACATCCCGAAACGGGCCTCGTCGGTGAAGAGCGCCGCCATCTCGGGCAACGAATAGCGGGGGATCAACGCTCTGCCTCCTGTGCTTGCTTGGCCTCGTCGGCTCCTCGGCCCCGGCCGGCCACCCCGGCGCCCACCGTGGTGGCGGACTCGAGGCCGGCGGCGATGTCGGTCCGGTACTGGACCCCGTCCCAACTGATCAGCCCGGTCCCGCCGTAGGCCCGGGACCGGGCCTCGCCGATGGTCGGCCCGGTGGCCGTGACCCCGAGGACCCGGCCCCCGGCGGTGACCAGCCGGCCCTGCGGGTCGAGGGCGGTCCCGGCGTGCAGGACCGAGACAGACGGGAGCGCGCCGGCCCGGTCCAGACCTTCGATGGGGTCGCCGCTCCGGGGCCCTGAGGGGTAACCGGCCGAGGCCATGACCACGCAGACCCCGGCCTCGGTGGTGGCCCGGGGATCGGTCCGGAGCCGGCCCTCGGCCGCCTCGGCCAGGAGCCCGGTGATGTCGTGGTTGACCCGGGGCAGGACGACCTGGGTCTCGGGGTCGCCGAAACGGACGTTGTACTCGAGCACTTTCGGTCCGTCGACGGTGAGGATGAGCCCGGCGTAGAGGACACCCCGGTAATCGATCCCCCGCCGCCGCAGCGCAGCCACCAGAGGTTCGACCGACTCGTCCAGGATCCTGTCCACCAGCCCGTCGTCCACCAGACCAACGGCCGAGACGGCCCCCATCCCGCCGGTGTTGGGACCGCCGTCGCCGTCCTCCAGCCGCTTGTAGTCCTGGGCCACCGGGAGAGCGGCGATGCGACGGCCATCACAGAGGACGAGGAGCGAACACTCGGCCCCCACCAGACCTTCCTCCACCACCACCCGCCGGCCGGCGTCCCCGAAACTGTCGCCCGAGAGTTTGGCGATGACGTCGGCCTCGGCCTCGGCCAGATCGTCGGTGACGAGGACGCCCTTCCCCGAGGCCAGGCCGTCGGTCTTCACCACCCAGGGACCGGCCAGCTGGGCCAAGAATTCATGGGCCGGCCGGACCTCGTCGAAGGCGCCGTAGCGGGCGGTGGCCACCCCGGCCTCGGCCAGGACCTCTTTCATGAAGGCCTTCGAACCCTCCAGCCGGGCCCCGTCGGCCCCGGGTCCGAAGACCAGCTTGTCGTCGGCCCGGAGCTTGTCGGCCAGCCCGTCGACCAGCGGCTGCTCGGGCCCGATGACCCAGAGGTCGGCCCGGACCGACTCGGGCGGGATCTCGGTGATGGAGATCGGGTAACCCCCGACCGGTGTCCCCGGCATCCCCGGATTCCCGGGGCTCACGATGACCTCGGCCGTCCGGGCCAGGGCCAGGGCCAGGGCGTGCTCCCGCCCTCCGGAACCGACGACGCAGACCCTCACTCGACCACCTCGACCTGGGCCGCCTCGATACGGGAGACCTTCACGCGGCGAAACGGACGAACTGATCGCGGCCCGGTCCCACCCCGACCAGCTTGATCGGGACCCCGATCTGGGTGGCCAGGAAGGAGATGTACTGACGGGCGGCCGCCGGCAGGTCACCCAGTTCGGTGGCCCCCGAGAGATCCTCTTTCCAACCCGGGAGTTCCTCGTAGACGGGGACCACCTGGTGGAAGGTGGACTGGTGATAGGGCGGGTGGATGAACCGCTCCCCGTTGGCCTCGTAGGCCACGCAGACCTTGACCGTCTCGAAGGTGTCGAGGACGTCGAGCTTGGTCAGGGCCACTTCGGACAGGGAGTTCACCCGGACCGCCTGCCGCATCATGACGGCGTCGAACCAGCCGCAGCGACGCCGCCGGCCGGTGTTCGTCCCGAACTCGTGGCCCCGCTCGACCAACAGGTCGCCCACCTCGTCCAGGCATTCGGTGGGGAAGGGACCGGCCCCCACCCGGGTCACGTAGGCCTTGGCGATCCCGATGACCTCGCCGATGTCCCGGGGTCCGACCCCCGTCCCCGTGCAGGCCCCGCCGGCCGACGGGTTGGACGAGGTCACGAAGGGATAGGTCCCGTGGTCCAGGTCGAGGAAGGTGGCCTGGGCCCCTTCCAGAAGGACGTTCTGCTCGGCGTCGAGGGCGTCGTGGACCAGAGCCACGGTGTCGGCCACCATCGGCTCGATCCGGGCCGCGTACTCACCCAGGTAGCGGTCGCAGATCGACTCGATCGAGATGGGCAGCCGGTTGTAGACCTTGGCCAGGACGGCGTTCTTCTCTTTGAGCGCCACCTCCAGCTTCTGCCGGAAGATCTTGGCGTCGAGGAGGTCCTGGACCCGGAGCCCCACCCGCGAGGCCTTGTCGGCGTAGGCGGGGCCGATCCCCCGCCGGGTCGTCCCCAACGAGTTCTTCCCCAGGTAGCGCTCGGTCACCCGGTCGAGCTCCTGGTGGTACGGCATGATCAGATGGGCGTTCCCGCTGACCACCATCCGGCCCACGTCGACCCCTTTGGCCGTCAGGGTGTCGAGCTCGGCCAGCAGTACTCCGGGGTCCACCACCACCCCGTTCCCGATCACCGGGGTGATGTGGGGATAGAGGACTCCGGAAGGGACGAGCTGCAGGGCGAAGGATTCACCGTCGACCACCACCGTGTGACCGGCGTTGTGGCCGCCCTGGTAGCGGACGACCATGGCCATGTCACGGGCCAGCAGATCGGTGAGTTTTCCCTTGCCCTCGTCGCCCCACTGGGTCCCTACGACCACGGTTGCGGGCACGCGCGCTCCTCCGTCAAGTGTCCGGATTACGTCTCAGTGTAGCCCGGCCCGGAAACCCCGCCTCAGGTGAGGACGAGGCCTCCGCCGTCGGGGGCCTGGTCGACAATGACGGTGTCGCCGTCGTTGTAGCCACCCTTCAGGAGAGTGAGGGCCAAGGGGTCCTCCACCGACCGCTGGAGCAACCGCCGGAGCGGCCGGGCGCCCAAGTCCGGGTCGAAACCGGTGTCGGCCAACCAGTCCTTGGCCCCGTCGGTCACGTCCAGGTTGAGCCTCCGTTCGGCCAACCGGCGCCGGAGATGGTCGAGCTGGATGTCGACGATCCGCCGGAGATCGGTCTGATCGAGCCGCCGGAAGCGGACGACCTCGTCGATCCGGTTGAAGAACTCGGGCTTGAAGAAGTCCTGGGGGTTCCCGGCCAGGTTCGAGGTCATGATCAGGACGGAGTTGGTGAAGTCCACCGTCCGGCCCTGCCCGTCGGTCAACCGCCCGTCCTCCAGAACCTGGAGCAGGACGTTGAACACGTCGGGGTGGGCCTTCTCGATCTCGTCCAGGAGGACGACGGCGTAGGGCCGGCGCCGGACGGCCTCGGTCAGCTGGCCGCCCTCGTCGTAACCGACGTATCCCGGAGGGGCCCCGACCAGCCGGGAGACGTTGTGCTTCTCCTGGTACTCGCCCATGTCGATCCGGGTGATGGCCCGGTCGTCGTCGAAGAGGAACTCGGCCAGGGCCCGGGCCAGCTCGGTCTTCCCCACCCCGGTGGGCCCGAGGAAGAGAAAGGAGCCGATGGGCCGGTTGGGGTCGGACAGTCCGGCCCGGGAACGCCGGACGGCGTTGGCCACGGCGTGGACGGCGTCGTCCTGGCCGATGACCCGCTCTTCCAGGTCCTGCTCCATGTGGACCAGCTTCTGGAGTTCGGACTCGAGCAGCCGGGTCACCGGGACGCCCGTCCACCGGCTGACGACCTCGGCCACGTCCTCGGCGTCGACCTCTTCCTTCAGCATGGCCCCGTCGGCCTGGAGGTCGGCCAGGGCCTTGGTGGCCCCCTCGATCCGCCGCTCGATCTCGGGGATCTGGCCGTAGCGGATCTCCGAGGCCCGGGTCAGGTCGCCGTCGCGGGTGAACCGCTCGGCCTCGCCCTTGCGGACATCGAGCTCCTCCATCAGGGCCCGGATGGAAGCGATGGCGTCCTTTTCGGCCTGCCAGCGCGCCGTCATGGCGTCGGCCTGCTCGGTCAGGTTGGCCAGCTCCTCTTCCAGCCGGGTCAGCCGCTCGGCCGAAGCCGGGTCGGTCTCCTTGGCCAGGGCCATCCGCTCGATCTCCAGCTGTCGCATCCGCCGGGTGACGACGTCGATCTCGGTGGGGAGCGAGTCGATCTCGATCCGCAGCCGGGAGGCGGCCTCGTCCATCAGGTCGATGGCCTTGTCGGGGAGGAACCGTCCGGTGACATAGCGGTCGGAGAGAACAGCGGCGGCCACCAGGGCGGCGTCCTGGATCCGGACCCCGTGGTGGACCTCGTAACGTTCCTTCAGGCCCCGGAGGATGGCGATGGTGTCCTCCACCGAGGGCTGGCCCACCACCACCGGCTGGAACCGCCGCTCGAGGGCGGCGTCCTTCTCGATGTACTTCCGGTACTCGTCCAAGGTGGTGGCCCCGATGAGCCGGAGCTCACCCCGGGCCAGCATGGGCTTGATCATGTTCCCGGCGTCCATGGCCCCTTCGGCCCCGCCCGCCCCCACGATGGTGTGGAGCTCGTCGATGAAGGTGACGACCTCGCCCTCGGCGTCGGTGATCTCCTTCAGGACGGCCTTCAGCCGCTCCTCGAACTCACCCCGGTACTTGGCCCCGGCCACCATGGAGGAGAGGTCGAGGGCGACCACCTTCTTGTCCCGGAGTCCCTCGGGGACGTCGCCCTCCACGATCCGGTTGGCCAGCCCCTCGACGATGGCCGTCTTCCCCACCCCGGGCTCACCGATGAGGACGGGGTTGTTCTTGGTCCGGCGCGAGAGCACCTGGATGACCCGCCGGATCTCCTCGTCCCGGCCGATGACCGGGTCGAGCTTCCCCTGCCGGGCCGCCTCGGTCAGGTCCCGGCCGTAGCGCTCGAGGGCCTGGTACTGCCCTTCGGGGTTCTGCGAGGTCACCCGGTGACTGCCCCGGACCTCCCGGAGGGCGGCCAGGAGCTGGTCCTTACTGGCACCGGTCCGGTCGGCCAGGGCCAGGAGGAGATGCTCGACCGAGAGGTAGTCGTCGCCCATGTCCTTCCGGGCCGTGTCGGCGTCGTCCAGGACGTGGCTCAGCTCCCGGGACATCTTGGGCTGGGCGCTCCCGTAGGCCTTGGCCAGGGAACCGAGCCCCTCGTTGATCTTCTGGGCCAGCGCCGTCGGCTCTACCCCGGCCCGTCCCAGGATGGGGACGGCCAGGCCCTCGGGCTGGGCCAGCAGGGCGGCCAGCAGGTGCTCGGGGGTGATCTCGGCGTGATTCTCGGTCCGGGCCAACTCCGAGGCGGCGGCGAATGCCTCCTGGGACTTGATCGTCCAGCGGTTGGGGTCGATGGCCATCTTCTTGGTTTCTTTCCTCTTTCTAGGTTTTTCTACTGGTATCTAGGCGATTACTTAGACTTCTGCTCGGACTTCCGGCGGGGACCGCTCAGCGCCGGCGGCTGCCACCCGAACCGGGTCGGGCCACCACCACGGCCTGACGGACGGGGACCAGGTCCCGGCGGTAGTGCCGGTGGGTCTTCTCCAAGGCGTCCTGGGCCTCGGTCCGGACCCGGTCGATCTCGGCCTGGAGCCGGGCCACGTCGGCCTCGAGCTCGAGGACCCGACGGACCCCTTCCAGATTGAGCCCGGCGGCGGTCAGGTCCTGGATCCGACGGAGCTGCTCGATGTCGCGTTCGGAGTACCGCCTGTTCCCGCCTCCGGTTCGCGACGGGTCGACCAGGCCACGGCGCTCGTAGACCCGGAGGGTCTGGGGATGGACCCCGGCCAACTCGGCCGCCACCGAGATGACATAGACGGCCCGGGTGGCCGACTCGGTGTTCGTCCGGCCGGGTCCGCCCCGTCCAGGGCCGCCCGGATTTCCGGTGTGGCCAGGGTTCATGGTCATGACGCCCCCTGCTGCTCACCGACGGGCGCGGCCAGGTGTTCCCGGGGAGCGGCGTCGGAGACGCGGGCCAGTTCCTCGACGGCGGCCTTTTGTTCATCATTCAGCTTCTTCGGAACCGTCACGTCCACGGTGACGAGGAGATCGCCTCCCGCTTTCCGGCCGGCCGAGGGAACACCGCGTCCCTTCACCCGGAAGGTCTGACCCGACGGGGTCCCGGCCGCCACTCGGAGGGTGACGGGCTCGTCCAAGGTGGGGACGGTGATGGTGGTTCCGAGAACGGCCTCGGGATAGGTGATGGGGGCGGTGAGGGTGAGGTTCTTCCCCCGCCGTCCGAAGAGGGGATGGCGATCGACGTGGACCACGACATAGAGGTCGCCCGAGGGTCCGTTGGCCCTCCCGGCCGCGCCCCGGCCCTTGACCCGAATCCGCTGACCGTCTTCCACCCCGGCCGGGATCCGGACCTTCACCGAACGGGTCCGGCGCTGGACACCGGTGCCCCGACAGGTCGGGCAGGGGGTCTCGATGATCGTCCCCCGGCCACTGCACTGGGGGCAGACCCGGCTGAGGGAGAAAAGGCCCTGGTTGTCCTGGAGGGCGCCGGTCCCGTGACAGGTCGGGCAGGTGGTCGGATGGGTGCCCGGTGCGGCCCCGTTTCCGTGACAGGTCTCGCAGCGGGCCTCGCCGGCCACGTTGACCGAGGTGGTGACGCCGCGGACGGCGTCTTCGAAGGAGAGATGGAGCTCGGCCTCGACATCGGCCCCGCGTCGGGGTCCCGGTCCCCGTGACCGTCGACCGCCACCGAAGCCACCGAGACCGCCG
>Ga0208357_1002588_pt1 | contig 11851 bp, 10 predicted proteins | sample NGESurdeep092012_6_FD_184487 | JGI IMG/M metagenome (GOLD analysis project Ga0208357, IMG submission 184487) | Arctic peat soil microbial communities from Barrow, Alaska - NGEE Surface sample F52-2 deep-092012 (SPAdes) | ecosystem: Environmental > Terrestrial > Soil > Wetlands > Peat ... | reverse complement strand
CAACGCTTCGCTCGGTGACGCCGTGAGCCAGATCCAGTCGGCCGCCCGGACAATCGGCCTTCCCAAAACCATCCATACCTTGTTTGCGGGCACCGCGCAGGCTTATCAGGATTCTCTCGGCAGCGAGCCGATACTTATTGCCGCCGCCCTCATGACGGTCTATTTGGTGCTCGGCATTCTCTATGAGAGCCTGATTCATCCGATCACGATCCTCTCAACTATCCCCTCGGCCGGCGTCGGCGGGTTGCTGGCGCTCTATCTTACACACACGGATCTGACCATCATCGCCGTGATCGGCATCATTCTCCTGATAGGAATCGTCAAGAAGAATGCCATCATGATGATCGATTTCGCCATAGCCGCCGAGCGCGATGAAGGGAAAAACTCGCGGGATTCCATCTATGAGGCCTGCATGTTGCGTTTGCGCCCCATCCTGATGACCACGATGGCGGCCATGCTGGGCGCGTTGCCGCTCGCCCTCGGTACCGGCACCGGCGCCGAACTGCGGCGGCCGCTGGGGATCACGATTATCGGCGGCCTGATTGTAAGCCAGATGCTGACCCTGTACACTACGCCGGTGGTTTATCTCTATTTCGACCGTCTGCACCACTGGTGGGCACGCAAAAACGAACCCGCCGGGGAGTTCGCGGCCAGGTAACCCTGGTATCAGGTAATCCGGTGCTAAACTCCGGGTTGAGCGACGAAAGAGTCATCACCGAACGCCTTCGGAAAGCGGCAAAGATCCCCGCCGGATCGCCGGTCGTCCTCGGCATCGGTGACGATTGCGCCATCTACCGGCCCCGCGGCTCGGCCGACGATCTACTGTTCACCGCCGACATGTTCATCGAGAGCATCCATTTCAGGCGTGAAACTCACAAGCCGGCGGAGGCCGGCCGGAAAGCGCTGGCGCGCAGCCTGAGCGATATCGCGGCCATGGGTGGCGCGCCCCGCTTCTGTCTCGTCTCCCTGTGTGTTCCGGAGTGGGCGGATACCGGATGGGTCGATCGTTTCTTCGATGGCATCCTGCAACTCGCCGCGGCGACGGGAACCGTTCTCGCCGGAGGCGATCTCTCCCATGGACCCGCACTAGCCTGCGATGTGACGGTTTGCGGAGCGGTTCCCCGCGGCACGGCTCTGCGGCGCGGCGGCGCAAAGCCCGGTCATGACCTCTATACATCCGGTGCGCTCGGCGGCTCCGCGCTGGGTCTCGAAACGAATAAAGGCCACGCCCGGCGGCGGCACGTCCGGCCCGAGCCGCGCCTGGCACTGGGTACGTTTCTGCGCGAAAAACTGCTCGCCACCGCGGCCATCGACATCAGTGACGGCCTCTCGCTCGATCTGCGGCGGCTATGCCTCGCGTCCGGCGTCGCGGCGGATATCGTGCCTCCTCCGCGATTCCGCGGCGCATCCCTGAAGCAGTCGCTCCATGGAGGCGAAGAATACGAGTTGCTCTTCACCGTGCGCGGCGGCACGCGGGTTCCGGCGGATTTCGCGGGCTTGCCGCTGACGCGCATCGGGACGATCGTTCAAGGTACCTCCGGCGAGGTTCGCCTCGATGGCGAGCCGCTCGCGGCACTTGGCTATGACCATTTTGCCCGCGGGTCCGATAAAGAAGTCTGATAATACTGGAATATGACAATCGATGAACGGCTCGAATTTTTGATGCAGTCAATCGAATCTCACGACCGGCAGATTGGCGAATTGACAGAGAACGGGGCGAAGCTGGATACGCGTCTCGATGCTCTTGCCTCCCGGATGGATACGCTGGCAAAGAACGTTGACGTATTCAGGGAAATCACCCAGCTCAACTTCGATCGCCTCACCCAGGCGATGATGGGGCTGACCGGCCATGTGGCGGATCACGGACGCCGAATCGGCCGTCTCGAAGGGGGGCGCGCCTGATCCGCACACCGTTGTTTCTCCTGGTTTCCTGCTGCGCGCTGGCAGGCGCCCGGACGCCCGATATCGCGGCGCGCCTCGCGAAGTGGAAGAACGTCGACATGCCCTTCCACTCCGCCGGCCTGACCGCCCGCGAACGTCAGATGGTGGATAAACTCGTGGAAGCGTGCCGCCTGCTCGACGACGTGTACTGGCGTCAAAGCGATCTCGGTGGACTGGCGCTCTACAAAACCACCAAAGACCCCTCGCTCAAGACACTCCTCATGATCATGGGCGGGCGCTGGGATCTGATCGACGAGAATCAGCCCTTCGCGGGCGCCCCTCCAATGCCGCCCGGCCACGAGTTGTATCCCAGGGGCTGGACCCGCGCTCGCATCGAACAGTATGTAAAACAGCATCCCGAAGACAAAGCCGCCGTCTACGACCCTTACACCGTTGTCAAATTACGGAACAACCGGCTTACCGGCACTCCCTATCGGGAGGAATACAGAACTCAGCTCGTGCCCATGGCTCAGGCCTTGCGCGATGCCGCCGCGCTCAGCCCCGACCCGCAGTTCGCGAACTTCCTCCGTTTGCGCGCCGACGCTCTTCTAACGAGCGATTACTACAAGAGCGACATAGCCTGGCTGGAGCTGAAAGATCCCAAATTCGACGTCATCTTCGCGCCATACGAAACCTATCTGGATGACCTGCTGGGCGTGAAGACTTCGTTTGGCGCCTCCGTGCTCGTCCGCAATGAAGAGGAAAGCCGCCGTCTCGCGGTATATCAAAAATACGTGCCGGATATCGAGGATGACCTTCCCGTGGAAGCCTCCGCGCGTCCTTCCAAACGGGGTCATCTGACGCCCATGGAGGTGATGGACGCGCCTTACCGCGCAGGCGACCTGCGCCACGGCTACCAGGCGGTCGCCGACAATCTCCCCAACGATCCGCGTATTCATCAGGAAAAAGGAACGAAGAAAATCTTCTTCAAGAACTTTATGGACGCACGCGTTACTTACGTGGTCCTGCCCATCGCGCGCCTGCTCATGCAACCCTCGCAGGCAGCCAAAGCGTCGGCCGATGGCTATCTGTCAGCAACGCTGATGCACGAGATTTCGCATGAACTGGGCCCCGATTTCGCACGCCAAAATGGCAAACAGGTGGACATCCGGGAAGCCATCGGACCCGCCTATTCCGGGCTCGAAGAAGCCAAGGCCGATGTGGTGGGGATGTTCGGCCTGAAGTGGCTGGTGGATCGCGGCGCAATGCCGAAAGGCCGCCTCGAAGAATTCTACGCATCCTATGTGGCGGGCATTTTCCGCACCCTGCGGTTCGGTACCGGTGAAGCCCATGGCCGCGCCGAAATGATGGAGTTCAATTATCTGTTGGAGAACCACGCTCTGAACTTCGCCAATGGGCGCTACGGCATCGACTACGCCCGGATGCCGGGTACACTCGCACAACTCGCCAAAGTGTTGCTGGAAATCGAGGCAACTGGAGACCGCGGACGTGCCGAAGCATGGTTCAGGAAATATGACACAACGCCGCCAGACCTGACCAAAGCGCTTGCGAGGACCGGAGACATTCCGGTGGATATCAATCCCGTGTTTTCGTTCCCGGATAAAGTCGAATAGATTGCGGGCTGGAATCCGGGGCGCATACACCTTGGAGGGTAATGCAGCGCCCCGGGAGGAGCATTCGTGTTTCTTGACTAGTTGGTAGGATTCAGGGATGAAATTCTCAGGCAAATCTTAATTGGGAAGCTGCCCCGGACCGGAAGAACCCGACCTATCTTGCCGAGCAGGGTCCAGGCATCCATTTTTTGCCGTCCGCTTCTTTCTTGAAATGCGTGCTGGTAATGAAGGGCATGCTCAGATTCTCCGGATCGTTCACTTCCGTCGACACCACCAGCCATTCGTCCCCGTTCGGCGCGCTGATCCGGTCGTAGTATTCCGTGAGCACCGTGTCCGCGCTGTAGGGAACGCCGTTTTTGCGCAGATACCCGGGCAGCAGACGAGTAGTCGTCACTTTGAGATCGCCCGCTTTGGGTTTGCCCCGTCCCGTCGCCGCGGGCTCCCACACGGCCACCGAATACCCCTGCAGGGAAGGCGCAACCGCCTCCGATGCGTGGCCCTCTTTGCCGCCGAAATGGAACAGCCGGGTCTGCGTTCCCGCGTCGGTATCCACCCGCATCGTGGAGTCGTTATCCCACCCGATATGCAGCCGTCCGGGCACCCTCATCAATCCCGCCGCGCCATAAGACCGGCACTGGTTGCCTGCGGCCTCGTCCTTCGCCGGGTCCCAGGTTTCGGCCAGCTTACGCCCGGCGGCATTCAGCGGGACGCCGCCATAGTTCCCTTTGGGAGGCGTCACCATGCGGAAGCGCCAGTCTTCCGTCACCACCGAAACCCAGTAACCCGTCATATCGATGGGAGAGGCTTGCCGCGGACTCAGCGCCGGCCCGCGGCCACGGCCGGCAGGCCGGGGCGGAGCCGCCGATGGATTGAACGGAACCTGCGCCATGCCCGTCGCCACCAGAGCCGTCGCCACCAGAAAAGCCGCGGAGAAAAATATCGCAGCCAGCCTTCTATTCACTCGTATCTCCGGGTTCTTTGCCCCAGCCGAAGCCGTCCGATTTCCGATGCAGGGCCTTCAATGCGCCTCTGTGATCCGCAACCGTGCGCGACGGATTAATCGTCACGTCCACTACATCGCCTACCTTGAGCGTGTCCCTCTTGATCCCCTGCTGACCCAGTTGACCGGACGACCGCCACTCGATCGACCAGCGCTGCATCACTCCCTTGTCATCCTTCGCCTCAATCTGCAGAAACGAGTGTGGATTCCGAAAGAGGAAGTCGATAATCGTCCCCTGAAGTTTGACCTCTCTGTCCGGATAATAGGTCGCGGCCAGAGAGTGGTGGCCATAGGCCGCCGCGCCGAAAATAAGCATCCCCGCGAAAGCGAGAAGCGGCAATTTGCAAGTCATCGTGTCTCCTGTTATTTCTTAGTCAGAGTGTTATAGGCCGCTTCGATAAACATCGAAGTTGTCCATGGCCCCGTGTCCGAACCGTACAGTCCGTCATAGTCCATTGTCGGCCTCGCGGCTTTCACCTGCTCTACTGTCAGTCCCTTGTTTTTCAGATCCTGAATCCGGTCCCGCATGATCGCGACCATATTCCGGTAGTTGGCGACATCGCCGATATCGCAAAGCCGTCCGTGCCCCGGGATAATCATCGTGCCGCCCTGGGACCGGAACTCCGGAATCGCGATATCCAGAATATGATTCAGACCGTCCAGTATCCCCTGGATGGTGCCGCCCTTCGCCACGTCAATGACCGGATAACTCCCTGTATTGAGAATGTCACCCGCGCTCAATACATCGGAGTAACGGAAAAAGACCATGCTGTCGCCATCCGTGTGGGCCGCCGGCTGATGAATGATGCGGATGCCCTCGCCGTTGAAAAACTCGCTCAGCTTGTAATTTTCCTTATGATAGGTATCCGTGGGCAGCGCGCCCGATGGCGCGGGCGTCTGGCCGGGGCCATGAGCGCTCATGCGCTCGAGAACATTCTCATGCGCAATCACCGTGGCGCCGGGCGCGACCCCGACAGGGGGAAAGGTCACTCCCACGATCTTCGCGTCCGCCGGCAGCAGCGCCAGACGCTCGTTACCCCCGGTATGATCCGCGTCCACGCTCGTATTGATGATGTATCGGATCGGTTTGGGCGGAGCCGGTGAACTGATGATCGCGTTGAGCGAAGGGCTCGACCACCCATAGGGAGTGCCCGGGCAATGCAGCCCCACGCAACGATTCGGCTCGGGCGACGCGGTGGTTGCGGTCACAAGCTCCAGCACTTTGGCCATCGCCTTCGCGCTCATCGAAGCAAGACCGGTATCCACCAGCAGGATGCCATCGCGCCCGATGGATGCCGTAATGTTCCCGCCATCGCCCACCAGCATGTAGATGTTGCCCTGCACGGGCAGCACTTTGATTTCTCCCTCGCCGGCGTTCAGGTTCAGATTTAAGGGAGTGGCGGTGGCTTTCGCCGCCACCGAATGGGGCTCTTTCGCCGTACCGGCCTTTAACTTCAGCCGGAATTCGGGATAGGTCGATTCAGCGCCGCCGCGCGCGGCCACTGGGGGAATATCGTCCGCCCCCAGATTGGGATTCTGGCCCGGCAGGAAATGCGGCACCGCGGTGGAGATGTTCTCTTCGCTCACCGTGCACGGGTAATAAGACAGCTGCACGTGCGGGTCGAGTTGATAATTCGTGGTCTGAATGAACGGCTCTTCCAGCCACACCGGATCGGTAACGATCATCGTCACCAGCAGGTAATCGCCATGCCGCGTGATGTATTCCATCATCGTGGCTTTGTCGCTGAACGACGCGCCGTTGCGCCGGAGATAAGCGCCCTTCAGATGAGTGGTCGTGATCACCAGCATGTTGCCCTTCCACGTGCCGGTCGAGAAGCCGGACCAGGTGTGGGGTGCATAATCGGGCGGATGCGGACGCCCGTCCATGAAGACGGGACGTTCCATGGAACGCAGATATTCGAAATGAAATGCCGTGAGTTCCCGTGAAACCGGATCGATTTCCTCGGAAATCCGTACCGCGCCCAGCGCGCGCCATTGGTAGGGCCCGGGATGGGGCCTGCATTGAAATTCCGGCAGACTCCACTCGGAAGCGTCGTGACTGTCGGCCTTCATGCGGCCTGCGTCGTTCAGCGGAATCCCCTGATAATCGCCCAGTGGCGGGCCGCCCGAGCGCTCGTAGGAGTCTTCGGTGATCCTGTCCGCCCAGACGCCGGAAAGGTCCACCTGCGCGTATAGCGGCGCAACGGCCGCCATGCCAAGCAGAATCGAAACGGAAAGGTAAAGATGTTTCATTTCCCGGCGCCAAGTTTATCACGTCGGCGCCGGGGTATGAATTTTCATTCCAGCCTACTTCCGGTCAGTAAACTGATATCCCGACGCATCGCCGCGGATGAAAAGTGTCCCTAAATGCCACGCATCGCCGTCTTTCTGAAATGTCACTGACGTCTTGTCGGAAGCGGGCGGGTCGATCTTCCGCGCCTGAAGCGTCACCGCGGCGCCGTTCACGGAGCGCAGCACGAAGAATGTGCTGCTGTCGTTCATGTCAACGCTGGAAAGCGTGTACTCGCCGCTCGGCAATGTCGTCGCTCCAACCGTGACCGCGTGCGGCAGCGTAACCGTCACCGGGTGGATCGACGCCGCGAACACCCCTCCGGCCAGCAACACGCCGGCAATTGCCCCTTTTGTAAGTGTGGAGACACACGTCTGTCCAATACGCGAAAATGCGTTCTTCATGGCTTTATCCGTCCTGTTTTTTGATCCGGCAGCGTGTCAGGCTGTTGTCAGCATCGCGTTGCCTTCTGTATATGAGAACGGTGGGTTACCTGACTGCGTTACTCGCCAGTTGCTATGTTCACAAGGCTTTACAAAGGCCCCGCGCACGAAGACATCGGGTGGTACCTCAATAAGTACGTCAGACAACAGGTACGTGAGACAATAGGTATGTCAGACAATAGGTACATCAGGCAAAGGAGAGTTCGGCTTTGTTGCCTCGCGTGCTTTGTTCCGGTTCGCTTTGCTGCCTCCTGCTCCTGGCCGCGGAAGCGCCTCCGCCCGGAGCGCTCAATGCGTTCGAGGGTGCAGTCCGGATCGACGGAGTCGCTGCCGGCGCCGGGCAACACGCCATCCGGCCCGGCCAGGTCATCAGGACCGGAGACGGCATGGCCGAACTCCTCCTCGCGCCCGGCGCTTTTCTTCGCCTGGGCGGCCAGACCGAGTGGACCTTCGAGACCGGCCGCACGCCCGGCCAGCTCAACAAAGGCGAAGCGCTGCTTGAGATTCTTGCCCTCCCGGCGCCTCTCTCCATCGAGCAGAATGGCGCTACGATCGCCGTCCGCGCGCCTGGGCTGTATGACTTCAACCGCCGGCGCGGCCGCGTCACCGTCTATTCCGGCGAACTTCAGGCAGAGAGAGGCGGCAAACAACTCACGGCCGGCGCCGGCTTCAACGTCGCCATCCCCCGCCTCAACAAGTCCCCGGCAAAGGCCCGGGCATGGAACGCCCTCTACTCCTGGAGCAGCCTCCGTTCCGCGCAGCTCAGCAGCGAAAGCAAGGCTTCCGCGCAGAGCTATCCCGGCGGCGCGGCCAACTGGCACGGCCCCGCCTGGTACTGGGACGATCTGTCGGGCTCTTATACGTTTCTCTCCGCTTCGGGCTTTGTCACGGGCCCTTTCGGATGGCCGTATTACTCGCCCGGCTACGCTCCGGACTATTTCCCGGTGCCCGCCGCAAGCGATTCGCACCTGTACGGCCCGCCTGTAATCGCTCTCCCGAACCCTGTCACAACCTTCGAACCGGAACGTGGGCCCGCCACGCCACCCGCGGTTCCTCTCACGGCGCCCGGAGAACCCCGCTTTCCCGGCAACCGCTGACTGGCTTCGCCCTATCTCAATGCGCCCAGCGTATACTGCAGCTGCGCATAAGCGGTCTGATACTCGTACTTAGCCGAAACGTTCTCAATCTGCGCCTGAGTCAGGTTAAGTTGAGCCTGCGTAATCTCGACGATGGAAGCGAGGCCCAGATTGTATCTTCCCTGCGCCAGGTTAAGCGCCAGCTGAGCTTCTTTCAGTAACTGCTCGGTCACCGGTATGCTCTGCCAGGCCGTTGACGCGGAAATCCATGCGGCGCGCACATCGCGCTCCACGTGCTGCCGGAGATCCCTCACACGCTCGCTGGCCGCCTGCGCTTCATACTCAGCCGCCTGTCGCCGCGCCGAAAACAGGTGTCCGTTGAAGATCGGGATGTCCACATTCAGAGCCGCCCCTTCGTACCCGTTGGGAGCGACGCGCGGAGTCTGACCGAGATAAGGAAGTCCCCCGCCGACCGCAATGAAACTGACGCTCGGATGCGAGAGATCGGCCTCTGCCCGTTCGAGCGATTGTGCGCCCTGAAGCTGTAATTGCAGGTCCCGCAGTTCCGGCCGATTCCTGATTGCGTCCGCCATGAGCGCCTCCGGATTATCGGGCGGAGCTCCCGGCGCAGGCACGTCGGCCAGCTTGTACCGGACCGATTGATCCTGCCCCAGCGCGCGCGCCAGATCGGCATAGGCCTGATCCACGGCATCCTGAGAACGAATCAGCAGGAGCTTCGCTTCGGAAAGATTGACGTTGGCGAAACTGACATCCAGCCGGGATCTCAGCTGCGCATTGGCAAGTGCCGTCACCTGATTGGCAAGCGTCTGGCGCGCCAGGATGGTCTCATTGGCCACCGTAACGAACGCCTCCGCCTGGAGCACTCCGAAATAGCCCCGGTTGACTCCGAGCACCACGGCATAAGTCGTGGCCTGCGTGCTCTGGTCGGCGGCTTGTGCCTTGTAGCTCGATTGCGCGACAAGATTCTTCGTTCTGCCGAAGTCGGTAACCAGTTGCGTGATTTGTAGTCCCTGCCCGAAGCGGTTGAACAGCTGCGAAGCCGAAAGAGCGCCCGCTCCAAGACGGCTTTGAGCCAGTCCCTGCGCCCCCGTGATCTCTCCGTCCAGCGTTGGATAATACGCTGACCTCGATTCCGTGATGTGCTGGCCGGCCTCAAGCGCCGTGTTCTGCGCCACCGCAATCTGAGGATGCTTCTGGATGGCCATGGCAGTCGCCTGCGGCAGCGAAAGCGTACTCTGCTGCGGCGAAAGCGGCACGGGGGGAGCCTGTCCGGCCATGCTCCCGGCCGAGAGCATCAGGATCGTAACGCCAGCCTGATATCTACGCATTCGAAACTACGGGCTCCCTGCGCTGATAGATAAGAACGTAAGCCGCCGGCACGATGAAGATAGTAAGAATAACCGATGCCGCCAGCCCTCCGATAATGGCCATGGCCATCGGCGCGTACTGCTCGGACCCCGTGCCCAGTTTAAGAGCCATCGGGATCATTCCGAGGATGGTCGCGAGCGATGTCATCAGAATCGGCCGAAGGCGAACCCGGCAGGACGTGATCGCCGCGTCCGTAACGCTTAGCCCTTCCTCCCGCAGCCTGTGAGCGAAGTCCACTATCAGGATGCTGTTCGACGCCGCGATCCCGACCAGCATCAGTACGCCCATGAGCGACATCACGTTCAGCGTCGTGCCCGTCCAGACCAGGATCGCCAGTACCCCGATGATGCCCATGGGAATCGCGAGCATGATCAGCACCGGATCGATGAACGACCGGAACTGAGCCACTAGTATCAGGTAAAGCAGCACAAACGACAGGCTTAGCCCGATGGCGAAGCTTCTGAAAGACTGCTGCATGCCAAGAACCATCCCGCGCAGGTTCACTCTCATGCTTGCCGCATGCGGAATCGTGGCTACAAGGTTCTGGATCGCCGTGGTGACTCTGCCCAGGTCTTCGCTCCTGGTTGTCACGTAAACGTCCGCCGTGCGCTGAATCTGATAATGGTCCACCTCGGTCGGGCTCTGCAGATTCACCAGTTTTACAACCGTATCCAGAGTCGTAGGCTGTTTCAGGTTCGGCGCGCGCAGGGGAATGTTGCGCAGATCGAGGGGCGAATGAATCGCCGCTCCGCCATTTTCGTAATATTGGACGGTCAGGAAGTAGTTATTGCCCGTCTTGCGGTCTGACCAGTAGTTGGGCGCGATCATCGCGTTCGAGTTCAGCGCCGTGATCACGTTGTCCACGACTTCCTTCTGTGTCAGACCGAGTTCCGCCGCATGTACCCGATCCACTTCCATGCGCAGACCGGGATAATCCATATCCTGCGGAATATAAACCTGGGACACGTTGTCGATCCCCGATATCCGTGTTGCCAGCTGCTGCGCCAGTCGGAAATCCCCGGGCAGGTCGGAACTGGTAACCTGAACGTCGATCGGAGCAGGCATGCCGGTATTCAGAACCGCATCCACCATCGAGCCGCTTTGCACGAATGTCCGCAATTCAGGGAACTGCTGGCGTATCTCGCGTTGAATGCGGTCCATGTATTCGAAGCTGCTCGTCTTGTGATCGTCCGTCAACTGCGTCTGAATCGTAGCCGTGTAGGCTCCCGAGTTAGTCGTGTATAAGGACGAAAGATCGTTAAGCACGCCTATATTGGATACCGTGATGCGGAAATCCGACGGTGAGACCGTGTGTTTAATAAGATCCTCCACCCGGGCGACGTATCCATTCGTCACTTCGAGGCGCGAGCCCGTCGGAGCTTTCAGGTTGATGGTGAATTGCCCTGCATCGGAACGCGGGAAGAACGAAAGCCCCAGAAAAGGATAGAGCCCCAGGCTCAGTACAAAGGCTCCCATCAGCACGCCAACCGTGAGCAGCGGACGGCGCACCGCGCGCCGTACCCACTTTTCGTAAATGTCGAGCATGCCATTGAATCCGCGATTGAACCCGGCATTAAAGCGCTCGCCCAGTGAGCGTTTCCTGTTGTCCGCTTCTCCGGACTCGCCGTGAGCATGGGGAGCAGCTTTCAGAAACCGGGAGCAGAACAGCGGGATCACCGTAATCGCGACAATGAACGACAGCACGAGCGCGATGCAAAACGAGAGCGCCAGAGCCGAAAACAAAAACTTGCTGACGCCGAAGAGCAACGTCACCGGAAAGAAATCCACCACCGCAACCAGCGTCGCCGCCAGCACCGCAAGGGTGACTTCCTGTGCTCCCACCTGCGCGGCCATAGCGGGCAACTCGCCCATTTCGATGTGCCGGTAGATGTTTTCGATCGAGATCACCGAGTTGTCGATGACGCGCGAAAAAGCGAGAGCCAGACCGCCGAGGATCATCGTGTTGATCGTCGCGTGCCCCATCCCCAGCACGATAAACGTTGCCAGGGCGGAGATCGGAATCGAGAGCAGCACCGCGGTCGTGGCCCGGAAATTCCCCAGAAACAGCAGAATCAGAATGCTGGTCAGCCCCAGCCCTATCAGGGTTTCGTGCAGGACGGTATTGATGGCTTCCTTCA
>Ga0208357_1002587_pt1 | contig 11857 bp, 7 predicted proteins | sample NGESurdeep092012_6_FD_184487 | JGI IMG/M metagenome (GOLD analysis project Ga0208357, IMG submission 184487) | Arctic peat soil microbial communities from Barrow, Alaska - NGEE Surface sample F52-2 deep-092012 (SPAdes) | ecosystem: Environmental > Terrestrial > Soil > Wetlands > Peat ... | reverse complement strand
CCCCACCGATGACATCGACTACTACGTCATCCTGGCCCGCTTCAAGCTGGCCGTCGTCTTGGAGGCCGGCTACGCCCGGGTCGTGAAGGGCGAAGCCGACAACCCCAAGATGGAAGCCTTCGGTGCCGTTGTCCTCACTCTGGCTGAGAAGGCCGCCGAGTTGGCCGGCACCTCCACCCTCCCGTGACGGCACCGGAAGCCGACGACCAAGTCAGTTGGCGTCCCCCGTCCGACCGCTTCGACCTGACCGGGAAGGTGGTCCTGGTCACCGGCGGGAGCCGGGGACTGGGCAAGTCCATGGTCCAGGCCTTCGCCTCCGCCGGGGCCGACGTCATCGTCACCAGCCGGAAGCTCGACGCCTGTGAAGCGGTGGCCGCCGAGGTGACGGCCACCACCGGCCGCCGGGCTCTGGCCCTGGCCTGCAATGTCGGGAAGTGGGCCGAACTCGACGGCCTGGTGGACCGGGCCTACGACGCTTTCGGTCAGGTCGACGTCCTGGTCAACAACGCCGGGATGTCCCTCCTCTACGGCGATGTCACCGAAGTGACCGAGGCCATGTGGGACAAGGTCGTCGACCTCTCCATGAAAGGCGTCTTCCGACTCACCGCTCTGGTCGGTTCCCGCATGGCCGGTCACGGGGGCGGCTCCATCGTGAACGTCAGCACCGTCGGATCCATCAGGCCCAACCCGACGATCCTCCCCTATGCGGCGGCCAAGGCCGGTATGAACTCCCTGACCGTCGGTTTCGCCCGGACCTTCGGCCCTGGTGTCCGGGTCAACTGCATTATGGCCGGTCCCTTTCTGACCGACGTCTCCAAGTCCTGGGACATGGCCTCGGTCAACGTCGGCCTCAAGCGTCACGCCCTCGAGCGGGCCGGCCAGCCCGACGAGGTGGTCGGCGCCGCGCTCTACTTCGCCTCAGACGCCTCTTCCTTCACCACCGGGGCCGTCCTCCGCGTCGACGGCGGTATCCCCTAAAAAAGATCAACGAACGAACAGACATCAGCCTGGACCCCGGAAGAACGGGTTCCACGCCTCGTCCCGCACGGCCAGGAGGTCCTCGAGATCCGGCGTCCCCCGTCGGCCCGCCTCCAGGGCATCCCGGGTGGACTTCCGGTTGTTCTCATAGACGGCACTTTCATCGCCGGCCACCGGGTCGACCCAAACGGCGGCGATGAGCAGCAACTCGTCGACCGCCTCGGCCACGATGATGTCGTCGGCCACGGCCCATAGGACCCCCGCCGCCACCCCGGCCTGGGCCGCCCCCCACGTCAGTCGCTCATGCCTCGGCCCGGTCAGCGGTGCCTGGTTGACGAAGAGGGTGAATGGTTTGACCGGAAGTCCGGGCTGCAGGACACAGACGAAGCCGATGTGCCCCGGTCGGGGCATGGCCAGCGCGGTGGCCCAGGCCGTCTCCACCGGGCCGCCCCGCTCCCCGAGGACGGTGTTCACGTGGGCGGCGTCGGCCCCGGAACCGACGAAGGCCTCACCGATCTGGGTGCTTCCAAATGGCTTCATACCGGCCACGACGCCGGGGGCTCGGCGAAGGGCTCGGTCCGCCCGTATCGGTCCATCCGCAGCAGGTCGCTCCCCATCGTCCCCGGCTTCGTCTCATAGACCAGGAGCCCGACATGTCGGAGCCGCGGTCCCCGGATGGGGCTGAGCCGGTGGAGCGAGTACCGGCCTTCGAAGATCAGGAGCGTCCCCGGCGTCATGGCCAGGGTGACTACCGGGCTCCCGTCGCCGTCCAGGACCCGGCCCACGGCTCCGCTCAGGTCGTCCAGGGGATAGCGCTCGAGATCGATCAGCTCGAGAAGATCGATGGTGGCGGTCATGTGGCGGCCCACGATAACCAGCCTCTCTCCGGCCCTGCCCGTCCCGGAAGATCTCTCCTCCACCCCGACCGCCGCCGTCTTTGGGTGGTCGGTGGCCAACAAACGATGTTTTCGCCCCAAAAATTGGTGAAAAACCGAGCCCCGCTCGTCGGCCTGGCCGTCTTCTCGTCGCGTTATTCATCACCTGTGACGATTGTCACCACTCCCTGTGGCGGCGAAGATACAGGGGGAAGGGCGAACAGAGACGAGGGCGATTAGTCCACCAACTCCGGACGTCTGAACCGAGTGAACACAAACTGATTCCTGAAACTCCCGACAGACAACCAGCAAGACGTGGAGAGGGGGGCCGTGGGGCCTCCCTCTCCACGCGATGCCATGCCGAACGGTTCAGTCCCCGACGTAGTGGAGAGGACGACCCCGGGGTCAAAGGTCCTCATCGGGCGCTGGCGGTCTGTTCCAGGCTGATCCCGAGGGCGTCCAGGAGACCGGCCGTCCCCTCCCGACGCTGTTCCGACGTGTCGTGGCCGTCGAAGAAGGCTCCCTGCTCGGTATAGACCAGCCGCGTCCCCGCCCCCTCGGACCGGAGCTCCACCGTGGTCACCGACACCGAGATGCAGGTGGCGTCGGCGTACATGTCGTAGGAGAAGACGAACCGTTCACCGTCCACGATCTCGTGGTAGCGGGCGTCGAACAGGTAGACGGGTCCATCCGGGGGACCGCCCCGGTTGACCTCTCGTCCACCCACCCGGAAGTCGAGTTCGTAACCGTTCCCCGGTTCCCCGGCCCCGGCGAACCACCGGGCTTTGGCCGCCGGCTCGGCCCAGGCCTTGAACACCCGGGCCGGCGGTGCCCCGTATGTCCGCTCGATGACGAAGGTGTCATGGGCCACCGATCGTTCGTTCATGGATCTACTCCTTCTGGTTCGAGTTGGTCAGGGTTTTCGTCGAGAAAGGTGCCGAGCCGGTCGAGGTTCTCCTCCCACATCGTCCGCCGGGCGGCCATCCACTGCTCGGCCGTCCGCAAGGCGGACGGCTCCAACCGGCAGGTCCGGACCCGTCCCACCTTCTCGGACCGGACCAGTCCGCTCGCCTCCAGGACCTGGACGTGCTGGACCACGGCGGCCAGTGACATGGGGAAGGGTCGGGCCAGCTCGCTGACCGACGCCGGCCCCCGGCTCAGCCGCTCGACCATGGTCCGGCGGTTCGGATCGGCCAGAGCCTGGAACATCCGGTCCAGCGACAGAGAATGGTCAAGCACATGCTTGAGTATAGGGATCACCCGTAGATAGTCAAGTAGATCCTTGACTATCTACATGGGGAGCCCGGGTTCCCTCAGCCGGTCCGACCGGGAGCCGGACCGGCGGTCACGTTCGCCTCAGGAGGGCGTGATCTGCGGGGGCAGGATCGTATAGGTGGTGGTGTACGTGCTGTGGGTCCCACCCACCACATCGGCGATCACCGTCGACGTCCCCGACGCACATGACGCTCCGGTAAAGGAGAAGACGACGTTCCCGTCGTTGTCGAGGGTGGCCGTGGCCGTGGCCCCGTGGAAGGTCCCCTGGTTCGTTGTCCAGGTCACGCCCCCGAGACAACGGCTGAGCAGCTCGGGCGAGGTGATCTGCACCGTGGTCTCGGCGTAGACCGGGTCGGTCTCGACGTAGAACACGGAGTACACGTCGGAGAACCCGCTGGCCGTGGTGTCACCCGTCTCCACCTCGTTGGGGGGGAAGCCGAACACACCGGGCGTGGTGACAGCCGGCGGCGTGGCCACCAAGGTGGTCGTGGCCGTGAGATACGGAGCGTGGACGAGATCAGCCTCGATCAGGTTGGAGCCCGGCGTGCAGTTCGTCCCGGTGACACTCACCGTCACGTTCCCGTCGTTGTCCAAGGTCACCTGGATCGAGTTCAGCCCGGCCACGGCTCCCGGCTGGAGCGATCCGAAGGCCAGTGTCAAACAGCTGAGTCCCAGTTGCTGGGAGACGATGTTGACCGTGTCGCCGGCGAACGAGGCGCACGCCTCGACCTGCACCACGGCGTGGACCTCGGACGAGCCCGTCTCCACCAGCGGGTTGGGGCTGACCATCACCGACAAGCCACAGCTGGCCGCTGGCGTGATCTTGAGCTTGGCCTTGGCCGTTTCCGGTGGTGCCGGGGCCAGGGTCACGGTATTGGTGCCGGTGGCCGTGGCCACGTCGGTGACCTTGAGGGTCTTCGTCCCCGTGTTGGCCGCCGTGATTGTGCACGTGTAGGTCCAGGTAGCCCCGGGTTCCAGGATCGTCGTATTCCCGTCGGAGCTCTTCACGAATGTGGCCGTGCCGCAGTACGAGCCGGTCACGGCCACCCCGCCGATGGGAATGGTCCCGTTGTTCGTCTCGGTGTAGGTGAAGGTGACCGTGGTTCCCGAGGCCACCTTCTTGGCGCTGGCCTTATCGGTGAGCGTGGTGTGGATGATGCTCACGTGGATGGTGGCGGTCGACGTCTGGGGCGGACCTCCGTTAGTGGAGGTCAGCGTGGCCGTGTTCACATAATTGCCCCCTGAGGCGCCGGTGGTGGGGCTCGAGATGTGGACGCTGACCGAGGCGCCCGGGGCCAGAGTGCCGATGGTGCAGGCCAGAACCTGTGATCCCACGGCGCCGGTGATGGTGCAGGTGCCCAGGCCGGTGTAGACGGGGGAAATGGTCCAGTTGATGCCAGGCCCGGCCGGGAGCGGGTCGTTGATGGCCACGCCGGTGGCTGTTCCCGTGCCGGCCGCATTGGAGTTCGACACGAGGATTGTGAAACCGATGGTCGTACCCGGTGTCACCTGGCTGGCGTCGGCCGTTTTCAAGATGGAGAGGTTGGGGGGCTGGACGACGATGGTGGCTTTGGCCGACAGGGGCCCGGTATTGGTGGCGGTAAAGGTGGCGATGTTGACATAGGTGCCCCCCGAGGCGCCCGTGGTGGGGCTCGAGATGTGAACGCTGACCGAGGCGCCCGGGGCCAGAGTGCCGATGGTGCAGGCCAGAACCTGTGATCCCACGGCGCCGGTGATGGTGCAGGTGCCCTGGCCCGTGTAGGCGGGGGAGATGCTCCAGTTGATTCCCGGGCCGGCCGGGAGCGGGTCGTTGATGGCCACGCCAGTGGCCGAGCCCACCAAGGGACCGCCTGGATTTTTGACGGTGATGGTGAATCCAATGGAGGTGCCAGCCGACACTGGCGACGCATCGGCGGCTTTAGTGATGGACGGGTCGGGGGTGATTACCCCGATGGTGGCCGTGGCCGTCTGGGGTGGACCACCGTTGGTGGAAGTCACCGTGGCCGTGTTCACGTAAGTGCCTTGCGAAGCACCGGTGGTGGGGCTTGAGATGTGGACGCTGACCGAGGCACCCGGGGCCATGGTCCCGATGGTGCAGGCCAGGACCTGGGATCCCACGGCGCCGGTGATGGCGCAGGTTCCCAGGCCGGTGTAGGCGGGGGAGATACTCCAGTTGATACCCGCGCCGGCCGGGAGCGGGTCGTTGATGGCTACGCCGGTGGCAGTCCCGGTTCCGGCGGCGGCAGAGTTCAACACCGTGACCGTGTATCCGATGGCCGTGCCGGCCGACACCGGGGTGGCGTCAGCGGTCTTGGTGATGCTGAGTCCCGGAGGCTGGACCACGATGGTGGCCGACTGGCTCGTACTCGGGGCGTTGGTGGCCGAGGCGGTGACGGTATTCAGGTAAGTCCCAGCCGAGGCGAACGTGGTGGGACTCGAAATGTGGATACTGATCGAGGAGCCGGGGGTCAGGGTTCCGATGGTGCAGGCCAGGACCTGGGATCCCACGGCGCCGGTGATGGCACAGGTGCCCTGGCCGGTGTAGGCCGGGGAGATGCTCCAGTTGATGCCCGCTCCGGCCGGGAGCGGGTCGTTCAGAGTGACGCCCGTGGCCGTCCCCGTTCCGGCCGCATTGGAGTCACCCACCGTGATCGTGTAGCCGATGGCAGTACCGGTTGACACCGGGGTGGCATCGGCGACCTTGGTGACGAGGAGCTGCGGTGCCTGGATGGCCAGGGGCTCGCACGAACCGGTCGAGGGGTTGTAATTGCTGTCACCGTTATAGGTGGCCACGAAGGAGGCCCCCGTGCCGGTGAGCGGACCTTCAGAGTTGGAGTTGGCCGTCCCGCCGACGATGGTTGCGGTCCCGGCCGGTGATCCTCCGCCGGTGCAGCTGGCGTTTCCGAAGAAGGTGAATGTCACGGTTCCGCTGGGTGCGGCCCCACCGGAGACGCCGGACACGATGGCCTGGTCGGTGACCGACGATCCGGTCGATGTCGAGGTCACTGTCACACCGCCCTGCTGGATGTTGGTGACCACCGAGCTGTTGGCCGGGACCCAGTTCTTGGTGGCCGGGGCGCTGTCTCCGCTCGTGTCGGGGCCCGTCGTACTCCTGGTCAGGGTGATCGCGCTCACCGTGAGAGTCACCGAGGCGGTGGCCGTGGTGACGCCAGTGGTAGGTGAGCTGATGGTGATGGTGCAGGTTCCGCCCGAGGTGCCGGTGGTGGCGCAGGTCCCACCGGTCTTGGTGGCGGTGGCCCCACCGGTGTTGACCAGCGCCAACGTCGGCTTGGTCCCGTCGGGGGCGGGCACGAAGCCGCCGCCATTGCCGAGGTTCTGGTTCACCGTGATGGTGAATGTGTGAGTGGCGCCCACCGGGTTGTTGGCGGTGAGCGGAGCGACCGAGATGTTGGCGTCGACCACGGTCAGTGGTTCGCAGTCTCCGGTCGAAGAGCTGTAGGCAGGATCGGTCGGATCGCCGTTATAGGTGGCTTGGAAGCTGTACTGGCCCGCGGCGGTGGGCGTGAAATTGAAACCGGTGGCGTCCACCATGCCGTTGGTGGGTAAGGACAACGGACTGCTCGTCGAGTTAGGGGTACCCGTACAGCCTCCGTTGGTGAACCAGTTGATAGTGACGTTCCCGGTGATGGTCGGCGTCGGCGTGGGGTCGGTCGCGTCGGGGACGACGGTGACCGAGTCGTGCACCGGGGTTCCGACGCCCACCGTGGACGCGGTCTGGTCACTGCCGTTCAGCACCCTCGTCGACGTGTCCGACTTCAGTTGCTGTACGAAGGTGCTACTTCCGGTGCTGGCGAACTGATCACCGATCGGACAGCTCATCCCACTTCCACCGGGACTGCCGCACAAGGACTGCCAGGTGAATGTGACTGTGTCCTTGAGTTCGTGATCCGGGAGGTTGTAGTCGAGTGGCGCCACTTTGTAGTAAGTGAAGTTCTGGGTCTCGATCCCGGCGTCGTAGGGGATCGTGCACAGAGTCGCTCCCACATACGGGCTGGCCGAGGTACCCAGACCTGAGCCACCGGTACATGTCGGCATGGCCGCCGGGTTGGCAACGCCCGGGTCGAAGATCAGCTGAAGAGAGCCGAGGATGTTTCCCGAGAGAGCCGAGGCCCCCTCCGCCTGGATGACGTCCTTGATGGCCGAGACGGTGATGCCGTCACCGAATTGGTCGGTGTCTTGGATGGCGTACGAGCAGACGTAGGGCTGTCCGACATCTGTCGTTCCGTTCGTGCTGTCCTCGGGTACGCAGACCTTGAAGGGCGACACACCGTGCCGGAGGGCTGCCTCGGCGGTACCGGTGGCCATCAAGAGCGGGAGCACTATTCCCACCGCCGATGCGACCAATGCCAGTCGGTAGCGACGGGAAAGTGGGCGCATTATGAAGACCTCTCTTATGGCTGAACGGCTGCCTGGTTGAACGGCGACAAGGGTCCTTATTCACAACAAAAACACAACGCTAAAGTGCTACTCCGCTGATCCCCGGGTAACAACTGTCAATTTTGACAACCCTCCACGTCGGCAGAACCGCATCGGGTGACGCCCCATATCGCCTCTGACCAGAGTCGACGTTGCGCCGGCCGAATCGTGTTCCGGTCGGCCGGCACCGACCACGTCCCAGGTTCTCGCTGACCGCTCGGTTCTCGTCAGAGGTGCCTGACGGAGGCTTCCCAAGGCTCCGACCGGCGAATTGAGCGTTCGTCGGCTCAAGATCCCGCCCCTGACGTGCCGATTTGTCAGTAAGGCCATGATGAAAACCACCGATTTCCCCCAGAGGCCCGTCGACCTTCGAGTGGGCGTCTCCGCCAAGGGGCGCCGTCTCGGGCGGATCGCATTCACGACGGGGACCGTCCTGTTGGTCTTTCTGGCCATCCTGGTCCCGTCGGTTCGGGCCGAGGCCTTCACCCTCAACGGAATTCAGTTGGACAACGGCACCTGTGGCCAGGACCTTCAGATCGGGGCAGACGCCAGTGCCAGTTCGACCACCACACCGTCATTCCTACTTAGCGGGGATGGTGGACTGTCCTCCTATTCGGCCTCGATCGACGGGAAAGGTCTAGGTACCTTCAAATCAGACGGCTACGGCAATGTCTGCCTTCTCGACACAACCGTCCTTTCGGAAGGCGCGCACCAGCTGACGGTTGCCGAGTTGGCTCCTCGTCCCTCCAACATCATTGGCCCCTACAATTTCGACGTTGATGCCGTGCCTCTGGCCGCCCCGGCCGGACTGGCGATCGACCTTGACAGTGATACGGGCGTCCAGGGCGACGACATCACCAGCTACAACGACCCGAACATCGACGGGACCAGCGTTCCCAGTGTGCAGATCCGGATTCTCGAGAATGGGAGGCTCGTCGGGGGCGCCCTGGCATTGTCCTCGGGTCAATGGACGGCGGTAACCAATCCCCTTCCTGCTGGCGTGAATGACCTCACTGCGGTAACGGTGAACCCAGCCGGGGTCCAGAGCGCAGCCTCGCCGGTTCTTGCGGTGACAATCATGACCACGCCGCCTCCGGCGCCGCCGACCCCCGTCCTGGATCCCGCCTCAGGGTCGGGGAACACTCCGAGTGTGTCCAACCCCACTGTCGATGGCTCCGGTGCTTTGCCGCAGGCGCCGATGGCCGTCTTTGTGGATGGCGGCGAAGTCGGCACCACGATCTCAAGTGGCTCCGGGGCTTGGAGCCTCACTCTGCCCGTCCTGTCGGTTGGCACCCACACGGTGACGGCCACGGACTCGGATGTGGCCGGCAACGTGAGTGCGCAGTCATCCTCCCTTTCGCTCACGTTGGGATCGGGATCGCAGTCGGTCCCCGGAACCCCGAGCCTGTCGGCCACTGCCGGCAACAACTCGGTGTCGCTCAGCTGGAATGTGCCGAGCGATCCAGGACCACCGGTGACCTCCTATGACGTCTACCGAGCCACTTCCTCCGGAGCCGAGACCCTGCTCGGCTCGACAACCACCACGACGGACACCGACACCACGGCCAGAAACGGCACGAACTACTACTACGAGGTGAGCGCTCTCAACAGCGTGGGCCAAGGTGCACGCTCAGCCGAGGTGGTGGCCACGCCGGCTGCCCCCCAGACGGTTCCTGCCGCGCCGAGCGTTTCCGATACGCCCGGCAACAACTCGGTGTCACTCAACTGGAGCATCCCGGCAAACGGTGGATCACCGATCAGCTTCTATGACGTCTATCGCGGCACATCGCCTGGGGCTGAAACCCTTTTCGGCTCGACGACAGCCACGACTTACGCCGACACTTCGGCCAGAAACGGGACGACCTACTACTACGAAGTCTGTGCCATAAATGGCGTGGGCCAGGGCCCACTTTCAGTACCGGTGACGGCGATCCCTGCCGGCTCCGGTCAGGCACCTGCCATCGTGAGTGCCCCAACGGCCACAGCCAAGGTTCGTCGAGCCTTCAGTTTCACCGTGACTGCCGTTGGTTCCCCGACGCCGACGTTCTCCGAGTCGGGAGCCCTTCCCGTCGGGGTCCACTTCAATACGGCGACAGGCGTTTTCTCGGGAACGGCCAAGGCGGGAGCTAAGGGCACTCATAAGGTCGTCATCTCGGCCGTCAACTCGATGGGCACCGCCATCCAGACATTCACATTGCGGGTAACGAAGTCCTGACGTGGTCCAGACGCTGGGTGAAGTCTGCCCGGAGGATTGTCACGTTCTGCGGCTGACTCGTCGCTGGTCGTGCGAATCTCCCACAAAGTACGGGTAGTAGTACCTCGACTTCTCTCCGCAGTTACTAAATGATGACGAGGTAGTACCACCCCTGGGGTCCCTAACGTGCCGACGTAGGCGGGGCTCGGGTGAGGCATGAACGGTTCCATGCTCCCGACGATGACGGACAAAAAGACCCTGCCGTCTATGTCAAAAGGGGCGATAAGTGGACAACCGACGTTCGGGCTATGACGGCAATGCCTTGGGTGCGTCTCACCAAGGAAGCGGATTGTTCGGGAAGTCCGGCCTTCTTCGACGCTTGGCCATGGCGGCGTCGGCCATGGCGCTTATCGCACCGGTTTTGCTGGTGGCGACTTCGGCCTCAGCCACGCTCAGGCATGGTGCCACCGCCTTCAAGGTCTGCGTACCGGAGTTTCCAGCAAAGGGCACGACAGACGTCGGGCAGCCGTACGTCTGTTCCTATGCCATTCAGGACACTGACCAGTTCAAGGACGGCATCACCGTTTCGTCCATCGACGACGTCATCGAAACATCCGCTGGTGCCGTGGATTCGGGAAACATCCTTTCGAAGCTCCAGCTCACCTTCGACTCCAGTTCTGCGGGCTCACCATCATGCACTGGAGGATCCGGTCTGGGTACAACGGCCAGCCCCTACGTAGGAGCAACCCTCTGCACCGTTCCCTACAACGCGCAGCTCGAGTCGGATAACTACAGCTTCTACAACGTGGCTCCGCTTGACTACAACCTCCCCGGTAGCCAGCTCAATGACACCGTGACCTTCACATGGCAGTCACTCTGCAGCACTGAGAGCGGAATGAGCTGTCCGGTGGGGAACCAGCCCACCACCACCGGCGGCAGTGTCCTGGTCCAGCAGTTGACGGCGGACACGTCGACCATGGTTTTGAACAGCAGTGACACGCCGGTGGCCACGGTCGCGGTGGGAACACCGGTGCACGACTCCGTCACCGTCGTGCCCGACGCGACCGACCCCACCCCCACGCCGACAATCACGGGGAACGTCACCATCAACTGGTTCACCAACGGAGGTTGTACGGGTACCGCTAACGCGACGAGCAGTCCCCAGGCCCTCCCGGCCAGCGGCAAGGTGGACGCCACCGGTTTCAGCTTCACGCCCACCGCCGGCGGCCAGTACAGCTTCCAAGCCACCTACAACGGCGATACGACCAACCCGGCCTATGCCGCTTCGACGGGCGCCTGTGAACCGCTGACCGTGGTCGACGCCAACATATCGATCGCCCCGCTCACCGCCACCAACCCGGTGGGCGCCACGCACACCTTCACCATCACCGTGAACCAGAACAAAGGTGCCGGATTCGTGGCCGCTCCCGACGGCACGAAGCCCACGTTGTCTCTGGTCAACACCAGTGGGGCCGGCGCCACCATCACCGGTGGGACCTGTGGCTCCGCTGGCACGGTCAGCGGTACCTGCACCATCACCATCAGCTCACCCACCACCGGGGTCACCATGGCCACCGCCTCAGTCACCCTCACGGTGGGCGGGATCTCGCTGACCCGGACCACGAACGGGCCCGACACGAGTGGCGACAGCGCTCCAGCCACCAAAAACTGGGTTGCAGCCACCAGCTCGGTGGTGACGAACATCCAGCAAGGCGGCCAGACCGTGACGTCAGTGTCGTCCGGAACGTCTGTGACCGACTTGGCCACCGTCTCCGGCTCTGCCGGTGGTGCCTCACCGACTGGAACGGTGACCTTCACGTTCTTCACCAACGCCACGTGCACGGGCAAGGGCACGGCTGCCGGAAAGAACGTCACCCTGGTCGGCGGGATGGCTACTTCGAATTCCGAAGGGCCGTTCGTAGCCGGAAGCTACGCCTTTCAGGCCACCTATAGCGGCGATACCAACTACAAGTCCTCAACAGGGGCCTGTGAACCCTTGACGGTCCAAGGCCCGCAGCTGTCGATCACCAAGACGGCCGACGCCACCCCGGTGTCGACCGGCACGAGCATCGGCTTCTCGGTCACCATCTCCCACGCC
>Ga0208357_1002586_pt1 | contig 11857 bp, 8 predicted proteins | sample NGESurdeep092012_6_FD_184487 | JGI IMG/M metagenome (GOLD analysis project Ga0208357, IMG submission 184487) | Arctic peat soil microbial communities from Barrow, Alaska - NGEE Surface sample F52-2 deep-092012 (SPAdes) | ecosystem: Environmental > Terrestrial > Soil > Wetlands > Peat ... | reverse complement strand
AGAAAGCCGAAAGCGCCATCTCATCATTGAGAAGCAGGGTGCCGCGTCTTTGAGCCAGATCATTGCGGCCGCGCAGGCCGTTATAGCGCAGCATCAAGCTCAAGCTACCGCGCGGAAATGAGTCCGTTCGAAACCGTTTCTGTAAAAATCGCGTACTGGCAAATGTGTACAATGATCGCCTCTGTGGTCATTGCCTTGATTGGCGTAACGGCTGCTATTTGGACGCTTCGCGAACTGGTGAAACAGGTCCGCGCGGCGGTTGATTTAAACTCGATCGGTCAGCTCAACGCGCTGTTGGTGTTAGAGCAAGACATGTCCAGGCGCCGCGACCGGCTCGGAGAAATGCTTTCGCAGCTGCATAATGTAAAAAATTCCGATGCTTACGGAAGGGACAAATCCATACTGGACCCCGTCATAGCCCAGTTCAACGAATCCCAGGAGAACTATCTCAATTCCCTCGACAGGCTTTGCTTTTGCATATTAAAGGGAAAGTTCTCTGAGGATGAGCTGCGTTCAGATTACAGGGATGTAGTGCGCCGAGCAATTGAAGATTTTCCGAACTCGTTTCAAGCCGCTACACCGTTTAGGAACATTCTGAAGATTCACAATAGGTGGGCAGATTCCTAAGAAATGACCATTGCGTACAATCTGTGCACAATAGGACAGCGCTAGAGCACCTTACTGGGGGCGAAATTTTGGACGTAAGAAATCTTTTCAAGAATCTCAGTCTGCGGATGGCAGCTGATTTTGAGGGAAGCCCCCAGGTCGCTCACGCGGGGGGCAAGGGCAGCGTTCGAGAAGATACCTTAGCCGACTTTCTTAGGACCTATTTTCCCACACTTTATGGCGTGGGACGGGGTGAGATCGTAACCCCCGACAACCGACACAGTGGTCAGCTCGACATCATCATCTACGATGCCACACGGTGCCCTGTATTGCTACCCTCAGACTCCCATGCAATTTACCCAATAGAAAGTGTTTTTGGGGTCATCTCGGTGAAGTCGAGGCTGAATAGTACAGAACTATCCGATGCCTACAAAAACATTGCTTCACTCAAATCAATTGTTCCAATGACGGGCTTTACCCACTCGACTGGCGCCGGTTTCGCGGCCGGACTAGGGGCACCAATTCCCGTCACAGGGGTTTTTTCTTACGCAGCGGATCGCACCATCGAAGCAATAGCGAAGCAGGCTCAAGAGTTAGACAGCGAGACCGCGGAAGCGTTGCGGCCGGATTTCATCGCGGTACTTGGGGAAGGCATACTTGCTTCGCGGAGTTGCACGCGAGGCGAGTTCAACAATTACAAACCTCCGGCGGACCCCAAGACACTGCGCGCCATACGAAAAACAGGACGGCTCACGTTGCTCAGAATGTATATGGAGCTACTACGCGATCTCAATTTGGTGCATCTTCGCCCGTTCGACCTAGCTGCTTACGACAATATGCCAAAGCTGATCGGAAACTATCGGGTTCGCCGACACGACCATTTCGTTTTAGTCAACCACATTAATGGCACGGAGGATGGGCCATTTCGTCTAACTGAAACCGCGCTCGAAAGAATTGTTGGTGAATCAACGCCTGTGTCACTTCAGCAGCATCGTAAGAACACACTGGGTAATGTCGAGGTTAGTGGGAAAGACGCGATAGATCCCCCACTTGTAATATATGAGTTTAATCCGAACAGTCTTCCTCCCATGAATTTCAGCTCATTACAAAAAAACGGAAACGGACGGCCATTCCTCTCTGAGCCTGGATTTCACCCTGTAGGCATTGAAATTGATGGTAAGAATTATGCCGTTGATTTGAGCGCATTCGTTGACCTGACCGCTATAAGTCAGCAGTATTTAGAACGAAATTTCGACTTAACGATTGATGAAATTTTTTCCTTATGAGTTCACATGTTGGATCGCACTAAACTCTATATACATGACTAACCGTCGCTAAATTGTTGAGGGTGAAGTTAAGGCTTGGGCCGTTTGATTTTTTCATCTGCGACATCTGGGGTTTCAACAGGCTGCGAGTTGTCCATCTCTTCTTTAGTCGGCCCATCTCCGTCAGGTCTGGTTTCGCCGGGGCTGAGACATTTGTCAGGATCAGAGCATCCGTCGACAGTTGGCTTCAATGGGCCGACGCTCGGGCCATTATATGGCTTTGGGATGTCGTAGGTCTTTGGCGGGCCGCCAGGAAGATATCGCCCATTAGAATGCCCCTTGTCTCCCTCCGAAGTTCCGCCGGCTCCTCCTGCCAACACAGCATGTGTACTAGCCATTACCGCGTTCGCCGCCGCCTTTGATGCGTCCTCCGTGGCCTTTCGAGCCGCACCATAGTTGATGGGTGCTGGTTTCCGGAGTTGCGGCGATGGTGGGATCGGATGATTCTTCTTGGGCAAGTGATGACTCACCCACGACGCGCCCGCCGGACAAGTCCACAACGTCATGATTAATAATGCAATGTATTTAAGACGCATCGGATCGCCTCCTTGTTCAGTGTGCGTCAATAATTGACCTTAAACGTCGGACTATCTTCGGGTCGTGTCCGCCGGTGATCATAGATCCGGGTGGTGGCAATGTTGGCATGCCCTAACCACTCCTGCACTTTCGCAATGTCGGCCTGATTGTCGAGCGCATTGGTCGCGGCCGTGGCGCGCAGCGCATGCGCACCGATCTCAAAGCCGAGCTCGGCCGAATAAATCCGCACGAGTTTGTAGACACCGTCTGCGGTGATCGCCTTCTCCTGCCGGCCGGCGCGATTGTTGCTGACCGAGCGGAACAGCGCGCCGGCGTCGTCCTCGCCGCGGCCGGCGGCCTCAAGATAGTCGTGGATGAGGGCGGCCGTGCCCGGGTGTAAGGGCACGTAGCGGGTCTTGCCGCCTTTCCCAGAGACCTTCAGGTGCGGCACGCCTTTGCGGTTGTGCAGGGCATCCTTGACCTTGAGCTTGCAGAGCTCTTCGCGCCGCAATGCATGGAACAGCAGCGTGGACAGGATCGCACGATCACGCTTGCTCTTGAGCGTGTCCGTATCCGGTGCGACCAGCAGCTTGCGCGCCTGGTGATCGCCAAGCGCCGGCGTTTTGCCTTCGCCGCTCTCCGTCTTTGGCCGCTCAACTCCCTTCACTGGATTATGGGTGACGGCGTTCTTGTTACAAAGATATTCGAACAGCGAGGCGAGCGATGCCAGGCGGTGCCGTATCGTGCTGCCGCCAAGCGCGCGGCCGGCAAGCTCGTCGCGCCACGCGATGATGTGCGCGCGCGTCACGGTACGGAATTCTTCCGGGCGCTCGATGCCGGCGAAGTGCATAAAGTCTTTCACTGCATTTTCGTAAGCGCGCCGCGTGCAGGGATTTGTCAGGTTGGCGAACCATTCCACTTCGGGCGGCACGTCGGCGAGCTGGTGGAACTCAGCTGCGGTCAGCAGCCGGCCGGCGCGCTCAGTCTCAGCGGACAACTCCTGGTCGATCGTTGCAACGGTTACCAAGTTAGAGCTTTTCAAGCTTGGGCCTTTCTTGGTTGATAAAAGCAAGCCCATCATTGATCACCGCTGTATATTGAGCTCCGAGCGAAGGCTTGAGCGTCTCAAGTATTCCATAAGTTCGCTCGATCACGGCGCGGGCTGCGATGACTGCCTTTTCACGTCTACTTCGTTCGCGGCGTGCATCGAGGACTCCGAACACGCCAACTCCGATGCCGGCCAAGCCCAACCACGTGTCTGCTTTCGCGAACCAACCCCAATCCATGACCGCCCCCTCGCCATCCTACTATTGATAAAATACGTTATCAATAGTAGGATGACCGAATCACGGGAGGAGCAGTGCGGCGGTTGCAGTAGGCATCTGACTCGATTCCGATACGACTGTATCTCAGAGATTTCCGAACCTTCGGCTTCCTGAGGCAGCTTAGTTTGGACGAGACGACAACCCGACATTCCAAGTGCCTGTTCCGCCCGTGCCGCTGCCGGTGGCCTGAACGCATGCGAGATCCTTTATCCCGTCGCCGTTCAGGTCTGTTACAATGCACCCGCTGGTCATTGTCATCTGGTCGTATTGACCGGTTGAGGCGCCGACTGGGAACGGCGTCGAGAACGTCGTCTGGGTAAAGCTGCCACCGGGCTGGGCGAAGGTCGGCGCAAGATACGTCCAATTTGAGCTACCCGCCGCGAAATTGAGCAATATGCCGGTGCGACCGACGCCGTATATGTCGCTCGTAATGCTGAACAGCGAGGCCAACGGAAGAAGTAACGTATTTACTGATTGGCCATTCCAGGTGGCAACGCTCATGAAAGCGCTACTCGTTCCTGCGAAACCGATTGTCCACGTATTATTACCGTTGTCGCAGCTTATGTCACCAAGCCCGTCACCGTTAAAATCGCCCGGCACGCATGAGACCGGGCATACGCCGACACTGTTCGTAACGAAAGTACAACCGTCGGAGTAGGTGGCCTGCTCCACCGGACCCGTCGGGCCGTTACTCCAGGTTTCTGGTTGCCACCCGATTCCTGTAGAATGAAGGATAAGCCAACTTGTGGTATGGCTGCCGCCGCTCCCCCCAAAATTACACGCCAGATCCTGCATTCCATCGCCATCGAATTCGCCAGGGACACAGGCGAAGCCATAGCTGTAAGCGCCAGCAGGTCCTGCCCACGTCTTATAAGTGAAACCTGTGCCGGTAGAAAGATACACTCCCCACTGAATAGATGTCGGTGTGTGCGACGGATACGGATTCAACTGTGGATTAATTGGACCGCCAGCACCGCCGCACACGAGGTCATCGGTGCCGTCGCCATCGACGTCCATGACTATGCATGGATTTATGGGATAAGGAGCCAGGTTGTCAGCATTCACAATAAAGCGGCTGCTCCAGATGTTGCCTGATGCTACCGCGATGTTAGTGAAGGAGTTAAGCGCACTACCGTTGGACGTTGCATAGGCGATATTTCCTGCGGAGGGGCATGCCACACTGGTGCGTCCACTGCCGTCGAAATTGCCAGAATAACAGTTCCATGCGGCTGTGAAGGATTGCGTGGCAAATCCCGAACCGGTGGAAAGCGTGATTCCTGGCTCGCTTCCATATAACTGAGCAAAGTCGCGCAAGCCGTCTCCATTTAAATCGATATCGTCTAGCGCCGACCAGGCATATTGATATATGCTGCCGGTCTCGACTTGGGATCGAAGAGGACCAGGCCAAGTGGGACAAGTGCTCCACGGGCCAACCCCGGAACACTGCGCGTTGGCAGGGCACGAGATAAATACCAATAAACAGGCCGCAATCAGCCCCCCCATTGCCGAACATTCGCCAAATACTGCCTGCTTTAAGAATGAAAGCAGCATAACGATCATCCGACATGGCATGGAGAAATCATGCCAAACGGTGATTTGTGGAGTCGATTTCGGAACGAGTAATTGCGAATACATACGATTCTCAAACATTGTCATCATATTGCCCTCAATGTGCTCCGCACTACACGCTCAAACGGCATCATAAGGTTCGGGTACTCGGTTATCTATCTACAAAGCTTCCGGCTAGCATTTCTTAGACGACGGACATACTGATGTTTAGACGATCGGCTCTGAACCCGCGCCTGCGCGAGTCGATCTACTTGTGTTATCTACGAATGGTACAAGTTCACGCATAAGCATTCGCGCTTTGTCTCGTGCGTACCCAGTTCTTATAGGGAAGTCTATGTCAAGACCATTGATTGCTTCGTTCATGCACGCGACAATGAGACCTACCTCCGCACGAGTTAGATCAACTGTTAGATTGCCGTCTTCCTGTCGGACCAACTTCATATCAGGGTTCTCCTCACCTTAAAGTACCTAAATATTCTTCGCGGGTTGGTGGCCGAAACACGGTCCCGTAATCCGCATGATTTGGATCAACAATCACTAGGGTATTAGTGGGACGATCATAGTATGCGCTCCGACCTTCCCCCAAGCCTGTTATTGCATAAGTTGGAGATGTCATGACCCCTCTGACAATGTTTGTTAGGGTCGCTTCGCTCGGATAGCCAAACTGATATCCGTGCTTACCAAGCGCATGACCGCCCGCGATGCGCGCCGCGATTTTTTCTCGCGTCGTTTCAAGATCAGCCCGTGCGCCTTCAACATCAGTTTCGCCGGGTGTGAAACCTTGCTGAGTGACATACGAGTAGTTTGGGTCCAGCTGCTGAATTTGTGATACCGTCGAGTAGAACTGTTCGGAATAAATGGCATTCGCCGCTTCAAATATCTCGCCTAATATGCCTTTGCCCTCTTCGTTTTCCGATTCTTCGGCACCGGCGAGTTGGCTTCCTGAATACCGAGGCCCGCTTGAATACCAAATCCCCGCTTGAATTGTGATGGGTCCTGTCGAAATTTGTAGGTGCAATGCTGTGGGCACGTACCAAGCGCCCGTGCTTGGGTCGTAATAGGTGCCATTTGGCAGTGGTTTGGCACTTTTTGGAAGGTTATTCGTATCGGTCGCCGGACCGAGATGGAACGTATTTGCAGCAATCTGCGACCGCTCAGAGAGGCCGACATTAAATCCCCCTGTCGCGACCGACGTCCAATACCAACATCCAGAATTGCATTCGCTGTCGTCACCCGCTAGTCCGGTGGGATCGGTCTTGGAGGCTGGATTGTTTTGTGAATACGCGTAGGCGTTCAAAGCTTGGCTGTCGCTAGCATCGGAAATGACAGGATCCGGCGACAAAAAATGCGCCAACGCAGGATCGTAGTAACGCGCGTTCAAATCGATTAGCTGCACATCCTGCAACATCTCCTGATTTATATAGCCTCGCGGAGTAATGGCGGCCGCGCCCCAGGTTGGGTCGGCCGTCCCGTTCGGCTTGCGCGGCCTACCGAACACATCGTAAGCAATGTTCTGTAGCGTGGCGGCGCTGTCATTGGTAACTAATCCTATCGAGTTCTGAAAATCATTGAGGAAGTATTGATACGCCAATGATCCCACTAGTCCGCTGTCGTCCGCCACCCGTTCTCCGTCTCCGATGAAATAAGTATCGTAAGTGATGGGTCCGATAATTGGCCCATTGCTACTCTGGAAGGCCTTGCCGTCTGGCAGGTAATAGGTAGTTTTTTGTGTGCTTGTGCCGCGCATAACTCTATTGTGATCGGCATCGTATTGCATTGTGATTGTGTCGCCCCCGGCATGCGACACTGTTGCGGGCAACTGGAATGGCAGATAGGTGAAGTTATCCTGAGTGAGAGGGTCGCTGGAAACTTTGCCTACCGAATCATAGGAAAACGTAAGCGCATTGCCCCCACCGATCGGCGCGATCGACTGCACACCATGTGGCTGCGGTTGCCCGGCTTGCGGGTAGGTATAAGTGCCGACGTCGGACTTGGTCAGCATGTCACCGAGTAAATCATAGGTGAAACTAACTTCGACCTGCGCTCCATAGGAGCACACGGTCGCCAACTCTACTACCTCCAGCCGATTTAACCCGTCATAACAATAAACCTCTTGCAAATTATTAACCGAGTCGTTGCGGCTAACCAGATTTCCAAGCTGGTCCCAGCCATAGATGAGATTTTCAAGGTAGTTTTGGGTGCCCGCTGGTGCGGTAGTCATTCCGGTTTCGTGACCGGTTGTAGGACTGTAGCTGTAGGTAGCGTTGATCGGGGCACTAGCACCGAAGGTCGCAGCCGTAAGGTGCAATTCGGCATCGCGGGACACGACTGTCCACATGCGACTGCCGGAATGATGAGTGACGCCAGAGATGTAACCGGTGGAGGCGTAGCTGGTTTGTGGTGTTGATCCACTGGGAGAAACATAGTACAGCGCGCGATTATTCGCATCATAATGATACGTATATGAAAACGTCTTCGCGCTGGACCCTGAGCCAATAACATAGCTGCTTGTGAGCTTCTGACCCAACGCATTATACGTGAGCACGCTTGACGACTTGGTGCCCTGCGTACTTGTCTCACCGCCCGCTTCACCGACGCCATGGGTAGGATCGTATGTCCAAGTTTCCAAAATCTCATTGTTATTCACAGGATTAGCGCAGGTATATTGATCGACCGACGAGCTTGGGGTCGTCCAGCAGCGCCAGACGGGGCGCGCCAGCTGGTCATATTGAGTGTAATCGAAACTATCGTAGCCGTTGCCGCCAGCACGCAGGTCTCCATATGCGCTAAAATTTTGCAGCCTGTTGCCACCATCCGGATCGTTGATACCGATCTTACGCCCAAGCGAATCATAATAGTAGCGAGTTGCATTGTTCGAGTTGTCAGTAATCCAGTTGAGATTATTAAATCCGTCATAAACGAAGTTTGTGTAAATAGAATTAGCGGAGTTCCCGGCGAGCGGATACTGGATGGTGATCAAAAGATTGTTGGCGCCATCGAAAATCTTTGTCGTTGTCTCACCCGGAAAGCTGCTTGTCGTCCCCGCAATGATAGTCTTAAACGTCTCATAATAGCTGAGCGAATCGGATGACAAGTCAGGGTAATTTGTGAGGGTAACGCGATTCAGCGCGTCGTAGAAATAGAAGGTTGTTTGCTGGTTTGCTGCGAGAAAGTATGGCCGTGTAATGCTTCCGAGTTGCAATTTCGTATTGTAGGTTTTGGTAACACGAGAAGTGGAGCCGTCGAATGCCTCGGTATCGGTGTCGATCTCTCGATCGAGCGCGTCACGATACACGGTGACTGTCGGCGCAATGGTGGTAGTACCATCCTTGCCGATATCCGTGGTCTGAATGGCGTATTGGGCACCGGCGGGACAACTGGAAAGAGATGAGAGTACTGCTGTCACAGGCGAACCTGGACACGCGAAGTAAGTGGTAGTGATTACAGATAGATCGTTTAACGTCTCCGACGATTTCCGCCCGAGATCATCGTAAACATAAGAAGTAGTCTGATTGTTGATATCGGTAACCGATTTTAATAACATGAAGCGTAGGTCAGGAACTCTTATCTCAGTTTGGTGAAGCGCATTAGTTACTGAATCTGGATACTGAGCGCCCGGATCCTGAGTTGATCCCCAGACAGTGTCCGTTTCACGACTTGGCAAAACGGTACCTGGAGGCGCCGGAAGTACGTCGTAGGGCACGCTTTCAATTGCTTGCTTTTGATTTCCAAAAGCGTCGTAGAGAAAGTTGGTGACCTTAGTGAATCCGGCCCCGCTTTGCTCATTAGGGATGCCGGTACCGGTCGGCTGGATCGTCGTTGTGGTGATCGAACCATTTGTTGGACTAGGGACATAACCGGTAACCCGCGGGCCTGACGTAGAGCTGTAACTACCACTGCGACTGTCGGTATACGACGCCGTAACACTACTCTGTTCCAGTCGACCGATCAGCCAGTTGACCGGTGCAGAGCCGAAAGGTACGACGTGCCATGCGGCGAGGTCATTGCCAAACGTATAAGCCGAATTTGTGGTGTAATCGGTAGTGAGGCTGCCTCCTGGAACGGAATGTACGTCTACTGTTGAATTCAGGACGTTTCCATATGCATCAGGTCCGTTAGGGCTTCCGAACGTCTTGGTGGTTGTCGGCATTGGGTTGCCGGCAAGGTCGCTGCCAGTAGTAGTTATGCTGGAGACGTAGCTCGTGTTTGCCGCAGGCCTTCCATCATAAGGAGTAAATGTTCCATAGGTGGTTACGGTGTCTTCGAGCACGCAATTGTTTGTGGGGGGGCAACTACTCGAAGGATAGTTTACTTTGGTTTCATTTGTGTTGCCAATGTTTGGGAAAGATTGGTTATAGTAGGTGCACTTCTGCAATGTTGTTTGCAGGTCGCTTGCGCAGACCGAACCGAACCCGAGGAATCCCCTTCCGGTAAGATTTGTCAAACCGTTATAATATTTGTATGTCGTGTTGTAGCTGGTTGCTGTGTAGTTCGGTCCCGTGATATTTGGCGCGCTTACACTCTGTACGACGTAGCGAGGCGTCGTTAGACTTTGACTCGGATAAGCAATGCCACTCACGAACCCTGTTGGGTAGACCGACGTATGGGTCGTTAGGAGGTATGCGATTGTTGTATTGCCCGCGAGTCCATTGTTGAAGCTGGTTAGAAGATCTGCAGGAGCGTTGCAGGAGTCGCAATAGCCGAAGGTAGCTGACAAAAGTTTGCCGCCGGATAACCCACTTTCGGTAATCGATTGCAGCCTGCTGCGGCCGGTGATGCCAGGCGGACCGTATGCAAGCGCATAGTTGGATATGGCGACGTAGCTGCCGTTTGACAAAAATTGCGTCTGAATGCTGTTAAGGAGCCAATTGGTCTGTGTCTGCACGCCTGCGAAGAATTGCAGTGGGTTGTCGGAACGAGTAATGTAGGTAAACTTGACGCGGTTCTGCGGTAACAACGACGTGCCACCGTTTGACTGACCGGAATTTGATGTGTAGTCGATCTGAGTCGGATAAGCGTGCCCCCCATTCTGTTGGTATGTGAGAGCTATAGCGTTGCCAAAGGTGTCGGTAACCTTATCCAGCATCCAAGTCATTACGACGGTTCCCGGGCAGACGGAACCGCATGGGACCTGCGAGTTGGTGTTGGCGCCGAATTCGTAAATAAGTCCGTTGCGCATATAGACGAGGAACGATGAAGGCCCCGAGTATCCGGTGGCAGAATAGGAGACGATCCGATTGAGCTGTTCAATTTCGGTAGTGTAGACTGCTTGGTCCGCGCCGTAATAGGCTCCAGAGAGGCCAATTAGTTGGCCCCCTGGCGCGAGTTGCTGTCCTTGGGGCGCATCTTGGCCCGCTTGGCTCTGCTGCTGCTCCTGAACGAGCGGCTCGCCGATGAAGCAGAAGACATCACTCCCCGTCTGACCGTTGGCAAAGGTGACTGGCGCCGTTATGTTATTGGTGGCAATCGTTCGTGGGCACCGTGTAATTGCGGGGAAACCACTCAACGTCCAACCGACACCCTCCGGCCCGTTCGCGTGCGAACTTGAATAGCTCAACGATATGTGCGGTGTCATTCCGTTGGTGCCAGAAGGCACGCTGATTGGGATACTGAGAGTTGCCGCGCCTGTGTAATCGACCGCAAAGACCATCGGCAGGGTCACAAGCGGGGTAGCTGCGAAAGCATTCAGCCAAAAAAACGACCCAATGATTACGATACCAATTAGGCGTTTTAAATCACTTAATGCCACATAAAGAGGCCGACTCATTGGCAACCCCCAAAACAATGTAACAGGCTCGTCATTACGCGATGAACTTCATCCGGCGAAAGTAGTGTGGGACCTGTTGTCTACTTTCGTCAACCGCAATGTGTTTCAGTTTCAGCGCGGTCCGAGGATCTGCTGGCTTGGCATTTCTAAAATAAAAAATAAGAATACACTCACAGAGCACCTTCCCGGGTTAATACGCTCCGACCCGAGACTGTCCCTAGCATAGCCGAGGCGATCGCCTCATCGGCTATGGCCCAAGTCCGCTCGTGAGTTCTCGCAATAATTGCGCGCTGCCCTCCATGTCGTGCACAAGAGAGGCGCAACTCGGGGGCGCAAAGGTAATGACGCTACGAAACCTCGCCGGCCCGCGGGCGACCTGGATAGCCATTGGCGTGTTCGCCGCCGCAGGGCTCCTCCTCCTGGCGACACCGGAGGCCTTGGCGCAGTTCTCCGCTGCTCCTGCTCCCGCACCAGCTCCAATGCCGCCGTCAGGATTTGATCTCAATTCGAACCTGAACCCCTTTCAGCCGACGCCTGAGGCCCTCTTCTGGGTCAGGTTTCCGACTATCGCCATTGCGGCGATGGTCGGCTTTCTGGTCGGCGCGTTTTTCAGCCCGGCGTTTCGTAACGTCCGGCGCTATGTTCTGCTCGCAGCCCTGGCTCTGGGTGTCGCCTACGCGCTGTTCGGTCCTGCCCCGGAAGCAGACGCCCTGTCCTACCTGGTGGCCTTCCTGCTCGGGGTGGTGGGG
>Ga0208357_1002585_pt1 | contig 11864 bp, 13 predicted proteins | sample NGESurdeep092012_6_FD_184487 | JGI IMG/M metagenome (GOLD analysis project Ga0208357, IMG submission 184487) | Arctic peat soil microbial communities from Barrow, Alaska - NGEE Surface sample F52-2 deep-092012 (SPAdes) | ecosystem: Environmental > Terrestrial > Soil > Wetlands > Peat ... | reverse complement strand
GCCCAGTTCGTAAGGGCCTCAGGAGTCATCGCGAGGAGGATCACCGCGAGCGTCGCGGCCATCGTCGGACGGCGCATAACGAGAAGGCAGGCCAGCGGGATGGCCATCGCCACCTCGGTAACGTGAATGTACGAACCGCCCATAACGGCAAACGCAGCTGGAAGCAGCACCAGCCACGCGAGATCGCCGTCTTTGTGGGAGAGAAGGCGGGCGAGATAGATTCCGGCGGCTGCAAGCAGAAAATACTGAAGCGAACCGATCAGCAGCGCCGTTTGGGCCGGGATGCCGAGGTGATAGAGCACCGTCGTTAGGCTGTCTTGCGCTAACATATTGACTTCGGACGCGGCGTGAGCTGGCAGCACTGCCGTGAAATAGGCAAGAGCAATCCCCGGACCGACCAAAAGCAACGTAAGGAGCGCCGCGCAGAGGCCCGCAACGAACAAACGCAGCCGCATCTGCGGGAGGACGAGAAAGATGGCCGCGCATGCGGGCAACGTCATGTTCGGCTCGATCATCGCAAAACCCAGAAGCAACGTGGCAGCATTCCATTGCCGTCGCTGAAGAGCTAACGCCGAAAATACCAGAAGGGCGATCGGGATCGGCGATAAGGCGCCTTGAACGATGCCGGGCGCGCAGACCGCGAAGGTCGAAGCGGCCAATGCGGTGATCGGCGGCATGCCGGTGACCTTCGAGATCCCTCGGCCCACCGCGATGGCGGCGACTCCCAGGGCTGCCCACCAGATGGCGCGCGCAACCACAAACGGAAGCAACGCCAGCGGAACGAAAAGCGAAAGCCCGTACGGCGGAAGCGGCGCCGGGGTAGTGGCGTCCGATAGAATCCGGAATATTGACGGCGAGTGGGCGGCTTCGCAAGTACGCAACGGCTCATTCAAATAAGGGTTTGCGTGAACGAGCAGCGCGTTCGCGCCGCACCAGAATGCCTGGAAATCGTTGCCGATCATCGTGACCGGACGCGCGATTAAGTAGACGATGACGAAAAGCGTCAAGCCGGCGGGGATTGCGAGCCAGACTCCGACCTTCGAATCCAGTTCGCGCAGTTCGGCGATCATGCCAGGCCGCCCGACGCCGCCATTCTTCGCGGATACTTGTCGGCTAGGAGCATGCCGTATTTCATCGCTTGTGCTGTATCGCCGTCTTCGCGGAACATGCGCACGATGCGTTCGAGCGCGATCGTTCGGAAGGCGCTGCACTCTTGCCCGAGGGATTCCAACCACGGCTCGGGCTCGTCACCCCACCCGATCGGTCCCGAATAGAGCGTGAGGGCGCGCTTGTAGTGTACGAGCGCCTCTTGTACGTCGGCGGTCAAGTAGCAGGTATTGCCCGCGGTGACGTGCGCGAGATAGCGCCGCACGTCGACGTTGGTGATATCGAGGTTAACGAAAACGGCGTCGCCGGTCGTCGAGAAACATTCGTCGACGCGTTGAGGGCCGGCGGCCAACGAAATCGCCTTGCGAATGTTGCTGCAGGCCGTTCGGAGGCTGCCCAGCGCCGCCGCTTCGTCCTGGCCGGGCCAAAACGCATCGGTGAGGTCCTTACGCGTACATCGTCCGTCGGGCGCGAGCAGAAGGTACCGAAAGATACGCTTGTCCATGCGGCGAACCCACGGTATCGCCTGACCATCGATCGTGACGGCAAAGCCGCCGAAAAAGCGTACGAGTACGGGCCCGGAGACCGACGGGTCGGTTTCGAACTCGAACGCCTCCTGCATCGTCATTGCGTGATCGTATTCTGCGATGCGCTCGCAATCGGCAAGGTCAAGCCGCCAAGAAACGCTCCAGCGAAACGATAGGGATACGAGACGCGGACCGAGACCGTACAGCCGGGCGCCTGATACGGCGTCGTCGTGCATCCGTAACCGCGCGACCAGGTGGTCGTTACGTTCATCGCGCTGGGATCGGCGATTGGGGAGATGCCCCGCACGTAGGTCTGGATGCTGCTGTTGGTCGCCGGACAGTCCGCAGAAGCGCACGTCGAACCGCGCACCATTGCATAGCGAGCACCCATGCGGGAAACGTCGGTAACGAGATGGGTCATGTAGAGCGCAAAACTAAAATCGACGATGGCGAAGATGAGGAAAAACGCGATGCTGACGACGATTGCGAACTCAACCGTCGCGCTGCCTCGCTGGCGGTCCCGCCCCGGCGCCATCACTCCGGAACCCGCCGCACGGCCGTTTGCTGCACGGTGAACGTTCCGGGAAGGCCCGGAAAACCAAGCAGGGCCGCGAATTGGCCCTGGGTCGTCACCTTCACCCAAAGGATGCGATGGGAAAGGGAGCAGTCCGACGACAAGCATGTCGACGCGCTTCCATCGGAGCATTGGCAATAGTGCGTGGCGCTGATCACGGTCAATCCGGAAATATTCTGGCCGTCGGCGAGCGCCATCGAGGTCATGCCCGCGTTATCGGCCGCGGTGATGACGTTTTGCGCGCCGTATTGCACCCCGGCCCGGGCCGCATCGGCCACGACGATGCTGAAGTTGGCGAAGCGTCCGATCTCGATGAGCCCGACGAGCAACAAGATAAAGACCGGGAAAAACACCGCGAACTCGACCATCGCGGCGCCGTCTTCGTCCCGATGCAGATTGCGTACTCGCATCAGTTGTCAACCATCTGCACGTTGAGCGGGCCGCCGGGAAAATCGGGCCCGTCCGGCATCGAAAAATCGCCGGAGTTCATCGTGAGGGACAGCGCGATAATCATTACGGAAATATTGGAACCGGAGTTCAAGGTGAAGTTGACGCTGGGGAAATAGAGGATGCCGGAGATGCTGGCCGTCGCGGAGTTAAATGTCGGGACGTTGGTGTTGGATGGCGGCTGATAGACCAGAACGCCCTTGGTATTTCCCGACGTCGGCGCGGTAACGGTGAAGGTCCCCGAGTTGAGCGTCATTCTTCCGCTGTTTTGATAGATGGTGACGCCGCTTCCGGTGATCGTGCTGGAGTTATTGGTAAATGCACCGCTGATGACGTAGAGCCCGGGACTCATCGTCACGTGCGACGAGTTGAAGGTGACACCGCCGCAATAGACGCCGGGCACCAACGTGATCGTCGCCGAGTTCGCGGTGTAGTTGGTAAACTTGCACGGCGACGTGGCGGGCGGGTCGTCCTTGAGGTAGGCGCAGCCGACTAACGACGGGCACGGATCGCTCACGGCGATGGATTTCATGGGCGTCGCGTCGCCGTAGGTCGGCGAGTTCGCGGTGATCGAGCCCGCGACGCCGATCGACGACATCGTGATATTTGAGCTGTTGAACGTGACGTTGCCGTCGATCACCATGCCGCAGGTCGGAGCGTTGATGATGCCGGAGTTGACCGTGGTGGTTTGCGTGGTGCCCAGCGCGTAGATGCATCCGCTGCCGTTGCTCCCGGCCGCGGCCGTCGCCGTGGTCTGCACAACGTTGGGTCCCCGGCCCAGGACCGCGGAAAAGTCTGAGGGCTGGGTCGTGCTGATGACGACCTGAACCGCGCTGGTGTTGCTGGTATGGGCCCCGGTTGCCGGAGGGTTGCTCACGGTGACGGTCGTGGTGGACGAGCCGGTAAAGCCGTTGGTCGTAGCGTCGGCTTCGGCAGCCGAGGCCACGTCGGCGGCAGCCGTGGAATAGGTCAGCTCCGCGGCGCCGGCGATAGCGGCACTATCGGTGGCCGATTGCTGGCGCTGCTGTTGGTAACGCAGATAGCCGACATCGACCGAAAGGGCGGCAAAGCCCATCAACACCGCGAGAAGAATCGCGATGAGCGGAAGCATCTGACCACGCTCGAGAGCCCTGCGCTGGCTCATCCCACACCTTTCCGACCCCATGGATCCCATTGATACCGGCGGCCCGCCGGACGCTGGCTGCTCGGTCTGCCTACCTCGTGATCACCGTCGGCGTCATGAGGAAAACGATATTCGTTTGCTGTCGCTGGTAGTTCACGTCCCGAAAGAGCCGTCCGATAATCGGCAGCTGGCTGAGCAGCGGGATCTCCGTGATCGTGCGCTGCTCCACGTGGCGAAGCATGCCACCGATGATGATCGACTCCCCCGGCGCGGTGACGACGTTCGTGGAGATCCGGCTGGTTTTAAGGGCTGGGACCGTGAAGCCGTTCGCCTGCAAACCGTTCGAGAAATCCAGGTCGGACACCTCGGAAATGATCTTGGTGGCCACGTCGCCGTTGCCCATGAGGGTCGGTGTGACGTCCAGCTGGACCCCGTAGTTCTGGAAGGTGATGGAGACCTGCCCGAGGCCCGCGGACTGGGGAACCGGGACCTGGCCGCCGACCAGGAAGGTGGCGTCCTGCCCCGGGACGGTCGTCAGGTCGGGCTCGGAGAGGATCTTGGCATGCCCCTCCTGCAGTTCGAGGTCGAGCGTCGGGGCCAGCACCGCCGTGCGAAAGAATGGGCCAATGGAGAAGGGGTTAAACGGGTTGGCTTTGCTCTCCACGATCGGGAAGGTCGGCACCCCATAGGTCGCCGATTTGTTGCCGCTGGCATCGGTGGAGACCGTCGCGGATTGGAGCCGAAGCCCAAGGGTGCTCTGCCCGGTATCGTCGACTTCCAACACGTAGACTTTGATGTCGACCGAGGTGGCCAGGGTCGTCGCGAGCCGATCGATAATTTGGCCGCTGGCCGAGAGGTACGAGCCGGCCATGCCGCGGACGTTGTTGAGCACCGCTTGACGCTGCGATTCGTCGAGCACGCGCCCCGAAACGATGACGTTACCGTGCCCGTCCGGATCGACGCGCACGTCGTTCATGTACGGAACCTTCGCGCCCGACGTGAGGCCGCCCAGCGGCTGCGCGATCATCACCGCGTTGACGACTGTGGCGTTGTCCTGCTTTGCGACCGGGGTAAAGCGCGCCAGTACGTCGCCGACATGTTGGAGCGCCGACCCGTCGGGAACGGTGCCGCGCAGGACGATCGAGTGCCCGAAGGTGGCGATGGACACGTCGGAGCGATTAAGTGTCGTGCGAAGCATATCGACCAGCAGATCGAGGTCGCTCTCGGTCACCGTGATCTCGTACGCGCGCTCCGATCCGCCCGAGGTCCAGACGAAGAGCGTCGTGCGGCCCGGCTGCTTGGCATTGATGAGGATCTCGGTCTTGCCCGCCAGCGGGATGGCACCGACGATCGCGGGGTCGCCAATGGCGATCTGACGGATGTCGTTCAGGCGCAAGATCTGCGAGGTTCCCGTGCGCATGGTCAATGCGGTAGCGGCCGCTGCGGGGCGTACCGCAACGAGCGAGGCGATGAGAACCAGCGCGATCAGAAAGCGATTCAAATACGCACCCGTATTCAGAGATTAACGCCGTTTAACGTTACGTAACGCCGAACAACGGCGCGTTAAGAATTCTCTAGTTTTCGAGTAATATCACACCCTGCCTGCCGAAAGAACTACCGTCAACATGAGAACCGTTGTTTATTCGTTCATCCTCATCGCCTCCATCACCTTGATGGTGTCGGCGGGTGCGAGCGCGCAGCGGAGCTCATCGGGCGCATCGGCGTCGATGACGGGCGGCATTACGATTAACGCCGCGTTTATACCGGGTGCGGAGAAGTTGCTCGTTACGGGTACTGCTCCGTCGGGCTCCGTCGTATTTCTCAGTCTCATGGCGACATTCGATCCGAGCGTTCCGACCGTAGTGGTCAATCGGATGGACGTGGTCGCCGCACGCAACGGCCGCTTTCGAGCGGTTCTTCCGTATGCGTCGGCCGCGGAGACGATCGCCGTACTCTCAGTTCAAGCGTCATCGTGGAACGGACGCAGTACCGCTACAGCGTGCTGCTTCTCCCTTCCCGGTCCGCAAACACCTCTCTCGTTTGTCTACTAGTACACATCTCGAAAGGACTCTCACATGAAGGACATACTTGCCAAACTGCATTGCGACGAAGAAGGCGCAACGATGGTCGAATACGGCCTGATCGTCGCGTTGATCGCGGTCGTTTGTATCGCCGCGGTTACGCTGATCGGCACGCGTTTGAACACGACGTTCCAGGGCGTTGCCGGCGAGCTCTAGGACCTTGCACGATAGGTTGAGGAAGGCGCGGGATGGGAATCCCGCGCCTTCTCTCTCCTGGTGATTGCGTGCCTATAGTTATTCCGACAATCCTATTGGTGGCGGGCGCGGTGGCCGCCATTTCCGACGTCTGTACGGGAAAGATTCCGAATTGGCTCACGTATTCGTTGGCAGCCGTTGCGTTCGTCCTCCATTCCATCCTGGGCCCGTACGCCGGCATGCTTGCGCTTTTGGTCATGATCGCCGTGCTGGCGGCAAGCCTGCCGGTCTTTTCGTGCGGATGGCTCCGCGGCGGCGACGTCAAGATGATTGTCGCATGCAGCGGCCTGGTTTCCGTAGCGTTTTGCGTGCCGTTCCTGTTGTGGACGATGTTCTGCGGCGGGATCCTCGCCTTGCTCGTCGCCTGGCGCTTCGGAACGCTCAAAGAATCGTTTCTATCCGTTGGCGCCACGGTGCATCCCCTGTTGCGCGGCGTCGTGCCGCGCGCATTGCCGTTTACGACCAACAAAATTCCCTACGGCGTTGCGATCTTTGGGGGCGCCCTCTTGACCGCATTGGCGATGACCGCCGTGCCCGCCCTACGACTGTGAGGCTGACATGACGATTCGAAAGATCACGATTATCGCGGCGATCGCGCTCGCGGCGGTATCGGGACTCCTCGTGCTGTTCTTTTTAACCTCGGTTCAGCAATCCAACTCGAGGGCAACGGCGACCACGCGAGTGTTCGTCGCCGATCGCACCATCGGCGCGCGCACGCCGCTTGCCGCCGAGATGTTCCGCCCGGACGTTCGCGCGAAGAGCAAAGTCGATCCGGACGTCGTGACCGATTTGAACGCGATTTCCGGCCAGATCGCGCTGATCGACATCCCGGCCGGCGCGATCCTCACGTCCTCGAAGATGGGCGCCGCGCTCACGAACCTGGGCATGGCGTTCCGCCTGCGGCCCGGCCAGCGCGCGATGAGCATTAGCGTCGATCCCGTCAAAGACGTTTCGGGCTTTATCCAGCCCGGCGATCGCGTGGACGTTCTGGCTCAGGGTCCCGCGGTTGGGAACGTCGTTCAGCCCAGCGTCACGATCTTGCGCGGCATCCTCGTTCTGGGAACGGGCGTGGCCGTCAAATCGAACAATACGCCCGAAGGACCCAGTCCCGAGACGGTGGGAACGGTCACGCTGGCGCTGACGCCGACGCAGGCCTCGACGCTGATGACGGCGGATTTGAACGCGGTCGTGCGGCTGGCGTTGCGGTCGCCGACCGAGCCGCTTCGATCCGGCCCTATTGGGCGCATCGTGTATACCAATCCGGCGATCGGCACCGCCGCGCAGCCGGCACAAGCGTCCGCGCCGCTTCCGATGTACGCGCCGCCGATCGCACAACCGGCTCCAGTCGCGCGCCGCTCGACGACGGCGACGGTCAACGGGGTCACGGTGATCGAGGGAAGCGACGTCACCGGGAGCAGTCACTAGTGTCCGCGCTAGGATGAGCTGGGCCGCAGTTGTCGGCGCCAAAGGCGGAACGGGCGCCACGACGCTGACCTTGGACCTCGCCAAAGCGATTGCCGCCAAGGGTTCCCAAGTCGCCGCCGTCGATGCCGATTTTGCCGGACGCCGAAGTCTGGCCGTGCTGGCCGAGGCGACCGAGGACTTAGACCTCGCGCGCGGGGACAATCCGGTTGCTCGGGTCAAGAGCAACGGCATTATGATCGTCGAGCTGACCGAGAGCCTCGATGCCGCGCTTGCCGTGAGCCCGGAGATCAGCGAGAGCACGGCCAAATCGTTCGACGCCGGCTACGCGATGGTCTATATCGACGTTCCTCAGCCGTTTGCGCTGGCGACCCGGCCCTTCATGATGCGCGCGACGCGCTATCTCCTGGTCACGCCGCCGACGCTGCTGGGCATCACCGGCGCGCGCGCGATGATCAACTCGATGACGCGTTTTAATTTTCCGCGCGAGCGCATGGCCGTTGTGCTGCTCTGGCACGCGGGCCGCCTCGAGGTCACGGCCTCAGAAGTCGAGAGCAATCTCAGCGTTCCGGTGATCGCTCAAATTCCACCGCTCGCGGATCGCACGTACTGGAAAGCCATCGAAGAGCTGAGTCAGAAGCTGCAGGCAGTTCCCGAGCAGCCGCGTGCGGACGCCATGACGTCGGCTACGTACTCGTCGCTAGGCGAGCGCCGCAAAGCGCGACGCACGACGGCGGCCATGCCCAACGCGCGACCCGAGGACAGCGGCGCGGCGCCCCTGCGCCAGCGCTTCGACGTGCAAGCGATGTCGGCGCTCTCCAAGACCGACCTCATCGCCGAGCAGCGCGCGAAACTCAAGACGGAGATTCACGCCGAACTGGGCAAGCGCATCGATTCGCTCAAGACCAGCAGCAGCTCGCCGGTCGAGATGAAGAAGATCATCGAGGATATGATCGGAGATATCGTCTCGGAACGGCTGCGATCGGGAGACCCCGAGGAAGCGATGCTGCTCCGCCAGGAGATCTCCGACGAAGCCCTTGGGCTTGGTCCTCTCGAGGATCTATTGCAAGACGACTCGATCAGCGAAATTATGGTGAACGGGCCAAAGATCGTCTACGCGGAGCGCGCTGGGAAGCTCGAACTGACGGACGTGCACTTTTCCAATGAAGGGCAGCTACGCCAGACGATCGACCGCATCATCACGCCCCTGGGCCGGCGCGTCGACGAAGCATCCCCGCTGGTCGACGCGCGTCTTCCCGACGGTTCGCGCGTCAACGCGATCATTTCGCCGCTCGCGCTCGACGGGGGCGTCCTCACGATCCGCCGCTTCGGCAAACGCCGCGTGGGCATCGAAGATCTCTTGCGTTTCGGCGCATTGACCGAGCAGATGGCGGATTTCTTGCAAGCGTACGTGGCATCGCGCATGAACATCCTAGTGTCGGGCGGTACCGGCTCGGGCAAGACGACGCTACTGAACATCATGTCGAATTTCATTCCCGATGGCGATCGTATCATCACGATCGAGGACGCCGCCGAGTTGCTGCTGGGGAAGCCGCACGTCGTACGGCTGGAATCGCGGCCGCCCAACATCGAAGGTACCGGCGAAATCCAAATTCGCGACCTGGTCCGCAACGCGCTGCGCATGCGGCCCGACCGTATCATCGTCGGCGAGTGCCGCGGCGCCGAGGCGCTCGATATGCTTCAGGCCATGAATACCGGTCACGACGGCTCGCTGACCACTTTACACGCGAACTCTCCGCGCGACTCGATGTCGCGCCTGGAGATTCTGGTCATGATGGCTGGTTTCGAACTGCCCGTGCGCGCCATTCGCGAGCAGATCGCCAGCGCCATCGATCTGGTCATTCAAACCGCTCGCCTGCGCGACGGGTCGCGCAAGGTCATTGCCATCACCGAGGTAGTCGGCATGGAGGGCGAGGTCGTCACGCTGCAAGACATCGTCAAGTTCGATCAGCAAGGCGTCGACGAGGACGGTAAGGTGATCGGGCAATTCCAATACACGGGCGTCCAGCCCATCGGGTTGAGCCGTTTCGAGGATCATGGCGTCGAGTACGATATCCGGCAACTTTCGACGATGGCCGGGACCGGCGGTCAGTCGTGGTAGGAGCGTTACTCTCGCTGATCGTCGCGCTGTACTTAGCCGCCTTCTCGAGCTTGGCATGCTACATTGCGGTGCGTTCCTTGTCGTCGAAGGGTCACGTCGTCGTGCAGCGGCTGCGTGTCGCGCTGGAACTTGCCGACATTAGGCGGTCGCCCGAAACAGCGGTCGTCGGAACGTTCGTCGGCGCCGCCTTCCTCTGGTTTCTCATCGCCGCCGTTACTCACATGGGCGTGGCGACCCAGATCGTCACCTTGCCGCTGACCGTTGCCTGCGTGTTCGGGGTGGCCTACGTCTTGATCAAGCGAAAGACGGTCAAGCGCCGCGACGTGTTCATGGATCAGTTGGAGATCGCCCTGCGGTTACTGTCGGGCGGCGTGCGCATCGGATTGAGTTTGCCGCAGGCCATGGGCCATATTACCGATGAGATGACCGATCCGGCCCGTACCGAGTTCAGCCGCGTCATCGGACAGACACGCGTCGGCGTCACCACGGCCGACGCCTTGGACGGTCTTTCGGAGCGCATGCGCGGCAACGAGACCCTCATGCTCGCGCGCGTCATACGGGTGCAGACGCAGACCGGCGGCAGCCTCTCGGTGATCCTGGATCACTTGGCCGAGACGATTAAGGAACGACGTTATATTCAACGCAAGATCGGCGCCTTGACGGCCGAGGGCCGCATCGGCGCCCTCGTGCTCGAGGCGCTGCCGATCGGCGTCGGGGCGTTCGTCATGATAATCGAGCGGCCGATGGGTGCGGCGCTCCTTGGTACGCTGATCGGCCACATCGTTTTGGCCTGGGCCGCCATTTTGGAGATCGTCGCGATCACCGTCCTCAACAACATGCTCAAGGTTAACGTCTGATGTGGCTCCTCATTTTGATCCCGATATTTGTGGCCGTGACGGTGGTCCTGCTGGTGCTCTCCGCGGCGCCGCACAAAAGTCCGCTTTCGGCCAAGCTCGAGCAAATTCAAGCGCGCAACATTTCTGGCCCGGCGCGCGAACGCTTTGCGGCACTGGAGAAAATCTTCGGCGACGACGGCATCACGCAGATTCAAAAGCAATTGATGGAAGCGGGATGGTATACCACGACGCCGGCGCAGATGGGTGCCCGTATCGCCGCCGGCGTCGTCATCGGGACGGGCATAGGACTGCTAGGGCTTTTCCTCATTCATCCGCTGTCGACGCCGATGCTGTTGCTGCCGCTCGTGCCGGCGATGTTGGGCGCGTACGCGCCATTCTTTGGCCTCAACCAAGCCATCGCGAAGCGCAAAGCCGAAGTTCAACGAGCTTTACCGGACTTCTTGGATATGGTTGCAACGACGGTTCAAGCCGGCATCTCGCTCAACGCCGCTCTCGGGTACGCGGTTCCCGTTGCCGCCGGCGCGCTGGGCGACGAGATCAAAGAATGCCTGTCGCAGATTCGACTGGGTCGCACCAAGGGCGACGCGTTGCGTGCTGTTGCTCTGCGCGTCAATCAGCCGCAGTTGACCGCGACGATCACCGCGATCACGCAAGCCGAGCGCCTCGGTGCGAATATTTCGCTGGTGCTCAACGAGTTATCCAGGGACGTCCGCAACTCGCGCGTGATGGCTGTCGAAGAGCAGGCAGCTAAACTCCCGATCAAAATGGTCTTTCCGATGGCGGCGTTCTTGCTGCCCGCGCTCTTCACGATCATCTTCGGCTCGGTCGCCGCCGAGCTGCTTCCGAAATACATGGGCTGGACACAATGAACTGTTTCGAACTTCGCAGCGCGGCGACCGGCGCGGTCGTGGCACGCCGCGTCGCCCGCCCGCAGGGTTGGTTTCATCGAACCTGCGGACTGCTTGGACGCAAGGCGCTGAGCGTTGCCGAGGGTTTGTGGCTTCCGCGGTGCTGGGGAATTCATACCGTCGGCATGCATTTTCCGATCGACGTGCTGTTTCTCGACGAAGAGCTGCGCGTGCTGAGCGTTCGCGCCAACGTCCAGTCCGGACGTTTTGCGGTCGCACACATTAAGGCGCATCACGTGATCGAGCTGGCGGCGGGAACGTGCGCGCGTTTCGATCTTTTGGCCGGCGACACCATGGTGCTCAGCGAAGCAAGGTCCCAATAACCAACGCGCCGGCGATGACCGGCCCGAATGGAAGCGCCGCATCCAGCGGCCTTCTGCGCGCCAAAGCGACGATGACGAAGGCCAAGGAGGCAAGACACATCGCCAACGGTGCGGTCAGGAAGCCGAGGGCCGCGCCCACGGTCGCAATCGGCGCGATATCTCCGAAGCCCATGCCGGC
>Ga0208357_1002584_pt1 | contig 11865 bp, 5 predicted proteins | sample NGESurdeep092012_6_FD_184487 | JGI IMG/M metagenome (GOLD analysis project Ga0208357, IMG submission 184487) | Arctic peat soil microbial communities from Barrow, Alaska - NGEE Surface sample F52-2 deep-092012 (SPAdes) | ecosystem: Environmental > Terrestrial > Soil > Wetlands > Peat ... | reverse complement strand
TATTCCGCACCGACCTGCGCCTGCGCCCGGATCCGGCTTCGACACCCATCGCCGTCTCGACCGCGGCGGCGATGGCCTATTACGAAAGCGTTGGCCAGAACTGGGAGCGCGCGGCGATGATCAAGGCGCGCGCCTGCGCCGGCGACATCACTGCGGGCGAGAAGCTGCTCAACGATCTCGCGCCTTTCGTCTGGCGAAAATATCTCGACTTCGCCGCGCTCGCCGACGTGCACGCCATGAAGCAGCAGATCAACGTCTATCGCGGTCACGGTGAGATCGCCGTCGAGGGCCATAACATCAAGCTCGGCCGCGGGGGCATCCGCGAAGTGGAGTTCTTCGCCCAGACACAGCAACTGATCGCCGGCGGCCGTAATCCCGCTTTGCGCGATCGCGAGACCTTGATCACACTCGACAAGCTCGCTGGCGACCACTGGGTCGACGAGGCCGCGCGCGATGCGATGAAGAGCGCCTACTGCTTCCTGCGCACTGTCGAGCATCGTTTGCAGATGATCGACGACGAGCAGACGCAGGTCCTGCCGGCCGAACGCGAGGGCATCGAGCGCTTCGCTCGCTTCCTCGGCTACGAGAGCCGCGACGCCTTCGCCACTGTCCTGGTCGGGCATCTCCAAAAGGTGCAGGGCTATTATGCCCGGCTGTTCGAGAAGATGCCGGCGCCGGACCAGCCGGACCTGAAATTCCCGGCCGAGGCCGACGACCACAAGACGCTCGATCGCCTGACCGAGCTTGGATTCCGCTCGGCACTCGAGGCCTCTGCCACGGTGAGGCATTGGCTTGCCGATGGGCATCGCTCGCTCAAGGGTGAGGTGGCGCAGAGCCACTTGCAGGAGCTGGTGCCGGTGCTGATCCAGCACATCGCGCGCAGCGCCAACCCCAACCGCACACTATCTCTGTTCGACGATTTCCTCGCCAATCTGCATGGCGCGGGGCGACTCTTGTCGCTGCTGCGCCAAAACCCCGAGCTGATCTCGCTGCTCATCCTCGTGCTCGGCATCGCGCCGCGGCTTGCTGACATCCTCGCCCGTCACCCGCAGGTGATGGACGCGCTGATCGATCCGAGCTTCTTCGGCGCGCTGCCGGACGACGCCGAGCTCGGCCGCCGGCTCGAGGGGGCGCTGACGCAGGCGCGCTTCGACGAGGATCTGCTCGAGCGCATCCGAATGTTCGGGCTCGAATACATGTTCCTGATCGGCGTGCGTATCCTCTCCGGCACCTTGACGGCGCGGCAGGCCGGCGCCGCCTTTGCGCGGCTCGCCGACGCGGTGATCCGCGCGGTGCACAATGCCGTGGCGGAGAATTTTGCCGCCACCTACGGTCATTTGCCGGAGGAGGAAACGGCCGTGCTCGCCATGGGCAAGCTCGGCGGCTACGAGATGACCGCGACCTCCGACCTCGATCTGATCCTCGCCTATGAATTCGATGAGACGCGTCCGGAGTCGGACGGCAAACGCTCGCTCTATGGCGGACAGTATTTTGCCCGCCTGACACAGCGCTTGATCAACGCGCTCACGGCGCAGACCAATTACGGCGCGCTATACGATGTCGACATGCGGCTGCGGCCGTCGGGCCGTGCCGGACCACTGGCGACGCAGCTTGGCGCCTTCGCGCATTACCAGGAGCATGAGGCCTGGACCTGGGAGCACATGGCGCTGACGCGCGCGCGCGTCGTCTCGTCCTCGCCGGCGTTCCGCGCGCGCGTCGAAGGCGTTATTCGCGAGGTGTTGAGACGGCTGCGCGACCGCGATCTCATCGCCGGCGACGTGGTCGAGATGCGCACAGCGATCGCGGCGGAGAAGGGCGATCAGGACCGATGGGACATCAAATATGCCGTCGGCGGCTTGGTCGATATCGAGTTCATCGCGCAATATCTGCAACTGGTGCACGCGCACGAGCGGCCCGAGATTCTTGATCCCTCGACCGCGCGCGTCCTTGACAAGGCATGGTCGCTGCGGCTCATCGAGCGAGAAGATGCCGATGTTTTGCGCGCCGCCGTTCAGCTTTTTCAGAACCTCACGCAGATCCTGCGGCTGTGCCTGACCGGTCCGTTCGAGCCTAAGACCGCGGCGGGCGGGCTTTTGCAGCTTCTGGCGCGGGCGGCCGACGTGCCAGACTTCGCCACGCTCGACGCGACACTGATCGACATGCAGACGCGGGTGCGTGCCAGCTTCGTGCGGGTACTGGGGAAGGCGCCGTAGCTACGATGGTCATGGCCGGCCATGACGGAGCTTTTACGCCGCCTCTTCCTTCGGCAGCAAGCAGTGCGGCTCGAGCGGCAGGCGCACCAGCACCATGGTGCCGCGGCCGACGGTGGAGCGGATATTCATTCGGCCGCCGTGCAATTCCACCAGCGATTTTGAAATGGCGAGGCCGAGGCCGGAACCCTGGTGGCTTTTGGTAAGCTGACTCTCGACTTGCTCGAAGGGGCGGCCGAGACGCTGGAGGGCATCCGGGGTGATGCCGATGCCGGTGTCGGCGATGCCGACGACAACGGTGTCGCCGACATTGCGGGCCCGGATCGTCACCTGACCGCCGGCCGGAGTGAACTTGACCGCGTTCGACAACAAATTGAGCACGATCTGCTTGAGCGCGCGGCGGTCTGCGCGGAGCTCGAGGTCCGGCGACAGGCGGGCGGTGAGGGCGAGCTGCTTGTCCTCGGCGCGAGCGGAAACGACGCGCATCGCCTCGCCGAGCAGCGGGTCGAGCGCCAGGTCCTCGAACTCGAGGCGGATGCGGCCGGCCTCGATCTTGGCCATGTCGAGGATGTCGTTGATGACGTCGAGCAAGTATTCGCCGCTATTGCGAATGTCCTTGCAGTATTCCTGATAACGGTCGGCGCCGAGCGGGCCGAACATGCCCGACTCCATGATCTCCGAAAAGCCGATGATGGCGTTGAGCGGCGTGCGCAGCTCGTGGCTCATATTGGCGAGGAACTCGGATTTCGCCTGGTTGGCTTCCTCGGCGCGGGTCTTCTCGGCGGCGTATTTCTCGGCGAGTTCGGCGAGCCGGTGCTGCGACGCCCGCAGGTCGGCGATGGTCGCCATCAGCCGCCGCTCGCTGTCGACCAGCTTCTCCTCGTGCGTTTTCAGCGCGGTAATGTCGGTGCCGACCGACACGTAGCCGCCGTCCTTGGTGCGGCGCTCGCTGATGTGCAGCCAGCGGCCGTCCTCGAGCTGAGCCTCGAATGTGCGGGCACCGGGCTGCGAGGGACCTTGCGTGATCACCTTGTTGCGCACGACCGGCTGGCGGCCGGCGGCGACGACCGACTCGTAGGACGCACCGACGGTCATCGCCTCGTCCGGGAGGTCGTGTAGTTCCTGGAAGTTCGAATTGCACAGGACGAGACGGTTGTCGGCGTCCCACAGCACGAAGGCCTCCGGGATCGTCTCGATCGCGTCGCGCAACCGCATGTCGGCGGCGACGGTCCTCTCCACCAGCGTCTTCTGCTCGGTGATGTCGACGGCGATGCCGATCAGGTGCAGGCCGGGATCGCGTGGCTGGTGCACCAACTCGCAGCGGGCGCGCAGCCAGACCCAATGGCCGTCGGCATGACGCATGCGGAAATCGTGGTCGATCGCGGTCACCCTCGCGTCTGCGAGTTCCGAGGCGAGTTCGTAGAGTTGCACGTCCTCGGGGTGTACCAGCGCGCTGAGATCGCCGAAGCTGAGCAGATCGTCCTGGCTCGCCATGCCGAGGATGTCGAACATCGACTGCGACCAGAAGATGCGCCCGCGGGCGAGGTCCCAGTCCCACAGGCCGCAACGGCCGCGGTTGAGCGCGGTGTCGATGCGGCTGCGCACCGTCTCGTAGATGACGTCGGCCTCGCGCGCGCGTGTCGCCTGCCAATGGAAGGCGAAGCCGAGGATGAGCACGACAAAGCCTGTCGTGGCCGAGAGCGTGATCGTCAGCGCAGTGACCGAGCGCCAGGCCGACAGCGCTGCCGCGCGCGGCTGCAGCACGGCGAGCTGACCGTAGGGAGGCTTGAGCATGCGCACGGTGGCGAGCGTGCGGCTCTGGTCCGGCAGCACGATATCCATCACACCGGCGCCGGCGCCAAACGTGGTGAGGGGCTGGCTGGGGCCGAGCAGGTCGATGAGGCGGCGGCCGATCTTGCCGGTTGCGGAGGCGCTCGCCGCGATGATCGCGCCGTCGGCATCGGTGAGGAGAAATTGCCGTCCGGCGCTCGGCGCCCAAGCGGGCAATGCGCGGGCCAGGAGGTCCTGCGGCCGACCGTCACGCGGCGCTGCTTGCAATTGCGCCGCCGTCAGGTCGGCGGCGGCGGCGAGCTGAATACCATTGTTAGCGATGGCTTGGCGCCGCTGATCGAGCACCTGCACCGCCGCCCCGACGCAGATGGTGATGAGAAAGGCGAGGATCAGCACCGGAACGGCGCGGCGCAGAAGCGGCTCGGCCGTCAGAAGCCTCCGATATGCCGGTTTGGCAATCGATTGTGCGAGGCCTTTGATCGAATCCGAGTGTGCAGACGCACTCGCCACATTGGCGCGCGCCATAGACGGCCTCCGTTTGGAATTTCCCCACCACCCTGGTCCGGAAGGATGTGCCGCATCGCTCCGAATCACTTCGCGATTGGAATCGATGGCCGCTGATTTGTCGAGAGTCGGAGAGTCAATTCTTTAAAAAACGTTACGCACAGGCATTGCCTGTTGCCCGCAAGACTCGATTTCGAGCGGTCGGCGGTCAGGGCGTACCCACGGCCCGCTCGACGATGTCAGACAGGTCGCGCGACAGACCGGGCGCCGCCTTGATGCGGCGCAATGCGGCCTCGGCTTTGGCGCGGCGGCCTGCCTCCAGCACGCGCCAGGTGCGGAAGGCGGTCGCCATACGGGCGGACAGTTGCGGATTCTTCGGGTCGAGCGCGAGAATAGTGTCGGCGACGAAGTCGTAGCCGGCGCCGTCCGCGCGATTGAATTGCGTCTGGTTGCTGTGCGCGAAGGCCCCGATCACCGCCCGCACGCGGTTCGGATTGCCGAGCGAGAAGCCGGCGTGGCGGGTGAGTATGCGCACCTGCTCGAGCGCATCGGGCAGGGGGCTCATGGCCTGAAGCGAGAACCACTTGTCGATCACGAGCGGGTCGGCGGCATAGCGACGATAGAAGTCGCCAAGCGCCGTGTCGCGTGCCGCGCCCTCGTGCAGCGCCAGTGTCGTGAGCGCCGCCATGCGGTCGGTCATGTTGTCGGCGGTCTCGTACTGACGGTGGGCGCGGGTGATGCCCTCGGTATTGCCGTCGGCGGCCAGGAGATCGAGCGCGACGTTGCGCAGCGCCCGGCGTCCGGCGCTGGTCGCGTCGGGCGCGTAGCCGCCGGGCACCGTCAGCCGCTCGTAGAGCGTCGACAGCGCGGGCCCGAGCCGCATCCCGATGTCGCTGCGCAGGGCGCGGCGGGCGCGGTGGATGGCGTCGGGATCGATGTCGCGGCCGATTTCGCGGGCGATGTCGCCTTCGCTCGGCAGCACCAGCGTCATCGCGACGAATGCCGGCTCGAGGTTCGTGTCCTCGATCAGTGCGGCAAGCGCGACCATCAGCCTGTCGTCGCTCTTTGGCGTCTCGCCCCGGCGGATGGCTGCAACGTTGTCGATCAAGAGCCGAGTCGCGATCGACTGGAGCGCTTGCCAGCGGTTAAACGGATCGGCGTCGTGCGCCGCGAGGAAGGCGAGATCGTCGTTCGTAAGGTCCGTGACAAGCTTGATCGGCGCCGAGAAACCGCGATTGATCGACAGCACTGGCCGTTCCGCGACGCCAGTGAAGACGAAACTCTGCGCGGCGCCTTTGAATTCGATGACATCGCCGTCAATGGTACCGTCGTCAAGCGTCAGCGGCAGGTCCCGGCCGTCCTTGCCGACGAGGCCGAGGCGCAGCGGAACGACCATCGGCTGCTTGGCCGATTGACCCGGCGTCGGCGGCACAGTCTGCCTGCATGCGACCGTGAAGATCTTCGCCGCCGCATCGTGTCGTGTGGTGACGGTCACCTCGGGCGTGCCGGCTTGCGCATACCACAGCATGAACTGCGTCATGTCGCGGCCGCTCGCGTCGGCAAAGCACTGAATAAACTGCTCGACGGTCGCCGCCTCGCCATCATGGCGAGCGAAATAGAGATCCATACCAGCGCGGAATTTGTCCTTGCCGATGAGCGTCTGCACCATCCGCACCAGCTCGGCACCCTTCTCGTAGACGGTCGACGTGTAGAAGTTGTTGATCTCCTTGTAGGCCTGCGGCCGCACCGGATGGGCGAGGGGACCAGCGTCCTCGACGAATTGCGCCGCGCGCAAGCCCCGCACGTCGGCGATGCGCTTCACCGGCCGCGAGCGCATGTCGGACGAAAATTCCTGATCGCGGAAGACGGTGAGGCCTTCCTTGAGGCAGAGCTGGAACCAATCGCGGCAGGTGATGCGGTTGCCGGTCCAGTTGTGGAAGTATTCGTGCGCGATGATCGCCTCGATGTGCGCATAGTCGGCATCGGTCGCGGTCTCGGGCGTTGCCAGCACGTATTTGTCGTTGAAGACGTTGAGGCCCTTGTTCTCCATCGCCCCCATGTTGAAGTCCGAGACGGCGACGATCATGAAGATGTCGAGATCGTAGTCGCGGCCGAACGCCTCCTCGTCCCAGCGCATCGAGCGCTTGAGTGCGTCCATGGCGTAGGCGCAGCGGTCCTCTTTGCCGTGCTCGACATAGATGCGCAGCGTGACGTCGCGGCCGGACATCGTGCGGAAACGATCCTCGATGTGCGCGAGATCGCCGCCGACAAGCGCGAAGAGATAGGACGGTTTGGGATGCGGATCGTGCCAGACCGCGAAATGCCGACCGCCAGCCAAGTTGCCGCTCTCGACCAGGTTGCCGTTGGCGAGCAGCACCGGGGCCTCTGTTTTATCGGCTTCGATACGCGTCGTGTAGACGGCCATCACGTCCGGGCGATCCGGAAAATAAGTAATGCGGCGGAAGCCCTCGGCCTCGCACTGCGTGCAATAGGTGCCGCTCGAGCGGTACAGGCCGGAGAGCTGGGTATTGGCGGACGGATCGACCGTGGTCTCGATTTCCAGCGTGAATGGCTTGTTCGGCGGCTGCGCGATGGTCAACCGATCGGGGGAGGCGACATAGGAATCGCGCGCGGCTTCGGCGCCGTCGATCTTGAGCGACGTCAACGAGACCTCATCGCCATCGAGCACCAATGGCGCCGCCGGAACCAACGGATTGGGCCGCAGCGAGAGCTTAGCCCTCACGCGCGTGCCGCTCGGATGCAGCGAGAAATCGAGGTGGACCGTGTCTACGAGCCAGTCGGGCTGCCGGTAATCTTCGAGACGGATGGCTTGGGCGATGTCGGTGCGCATGGATGCTGATCTAGGATGCCGAGCAGGAGATTGGAAGAAAGAATGACAGGGCGCCGGTCCCCGGGGAACTGCCGATCTAGCGGTGGCCAGCGGGATCGTCGTCACTCACCGCATGGGCTCGGCATGGCCGATCACGCGCTTGATGTGCGAGGACCGCAGCTTCAAGGCGCGCTCGAGCGCGTCGACGGCGTCGTGAACGGCGCTGACGCTGAGTTCGGGGTCGACCCGGCAGTGGAAATTCACGATCTCGCCGTCCCCGGTCTCGCGTACGCGCACGTCGTGCACGTCGCGGATGACCCGGCCCTCCGCCGCGAATTCGCCCAAGGCCATCGCGACGGCCTCGACGCGCTCCGGCGGCGCCTCGCGGCCGGCGATTTCCCGCGGCTGCAATGGCTCGATGTGCGTCTCGACCTCGACATGCGGACCGAGCTCGACCTCGACCGCGGTCTCCAGCGCATCGGCCATGTCGTGGGCGGCGCGCAGGGACAGCCCGCCGTCGACCTCAAGATCGAGCGAGACCGATAACTTATCCTGCAATTCATGGACGGTCACGTGATGCACCGCAAGGGCGCGATTGCGCGCGGTGACCATGACGCGGTCGAGCATGGTTTCATTGTCGAGCGCGACCGGGTGTATCGTCACGACCGGCTCGGCGCCCGGCATCTTGCCGCGCAGCGCGGCGGCGACCGCGTCCTTGATGGCGTTGACGCGGTCGAGCGGCAGCGTGCGGCTCACCGCGACCGCGAGGTCGATGAAGACCGTCTCGCCGACGGCGCGGGCGCGGACCTGGTCGACGCGGACGACGCCGGCCACCTTGGCAGCGGTGGTGGTGATGAGCTTGGCGGCGCCGGGCGGGGCGACGTCGGTCAGGGTCTCGATGGTGCGCTTGCCGAGCCGCAGCCCAGCGACGCAGACCAGGACCGCGACGACCAGCGCCGCCGCGGCATCGGCCCAAGTGTAGCCGAAGTGGACGCCGACCAGCCCGCACAGGACCGCCAGCGACGACCATAGGTCGGAGGTGAAATGCAGCGCGTCGGCTTCGAGGGCCTGGCTCTGAGTCGCGCGTGCGACGCGCGTCAATGCGCGCGAGCGAAAGAAGTCGACGACGATCGAGACGACGATGACGCCAAAGGCCCAGACGGTCGCATCAACGATGTGCGTTTCGTGCGCGGCCAGGCGCTTGGCGGCTTCCCAGACGACGATGCCGGAGAGGAGGAATAGCAGCGCCGTCTCGGCCAGCGCCGAAATCGCCTCGACCTTGCCGTGACCGTAGTGATGCTGCTCGTCGGCCGGTTTGCCGGAGATGCGCACGGCGACATAGGTCATCACCGTGGCGCCGAAATCGATCAGCGAGTGACCCGCCTCCGACAGGATCGCGAGCGAGCCGGTGGCAAGCCCGACGGCCGCCTTGGCGATCGTCAGGCCGGCCGACGCCGCCATCGAGACGAGGGCGACTTGTTCCTTCTCGTTCCGCATGGCGCGCTGTTTAGCGCACCCGCCGCGCGATTTCGACTCGGTTAGTCGCTGTTGCGACTAAAGAGCAACTGGCTGTCCGCCATCCGCGGCTGAGCGGGTCACCGCACCGAGGATGCGGATGTTCGCGAGCAGATGCTCGGGCGTAAACCGATAGGGCGCGCGACCCTCGACGGCATCAGCCCAGGCTTCGAAATTCATGCGCACGGTATTGACCGGCGCGTAGCTGCGGCTTTCGCGCGAGCCGTCCGGTTTGCAATGGACGAAGGTCGACGGCAGGCCTTTGTCGACATTGCCGCCTTCCTGCACCTCGACCCAGCCCTGATCCCCGATGAGGGTGAAGCGCGCATAGAACGGCGGCGTCGACAGGCACGTGATGCGGCCGCGCGCGCCTTCTGCGAAATCGATGTCGGCGCTGACAAAGTCTTCCGCGGGGGCGGGGAATATCTGCGACGCCGTGCGCGCGGCGACCCGCTTCGGCGCACCGGCGAAGGAGACCATCAGGTCACCGAGATGGATGCCGAGCGCCGTCCAGGCGCCGGCCGGCGCCTGACGCGGATCGCGCCGCCAGTTCGACGGATCCATATTGCGGAAATTGTTGTGGCTGACGTTCGCATCCATGTGCAGCACGCGACCGAGCGCGCCGCTCTCGAGAAGCCGTCGCATCTCCTCGATCGCCGGCTCGTAGCGGCGTTCGTGTCCGATGCCGAGCACGCCGCCGCGCTTGGCGCAAGCTTCGAGGATGCGCTCGGCGCTGGCGGCGGTCAGCGCCAGCGGCTTCTCGCAGAACACCTGCTTGCCGGAAGCGAGGGCCGCCACCGCCATCTCCTCGTGCAACAGATGCGGCGTGACCACGGCGATGGCATCGATGTCGGGACGCTTCACCAGCGTCTTGTAGTCCATGACCAGATCGAAGGGGTGCGACCGCGCAAATGGCGCTGCCATGTTGTGGTCGATGTCGCAGCCCGCGACAACCTTGAAGCGCAAACTGTCGGCAAGACAAGTGACGATCTGCTTGCCCCACCAGCCGAGCCCGATAATGCCGATCCTGATCATGGCCTCGTCCTGAAGAATTACCTTGAACCGCAATCATGCGGGCGCGCAACGCGAGGCACAATGGCTTGATCGTGGTGTAGTCATCACCGCGCTTTGCCCACCATGTCTTTCGACCATCTCAAAATATTGCCCACTGATATTCGCAGGCCGCGCCATCGCTCGCGACGGTTGGCGCAATGACAGCGGCCGCTTACACTGGTGGTCGACACTTGCATGTCACGGAAAGAAGCCGGAAAGGACCGCGATGTCGCCTTCGCAATCTACGCGCAAACGCCGCAGGGCGATCATTATCGGCGGTTCAATGTCGGGCTTGTTTTCGGCGGCGTTCCTGCGGCGGATCGGCTGGGACGTCGACGTCTACGAGCGCTCTCGCGTCGAACTGGTCGGCCGCGGCGCCGGTATCACCGGCCATCCCGAATTGTTCGAGGCGCTCGTCGCCTGCGGCGCGGGGCTCGAGCAATTGGGGGTCGAAGTCCCGAAGCGGATCGCGATCGACAAATCCGGCAAGATCACGGAAGAACGGCAATTACGGCAAACTCTCACCTCGTGGGACCGGCTGCAGCGGCTGCTGCGGACGACGATCGACGAGCGGCGCTATCATCTCGGTTGGAATTTCGAACGCGTCGACCAGGACGAGCGCGGCGTGCGCGTCATTTTCTCCGGAGGCCGGATCGAGGAGGCCGACATCCTCATCGGCGGCGACGGCATCCGCTCCAGCGTGCGCGGCCAGATCGCGCCGGAGGTGCAGCCCATCTATGCCGGCTACTATATCTGGCGCGGCGCGCCGAATGAGAGCGACCTGTCGGACAAGACGCTGCGGGAGATCTACCCGTATTTCACGTTCTTCCTGCCGCCGCGCCAGGAAGTTATCACCTATCCGATCGCCGGCTTCAACGATGACCTGACGCCGGGGCGGCGCCGGTTCAATTTCATCTGGTACCGCGTCGCCGATGCCGCGCAGCTCCGCGACATGCTCGTAGACGACAATGGCGTGCAGCACGAATTCTCGGTGCCGCCGCCGCTGATACGCAAGGACCTGATCGCACAGCTGCTTCACGATGCGCGCGCGACCTTGCCCGACACGTTGCTCGATGCGCTGCTCAAGATCCCCCAGCCATTCATCACGCCGATCTATGATTTCACCGCGCCATCCATCGTCTACGGGCGCGTGGCCATGGTCGGCGACGCGGCTGCCAACGCGCGTCCGCATATGGGCTTCGGCATGGCCAAGGCCGGCACCGATGCGCAGGCGCTCGCCCGGCACCTTGCCGAGAACGAAGACATCGATACGGCGCTCGCCTCCTACAACGCCGAACGCCAGCCGCTCGGCAACAAAATCGTGATGCACGGACGCAAGCTCGGCACCCATATGGGTGTCAATCTGCGGACGGAGGAAGACCACCGCATGCACGAGCTCTTGCAGACCGACGGTGCGATGCTCGACTGGATTGCCGTGCCGCATTTTCTCGACGCCTACACATGAACGATTTGCCGCGCCCGGACTACGCGCATCGCATGCGCATCATCGGCCACTCCGATCAGGGCGTCCGCCCTGACGGCATGCAACTGATGGTTCACCGCGGTTACGCCTATGTCGCGCACATGTTTTCCGGCGGCTTCTCGGTGCTCGACGTGCGTGACCCGAAGAACCCGCGCACGCTGACCTATGTGCCGGCGCCGCCGAACACCTGGACGATCCACCTCCAGACGCACGACGATCTCCTGCTGGTGATCCACGCCAAGGACATGTTCGGCGCGCAGGAGTTCGCCGACGAGCGGGCCTATTACAGCGGTGCGCTCGGCAAGACGGTGGGCACGGCGGACGCGACGCGCACGCGCGACTGGAGCGCGGGCCTTGCCGTCTACGACATTTCCAAGCCTGCGGCGCCGCGGCGCATCGGCTTCATGCCGGTCGAGGGCGGGGGCATTCATCGCCTCTGGTACACAGGCGGACGCTGGGCCTATGCGTCGGTGCTACTC
>Ga0208357_1002583_pt1 | contig 11868 bp, 10 predicted proteins | sample NGESurdeep092012_6_FD_184487 | JGI IMG/M metagenome (GOLD analysis project Ga0208357, IMG submission 184487) | Arctic peat soil microbial communities from Barrow, Alaska - NGEE Surface sample F52-2 deep-092012 (SPAdes) | ecosystem: Environmental > Terrestrial > Soil > Wetlands > Peat ... | reverse complement strand
GTAACCGACGACCCGCAGCCCGTAGCGGGCGCGCGCGCGCTGGTATTCCCCGGCGACGGTGCGTTCGGCGCGACCATGGATGCCCTGCGCGTTCGCGGCCTCGACCTCGCGATCCGCGAAGCCATCGAGGCCGGAACGCCGTTCTTGGGGATCTGCGTGGGCATGCAGATTCTCTTTGACGGCAGTACCGAGTTTGGCGGCGCGCGCGGCCTGGGGATATTCGCCGGCGAGGTGGCGCGTTTCCAGCGGGCGCCGCGCGTTCCGCACATGGGATGGAATCGCTTGGAGCCGACCGGCGAGCACGCGTTCGCGGCCGGTCTCGAGGACGGCGACTACGCCTACTTTCTCCACTCCTACCGCGCGCCGGTCGGCCCTCAGACCGTCGCCGCGACCACCCACGGCGACCGCTTTTCGGCTATTGTGGCGCGTGGTAACGTAATGGGAACTCAATTTCATCCCGAGAAGAGCCAGCGCACGGGCGCGAAGCTCATCGACAACTTCCTGCGCGTAGCGGGGATTACCGTTAAGGAGAACCGCCCATGATCGTCATTCCCGCCATCGACCTGCGCGGCGGCAAGTGCGTGCGCATGAAGCAGGGCGATCCCACGCAAGAGACGGCCTACGATAACGATCCGGTCGAACGTGCCAAGGCCTTCGTCGCGGCCGGCGCGCGGCGTCTGCACGTGATCGATCTGGACGGCGCCTTCGGATCGGGCGAGAACGATGCCGCGATCTCGAGCATCTGTCGCGCGGTCGACGTGCCGGTGCAAACCGGCGGCGGCATTCGCACCTTCGAACAAGCGGAATCGCGTTTGAAAGCGGGCGCATCGTTCGTCATCTTGGGAACGGTGCTGGTCGAGGACGAACGCGCCGCGCGCAACATCATCGGGCGGCTAGGCGAGAAGGTCATCGCCGGCATCGACGCGCGGGGCAACGAGGTTGCGGTGCGCGGCTGGCAAGAGCGCACGCCGGTCAATCGCGACGCGCTGGTCAAACGCGTCGCGCAGTGGGGCGTCACCCGCGTGATCTTCACGGAGATCGCGCGCGACGGTATGGGCAAAGGCTACGATCTCGAGGCCCTGCGCGCCGTCGCGCAAGCCGCCCCCATCAAGGTCACCGCCAGCGGCGGCGCGCAAACCGTCGACGATCTCCGCGAACTCAAGAGTGGCGTTCCCGCCGAAGTCGATTCGGCCATCGTCGGCAGCGCACTCTACCAAGGCACGCTCGATCTCGCATCGGCCATCGCCGCCGTCGGTTAGCGTACGAAGCCCAAATCGCGACGCGTTACTCGATAAACGCGCGCGGTAACGCGGCGGGCAATCTGGCGACGATTTCGTAGTTGATCGTGTTCGCCCAGCGCGCCCAATCGTCGGCGCCGACGCAAGCGTCGCCGTCGCTACCGATGAGCGTGACCGGCGAACCGACGCGCGCGTTGGGCGCGCGGGTAAGGTCGAGCATCGTGGCGTTCATGGCGACGCGGCCGACGATCGGGCAGAGCGCGCCGTCGATAGCGAACGCTCCGGTGTTGGACAGCGCGCGCGGAATGCCGTCGGCGTAGCCCAGCGGTACGACCCCGATGCGCGTCGGCTGCGCGGCGCGATAGCTGCCGCCGTAGCCGATCGTTTCCCCGGCGACGACGTCGCGCGTGGCCGCCAGCGACGAAACGAACGACAGCGCGGGTTCCAATGCGATGCCTTGCCCGTCGAGCGCCTCGCGAATCTGCGGCGAAGGCCACAGCCCGTAAAGTGCGATGCCGACGCGCACCAGATCCAGGCGCGTTTGGGGGAAGAGCATCGCCGCGGCCGACGCGGCGATGTGCGCCGTCGGCGCGATCTCGCGCTGGGCGAACAGCGGCGCGACGCTCGCTAGGACCTTGGCGAAGCGATCGTTCTGCAGCGTCGTATAGGCAGAGTCGCGCTCTTCGGCCGAGGCCAAATGCGAAAACACGCCGGCGACGCGCAGTTCGGGATGGCGCAGGTATTCTTCGATCGCATCGACGGCGTCGTGTGCCTCCAGGCCGTAACGGTTGACGCCGGTATTGATCTTCACGTGCACGTCGACGCGGCCGTGTTGATCGCGCGCGGCCGTAACGACGTCGCGCAGGTAGCCGTGCACGTCCCAGAGCGCGACCTGCGCGTTTGCGTAGATGGCGTCGGTGAGCAGTTCGGGCGGCACGGGGCCTAGAATCAACAGCGGCACGGAGATGCCGCCTTCGCGCAGCGCGACCGCCTCCTCCACCGCGTAGACGCATATCGCGGCGGACAGGTTCTCGATCGCCAGCGCGGTCTCGATCAAGCCGTGCCCGTACGCGTTGCTCTTGACCACGAAGGCGCACTTGCTGGGCGCTACCAACGCGCGCAGCGTGTCGGCGTTGCGCCGCAACGCCGACGTCGAGATCTCCAGCCGTCCGATCACATCGCTACGCGCGCTTGGCGACGGCGCGAACGGTCAGGGCCACGGGAATGCCGTAAAAGATGCAGTGCGCGATCAAACCATCGGCGACGACGACGCCGCTTATCGGCGGTGCGACCTCGGAGACCATCAGGACGATGTCCATCGCCAGCCACACGACCGCGCCGAAGATCAATCCCGATAGCCACGGCGTGGCCATGACGTTGGGACGGGTGGCCGCGACGTATGCGTAGCCGATCGCCCATGCGATGGCGACGCAGGCATGCAAGAACAATCCTAGCCAGGCGTAGTTGGGCGACGTATAGGCCGCGCCGTGCACGACCGAAGATGCGATGTATTGCCAGATGCCGATCATCGACGCAGAATGCGTCATTGCCAGCGCGCTGAAGTACAGAAACGCATCGATGAAGATGCCGCCGACGATACCGGCGATGAGGCCTTGGAAGAGCAACCGCCCCCAGGCGGGCTTCGAAACGTCTGTTGCCATGAAGCAATCCTTCGACCAGGCCGTAACGGAGCCTGGCGCGGATCTTACACGGTCGCGAGCGCGGTCGTCTTGAGAAACAACTCGTACCAGTCGAGCTTCTGCATCAGTTCGTCGTGCGCGACGGTGGTTGCGATAAAGGTCGGCGCACGCGTCTGGAGTTGTGCGAGCGTCATCGTCGCGCCGTCGAGCGTCACGAGGTCGGGGCGCGACTTGCGCATCATGGCGATCACCGTCGCGTTGTCGGTCGCGGTGTAGGCGGTGTAGAGGCTCAGGAAGTGCCGCGCCGGATTGGGAGCGACCCAGTTCGCGAACGCGTCGAAATACGCGTAGAGCGCGTCGAACAGGATCACGTCGGTAATGGAGGCGTTCATCCCGCCGCGCGTGAGCAGGCCGCCGACCGCACCGTATCCGCCGCTGTGCGCGGTCACGACGACGTTTCCGATCGAGGTCGTCGTCGTGATGCCCGACGACTGCAGGTATGCCGCGACGTCGGTAGCCAAACGCGCGAACCCGCCATCGTCGAGTTCGATCTTGCCGTCGCCGGAGTCGGGGGCGTCCTTGGGGCCCTGCGGAACGATCAAGATCGCATTGCGACGGCTGGCCTCAAGCTGCTCGCGCAGCTGATAGCGCGTGAAGACCGTCGGCACGTCGTTGCTCCACCCATGAAAGTGGAAGATGAGATCGACGGCTGGGCCGGGCCGGTAGTAGCTCGGCACGTAGATCCCGATCGTCGAATCGCTGTAGTAGGTCGCGGCATCGTAATGCTTGCCCTGATAGTCGTGCCCGCCCGCCCGGCTGGCATGCGGAAACGGCGCCGAGTCAAACGGCCGCAAAATCGTCCGTCCCGGCAACGGCGCCGGGCTGGGGGTCGGATCGGCCAAAACGGCAGCCGGCAAAGCGGGCAACGCGGCCAGGGCCGCGAGCAGTGTACGACGATTCATTACGCAGCCTTCCCTGCCACGCCGCCACCTCCCGGTCGCCATTTGCCGGGGCGCCTAAGGCGCTTGCACTCTGTGGGGGAGTCTGCTAAGATTCGCTGGTTGGCACTCCCTCTGCGCGAGTGCCAATCAATCAAATTTCTGGAGGTTTTCTCGTGAATCTCAAGCCTTTGGGCGATCGCGTGGTCGTCTCGCACGTCGAGCAGGACGAAAAGAGCTCCGGCGGCATTTTTCTGCCCGATACCGCCAAAGAAAAGCCCCAAGAGGGCGTCGTGGCGGCAGTCGGCACCGGCCGCGTGACCGACGACGGTAAGACGCTTCCTATGAGCGTCAAGGCCGGCGACCGCGTCATCTACTCGAAATACTCGGGTAGCGAAGTCAAGGTCGACGGTAAAGAATATCTCATCGTTTCAGAAAAAGACGTCCTCGCCATCATTGCGGGCACGTAAGGGAGCTGTAGAAAGACATCATGGCTGCAAAGCAACTCGTATTTGACGAAAACGCCCGCCGCGCGCTCGAGCGCGGAGCGAACATCCTGGCCGACGCCGTCAAGGTGACGCTGGGGCCCAAGGGCCGTAACGTCGTTCTCGATAAGAAGTTCGGTTCGCCGACGATCACCAACGACGGCGTGACCATCGCCAAGGAAATCGAGCTGCCCGACGTGTTTGAAAACATGGGCGCGCAACTCGTCAAGGAAGTCGCTTCCAAGACCAACGACATCGCCGGCGACGGCACGACCACCGCGACGGTGCTGGCCCAAGCCATCATCCGCGAAGGTCTGCGCAACGTCACCGCCGGTTCCAACCCGCTGCTGATCAAGCGCGGGATCGAACGCGCGGTCGAAATCGCGGTCGAAGCGATGGGCAAACTTGCCGAGAAGGTCGACACCAAAGAGAAGATCGCGCAAGTCGCCTCGATCTCGGCCAACGACAAGGAAATCGGCGGCTTCGTCGCCGAGGCGATGGAGAAGGTCGGCAAAGACGGCGTCATCACGGTTGAAGAATCCAAGACGCTCAAGACCGAAGTCGAGACCAAAGACGGCATGCAGTTCGATAAGGGCTACATCTCGCCGTACATGTCGACCGACCAAGAGCGCATGGAGTCCGTTCTCGACGATCCGTTCATTCTCGTGACCGAGCGCAAGATCTCGGCGATCGCCGACATCCTGCCGCTGCTCGAGAAGGTCGTTCAGGTTCAAAAGCCGCTGCTCATCATCGCCGAAGACGTCGAAGGTGAAGCGCTCGCAACCCTGGTCGTCAACAAACTGCGCGGAACGTTCACGTCGGTCGCCGTCAAGGCCCCCGGCTTCGGCGATCGCCGCAAGGAAATGCTCAAGGACATCGCCGCGCTCACCGGCGCGACCGTGATCTCCGAAGAGTTGGGCCTCAAGCTCGACAAGGCCACGCCCGAGCAACTGGGCAAAGCGCGTCGCGTCACCGTCACCAAAGACGAGACCACGATCATCGACGGTGCGGGCAAGCCCGAAGCGATCAAAGGCCGCATCGACATGATCAAGAAGCAAGTCGAAGACACCGACAGCGATTTCGATCGCGAGAAGCTGCAAGAACGTCTGGCCAAGTTGTCCGGCGGCGTTGCGGTGATCCAAGTCGGCGCGGCGACCGAAACCGAACTCAAAGAGAAGAAGCATCGCATCGAGGACGCCCTCTCGGCGACCCGCGCTGCCGTGCAAGAAGGCATGATCCCCGGCGGCGGCTCGTCGCTGGTGCACGCGATCAAGGCCATCGACAAGTACGCGGCCGACCACAAGGGCGACGGTCACGCGTCGACCTGGGCCGACGAAAAGATCGGCATCCAGATCGTTCGCAAGGCGCTCGAAGAGCCGTTGCGTCAGATCGCCGAGAACGCCGGATTCGAAGGTTCGGTCGAAGTGAACTCCGTCAAGGCCAAATCGGCCCCGTTCGGTTTCGACGCGATGAGCGGCGAGATCGTCGACATGTTCAAAGCCGGCATCGTCGAGCCGTTCAAAGTGACGCGCTCGGCCCTGCAGAACGCGGCCTCGATCGGCGCCTTGGTGCTCACCACCGAGACGCTGATCGCCGACAAGCCCGAACCCAAGAAAGACGGCGGCGGCGGAATGCCCGGCGGCGGCGGCATGGGCGGCTACGACATGATGTAGACGCCGAACGGCGTAAGCATCGAGGGAAAGGCGTCGCAATGCGGCGCCTTTTTCAATCCCGGGGGATCGGGCGACGGTGCGGGGTAACCGCGCGCGTGGCTCGAAGCTGGCATCATGCGCAGTTACGTTCGCGCGATCGTCGCGGTCGCTTTACCCCTGGCGCTGGTAACGGGTGCGGGATCGGCGATGCCGACGTCGACGGCGGCCATCGTGTCCCTCGTGCGTCACACCGCGCGTTGACGATCGATGCCGGCGTCCCGCCGGCGCTCGACCGAACGAGAATTTCCAAAGCTGCGCTGTAAAGTAATCGTTCCGCTGGCGCTCATCCTCGCCTTCGCTCCGATCGTTCCCGCTCGCGGCGCGGTGCCGATTACGGGATACGGCGTGCTGGTCAGCGGAATGCAGCCGATGCAGGCGTTCGCGCGCGTGACGGACGAGCCGCGCGGCGTCGTACGATTCGATATGTGGGAGGTCGCGAGCGGTCGCGTCGTCCGAACCTACGACATCGATATGACCAAACGTGCGCACATGATCGTCGTTACCGACGATCTTGGAACGTTCGAACACGTGCACCCGACATTACAATCAAACGGCCATTTTACGATCGCCTTGCATCTGCCGCGCCGCGCCCTCTATCACGTCTACCTCGATGGCCTGGCGCACGGCGTCGGGCGCACGGTCTTTCGGTTCGACGTGCCGGTCGGCTCGAACGCCCCGGCCCGCCGGCGCGTCGCGCACGCCGCCGGAACGTCGGTGCGGGTCGGACCGTACGTGGTGACCATCGACCCGACCACGCTGCCCGTCGGCGCGATCGCCACGGTGGAGGTCGGCATCACCAAGAACGGCAAGCCCGCGCAGGATCTGCATCCGTACCTCGGCGCGATGGCGCACGGCGTCTTCGTTGGGATCGACGATTTGGCGTACATGCACGCGCATGGGATGAGCCAGCAGATGCTCGCATCGTCCACCGCCGGCGATTGCGGCGACGCCATGATGATGTCGATGCCCCCACTCCCGCCCGGCGCGAGGGTCCCCAGTCGCTTTGCGTTTCAGGTGCTGGCCCCCCGGGGCCAGGACTACGATTTTTGGCTCCAATTTCGCGGGGGAACGACGCTCTACACGGCGCCGTTCTTGGTCACCGCCCGATAACGGACTCGCGGCCGCCGCGTGGGGGTTTGCTTGGCCGCTCCGGAGGGGTACGATGGTGCTGCTGGCCGCTCGCGGCCACGCCGCTTTTGCAATTTTCCGGAGGCACGAATTTTATGAATTTCGCACGTTTGGCGATAACGGCCGCCGCCGCTCTCGCCCTGGCGTCACCGGCTCTGGCCGCACCTCCCCAGGCGCAACTCCCCATGCGCGGCAGCGGGATGATGGGCATCCGGCCGGCGCCCCGAGCCATGATCGTTTCCATGGGCCAGCAAAACCATTCGGGTCAAAACGGCACCGCTTGGCTGCGGGACACGCGCGGCGGTCTGTGGGTCAAGATCTCGCTCAACAACGAGCGGCACGGCGCGTCGGAACCGGCGCACATCCATATGGGGACCTGCGCGCACCTCAATCCGGCGCCCTGGCGCCCGCTCAACAACGTTGTGAACGGTAACTCGACCACGGTCGTACCGGGCGTCACGACGGGTCAAGTCGGAGGAGGCCGCTATGCGATCAACGTGCATCAAAGCCTGCGTAACATCAGGCACTACGTTTCCTGCGGTAATATCTCGCGCTAGCTCGTAAAGGCAACCGACAAGGGGGCGCCGCACCAGCGGCGCCCCTGCTTTTTAGCGGGAGCGCGCGCGGTGGCGGATAACCTTCGTGCATGACCCCGCAACGCGCCAACGACTTCACGATTCGGGTCGCAACCGTGAACGGCTCGGGGAGCCAGTCGTCTAATCTGGTTCTGACCAACGCGATCTTCCGCTTGGGGATCCCCGCGGCGCCCAAAAACGTCTTCCCGTCGAATATTGAAGGCTTGCCGACCTGGTTCGACGTTCGCATCTCGCCCGAGGGATATCAATGCCGAACGCGCGATGTCGACATCTTGGTCGCGCTCAACGCGACGACGTGGCAGAGCGACGTCCTGGGGGTCAAGCCCGGCGGTGCTATCGTGCACGAAGCCGCCTATCCGATCGCCGGCGATACCAAACGCGACGACGTGACATACTACCCGGTGCCCTTTGCCGAAATCGGTAAGAAGAGCATCGAGAACGGCGCCCTTCGCAAGTATCTCATCAACATGATTTACGTCGGCGTGCTGGCGCAACTGCTGGGCATCGACGCAGATATCGTGGAAGCAGCCGTCGCAACGCAGTTCCGCAGTAAGCCCAAGGCGGTCGAAACCAACATGCAAGCCGTGCGCTTGGGCATCGAGTACGCCGCCGAGCATCTGCAAAAAAACGATCCGTACCGACTCGAGCGCATGACCGGGGTCACCGACGGCTTGCTGTATATGGACGGCAACCGCGCCGCTGCGTTGGGCTGCGTGATGGGCGGCTGCACCGTCGCCGCTTGGTATCCGATCACGCCGTCCTCGTCGCTGTGCGAATCGTTCATCGCGTTATGCGACACCTATCGCGTGAACCCGCAGACCGGCGAGCGCAACGTAGCGATCGTGCAGGCCGAAGACGAGTTGGCCGCCGTCGGCATCGTTATCGGCGCCGGCTGGGCCGGCGCGCGCGCGATGACCTCGACGTCGGGGCCCGGCGTCTCGTTGATGGCCGAGTACGTGGGCTATGGCTACTACGCTGAAATTCCAGGCGTGATCTTCGACGTTCAACGCGCCGGGCCGTCGACGGGCTTGCCGACGCGCAACATGCAAGGCGACGTCGCGTTCGCGTACCAGTTGGGACACGGCGACACCAAACACATCGTCTTGCTGCCGTCGACCGTGCGCGAGGCGTACGACTTCGCGATGGAAGCCTTCGATCTGGCCGAGCGCTTTCAAACGCCGATCTTCGTCCTCTCCGATTTGGACTTGGGCATGAATTCGTGGATGGCCCAGCCGCTGCCATATCCCGAAAAGGGTTTCGATCGCGGGAAAGTGCTCTCGGCCGACGATCTCAACAAGGTTGGTTCGTGGGGCCGCTATCGCGACGTCGACGGCGACGGCATCCCCTATCGCACCTTGCCTGGGACCGATCACCCCGACGCCGGGTACTTCACGCGCGGCACCGGTCACGACGAAAACGCGCGCTATTCCGAACTCCCCGACGTATGGAAGCGCGGCTTGGATCGCTTGGTGCGCAAACACGAAACGGCGCGCGGGGCCGTTCCCCAGCCGATCGTCGAGGAAGGGCACCGTCCCATCGCGATCGTCGCTTACGGGACGACCCATCACGCCGTGGTCGAGGCGCGCGACCGCTTGCGCGCCGATGGGATCGAGACCGACTATCTGCGCGTGCGCGCGCTGCCGTTTTCACCCGACGTCGCGGCGTTCATCGGTCGCCACGACCGCGTCTACGTGATCGAACAGAATCGCGACGGGCAGCTTCACGGGCTCTTACGCGCCGAGCTGCCGACCCACCTGATCTCGCGCCTGCGCTCGATCCGCCACTACAACGGCGTGCCGATCGACGCGCACGCCGTCATCGATCCGTTGCTCGAAGCCGAACGCCAGCCGGCGGTCGTCGCAGAATAGGAAAGATCGTATGTCCGCCCAAACGCCCCTCAACGTCAACATTATCGGCCTCGCGCGCGAAGTCTATAAAGGCCTGCCGACGACGCTGTGCGCCGGATGCGGGCACAACTCGATCACCAACCACTTGATTAAGGCGCTCTACGACTTCGGCGTCGCTCCGCATACGCTGGCCAAGATGAGCGGAATCGGCTGTTCTTCCAAGACGCCGGCCTACTTCGTCGAGCAGGCGCACGGCTTTAACGGTCTGCACGGCCGCATGCCATCGGCGGCGACCGGCGCCAAATTGGCCAATCGCGAACTGATGGTGTTAGGGATCAGCGGCGATGGAGATACGGCGTCCATCGGCTTGGGCCAATATTGCCACATGATCCGGCGCAACGTCGATTGCACCTATATCATCGAGAATAACGGCTGCTACGGCTTGACCAAGGGGCAGTTCTCGGCAACGGCCGACGTGGGTTCGACGCTCAAGACGGGTCGCGTCAACGAGTACGACACGATCGACGTCTGCGGTCTGGCGATCGAATTGGGCGCGAGCTTCGTCGCGCGCTCGTTCTCGGGCGACGGAAAGCAACTCGTCCCGCTGCTGCAAGCCGCCTTCGCACATCGCGGCACTTCGATCGTCGACATCGTGAGCCCGTGCGTGACGTTCAACGACCACGTCGGTTCCACCAAGTCGTACGCCTACGTAAAAGAGCACGACTTCATGCTGCACACGCCCGACTTCATTCGCGGAAGTCAGGAGATCGTCGTCGACTACGAGCCGGGCACGGTTCAGGATATCGAGTTCGAAGACGGATCGCACGTGCTGTTGCGCAAACTCGACACGGACTACGACGCGACGGATCGGCGTGGCGCCCTCTCGAGAATTCACACCGCGCGCGAAAGCGGCGAGCTGGTCACGGGCCTGCTCTACGTTCAGCCGACCCTTCCCGATCTCTGCACGCGTGAGAAGATGAATCAGCGGCCCCTGGCCCAGCTGGCCGAAGACGACCTGCGCATCTCCAAAGAAGCCTGGAGCAAGCTGATGGCGGTGTGACGCACCCCAATAGGTTCCCTACTGCGCCGCGCGGCGATTACCCCAGACGAACAGATAGTAGGCCGCGACGCCGGCCAGAAGAAAACCCACCGAGACCGCGCCGTCTTGGGGTCTGCTGACCAAGAGGTTGACGACGACGCCCCAGGCGACGATCAAGAACAAGACCGTGGTATAGGGATAACCGGGCATGCGATAGCCGATCCGCGCGTCGACGCCGTCCCGCCGGTCCCGGTTGCGAAAGACGATGAGTGCGATTGCGGCCAATCCAAAAAAGATTTCGTCGATGGCCGTAACGGAATCGACGATGTTGGCATATCCTTGCCAGCAGGTGATGACCGCCGCCGCCACGCCTTGCAGGACGATCGCGACGACGGGGACGAGCGTCTTGGGGTTCACGCGCGCGAGCAGTTTGAAAAAGACGCCGTCGCGAGCCATTTGGAAATAGACGCGCGGCGAAACCAGGATTTGGTTGCTCAGAAAACCCAGCGTCGAGAGCGCCACGATCAGTGCCATGATCCGCTGTCCGATCGGTCCGAGCACCAAACTCATCACGTCGCTTGCGGGCGTGCCGGTATTTGAAAGACCGTTGACGCCCAAGACGTGCAGACATACCAAGGTGACGGCGACGTAGAGCACGACCACGGCGAGGACACCGTAGATCATCCCGCGCGGCAGCGATTTTTCGGGATCTCGCAGTTCGGCGGTCATGAACGATGCGGTCTGCCATCCGCTGTACGAAAAGATCACGGGGACCAGCGCCAGCATGAAGATCGCAAACAAACCGAAACCGTTGCTGGTGGCGGCTTGTTCTGCGGCAACCGCCGCCGTCGCTTGCGGCGCAAATAGCCCGATTCCGATCAAACCGGCGATCGCCGCGATCTTGAGCAGCATAAAAACGTTTTGCGTGGAGGCCGCCACGCGCACGCCCATACAATTAATCGCGGTAAGAATCGCCAGCACCCCGATCGGCACGACTTTTCCGATCAACGCCGAGTTGGGGTCCAGCCCGGCAAACGGGGCGACGTAGGCCGAGAAGATCAACGCGGCGGCGGCCATGCCGCCGCTTTGCGAAACCAGCAAGAGCGTCCAACCGTACTCGAAGGCGACGAACGGATGGTAGGCGTCCCGAACGTAGGCGTAGAGGCCGCCGTTGCTGGGTCGGCGTGAAGCCAGTTCGGCAAAGAGCAGCGCGCCCAAAATCGCAAAGGCGCCCCCCGCGACCCA
>Ga0208357_1002582_pt1 | contig 11869 bp, 15 predicted proteins | sample NGESurdeep092012_6_FD_184487 | JGI IMG/M metagenome (GOLD analysis project Ga0208357, IMG submission 184487) | Arctic peat soil microbial communities from Barrow, Alaska - NGEE Surface sample F52-2 deep-092012 (SPAdes) | ecosystem: Environmental > Terrestrial > Soil > Wetlands > Peat ... | reverse complement strand
CCCAGAGCCTGCTCGCATTGGTGCCCCGCTGGCTCGGCGACGACGGGCTGGTCCGCCGCGTGCTGGTCACGAACCCGGAGCGGCTCTACGCGTTCACGTGACGGCCGCCATCGTCCGGCGCATGAGGGAGCTGCGGCGCTCATGCTTCACAAGGCCACTCCGGAGCGGTTGAGCGCATTCTCGGATGGCGTATTCGCGTCCTCATCACCATCCTCGTGCTCGAACTGCACGCACCGGCGTCGCGGACATTCGCCGCACTCCTGTCATTGTGGCCGACGTGGCTGAGCTACGCGGTAAGCTACCTCTTCATCGCCATCGTGTGGACCAACCACCATCATCTGCTGCGCTACGCCACAGAAGCGACGGCGCGCCTCCTGTGGTACAATTTTGCGCATCTGTTTTCCGTGTCGCTCTTGCCGCTGGCGACCGCCTGGATGGCCGTGAGCCGCCTCGCGCCGCAGCCGGTCGCTTTCTACGCCGCGGTCTTTTTTCTCGTGAACGCGACCTACATCGCCCTGATCTGGGAGCTCGTCGACCGAACGTATCGCGGCGCGCGACCGGAGATTCGCACGGTCATGCTCGTGCGCGCCACCGCGGCCTTGGTCATCTTTGCCATGGCCGCGCTGGTCGCGCTCAAATATCCGCTCGCCGGCCGCGGGCTCTGCGTCTGTTGCCTGATCGTTTATCTCAAGCCGGGCGTGCCCTGGGCGAGCAAGCATTGACGCTTTCGCGCAAGCGCGGGGCCGCACTATCGTTCAGACGGCCCCCGCCAGCGTCAGTTCGGGACAGCAAGCTTGTCCTGCGTCTTCGTGTCGAAATCGCCGGCGTCGTGGCGCTCGTGCAGTTGGTTTGACGGGTCGCCGGTGATGCGGTTGACCATCCGCCCGCGCCGGACCGCCGGCCGCGTCAGGATTTCGTCGGCCCAGCGCTGCACATTTTGGTATTCGTGCGCGCTGAGGAATTCGGCCGACGCACCATACTGCCAGCCTTTCACGAGACCGCCGTACCAGGGAAAGATCGCAATATCGGCGATCGTGTACTTATCGCCGGCGATATATCGGTGCTTGGCCAATTGCTTGTCGAGGACGTCGAGCTGGCGCTTCACCTCCATGGCGAACCGGTCGATCGCGTATTCGATCTTCGTCGGTGCATACGAATAGAAGTGGCCGAAGCCGCCGCCGAGATAGGGCGCGCTGCCCATCTGCCAGAACAGCCAGGAGAAGCATTCGGCGCGCGCCGCGGCTTCGGTGGGCAGGAAGGCGCCGAACTTTTCGGCGAGATGGGTCAGGATCGCCCCGGATTCGAACACCCGGATCGGAGTCGGACCGCTGCGGTCGAGGAGCGCGGGAATCTTGGAGTTGGGATTCACCGCGACGAAGCCGCTGCCGAATTGCTCGCCCTCGCGAATCTTGATCACCCAGGCGTCGTATTCCGCGCCCTTGTGGCCGAGCGCGAGCAGCTCCTCCAGCATGATGGTGACCTTCTGGCCGTTCGGCGTGGCCAGCGAGTAGAGTTGCAGCGGATGCCGCCCGACCGGAAGCTCCTTCTCGTGGGTCGGACCGGCAATTGGCCGGTTGATGTTTTCGAACTGGCCGCCGTTGGGCTTATTCCACTCCCAAACCTTCGGGGGCACGTAGTCGGTCGTGTTCGCCATTGTCACACTCGTGTTCGGGATGAAGTTCGAAGCAGGGTCGGACGGCGGCCCTGCCGCATGCGATTTATGCATTCTACCGCGTTCGGCAATATGACTGTCTTCGGGGCCGTCTGCGCATAACGGCCATGTGACCGGCTCTCACGACACGGCATTCGCGACCGCCGCACCGAAAGCGGCGGTGCCCAGCGTACCGCCCATATCGGGTGTGCGCGTCGCAGGAACGGCGATAACGCGGTCGAGCGCCGTTTCGATCGCCTGCGCGGCCTGACCAAGAGCCTCGTCGCCACGGCGCTCGCCGAGCCAGGCGAGCAGCATCGCCGCCGAGCCGATCAGCGACGCCGGATTGGCGATGTTCTTGCCCGCAATGTCCGGCGCCGAGCCGTGTTGCGCCTGCGCGACGCCGTGCTCCGTGCCGGCGTTGAGCGACGCCGCAAGGCCGAGACTGCCGGCGATTTCGGAGGCCTCGTCCGAGAGGATGTCGCCATACATGTTGGTGGTGACGATCACGTCGAACTGCGAGGCGTCGCGCACGAGCAGCGCCGCCATCGCGTCGATGAGGCGCTCCTCGTAAGCGACGTCAGGATACCGCGCCGCCACCGCGCGCGTGCATTCAAGATAAAGCCCGTCGGTGACGCGCAGCACGTTCGCCTTGTGCACGCTGGTCACCTTGCGGCGGCGCGTCCGCGCCAGCCTGAACGCCGTCTCGGCGATGCGCGTCGAACCGGTGCGCGTGATCTTGCGCATGGCGAGCGCGACGTCGGACGTCGGCATGAACTCGCCCGGACCGACATGCATCGAGCGGTCTGCGTAGAACCCTTCCGTGTTCTCGCGCACGACGACGAGATCGACCGGGACACCGCAGCGCGGTGGAAAGCCGGTGCGCGAGCGCGCCGGGCGGATGTTGGCGTAGAGATCGAGCCGGCGGCGCATCTCGCCGGACGGATTGAGTCCGCCTTCGGCGCGCGGAGGATATTCGTTGTGCGACACGGGCCCGAGGATGATCCCGTCGGCGGCCTTCGCTTTCTCGAACACGGCGTCGGGTGAGGTCGTGCCCAGCGCGCGATGCGCGGCCCAGCCGATCTTCGCATGCTCGAAGTCGAGCCGCAGCCCGAACGTGCCCGCCGCAGCGCGCAGGACGTCGAGCGTCGCCGCCGTGATTTCCGGTCCGATGCCGTCGCCTTCAAGCACCAGAAGGTGCACCGCCTCTGCCGTCACTTTTCTCTCCCGCGCTCGCCTCGAACGGCGCGGACTATAACGGCGGCGCGTCCGTCCTGTCACCACGTCGGCCCGGGCCGCTTTGACCCCGGCATCGGTCGCATTAAGCTATGCCGTCACGGTATAGATCGGTCCGAGGCCATCATGGAGCTGAAGGAATTACGCAACTTCATGCGCGTCGCGCATGCCGGCAGCGTCAGCCGCGCCGCACAGGAACTGCGTTTGGCGCAGCCCGCGCTGAGCCGCCAAATCAGTAAGCTGGAGCACGAGCTCGGCACGCCGCTGTTCTCACGCCATGGGCGCGGCATGCGGCTGAGCGCCGCCGGCTCTCGCCTGCTCGAGCGCGCCGAAGCGATCGCGCAGCTCGTCCAGCAGACACGGGAGGAAATCCGCGAAGACCGCTCGCCGACGCGCGGCCGTCTCGTCCTCGGCGTGCCGCCGGCGGCCGGGCGCCTGATCGTGCCCTATTTCGTCGAACGCTTCCGCAAGACCTGGCCCGAGACCACGCTGCACCTCCGCGAGGGCGTCGCCAGTTCGCTTCAGGAATGGCTGGTCGAGAAGCGGATCGATCTCGCTTTGCTGCACAATCCGCCGCATCTGGAGGCGCTCGAGCTAAAACCGCTTTTGACCGAGCGCATGTTCGTCATCGGCCCGCCGCGACATCGCCTCAAGCAAAGGCCGCACCCGAAGAGCTTCCGCATCCGCGATCTCGGCGCGCTGCCCTTGATCCTGCCGAACGGCGCGCATGCCAATCGCCGCCTGGTGGAGAACGCCGCTCTTGAGCACGGCGTGCGGCTGCGCATCATGATAGAGGCCGACAGCGTCGCCTTCGCCAAGACGATGGTCGAGCGCGGACTCGGCTACACCATCCTCACCTATGCCGCCGTTCAGGACGAACTGGCGCGCGGCGAATTGACCGTCTATCCGATCGTGCGTCCGGCCCTGTCGGTGCGCGTATGCATCGTCACACCGCGTGGCGAGATGCCAAAACTGGTCGAGGACGCCGGCGAGATGCTGCGCGACGTATGCCGCTCGCTGGTGCGCAGCAAACGCTGGGCCGGCGCGAAGCTCGATTGACGTGCGCGGGCGCTGCTCTGCCTATGCCGAAAGAATATCGCCCGCGAACTTCTCAATCGCAACGTGCGCGGGTAATCTTGCAGCCAACAAATGAGACTGCGCGGCCATGTCGGACCGCGCGCCGCAGCAAAAGGGAGGATCGACGTGAAAACCTCGAAATGGCTCGCCGCCGGGCTATTCGTCCTGCTCACGCCAGCGCTCGCCGTGGCGCAACATTTCCCGGATCGGACGATCCGCCTCATCGTCCCTTTCCCGGCCGGTGGTCCGAACGACATCATTGCCCGCGTCCTGGGCCAGAAGATGTCGGAGATCCTCAAGCAGACGATTATCATCGACAACCGCGGCGGCCAGGGCGGCGTGATCGGCACCGATCTCGTCGCCAAGGCGAAGCCCGACGGCTACACCATTGCGATCTCGAGCGCCGGCGCGCTGGCGATCAGCCCGAGCATGGAGAAGGTCGCCTACGACACGTTGAAGGATCTCGCGCCGGTCACTCTGGTCGCCAAGGTGCCGGAGATGCTGGTCGTGGCCGAGAACGTGCCGGCGAAGAATATGCAGGAACTGGTGGCTCTGGCGAAGAAGCAGCCGGGCAAGCTCAACTTCGCCTCGTCCGGTCCCGGCAGCTTGCCGCACCTCGCCGGCGAACTCTTCAAGCTGACGGCCAAGATCGACATCGTGCACGTCCCCTATCGCGGCGCCGCGCCGGCGGTGAACGACCTGCTCGGCGGCCAGGTGCAGATGGTGTTCCTCGACCTGCCGGTGCTGCTGCCGCAGGTGAGGGCCGGCAAGCTGCGTCCGATCGCCGTCGGTACCGGGAAGCGCGTGCCGACTGCGCCCGACGTTCCGACCACGGCCGAGGTCGGCATGCCGTCGCTTTTGACCGAGAACTGGTACGGCATGGTCGCTCCGGCGGGCACGCCGAAGGACGTCGTCGCCACGCTCAACAAGGCGGCAGTTGAGGCGATGAAGGACCCCTCCGTCATGTCGAAGCTCTCGAGCCAGGGCGCGATCCTCGTCGGCGACACGCCGGACGAGTTCCGCACCTTCATCGGCAGCGAAACGGCGAAATGGGCGAAAGTCATCAAGGACGCCGGCGTGCCGACGCAGAAGTAGGATCCCGATTCATGACCGAGGGTCATGTTTGGGGGCTGCGCTCGACGCTCACCTCGCCCTTCGGCCGCAAGGTGCGGATGGCGGCGGCGGTGCTCGGGCTCACGGGGCGCTACCGGCTCGAGCCGGCCGACACGCTGAACGAGACCGACACCCTTCGGCAACAAAATCCGCTCGGCAAGATGCCCTGTCTGCTGCTCGGGGACGGCACGGCGCTCTATGACAGCCGCGTCATCATCGAATTCCTTCAGGAGCAGGCCGGTACCGACAGGTTGCTGCCGAAGAGCGGCCTTGCGCGTTACACGACGCTCACGCGCTCAGCTCTGGCCGACGGCATCTGCGACGCGGCGCTGCTGATGGTCTACGAGGGACGCTTCCGCGAACCGAATGCGCATTCGGAGCGCTGGCTCAGACATCAGCGCGGCAAGGTGATGCGCGGCCTCGCCGCCTTCGACCAGGCGCTGCCCGATCCGCAGCGCACGGACCTCGTTGCCATCGGGCTTTCCTGCACGCTGGGCTATCTCGACTGGCGCAAGCCGGTCGAATGGCGCACCGCGCATCCGCGGCTCGCGGAGTGGCTCGCCGCCTTCGCCAAGGCTGAGCCGGCCTTCAACGCCAGCAAGGCGCCGGAGGCCTGACGTGACGACAGTCGACGCGCCGACCTTCACGGCGCAGCCATCGAAGCCGACACTGAAGCTGCCGGCCGGCGCCTGCGATGCGCACGTGCACGTGTTCGGACCCGGTGCACGCTTTGCCCATGATGCGGGCCGCGCGACACAGCCGGCCGACGCGCTGAAGGCGACTTTGTTCGCGCTCCATGATTTCCTCGGCATCAAGCGCTGCGTCATCGTGCACACGGCCGCGCACGGTTTCGATAACCGCGCGACCGCCGACGCGCTCGCCGTGAAGGGCGGCGCCTATCGCGGTATCGCGCTGGTGCCGACGTCGATTTCCGATAGCGAATTGAAAGCACTCGACGCCGCCGGTTTCTGCGGCGCCCGCTTCCATTACATGCGGCATCTCAAACAAGCGGCTCCGATCGACGACGTGGTCGCATTCGGCAAGCGCCTTGCCGACATCGGCTGGCACCTGCAACTTCACATGGAGCCCGATCTTATTGCCGAGCTTGCGCCAGCGATGCGCCGGTCGCCAGTGCCCGTCATCATCGACCATATGGGCCGGATCGACGCTTCTCTCGGGCTCGATCAGCCGAACTTCCAGGCCCTGCTCCGCCTGCTCGACCGCCCCAGCGTGTGGGTCAAGGTGAGCGGCGCCGACCGCATCACCCGCAAGGGCCCGCCCTATGCCGACGCGGTGCCGTTCGCGCGTAAGCTCGTGAGCGAGTGCGGCGACCGCGTCGTTTGGGGCCTCGACTGGCCGCATCCAAACCATCAGGGTCCGATTCCCGACGATGGCGACCTCGTCGACCTCCTCACCGAGATCGCCCCCGACGAGCGCGCGCGCCACGCGCTGCTGGTCGACAACCCGCAGCGACTCTATCGTTTCCGAACGAACGCGTAGGTGCCAAAGGAGCGAGCGAGATGACCGGACGCCTCAAGGACAAAATCGCCCTCATCACCGGGGCCGGCAGTGTCGGTCCGGGCTGGGGCAACGGCCGCGCCACCGCCGTACGCTTCGCCGCCGAAGGGGCGAAGATCTTCGCCGTTGACCGCAATCTCGACGCCACAGCGGAAACGGTCGCGCGCGTGAAGGCGGTCGGCGGCGACATCGTGGTGCACGAGTGCGACGTGACCGACAGCAAATCCGTCGCTGCGATGGTCCAGACTTGCGTCGACCGTTACGGCCGCATCGACGTTTTGGTGAACAATGTCGGCGGTTCGGCGCATGGCGGGCCGGTGGAGATGGCTGAGGAAGTGTGGGATGGGCAGGTCGACTTCAACCTGAAAAGCGTCTTCCTCACGCTGAAATACGTACTGCCGGTGATGGAGCGTCAGGGAGGCGGCAGCGTCGTCAATCTCGCCTCGACCTCGGGCATTCGCTTCACCGGCGCCGTCCAGGTCGGCTATGCGGCGACCAAGGCCGCCGTCATTCAGCTCTCGCGCGTTGTGGCCGTGCAGTACGCCGCCAAGGGCATCCGCGTGAACACCGTGATCCCGGGACAGTTGCACACGCCGATGGTCGAGGCTCGGCTCGCGCGCCAGCGAGCCGGCGGCGACATCGAGGCGTTGCTCGCGCAGCGGCAGAAGCGCATCCCGATCGGGTTCATGGGTGACGGCCGCGACACGGCCAATGCGGCCCTGTTTCTCGCCTCCGACGAGGCGCGGTTCGTTACCGGCGCCGAGCTCGTCGTCGACGGCGGCATGAGCGTGCGCTGCGACTAAGGCCGCGGCGCGACACGCTCACTTCGAGGGCTTGATGTCGCCTTTCTTGACCCCGGCCTCGGGGAAGACCCACATCGCCACCACCATGAACACAGCGGTGCCCATGATCCAGGTGGAGAAGCCGGGGCGGATCGGCGAGCCGCTCCAATAGGCCAGAACCGCCGCGACGATCAGCACGACAATGGAAACGATGGCCTTGACGTCGTTGGGCATGGCAATGCCTCGCCTAATAGGAGCCGAGCGGCGCAGCCGCCGCCTCATCGGGCCGGCGCGGCCGGCCCCGCAAAGTCTTCTTGAGGTAGCGGGTGTCGTAGCCGTTGAGCAGCGTGCCGATCAGACCGCGATCGAGATCGGACGTCCCGAATGCCCAATCGGCGATCGGAAACGTCAGGTTCATGTTGGTTTCCATCATCAGCCGCGCATTGTGGTGCGCGGTGTGATGGCGGCGCAGCGAATTGACGAACGGGCAATTGCGCACGAACCAGTTCTCGTCGACGTGGCAGCAGAAATGCATGAACTCGTAGATGAGATACATGCCGCTGGTCGTCGCCATGAACAGCCAGCCGACATTCGGCGAGAAGGTCGTGCCGAGGATCGCCGCCGCCGGAATCGACATCAGGATGAAGACGACCAGCGCATAAGGCGGGAAAACAGTGACGCGCCAGTCTTTGGCGTCGCGAAAGCGCATCTCGTCGTCGGTGAAGAACTGATGATGGTTGAGCGTGTGGCGCTCGTAGATGGAGCGCAGGCCCTTGATGTTCACCGGACGGTGCATGACGTATTTGTGCACGGCCCATTCGAACAAGTTGGTGAAGAGGAAGGTGAGCGGCACTGTCAGCCACTCCAGCCACGTCACGTTCTGGATATGCTCGACGTAAATGTAGAACGCCGCGGCGCCCATCGCGTAGATGATGACGATGTGGAAATAGCCGTCGTACCAGCCGATGATGCGCGAGCGGTACTCGTTGCGGAATTCGATCTGCCGTTGACCTATCATCGCTCGGGTCTCCTCTGAGCGGCGGCCCGCCTGGGGCCGTACTGATATATCACACATCTATCACGCTGAGGCCGTCTCTGCAACCGGGTCAGGCGGCCGTCTTTTTGCCAATAAAATCATCGACTTCCGTGCCGGTCAGGGTCCAGTCATTGTCGAGATTGGCGATTATCGTTCGCATGAACGGTTCCGACAGCGCAATGGCGCGGTCCTTGTCGCCGGTGTGCTCGTAAAGGATCGCCAGCGCGAGTTGCTGCGGATTTTCGCCTTCGTAGGTCCATTCGAACCCGTATTTGGTGAACTGTTTGACCTCTTGATGGTCGGGTAGCGGCCTGCCGTCCACCGTCACCACAAGACCGTCGATCGTGCGTCGTCCTGCAAAGGTCTTCATGGGTTACACCGTTGCTCGCGTGAACCGCTCGACATAATCCATCAGCTTGTCGCTGGCGCGCGTCGCGGCATCCGCGTCGCCCTTGGCGATGGCCCGCGCCTCGTTCGCGTGTAGCCGCGCGCAGAGCGCCAGGTCCGCAGCCATGCGGTAGTGCATGTACCAGAAGCGGCGCGACAGGCCTTGCAGCAACTTCATCGACCGGGCCGCGAAGTCGTTATGCGCGGCGTCGATCAACAGCCGATTCAATTCGAGATCGAGGCGCATGAAAACCACGTCGTCGCCGGTCTTCGCCGCCTGATCCATGCCGTCGGCGATCTCCTGCATGCGCTGCCGCTGCGCGGAGGTCGCGCGCTCGGCCGCGGTGCGGCAAAGAAGCCGCTCGATTTCGCGCCGCACCTCGAGCAGCAGAAGCTGGCTGCGGGGATTGACGTCCGCGACCAGGATGCCCTTGCGCGGCAGGATCGTGACAAGACCCTCGCGCGCGAGGCGCTGCAACGCCTCGCGGATCGGCGTCCGGCCGATTTTCGACGTCGCCGACAGCGACTGCTCCGAGAGGACGTCGCCGGGCTTGAGGTTGAGCGTGACGATCTGCTCTTCGATCAGCCGGTAGGCCTGCTCGGTCAGCGTATCCGGGCTCGCGGCTTTGATGCCGGCCGGCTCGCTGCGCGGCCGGCGTGCCGTCGATGTGCGCAGACGCGCCATTTCAAATCTGCCTGCGCTTGGCGACCATCGTCGCGAACTTCTCGTATTCGGCTTCGTTGACCGTGTACGAGTGATCGTCGTCCGGAAACGCGCCCTCCTTCACTTCTTTCACATATTGCTTGATGCCGTCGACCGCCACTTCCGTCAGCTTGGCGAAGCGCTTGGTAAATTTCGGCTTGAAGTCGGTGAACACGCCGAGCAAATCGTAGCAGAGCAGGATCTGCCCGTCGGTGCCCGCGCCCGCGCCGATGCCGATGGTCGGGATCGTCAATTGCTCGGAGATCAATTTGGCGATCTTGGCCGGGACCGCCTCAAACTCGAGCATGAAGCAGCCGGCGTCCTCGATCGCCAGCGCGTCTTCGAGGATCTTCATCGCCGCGTCGGCGGTGCGGCCTTGAATCTTGAAACCGCCGAACATGGCGATCGTGTGCGGCGTCAGCCCGATATGCGAGGCGGTCGGGATGCCGGCGTCGACCAGCGCCTTGAGAATGTGCGCCTGCGACTTGCCGCCCTGCGGCTTGACCGCGTCGGAGAGCGAGTCCTGCATGAACCGCGTCGCGTTGACGAGCGCGCGGTCGACCGTGTTGTAGCTCTGGTACGGCATGCAGCCGAGCACGAAGGTATTGGGCGCGCCGCGGCGCACCGCTTGCCCATGCATCACCATCATATCCATGGTCGCGGGGACGGTATTGCGATGGCCGTGGGAGATCATCGCCAGGCTGTCGCCGAGAACGGCGACATCGACCCCGGCCAGTTCGGCCCATTGCGCCGAGGTATAGTCGGGCACCGACATGTAGACCATCTTCTCGCCGGTCTTCTTCGAGTCGCGGATCTCGCTGATCGTGCGCTTCTCGCGCTTGCCTTCGCCTTGCGTGGCTACCGGTTTCGCCGCCGGTTTTGCTACCGTTTCTGCTGTCGACATGGCGTCTCCCGAGGCGATTGCGCCTGACATACGTGTCGTATATTACGGCCGGCGCGCACCCGGTCAAGGCGCGTGGGGCAAACCGAACATGCTGCGCGTCGATCTCATCCCGTCCCTCCTCGCCTTCGCCGCACTGTTGCTCGCCGCCGCACTTTTGACCTTGGCGGCAAGTGGACATTTCCCGCGCCGCGCAGCTTCGAGCGCTGGTCCCGGAGCGCTGATGTTGTGGACGTCGATGCTCGCCGGTCTCGCCGCGGCCGCGGTCGGCATTGCAACTGCGTGGCGGTATCTGCCGTGGCCGCCGGCCATCATCGCCGGCGGTCTGGCGATCCTTGCCGCGCCGTTGGTGCTGCAACAGTTTTCCGATCGTTTCGTCGACGGTCGCGGCGCGCTTGCCGCATTCGGCGGCGCTGCCATCGTGCTTGCGCTGATCCTCGTGGCCATAGCCACATGACGGAGGCCATTCGAGAGACCGGCGAGCGCAAGGCGGCGCGTTTCGGCAATCCGTATGTGTTGCTGGCCGTCGCGGCGCTGTTCTGGTCGGGCAATCACATTGTCGGCCGCGCCATCGGCGGCCACGTGCCGCCGGTCGGCATCTCGACGATCCGCTGGCTCATTCCTGCGATCCTGATCTGGCCGTGGGTGCGCCCTCACCTCAAGCGCGACTGGCCGGTGATCCGCAGGCACTGGAAGGCGATGCTCTGGCTCGGTGCGACCGGCGGCGCGCTGTTCACGTCGCTGCAATATGTCGGCCTGCAATACACAAGCGCTCTCAACGTCTCGGTGCTCAACTCGCTGGTGCCGGTGCTGATCGTCGCCACCAGCGGGGCACTGTTTCGCGACCGCATTTCGCCGCTCCAACTCGCCGGCATCGTCGTCTCTTCGCTCGGCGTGCTCACGATCATCGGCCGCGGCAGCCTCGATGTCCTCGAACGGCTGGCGTTCAACTGGGGCGACCTGATCATCGTTTTCAACATGTTCGTGTTCGCCGTCTACGCCACCTGCCTTCGGCTGCGGCCGGCGATGCACTGGCTCAGCTTCATCTTCATATTCGCGGTTCTGTCGGTGATCATGACGCTGCCGTTCGCGGTGCTGGAATTTTGGCGGGGAGCGCGCTTCGAGGCCGACTGGCTGACGATCGGATCGATTACCTACGTCTCGATTTTCCCCAGCCTCATCGCCTTCGCCGCCTGGAACCGGGGCGTCGAGTTGATCGGCGCCAATCGCTCCGGCCCGTTCCTGCACATGGTGCCGGTCTATACGGCAATCCTTGGAACGACCTTGCTCGGCGAGCATCTTGCCACGTTCCACATCGTCGGTTTTGCCCTGATCCTCACGGGCGTCTGGCTCGCGTCGGTGCGGCCAGCCACCAAGACGTAACTATTCGTCGCGGTCGTCGCCTTGACAGAGCGCAGGCGGCGAACTTCGGTAAGGGAGCGATCTCAACCGATTCTGACGGACC
>Ga0208357_1002581_pt1 | contig 11870 bp, 9 predicted proteins | sample NGESurdeep092012_6_FD_184487 | JGI IMG/M metagenome (GOLD analysis project Ga0208357, IMG submission 184487) | Arctic peat soil microbial communities from Barrow, Alaska - NGEE Surface sample F52-2 deep-092012 (SPAdes) | ecosystem: Environmental > Terrestrial > Soil > Wetlands > Peat ... | reverse complement strand
TCCTCACCGCTACCCGGCGGCAGAATTTCCTCATCCCCCCACGTCGCCATCGCGGCTTTCCCCTGGTCGAGCTGACATAACCGAGAATCCTGTTCTGCGCGAAAATACGATCTCGGCTGGCGACTTGCAGGCCCGCCGATCATCACCGCGACCCGGGACCTGTCCATCGACCGAGCTCTGCCCTTGCCGCTGAGTCGCGCCAGGTCAGGACGTCACCTGGCTGGCACTCAAGGGCGCCGCAGATGGCAGCCAGGGTGCTGAACCGGATGGCGCGGGCGTGCCCGTTCTTGAGCACGGACAGGTTCACGAGGGTGATGCCGACGAGCTCCGACAGTTCCGTCAGCGTCATACTGCGTTCGGCGAGCAAGGTGTCCAGGTGGACCTCGATCGCCTGCTCGCTGTCGACGTCGTCCGCGATGTCCGTCGCCCGCTTAGACGGCATTACACAGTGCCTTCGAGGTCGTCGCGCATGAGCGAGCCTGCCCGCATGATGCGGGCGAGGGTAAGCACTGCGCAGCCGACCAGCACGGGCGCGCCCAGCACGGCATCGTACAGCGCGCTGAGCACGTCGGCTTTCACCGGCACCGGGACGGTCACCGCCGACGCGAGGAAGTAAGCGCCCCCAACGCCGTGGGCGACCGACGCGACTACGGAACCCGCGATGACGAACCAGCCGAGAACCATGAGCATCCGGTGGACCCGCGGCGCGAACGGCCCCTCCCTGCGCGCGACGAGTAGCAGCCACGACACCAGGACGAAGATCGCCAGCTTGAACAAGGTTGGCGGCGCGCTGCCCAGGTAGGCGAGCGCCCGCTGGCCGCCCGCCGCGTGCATGACGCACACCGACATCGGGTTGGACGGGCCGCTCACCGAGGTCGCCCCGGGCGCGCCGACCAGTGTCGGGCCGTCCCCGTTGAAGCTCATACCGTTGATGCTCGCGTCCGCGCACACCGGTTGCCAGCCGCCAGCCGGGTAACTCAACGGAAGCACGGCCGACATCCCGCTTCCGGTAACCGTGCCGATACCCGAGAACAGCAACGCCAGCAACGCCAGCACGCCGACGAACAAGACGATGCCGCCAAGCGGCTGCACCAGCCGGCGCCGACCCGCCACGCTGTCGGCCGGAACCCGACGATAACCTGTCACGGCACACCCCTTATCGTTTATCGTTATTATCGATAAACGATAAGGCCTGGCGCCTGCTATCGCAAGCCCCGCACGGGAGGACCAGGCAGGGCGGCCAGGCGGGCGGTCGTTTGCAGGGCGCTCCGGGACGCCCTGAGGTGGGTGTTGTGCGCGCTGGGCAGGCCAGTGCCGATGTCGAGGAACTGCCGGACGCCCGCCTCCGCCGCCAGGTAGCAGACTGCTCGGCCGAGGAAGCGCCGGTTGCCGCGCACCCCGGAACGATCTCCGGCCGCAGCTCCGCCGGCGCCCGCCGCCAGCGGCTGGCCGGCATCCGCGACACCCGGAACCGCTTTGCGATCTCCCGGTCGCTGGCCCGGCCTCGATCGGCTCGGTCGCAGCCGGCCGCACCTGCTCCCGGCAGGCCCGCTCCGCCGGGGTCGGCCCGTCGCCATCGGGCTACCTCATGGCTCCGGCATACCCAGCAAGCCAGCCATCACCTGAGCCCGTAACCCCCGCCTTAAGATCGTTAGCTAGTCTCTTCAAGTGACCGGCCCGTCACATTCCAACAGTCTTTCTGCAGATTCGGGCAAGACCACTGAAGGCCAGTACCGCCTCAGAGATGATTCCCGCCATTAAACCTCTGATTTCCCAGAAGGACTACGTGAGCAGTAAGCACACCCCCCGGCTCGCTCAGGCGGCCGCACCGCATCTTGGTCCGGGCGAGGTCGTTGAGGTCGGGGCTTTCGCCACGGTCGGCTCGGTCTCGGTGAAGCGGCAGGTCGTCACTGCCGCTGTCGTCGGAATCGCAACGCTCGGCCACGTCGCTGCGACCGTGCGCCCCTCCAAGCGCTACCTCGCTCTCACCAGTCAGCGGCTGCTGTTCTTCAACGGCGAGGCAACCTTCGGCCGTCCGGGCAAGCTCCTTTTCAGCCTGCCCAGGGGGGCCGTCGCGGTCGTTAAGTCCGGCCGTCACCTGCTGTTCTACCGGATCGAGCTCGCGGTTGCAGGCCAGGAAAAGGGCTTGCGGATCAACTTCCCGATCACGGCCCGCGCAACGATGGAGCAGATTGCCGCGTCGCTGCCCGCCGCAAGTGACGTTGGTGTTTCGCGCCCGCAAGCCCAGCAAGCCCAATAAGCCTGGTAAGGACGCCGCCAGCTACCGGCAGCCGCGGGCGACCCGGAACCACCCGGAGCCGGGACGCCCGCAGGCCGCAGCGCCTAGGCGCCTTCCCCGCGCCCAGGTACTGTCCTCCAGCGCCACCACCCAGTCACCGGACCGGATGATGGTGATTGATCCCCAGCGTCGATGAGAACTCCGGGTCCGTTGGCGGCATCGCGTCGTCCGGGTCGACCGCCAAGCCCGTGACCACCGCCCGCTCATCGGTGCTGCGCACGAACGTCATGCTGCTCGTCGCCCGCTACGCAGTCACTCAGCCACGTCAATCCGGGCACCGCGATTCGGCGGCAAGGTCGCGAGGCATCAACGCCGGCCGGGAGCTCATTTGACTGCGGGAGCTCGGCGATAGGTGGTGCGGGCGGCGGCCGTTCCCGGCTACGGGACGGGTGTTCTTAGAGGAAGCATCGGCCCAAGCCGGTGGGGGATTGCGCGGCGTTCAGGCGTCGCGCAGGCGCAGCACCAGGGCGCCGAGCAGCAGCGCTCCGAAGGCCCAGGCGGCGAGCACGCCGAGACCCTGCCAGGGGGTCAGCGGCAGGGTTTTCACGCCGACGGTGGCCTGGATGTAGAGCCCGGCCGTCATCGGGCCGATCTGCTCCAGGTGCCGCTGCCAGTGCGGGTTGCTGGCCACGCTGCCGACGATGGGGAACACGTACAGCAGGCCGAGGACGAGCCCGATCGCCACCGCCGCCTCGCGCACGGCGGCTGCGATGCCCAGGCTGAGCAGCGCGACAAGCCCGAGGTAGAGGACCGACCCACAGGCGGCCCGCTGCATCGGCCCGTCGCCCAGCGACAGCGCCTGGTAGCCGTGCGCCGGGGTGAAGCCGTGCCCGGGCAGGATCAGCCGCCCGAGCAGCATGCACGCCAGCACGGCCACGGCCGCCGCCGCCAGCACCAGGCCGACGACGAGGGCGGCCTTGGCCGCCAGCACCGTCAGTCGGCGTGGCATCGCCGTCAGCGTGACCCGGATCATTCCCGTGCTGTACTCGTTGCTGATCGCGAGCACGGCGAGGACCACCACGATCGCCTGGCCGACCATGATCCCGGTGAGGCTGAGCTTGGCCGGATCGGCCTGGCAGCCGCCGGCCGGGCACTGAGCGGCGGCGTCGGCCGCCGCGCTCACCGCGACGGTGAGCGCGACGACGCCGAGCAGCAGCCAGCCGGTGCCGGCCAGAGTGCGGAGCTTGGTCCACTCCGCGTGCAGCGCGTCGGTGAACGGCGAGCCGTCTGCCGCCAGGGCGGTCTGGCTCACGCGTCTCGCTTGCGGAGCAGCGAGGCGGCCAGGATCACGGCCAGCGCGGTCCATCCGCACAGCACCGCGAAACCGGCCCACGGGGCCAGCGGGAAATAGCCAGAACCGGTGCTGTAGTTGGCGGCGACCTGGTAGTACTGCGGCGCGGGCTGCTGGAGGGCGAAGGCGGCGGCTGGGGTGACTCGCAGCAGCCAGTCGTTGAGGCCGGCCGGTATCCCCGGCGGGGCCGACAGGACGAACGGGATCACCAGCGTCACGATCACGATGATGATGGCGGCGGCGCTGCGGCGCACGATGGTCGCGACGGCGAGGGTGAAAACGGCGGCCACCGCGAACAGCGCCGCCAAGCCGACGATGATGCGCAGTTCGGTCGGCCACGGCTCCGGGTACAGATTGACGCCCTCACTGTGGGCGATGCGGGTCCCGATGAGCACCGCTCCGGCGGTCTCGGCCAGGCCGACCACGAAGGCGACCGCGCCGATCACGATGGCCTTGGCCGCCAGCACCCGGCCCCGGTTCGGGCTGGCGGCCAGCGTGCTGCGGATCAGGCCGCGCCGGTATTCGGAGGTCATAAACAGCGTCGCCACCACCGCCATCGCGATCAGCCCGACGAACAGGCCGAGCAGGTAGTCCCTGACGGTAATGTTGGGGCCGTCGTTGAGGGCGCCGGCGATGAGCGGCGCGATGTCGCCCGAGCCGGTAACCGTGAACTGGCCCGCCACCTGGTGGTAGCGACCGGCCGCCGTCGCGACTCCCATGTCGTCGGCGCCGACGACATCCTGGGTCCAGCCGCCGGCCGGCCACCGGCCTGTCCGGCCGACCTGGTCGAAGACGGCGGTGGCGACGGTCGGGCTGCTGATCCCGCTGCCGCTGCCGAGACTGGCCGAGTACACCGAGCGCACCGGCGAGGTGACCAAGAGCCCGGCCTGGACCGTGGACGCCAGCCCGGCCAGCGTCACGCTGCCGACCTGGGTCCAGCGAGCGCCGTCGGCCGAGTCGTAGCCGGTGACGGTGTCACCGTCACGAGTGAGCCGGAGCCAGCGCGGGCTCGCGGCCGAGACCGCACCCGGGACTCCGGGCGCGTCCCCGGTGTAGTTCCACTGCATGCGCACGCCGTTACCACCGGTGACCAAGATGGCCGCGTAGGCGGAACCCTGGCTGGTGCCGTCCTTGATGATGATCCCGGCCTTTGACCACGGCACCAGAACCGATTGCGGGCCGTTCGGGCCTCCGCTCGCGGTGGCCAGCGAGGTGACCCGCACCGTGATGCTGCCGCTGCCGACGAGCGGCTGGCGGATGAAGTCGAAGTCATCCCGCACCAGCTCGCCGCCCGGCCCGACCGTGTAATTGGGCTGGCCGCAGGCCACCGCGTGCTGCTGGCCATTGCCGGTCTGGGCCGCGCACTGCGGGCTGGTGGACTTAGCCAGGAGCACGGCGAGCCCGGCCGTCACCAGGACCGCTACGATCATGCCGATGACCCAGCCGCGGACCGTGCGGAACTTGGTCCACTCCGCGCGCAGCAGCTGGCCGAATCCGTCGCGGCCCTGCTGCACGGGTGAGCGATAGGGCGTGATGGTGGTCATTCCGCCGATCCCGCCCCGACGGCCCGGAATTCCACCGCGTCGCGGGTGAGTTCCATGTAGGCCTCCTCGAGCGTGGCCCGGTGGGCGCTCACCTCGGTGAAGGGGACTCGGTGGGCGGTGAGAGCCGCCACGGTCCGTTCGGACGAAAGGCCTTTGATCGTGAGGACGTCGGGCGCGGTCGCGGCGACCTCAGCCCCCGCGTGGGCGAGCACCGTCATCGCCTCGGCCCGGGCGGCGGTGCGCAGCTGCACCCGGTCACCGGACGCGGCCGCGATCAGGTCGCGGACGCTGGCGTCCGCGATGACCCGGCCGCGGCCGGCCACGACGAGGTGGTCGGCGGTGTCCTGCAGCTCGCTCATCAGGTGGCTGGAGACGAGCACGGCCCGGCCCTCGGCGGCGAGGGCGCGCAGGAAGCCGCGCATCCAGACGATGCCCTCGGGGTCCATGCCGTTGAACGGCTCGTCCATCATCAGCACCGGCGGGTCGCCGAGCAGGGCGGCGGCGATGCCGAGCCGCTGCCGCATCCCAAGGGAGTAGCCGCCGGCCCGGCGCCGGGCGGCTGACTGGAGCCCGGCTTGCTCGATGACCTCGTCCACCCGGGCCGCGCCGAGGCCCTGCGAGTGGGCCAGCCAGAGCAGGTGGTTGCGGGCGGTGCGGCTGGGCTGCAGCGCGGCCGCGTCCAGCAGCGCGCCGACGTGGCTGAGCGGATGCCGCAGGCTCTGGTAGCGCTGCCCGCCGATGAGCGCGGTGCCCTCGTCGGCGGCGTCCAGGCCGAGGATGACGCGCATCGTGGTGGACTTGCCGGCCCCGTTGGGGCCGACGAAGCCGGTCACCTGGCCCGGCTGGACGACGAACGACATCCCGTCCAGCGCCAGCGTCGGCCCGAACCGCTTGCGCAGCCCGGCCACTTCGATCGTTGCTTCCATGGTCACCGAGGCTAGGGGCCGGCGGCCGCCGCGGTCGTCACGCCTGGGAGCTGTCTTCGGCCGCCCGAGCGTCCCCCTTGCGGGGGACGGCGAGGATGCCCGGCCAGGGGGACGCGGCCGGTCCGGCCTGCGGGGACAATGGCGGGTATGGCGATGGGACGGACCTGGCGGCGGATCGCCGGGTCGCCGAACGCGCAGGCCCTGGCCGGCGCGCTGCTTGCGCTGGCCGCGTTCGGCCAGGCCCTGGTCGAGGGACTGACGCACACCGTCAATGCGTCCGACACAGGCAGCGCCCCCCATGTCATAGCGCTCTGCCTGCTCGCGCTCGCGGGCACCGTCCCGCTCGTCTTCCTGCGCCCGGTCGCGGCGGCCGTGACCATCACCGCGACGAGCGCGTTGGTGCTCGCGCTCTTCGGCACGCCGACCGTGGCCGCCATGGCCGCGCAGGTGATCGCCAGCTACCGGCTCGGCCGCACGGCCGGACTCGCCCGCGCCGACCCCGGCGGTGATGCGGGCGAACCCGGCCGCGGTCCGGGGACAGGCCTGCCGGGCGGTGCGCAACTGCTCGCCATCGCCCTGGTGGTGCCGTTTCTCGTGCTCGCGCTGGCGTTCCACGCCGGCGCGGCCACCGTCCTGCTCGCCTCGCTGGTGCCGATCGCGGTCGGCACCGCGATCGCGCTGCGGGCCCGGACCGAGGCGGCGCGGCAGAGCGCGGCCCGGGCGATGCTGGCCGACACCCTGACCGAGAACCTGGCGCGGGGCGAACGCGCCCGCATCGCTCGCGAGCTGCACGATGTCGTCGCGCACCACATCTCGATGATCGCGGTCCAGGCGGAGACCGCGCGGCTGACCACCCCGGGCCTGCCGGCGGCGGGCGCGCAGCGGTTCGCCGAGATCGGCGACACCGCCCGGGCCGGGCTGACGGAGATGCGCCGACTGCTCGGCGTGCTCCGCGAGGACGTCGGCGACCCAGCAGGCGATCGGCACCCGCAGCCCGGGCTGTCGCAGCTGGCGGAGCTGATCGACGGCGCCAGGGAGGCGTCGGGGGCGGGCGCCAGGCTCATCGTGTCCGGCCCGGTCGCGCCGTTCGACCCGGGCGTCGAGCTGGCCGCGTACCGGATCGTGCAGGAGGCGCTCACCAACGCCCGGCGGCACGCGCCCGGCGCCGCGGTGGACGTCGAGCTGTGCTACGAGGATGACGCGCTGCGACTGCGCGTCAGGGACAACGGGCCGGGGCCGCCGCTGTCACCCACGGCGTCCTCGGCATCCTCGCCGTCGCGGGCCGAAGGGCCGGGGCACGGGCTGCTCGGCATGCGCGAGCGGGCCGCCACCGTTGGCGGGTCGCTCCGCACTGGCGCCGCGTCCGGCGGCGGGTTCCTGGTCGAGGCCGTGCTGCCCGCCAAGCCGGAGCTGGCATGACCGGACGTGACATGGCACCGGACGTGAGATGACAAGGAGCAACGTGATCGGGATCGTCGTGGCCGACGACCACGAGGTGGTGCGGGCCGGCTTCGCCGCCCTGCTGGACACGCAGCCGGACTTCACCGTGCTCGGCACGGCCGCCGACGGGGCCGAGGCGGTGCGGGTCTGTCGGTCCGCCCGGCCCGACGTGGTGCTGATGGACGTCCGGATGCCCGGCACCGACGGCATCGAGGCGACCCGGCAGCTGGCGCTCGACGCCGGGCACGCGCCCCGGGTGCTGATCTTGACCACGTTCGACCTGGACGAGTACGTCTTCGACGCGCTGCGGGCGGGCGCGAGCGGGTTCCTGCTCAAGGACGTCACCGCCGAGCGGCTGTTCGAGGGCGTCCGCGTCGTCGCGTCCGGCGACGCCTTGCTCGCCCCCGGCGTGACGAGGAGGCTGATCAGCGAGTTCGCTCGGACCCGGCCGCGCTCGGCGGCCGCGGCCGGGGGCGCGGGAAGCGCCGCCGCCACGTCGGCGGCGCTGCGCACGCTCACCCCGCGCGAGACCGAGGTGCTCCGGCTGGTGGCGGCGGGCCTGTCCAACGCGGAGATCGCGGCGCGGCTGGTGGTGACCGAGGACACGGTCAAGACCCACGTCAGCCGGACGCTGGGCAAGCTCGGCCTCCGCGACCGCACCCAGGCGGTGGTCACCGCGTACGAGTCCGGTCTTATTGTCCCGGCCCGGGAGCGTTAAGGCGCGCAGCGAGTCACATCTGGTCCGGAGCGGCGATCCCCAGGAGTCCGAGGCCGAGCTTGAGGGTCCGGGCGCTCAGGTCGCACAAGACGAGCCTGCTGGTGCGGACCTCGCCTTCGGCCCGGAGCACGGGACAGCGCTCGTAGAAGTCTGTGAAGGCTGACGCCAGGCCGTACAGGTACTGGGCCAGGCGATGGCATTCCAGGTCCCCGGCAACTTCCGTTACCACGCCCGCGAATGCCAGCAACTCGATGGCGAGCGCCCGTTCGGCGGGCTCGGCCACGATGACGTGCTTTGCGTCCGGCGGCTCCAGGCCCGAGCGCCGGAAGATCGAGCAGATTCGCGCGTGGGCGTACTGCAGGTACGGCGCCGTGTTGCCCTCGAAGGACAGCATCCGGTCGTAGTCGAAAACGTAGTCCTTGCTGCGCTGGGTCGACAGGTCCGCGTACTTCACCGCGCCGATGCCGACGGCCTGCGCGACGTGCTCGCGGGCCTGCTCATCCAGTGCCGGGTTCTTCTCCGCGACGATGGCCGTCGCCCGCGCTATGGCCTCGTCAAGCAGGTCGATGAGCTTGACCGATGCTCCGGCGCGGGTGCGCAGGATCTTGCCGTCGTCGCCGAGGATCGACCCGTGGCCCACATGTTCGGCCCGAGCCGGGGGAACGAGCCAGCCAGCCTCGCGCGCGGTCTCGAAGATCATTTCCAGGTGCTGGCGCTGGGGCAGGCCGACGACGTACAGCAGTCGCGTCGCGCCCAGGACCCGGAGCCGCCTGCGGATCGTGGCCAGGTCAGTGGCCGCGTACCCGAAACCACCGTCGGTCTTCTGGACGATCAGCGGAAGCGGCTCGCCCTGGCGGTTCTTGTACCCGGCGGGAAACACGCACCGGGCGCCGTCGCTGACCTGGAGGAGGCCGAGCTGGTCAAGCTCGTCCACCACCGACTGGAGCTGATCGTTGTAGAAGCTCTCCCCAAAGAAATCCTGCTCGTTCAGGAGCACGCCCAGCCGCTCGTAGACCGTGAGGAAGTACGCCTTGGACTCCGTGACCAGGATCTTCCAGAGACGGAGGGTGGCAGGATCGCCGCTTTGCAGCAGCACCACCCGGCCCCGCGCCCGGTCCTTGAAGACGTCATCGGCGTCGAACTTCTTTCTCGCCGCCTGGTAGAAGCGGTTCAGGTCGCCGACCGCGAGTTCCTGGGCCGCCTCGGTCTCGCCGATGTCGATCAGGTGCTCGATCAGCATCCCGAACGGCGTGCCCCATTCGCCGATGTGATTCTGGCGGATCACGTTATGCCCGCGCCAAAGCAGAATCCGGACCACCGCGTCACCGATGATCGTCGACCGCAGGTGGCCTACGTGCATCTCCTTCGCGGCGTTCGGGGCCGAGTAGTCAACTGTGACGGTCTCCGGGGCGTCGGTCAGCTGGGAGCCAAGCCGGTCATCTCCGGCGATCTCTGCCACCAGGCCGCCCAGCACCTCATCCGCCAGCGTCAGGCTGATGAAACCCGCCCCGGTAACCTCCACCCGAGAGCACAGATCGCTCAGGTCGGCCTGCCGCAGGACCTGCTCCGCCGCCTCCCGCGGGCTGATTCCCAGCTTGCGCCCAAGCGCCAGGGCGCCGTCGGCCTGAAAATCCGCATGCTGGGAGCGGCGGACGGCCGGGCTCGCTGGGTCGCCAGCCACAGCGTCGAAAGCCGGCGCTAGCCGCCGGCTGAGCAATTCCTCAACGTCCGCCATGGATAGCCACTTTAGCCGAACCGGAAAAGCTCCCCAGTCGATCAAATAGGCAGCTGCAATTGTACGGGCTGAGATAATGACAAACGTGGATCATGCCGACGGCGGGGAGACAAGGAACGTTGTGCGATCCCGTCAAGAACGAGATAGGGTTCGGGCGCATCCGCCGGGCGCTGGTCATCGCGGAACCCGCGCGGCGCTACTGGTGGCAGTGGTCGCCCCCGGCCGACGCCGACGCCGACGGCGCCAGGTCGATCGCCGGGTTCCGGTCGAAGAAGCCGAACGGCTTCAGCGTGAACCCGGTGTACTCCACCGGCATGACCGGGAAGTCCTCCGGCCGGCAGAAGTGCGTGACGCCCACCGTGTGCCAGACGACGATGTCGGTGTCGACGACCGGCCGGTCGGCGGCGGTCCACCGGGGCAGCCCGTCGCCACCCGGATGCTGGTTCGGGAAGTCGCCCGCCGCCCGCCGCTCGTCGGCCGCGAACGGCGTCACCCACAGGTGCTTGGTGCCGAACGTCGCCCGGGCGGTGATCGCCGCCTCCGGCTGCGCCAGCAGCGGGGCGGTCGCGTGCGCGGGCACCAGCTTGTACGCCACCGGCTCGTCGACCGCGTTGCGGACGCCGTGGTTGACGATCTTCCAGTACCTGGACTTCTCCGCCGCCGCCATCCGCTGCGCCTGCAGCTCGGTCTCGAGCAGGGTCGCCTGCGAGGTGAACGCGTTGCCGTACGGGTTGTCCGGCCCGGTCGGCACCGGCACCGCGTCGACCTCGTAGACGGCGTTGGCCGCCCCGTCGACGGTGAAGTCGAGCCGGTAGCTGAACACGTGCTGGTGATGCGGCCCGGCCAGCTCGGGCGTCACCGGGTTCGCGTAAGGAACGCGCTCGCCCGGGCGCACCGCCTGCGTCTGAATGATCCCGGTCAGCTTCACCTCGGCCTGGATCGTGCCGTCGAGGTAGAAGTACCAGAAGAAGCCGTACTCGTAGTTGCCCACGGTGGAGATCGACGAGACGACCATCCGCCGCGACCGGCGGGTCTCGCTCACCTGGTTCCGCGCGTCGACGTGCTTCCAGAGCATGCCGTAGTCCTCTTCGTGCAGGCAGATGGCGTTGCGCAACGACGTCGCGGTGCCATTGCCGTCTACCTGGACGCCGTCCAGGTAGACGATCTCGCCCAGGCAGTCGCAGCCGAGCTCCAGCGAGCTGGCGCACAGCCCGAGCCCGCACTCGCCCGCGTCGAACGCGTTCTTCCACCAGTGGTTCATCGCCGTCGACCCGTACGGCACGACCATCTCCGACATCGACGCGCGGTACAGGATCGGCCGCGGTCGTTCGCCCTCGATGTAGGTGACCTCGTGCAGCACCAGGCCCTCAACCGGGTGCAGGGAGACCCGCAGCTGCCACGGACCCCAGCGCAGCTGCCCGTCGTCGACGGTGAACCCGGGGCCGTCCGGCTGCAGGATCCGCAGGTCGGCGAGCTCGCGGTGCGGCGTGTTGCCCTCGGCGTCGTAGCGGCCGGGGTCGGTCGGCAGCGGCACCGGGTCGCCGTCCTGGAGCTCGACGATCTCGCCCGCGTCCCGGTCCCAGATCACGACCAGGTTCTCGATCGGCCGGGCGTACGGGTTCGGGTTCGGCCCGTCAAGCGCGTAGGCGACGGCCCGCGCCAGCGGCCGCCCCGACTTGTCCAGGTCGAGGCCGAAGTTGGCGGCCGGCCAGGCGTCGATCGCAATGGCCGACATGTCGGTCAGGCCCCGCCTTGCGAGGGCCTCCTTGAACGCGGGCGCCTGCTTGATCGCCTCGCTGTCGGCCATGAACTGCTCTCCGGTGATCAGCGGGAACGCGCCCGGCGCGGGCACCGCATTCGTGACCCGGCCCGGCTCGTCCAGCGTTACGGTCACCAGCCACGTCAGCCCCTTAGGGC
>Ga0208357_1002580_pt1 | contig 11872 bp, 9 predicted proteins | sample NGESurdeep092012_6_FD_184487 | JGI IMG/M metagenome (GOLD analysis project Ga0208357, IMG submission 184487) | Arctic peat soil microbial communities from Barrow, Alaska - NGEE Surface sample F52-2 deep-092012 (SPAdes) | ecosystem: Environmental > Terrestrial > Soil > Wetlands > Peat ... | reverse complement strand
CCGCAACACTTCGAAATAAGAGCGTCACAGGGCGGCATAAAGCTGTTGGCACATGTTCGTCGAAGAATTGCGCCGACCGCTTTTGCGCCGTCGATCGGTGCTCAATCGCGATCAATTGTCGACTACGGGCAGCGGCTTGGCGCGATGGGTGAATGGCAGCCACCAATTCCACCGACCGAGCCGGGAGACCAAGGCGGGCACGAGTAACGCCCGGACGATGGTGGCATCCAGAAGGATACCGACGCCCATGCCTGTGGCGAATACCTTTATCGGCACTTCAGGTCCTGAGGCGAGGGCGGCGAATGCGAGGAACAGAATGATCGCCGCACTGGTGACGAGACGGCCCGTGTGGCCGAGACCTTCAACAATCGCATCGTCCGTCGATCTTCCCGCGTCGTGCGCTTCTTTGATACGAGAGACAATGAAGACCTCGTAGTCCATCGAGAGTCCGAACAGAAAGGCGAATACCAGCAGCGGTACGAAGTCCACGACGACCCCCGTAGCCGGTATGCCCCATATGGCCGAAGAGCAGTAACCGTTCTGCCAAATAAGTACGAGCGCTCCGTATGCCGCGCCGACCGAAAGCACATTAAGCACGATGGCCTTGACCGGCAGTACCACGGATCGGAACGCGCGCATCAGCGCGAGCAGACCGATGAGGGCCACGATTGCGACGATAAGAGGAAAGCGAGAGTAAAGGGCGTGAAGAATGTCGGCCTCTGAAGGTCCGTCGCCCGCCACCTGCGCGCCGGGAGCACGTCGAGCCACCGTGGCGCGAACGGTGCTTACCATAGAATTATCAATAGCGGAACTGGTGGGCGCACTGGGCAGCACGTCGATCAAGGACGTGCCGGACCGTTGCCACGCCGGACCTGTAGGAGCGATCACAGTGTCGACACCGGCAAGTGTTCGAAGTTGGGCGGCGAGGGCAGCCGGATTAGCGCGATCGGGGACGAGGATCTCGATGGGCGAAAGCACCCCGACAGGGAAACCATCGCGTTGAAGGCTGCGGAGGCCCTGTTCAGCAGAGCCCGCGCGGGCAAGGGAAGTGGGTTGGACTTCACCCACTCGAAGATCGGACGCCGCGCCGAGTAGGACGACAAGAACGACTAAAGCGGCAGTGATGGCGAGCACGCGATGGTGGATGACTGCTCGGGTCCAGGCCGACCAAGCGCGACTTGGTCTTCCGGCGTTACGTTGGTGTCGCCTTTGTGCACGCCGGCTTCTGCGGTCTAAACGGGGGCCCCAAGCCGAAAGTAATACCGGCAAGAGAGTAAGTGCCGCGATGACGGTCACTAGGGGAATGAGCAGGCCGCCGAAGCCGAGGCTCCGCAGGAATGGTACGGGCAAAAGAACCAACGTGAGAAGGCCAACGCCGACGGTGACGCCACTAAAGGCCACCGCTCTTCCGGCGGTGGACATGGCGGCAACCACCGCTTCGTCATTGGAGTGACCCCGATCTCGTTCTTCGCGCCAGCGGGTTACGACGAGTAAGGAATAGTCGATCGCAATTCCGAGACCGATGAGGGCGACGAGGTACTCGACAAGTTGGCTGACGTTGGTGAAAGCGGTGATGGTCCCGATGAGTAGGAACGTGGCGAGAATGGAGACGCCAGCAAGGATAAGAGGGACCACCGCCAGGAGCGACCCGAAGACCAGTATGAGGACGAGGAGTGCGCCGATTGCTCCAATTGCGACCTCGCCAAGCACCCCGATCCCGCCACTCCCTGGTGCGTCGTAGAGAGCGGTGAGGCCGGTGGCCGCGACAGTGACACCGACCGGGGCCGCTGCTCGCATCCGATCCGCGATCTGGGCGGACGTGGGTGAGTTATTACCACCGTAGACAAGTCCGAGAACGGCCCGGCCGTTCGTCGACACGAGACGAGGATCGTCCACCGCCGGAAAGGACACGACGCGCAAGGTCCGTTCTGTGTTCAAGGAGGTGAAGGTTTCCTCAAGCGCGGCACGACCCCGTGCGCTCTCGGCCCGCTCGCCAGGCGGCAGAGTGACCACGACGACCGTCGGGCTGACGTTGCCACCGTTGTCGTATGTGTGCGTGATGGCAAGGCCAGCCTGATAACTCGGCAAGCCCGGAAACGTCGTGGTGGAAGTAAGTCGCCCGGCAATGGGTCCAATGAGGGCAATACCCGCCACGGCCACCGCCAGCCAGAACAGCCCGACCATCTTTCGATGCCGAATCAGAGAGCGAGCGAGGCGCCCGAGGCCTTGGTTCGACGGCTTGGGTAGGAGTGAATCTTGGCGGTTTGCTGGGAATTGGGTCACGCGATCAACGCTAAGGATGTTGACTTTTCGCAACAATGGTGCAGATACCTCTATTTAGAGGGGGTTACGTCTACTTTTCCTGGCGCGTGATCCGCGCATTTAAGTACGCCAGCACAGCCATAACGCGACGGTTGTCATCCTCGGAAGGAGGCAAGTCGAGCTTCATGAAGACGTTAGCGATGTGCTTGCTCACCGCTTTTTCTGAGACGAACAAGCCAGCCGCCACCGCGGCATTCGAACGGCCTTCGGCGATGAGCGCCAGCACCTCGCGCTCTCGGTTGGTCAGTCGAGAGAGAGGTTCGTCCGCGGACCGCGTGACGAATAGTTGGGCGATGACTTCAGGATCCATCACCGTGCCACCGCGAGCCACTTGGCGAACCGCATCGACGAACTGACTCACATCCATCACACGATCCTTCAGCAGATAGCCGACACCCCCGATGCCGTCAGACAACAACTCGCGAGCGTAGAGCGGTTCGACGTACTGAGAGAGAACTAAAATCGGAAGACCCGGGAACTGTCGGCGGGCCTCGATCGCCGCTACCAGACCTTCGTTGGTGAACGTCGGCGGCAAACGAACATCAACCACTGCGACGTCTGGCTGGTGCCCGATCAACGCCGTCAGCACCGAGGGACCGTCTTCGACCGCCTCCACCACTTCGAAGTCGTGCGCGCTCAACAGTCGAACGAGGCCGTCTCTTAGGAGGGCGAGATCTTCGGCGATAACAACTCGCACGGCACCTCCATACTTATGACCGTAGGTCCACCTAGGGGACTTGAGATACGGAGGGTACCGTCAAAAGCGGCCAGCCGACGTTCGATCCCCTGTAGACCGGTCCCGCGGTTCGGGTCAGCCCCTCCCCTTCCATCATCACCGACCATCGCGAACAAATTCCCGTTCGCATAATTCACTCGAATCTGGAGGGACTTGGCTCCGCTGTGTTTGACCACGTTGGAGAGGGCCTCAGCGACGGCGAAGTAGGCCGCCGATTCCACTGGCGGCGACAAACGCGCGTCCGGGAGAGCGATGCTCACCTCGACGGGAAGCGGGACGGCAAGGACCAGGGCCTTGATGGCACCGTCGAGTCCCCGGTCGGCCAGGACCGGCGGGTAGATACCTCGGACCAAGGAGCGCAAGTCAGCGAGAGCGGCGGCGGCACCAGTCCTTGCCTCGATTAACAGCCTTCTCGCCTCGACAGGGTCAGTGTCGAGCAGATCGTCGGCCATTCCAAGACTCATGCCCAGCGACACCAATTGCGCCTGCGCTCCGTCGTGGAGGTCTCGTTCGACACGGCGCATCTCGGCTTCTTGGACATCGAGAGTTTCACGTCGCGTGCGGGTGAGCACGTCGACTCGGTCCTCGAGTGCGCGCTCATGATCGCTCGAAAAGAGTGGCACTAACCAGGCGTGCATCGAAAACGCAACGACGAGACCAAGGAACAGCCAGATCGGCCAGAAATATCCGAGACCACCCATCAGCCAGATATATATTCCTATCGCCCCGAGCACGAGTGACGCAGCACCATGCACGGCCAGGTGGCGCCGATCCTGCGTGCGTAGAGCTCGCCGCACGACTGGAAGGAATAGGAAGGGAACAGCCAGCCCCAGCCAGACCCACCCTGGCCAGAAGTAGCCGGCGCCGGTGACCGACCAAACGACGGTGATCGCCAGCCCGAGCACCAGCCCAAAGTTCGTGATACGCCATCGAGCAGACCACGGCCAGCCGCTATTCGCGACAGCAACCTGTGCGCGCGAGATCAAGCGGCTAAGACGACGGCTTTCACCAGTATCAGTTCTCACACTTCGATTACTCACGTCGCTACTCGAGGCTTTCGTAGTTCATGGGACGAGGTCCCGTAGCGGGACGAAAGTCGCTGTCCACACTTTCGCGCTTCCTTCGAACATGACTGCATACTCCCAGTGTGACACCCTGGGTCAAGCCACGTCAGTGGGGTTAGGTCTACATCTGATGCGGTGACAAGTCTTGGTTCCCGTAGGTCACGACGGGTCTGCGCGAGTTCAAATTGTCTCCAATTCCGCCAGATGTATTCGCCTATTAAGCGCGACACCACGACCCCGCACGGTCCTTGCAGCGTCCGGGCTCCAACATCGCAAACGAGTTCTGGAATCAGAACGGCTGGTTAGTTGATATTGAATTTGTCCCCTCAAGTTACGAAAATTCTGCTGAAGCCGCCATCGTTCGTCGTCCCAAATTGTCATACGCCGCTAGGTCCACTTTTGACGAAATTGGACGCCCGCGAAGATGGAGAGTTCCACCATCGAAGACCGGTCGCATTGATCGAAATTCGAACGTGGAGACCAAGTTGTCAGGCGCACTGCGGCGCACAACTTCAAGGAGCCCCAGGGCTTGGAGCGGACCATGAACAACCAAGCCCGGATACCCCTCCTCGTTCATCGCGTAGTGACGGTCGTAATGAATTCTGTGCGCGTTATACGTTAGCGCTGAAAACCTGAAAAGTAGTGTGGACTCCAAACTGAGGTCCATATTCCACAACCACTCCGATTCCGGGATTGCCGAAATGTCATCAGATTCATTTTCGACGCGACCCGAAAGAGAGCGGTAGACAATATCCTGCGTCTCAATAATTGCGAGCTCCCCCTCACATTCGATTTTGTTTTCAACGGTGACAATCAAGAGAGGTCCACTCCTCCCCGATTTTTCAATTTGAGACACCACGCGACTCTTTTTTGTCAATGGATAATCGACGCGCGCGACTCCAGGAAAAGACACCCTCGCTCCGGCGAACATACGCTGGGGATACACATCGGGTCTCGTTGCCGCATGCCGTCTCGGATGACCGTCTGGTCCAAGTTCGCCCTGTGGCACTCGAGGAAGAAAAGCTAGCCAGTGCCAAAGCGCAGGTAGAGCATCGCCAGTTGTGGGTGCTGGGCCAACGGAGTCAAAAAGACCGTGCATGGCAAAGGCAGTGGCTGAACTTACGACGTCGACTTCATGATCGTATCCGTCGAGTTCTACGCTCATTTCCGGTCTCCGCCGATGATTCCCTCACGTTGAAGTTCGTCGATCGCTGCACTTCCGAAGTGCAACACGTCGCCAAGAATTTTTCGCGTGTCCTGTCCAAGGTGGTGGGATTCCTTGGAAGGAATACCCGCCCAGCCATCGTGACGTAGTACGCCTCGAGGTGACAAATAGTTACCGATGCCAGGTCGCTCCACCGAATCCATGATGGGAGAGAGATTCAGAATCGAACCAGCGTTAGTGACCAATCCTTCGACGCTTCGATACGGTCCCCAGAGCACACGATTCTCGTCCAGTGCCTGTGCAATCTCGTCGAATCCACGCTGCTCGAACCAGGGACGAAACAGGCCGACGAGCACCTCACGGTATTGGTATCTCACCTCTTCGGCCGTCAAGTCGACCCCGATCGTCCTTTCGAGGGCGCTAATGACCTCGCCGGTGCCTGTCAATTTGATTAAGTTCTGCCACTGGCGTTCCGTGAGCGCGACGATCATGACTTGACGGCCGTCTCGAGAGCGGAAGTCGCATCCGAAGCTTCCGTAGAGGTAGTTTCCGTCACGAAGTCGACCGCGACCATTCAATGACACGTCGCTCAAGAAGCCCAAGTGGCCCATCGTTGCGACCGCGACGTCCGCCAAAGAAACCGCAATGAACTGTCCTTTGCCAGTTCGCGACCGCCGCCGCTCGGCACTGAGAATACCGATCGCTGCATGGAGCCCCGTAAGGAGGTCCCACGCTGGCAACACGTGATTTACCGGACGATCGAACTCAGGGTGACCAGTGATGACGGGTAAGCCGACCTCGCAGTTGATCGTGTAATCGACCGCGGGCTTGCCGTCAGATCGACCTTCAATTTGAACCTCTATGAGGTCCTCTCGATGCTTCCTCAGATTTTCATACGAAAGCCACTCTTGTCCGACGGCGTTCGTCAGAAGGATGCCACCGTTGGCGCCTGACGCGACGAGTAGTTCGTACACAAGGTCTCGTCCCGCCGGCGACTTCGTGTTGATTTCAATGGATCGCTTTGACTTATTCAGTCCAGCCCAGTACAGACTGTCGCCGTTTTTATCGAGCGGGAGTCGGCGAATGTCGGTTGCGCCGCCGACTGGATCAATTCGAATGACGTCGGCACCCAGTTGGGCGAGTGCGACACCGCACGACGGTCCCGCTACGTACGTCGAGAGTTCGAGAATCTGAAGGCCCGCCAGCGGCGCCACTGAAGAATCAGATTCTGATGGTCCCTCTGGCACTAACGCAGATTCATACGATGTCACGTTTCAAGTATCTTTCGAGCTCTCGCGACGAGTGGCGCGTCAATCATCTCTCCGTTCACTACAAAGACCCCGCCACTATTTGCCGCAAAAGCGGACATGACGCTTTGGGCCCAAGCCCGCTCCGACAAAATAGGCGCGAAGACCGACGCCACTGTTGCCAGTTGGTTCGGATGAATGCAGAGTTTGCCCCCCATCCCTAGGGCGAACGCCTCCATGGTCTCGTCTCGCAAACCCGCTGAGTCCCCAATTATTGTTGTCGGACCGTCCACCGGTGCGGGCAAGCCCGCAGCCGCCGAGGCAACGACGAGTCGTGATCGCGGATACGCGAACAGGCCCGGTCCAGGAGGCGCGTCGAGTTCGGTGGTGTAGTCGACAGAACCAAACATCAATCGACGCACTCCCGAGCGGGCGATCTCAACGCAGGCGATGACGCCGGCCGATGATTCAATCAGCGCGACGACGTCGACCTCCCTCGATGCCTCTGATCGGAAGTGTTCGATGTCAGACGGTGATTCAACCTTCGGGAGCACGACGGCACGTACCCAGGGAGATGTCGACACGAGTGCAACGTCCTCGCGAAACTGATCAGACGTCGTAGCGTTGACGCGAACAAAAACCGGCCTCGATGGTTCGAGCCGTCTCACGATCTGTCGCGCTGAATCTTTGTCGTCAGCACTCACCGCGTCTTCCAAATCAACGATGACCACGTCGGCGCTCGTTGCCAACGCTTTTTCGATTCGATCGGGCCGAGTGGCGGGCACGAACAGAAAGGTGCGCGCGACGCTCACTGGTCTACCCCGAGCATCGATACGGCATGTCGAGGCCCAACGGGCGACGCACGACACGTGGGCCAAAAAACTGGCCAGGTAGCGTCAAACACAAACGGCACGGGAGCGTCGCAGGGCGCCCCTCCAACATCAGCGTTCCGTGATGGCCTCAATTCGACACTCCAGACTTGAGTTCGAGATTCATCGGCGCCACCGTCTCCAAAATAGTATCGATGACTGCTTTTAGACCCGGCTGTAACGCTGGTTGTCGTCGGTACGCGAGAACCATCTTTCGTTCGATCGGCTGATCAAGTGCGATGACGCGGACTTTGTGCGCACTCATACGCAACATCGAATCCGTCACCGGCGCGATTCCAAGACCGGCGTTCACCATTGCGAGCGTGACGGCGGTGTCAATGATCTCGTGAACGACTTGGGGCTCGAAGCCATCGCGGCGACACGCCATCCGAAAGGCGTTCCCATAATTGGTGTGCGCCGGAGATAGCAGCCAAGGATGTTGCGCAAAACTCGAGAGAGGTACGGGGCCCGGGCCCACGAAAAACGTTGAGCCTGCCGCAATGCGAAAAGTCTCCGTGCGCAGCGACAGGAGGGTAACTTCTACGTCGCGCGGTATCGGCGCTTCCGGATAGTCAACGCCAAATGCCAGGTCAACCGTGTTGGCTGCTACTGCGGCGGTCGCGGCGTCAACGTCGATCTCGACGGATCGAACGGAAACGCCCGGATGACGAGTCCGAAGGAGTTCAAGAATCTCCGGCAAAAACGCAGTTGCCGACGTCGCGAACACCCCAATGCGAATCTTTGCGCTGCGCTGTTGCGACAACGAAGCAACTGCTTCTCTCGCTAGACGTTCATCAGAAAGCAACGTCATGGCCTGATCGGCGAGGACGTTGCCCGCGTCAGTCAATTCAACTCTACGACCGACGTGCACGACCAGCGACTCACCGAGACTGACTTCTAAAGCGGCGATCTGTTGCGAAATGGCGCCGGTCGTGTAACCCATTGCGACAGCGGCGGCGGTCATGCTGCCTCGATCACGAAGTTCGACCAGGGCTCGCAGTTTCACCAGGTCAAGGTACATATAGAAACACTATAGAAAATACGCCCATTCCGTTGAGTTTTCCTTATCATCCACGTCTCATCACGATGACAGTATCCAGCGGACTTTTCAGGCATCCAGCGACGTCAGCCAACCGTGCGCGTCGGATGACACCCCAGCTTGCAACTCATTGAGCCGATTACCAATGAGCGAGGAGATCGGGTACAAGACACCGTCACCGATAGTCCACTCGCTGCTCATTGTTTGTACGGTCTGAACGGGCGTGATGCCCCCAGCCGTCCCGGTGGCGAAGGTTTCTTGGATGGTCGATTCAACACAAAGGCGTTCCCATTCAGCCAGTGATACCGGGCGTTCCTCAGTCGATAGACCCAGACCTTCCGCAATTGTCAGTATGGATCGTCGCGTGATACCCGGAAGAATCGTGTCCGACAACGGCGGTGTCACGAGGTGGCTCGAACGGTCTCGCCCAAACACAAAGAAAAGATTCATCGCGCCGAGTTCTTCGACGTACTCGTGTTGCACTGGATCGAGCCACGCCACTTGCTGACAATTGTGTGCTCTCGCTTGCGCCTGACCGATCATGCCTTGCGCGTAGTTGGCACCGGCCTTCACCGCTCCGGTACCACCGCGCGCCGCGCGCACGTACTCGTGAGTGACCCACACGCTGGTAGAGGCGTTCACCGCAGCGTTGGCGGGAGTTGGGCACGCGATGACCATGAAGAGATAGCTGCGCGAAGGGCGTCCGGCCCCAAGTTCCGGTGTTGTTGAAATCAACATTGGCCGCAAATACAATCCGTCACCGGGACGCGGGCCCAGCAACGCAACGTCCGCCTTCACCAGTTCGACGCACGCTCGTGTGAATAGTTCTATCGATAGTTCTGGCATCGCCATGCGCCGTGCAGAATCTCTGAAACGCGCCGCGTGGTCCTGAATTCGAAAGAGGCGTGCGGAACCGTCTGCTTGACGGTACGCTTTTAAACCTTCGAAGATCTCCTGGCCGTAGTGCAAGACCGCCGTGGCGGGATGAAGGGAGAGCGGCTTCATTGGCCCAACCTCCAAGTCGTGCCAACCGACTTCGTCGTCCCAAGTGATCGACGCCATGTGCTCGGTGAAAGTGCTGCCAAAGACAGCCCGCGGAACTTCCCCAACGACTTCGACGACCTTTTTCTCTTGGTCCCTATTAGAAGTTACCGAGCTCACGAGACGCTCCCCTGCGCACCGTGCGCCGCATTTGCCGAGCCACCGCGCACGACGTCCATGACGTGCGAGTAACCCGACGGATCAACAAGAACGTCAAGGAGCATCGGCGAGTTCGAACGCGAAGAAGAAAGAAGTGCGCGATCGAGCTCATCAACGTCGCCGATCCTTGCTGCCGCGAGCCCCACGCTTGCCGCGATCATCGTGTAGTCCGTGGCTCGATAGTCGACGGCTCCCGTACCCCCATTGCCTTCGGGGCGTTGCTTCAGTTTGATCAGCGAGAGCGTGCTGTCATTGAAAACGATGATCGATATTGGAAGGTTCAGCCGAACCACAGTTTCCAACTCGCCCAATACCATCCCGAGCCCGCCGTCGCCCGTGAGGCAGTAGACACGTTGTGTAGGGTTCACTATCGCGGCCGCGATGGCCGCCGGTAGTGCGTAGCCCATCGTCGCTAAGCCCGAAGAAATGAGCAATTCACCTGGTTGCTCCACCGTCCACAGAGGCATTGCGGCGAGCATGTGCGCGCCGGCGTCGACGGTGGCGACGCTACCTAATGGTGCAAACTTACGAACACGGTGGACGAGGTCCCAGGGTGTCACGCCCTCACGGGCACTCGGGCCCTCCATCAAAGCGTGCAATCCTCGCTCACGGTGCTTCGTTGAATAGTCAGCCGGCCAATTGTCGGGAAACAGATCAAGTGAAGCGAGTGTCGACGCGAGGGGACCGATGACCTCGGCCGCCGTAGCGAAATAACGTCCAGAATCGGGCCACTCCGCCAGTAGCACTACTGGCGCTGCGTAGCTCCACGGATTCGGAATCAACTCGATGCTGTCGAGACCAATAGCGACGACGAGGTCCGCGTCGTGAAGAACGGGCGCCTCCATCCACGCACCGGTGAAGAGTCCAGCGAAGTGAGGATCGGACGATGGAACGACGCCAACGGCCTTATAGGTCAACAATACGGGGGTCGCGCTCTCGCCAATGAGCGACGCGATTAACTGCGCGTGACGGCGACCGCCTTGACCGACGATGACGATCGGACGGCGCGCCTCTTTCAACAACCGCCGCACCTCGTTGATGTCCCCGGTAGGTTTCACGGCCGGTGGGACTTCATCCCTTCTCGTAGACGTCGGGTCAAAGTCGAGGTGCACGGGGCCGGGCGCGGGACTCGTCGCGACCAACGCCGCGTCATCGAGCACCTCATCAGCCCCCGAGTCGCCGAGCACGGAGGTCCACTTGGTGACCGGCGAGAACAGTGAGCGCTGGTCAATCCGCTGGTGCGCGATCCGCTCGGTATCTGCCGCGCTCACCGTGTCACTCAGTAACCAGAGAGGTTGGTGATCCATTCTCGCCTGCGCGACACCGTTCACCGCGCTAGCCGCACCCGGACCACGGGTCACCACGGCGGCAGTGACGACGCCCGTGAGTTCGGCGTGCACGGCGGCCATGATGGTCGCACCCGTTTCGCCGTGCGTGAGGATGAAGCGGACACCCTCAGCTTCGGCGGCGCCGATGATTTCGAGATTGTTGCCACCGCCGGGTAGCCCGTAGAGAACGCCTGAACTGTGTCTGCGCAGAGCAGCGCCGATGGTCCTTGCGAGGTCCTGTGCGTTCGTCATGCATTCTTCCTATCTGTTGCGAGTGTGACGTACAGAGTCGCCTGGCTCATCTTGGCCGCGCCGATCTCACGTGAATACGGGCCACGTCACCGGGACGTAGCTGTGCGGTGAAATCGGCGCTGCTGGCGTCGAGAATAGCGATGACGGGGTAGCCGCACGTCGTTGGATGGTCCGCCATGAAGACGATGGGCTGGCCATCAGTGGTAATTTCGATGGCGCCGCGAATTACTGGCTCTGACATCATTTCGGAGACGTTGCTTCGGATGAGCGGCACTCCATGTAAGCGCACGCCAACGCGATTGGAGTCGGCCGTCACGCTGTAGGTCTGCTGTTTGAAAAGTGAAATTGACTCGGTACTGAACCAGTCGGCTTGTGGACCAAGTTCGGCTTCCAGGACCGCTGGCTGGGGCCACCCACGCGTCGGCGCGAGATCGACGTGCATGTCACCAACTATCGCCGAGCGACCAACGGGTACAAGGTCGCCCGCGCGAAGTACCGCGCCAAAGCCACTTGACGGATCGGTGGCGCGCGATCCGAGAACTAAAGGTGTGTCGATACCTCCACGCACGGCGACGTAGGAACGAACCCCGTGACGAGGTGCGTGGACGGTGACCTCACCCGGCCCCACTCGTATTGGCCCATTCGGAGCG
>Ga0208357_1002579_pt1 | contig 11873 bp, 10 predicted proteins | sample NGESurdeep092012_6_FD_184487 | JGI IMG/M metagenome (GOLD analysis project Ga0208357, IMG submission 184487) | Arctic peat soil microbial communities from Barrow, Alaska - NGEE Surface sample F52-2 deep-092012 (SPAdes) | ecosystem: Environmental > Terrestrial > Soil > Wetlands > Peat ... | reverse complement strand
GGCGGCAGCGGCTCCGGGTCGGTCACATCGAGCACCGCGCGGAGCCGACCCCGGCTCAGCTCATCGCACAGCGCGCCGGTCGCCACCAGAGACCCGCGGGCCGCGTTGACGAGCAGGGCGCCGTCCTTCATCCGGGCCAGGAACCCGGCATCCACCATGCCGATGGTCTCCCTGGTCACCGGCGCGAGCACGACGACGACGTCGGCCTCCGGGAGCAGGTCGCCGACCTGGCTGACCGGGCTCACCGGGATCGCGCCGTCGCGGGCGCGGCGGGCCACCCTTCGGACCTCGACCTCAAAGCCGGCCAGCCGCCGCTCGACCGCGGCCCCGATCGACCCGTAGCCGACGATCAGCACGTGCTTGGCCGCGAGCTGGTCGGTCGCCTGGTAGGCCCAGCGCCCCTCGGCCTGCTCGCGGGTGAACGCCGGGAACCCGCGCAGCACGCCGAGCATCGCCGCGACCACCCACTCGGCGGTCGACGCGTCGTGCGCGCCCCGCGCGTTGCAGAGCGCGACGCCCGGCGGCAGGTGCGGGCGGAGCCAGTCGACCCCCGCGGTCAGCGTCTGCACCACCTTGAGCCGCGGCATCCGGCTGAGCACGGCGACGCCGGCCGCGCTGGGGAAGAAGCTCGGCACGTAGAACTCGACCCCCGCGACGCTATCGGGGACGGTGACGTCGCCCACATCGCCGGTCTGCCCGACATCGCGGCCAAGCGCCACGATCTCGACATCGGTATTCGATAGACCGGTCAGTCCGGTCGAGACCCAGTTCGCGGGTACCCAGATCAGCACCCACCCCACGGTACTGATCTAGACTCCCCACAGCTACGACGAAACAGGATGCCAGCTCTACCAGGGGTCTAAATTGCGGAAAGTTCTAATCGCGAACCGCGGCGAGATCGCGGTCCGGGTGGCTCGCGCCTGCAAGGACGCGGGCCTGGCCAGCGTCGCCGTCTACTCCGACCAGGATCTCGATGCCCAGCATGTGCGCGCCGCCGACGAGGCGTACGCGCTCGACGGGAGCACCCCGGCGCAGACCTACCTGGACATCGACAAGATCATCGCGATCGCGCGGCGGGCCGGCGCTGACGGGGTGCACCCGGGCTACGGCTTCCTGGCCGAGAACGCCGCCTTCGCCACGGCCGTGATCGAGGCCGGGCTGACCTGGATCGGGCCGCCGCCGGCCGCGATCGAGGCGCTGGGCGACAAGGTCCGGGCGCGGGAGATCGCCAAGCGGGTCGGCGCGCCGCTCGCCCCCGGCACCGACGGCCCGGTCAGCGGGCCGGACGAGGTCCGGGAGTTCGCCCGCGCCTACGGCCTCCCGATCGCGATCAAGGCCGCCTTCGGCGGCGGCGGCCGCGGCCTCAAGGTCGCCCGGGCCGAGGACGAGATCGGCGAGCTCTACGAGTCCGCCGTCCGCGAGGCGACGGCGGCGTTCGGCAACGGCGAGTGCTTCGTCGAGCGCTACCTGGACCGGCCGCGGCACGTGGAGACCCAGTGCCTGGCCGACGCGCACGGGAACGTGGTGGTGGTCTCCACCCGCGACTGCTCGCTGCAGCGGCGCCATCAGAAGCTGGTCGAGGAGGCGCCGGCGCCGTTCCTGTCGGACGCGCAAATGGAGCAGCTCTACGCCTCGTCCAAGGCGATTCTGCGCGAGGCGGGCTACATCGGGGCCGGCACCTGCGAGTTCCTGGTCGCCCAGGACGGCACGATCAGCTTCCTCGAGGTGAACACCAGGCTCCAGGTCGAGCACCCCGTCTCCGAGGAGGTGGCCGGCCTCGACCTGGTCAGGGAGATGTTCAGGATCGCCGACGGCGAGCCGCTCGGCTACGGCGACCCGGCCCTGCGCGGCCATTCGATCGAGTTCCGGATCAACGCCGAGGACCCGGCCCGCAACTTCCTGCCCGCGCCGGGCACGATCACCGAGTGGAACCCGCCGTCGGGGCCGGGCGTCCGGCTCGACGCGGGCTACGGCGCGGGCGAGACGGTGCCGCAGGCGTTCGACTCCCTGATCGGCAAGCTGGTCGTCACCGGCGCGAGCCGGACCCAGGCGCTCGAGCGGGCCCGCCGCGCGCTGGCGGAGTTCACCATCGGCGGGATGCCGACCGTGCTGCCGTTCCACCGGGCCGTGGTCGACGACCCGGCGTTCGCGGGCGACAGCTTCGGCGTGCACACCCGCTGGATCGAGACCGAGTTCAGCGCCGTGCTCGAACCGCAGCCGGCCGCGGCGGTGGAGCCTGAAGGGGCCCGCGAGCGGCTCACGGTGGAGGTCGGCGGGAAGCGGCTCGAGGTGGTGCTGCCGGCCATGCTCGCGGTGCCCGCCTCGGCGGCCGCGGCCCCGGCCGAACGGTCAAGGGGCGCGCGCGGGGCCGGCCGCGGCGCCCGCGGGCCGGCCCGCGGCGCGGGCGGCGACGCCCTGGTCACGCCCATGCAGGGCACGATCGTGAAGATCGTCGCGGGCGAGGGGGCCGTAGTCAAGGCGGGCGAGGTGGTGGTGATCCTGGAGGCGATGAAGATGGAGCAGCCGCTCACCGCGCACAAGGACGGCACGGTCACCGGCCTCGCGGTCGAGGTCGGCCAGACCGTCTCCGCCGACACCGAGATCTGCCAGATCAAGGAGTAGGCGAAGGGACTGAGAGGATGCCGCGGCTGCCTGGAGACCCGAGTATCTGGGGCTGGCTGCTGTTCTCGATCGGGTTCCGGCTGCCGCCGAGGAACCGGGAGTGGGTGCGCCACGAGCTGATCGACGCGGGCTGGCGCGGCCGGACGATCCGGCGGCTGCTGGTGCTCCTGGTGCCGATCTGCATAGCGCTGGCGTTCCTGCCCGGACCGGTCTGGCTGCGGGTCGCGGTGCCCCTGTTCGCGCTGGTCGCCAGCGTCGGCACGGTCGCGATCAGCGCCGGCGACATCCGCGCCTCCCGGCTGCACCAGCACGATCTGGCGGTCCCGAACGACCCCGACACCGGCCGCCCCGCCCACTGACGTGCGCGGGCCGAGGTAACGCGCGATGGTCAGGTGAGCCGGCTAGACGGCGCTGGCGACGGGGTTGCGCGCATCGCGGCGGCGGCGCGGCGCGCGGCCCCCCGGGCGGGCGACACCCGGGTGGTGGCCGTCGACGGCCGGTCGGGGGCGGGAAAGACGTCGCTGGCGGCGACGCTGCGTGACCGGCTGCGGGCGCCGGTGGTGTCCCTTGAGGACCTGTACGGCGGCTGGGACGGCCTCGAGCACGGGATCGACCTGCTCGTCGCCGCCGTTCTGGAGCCGCTCGCGGCCGGGCGGGCGGCGCTCGTGCCGAGGTACGACTGGATTGCCGGGCAGTGGGCCCGGCCGATGGTCCTGGAGCCGCCCGGCGTGCTGATCGTGGAGGGCGTCGGGGCCGGGGCCAGGCGCGCGGCCGCGTTCGAGAGCGTGCTCGTCTGGCTGGAGGTCCCTGGGCCGGCCAGGAAGCAGCGGGCGCTCGACCGCGACGGGGCGACCTTCGCCCCCTACTGGGACCGGTGGGCCGCCCAGGAGGACCTGATGCTCGCCCGCGAGGGCACCCCGGACCGGGCCGACGTCGTCATCCGGTGAGCGGGCTAGGCGATCGCGTCGGTGCCGAACTCCATGACCGTGCGGGCGGCCTCGGTGACCGAGCCCGACAGGGACGGGTAGATCGAGAAGGTGTGCGCGATCTGCTCGACCGACAGGTTCTGCTCGATCGCGATCGACAGCGGCAGGATCAGCTCGCTGGCCCTCGGCGCGACGACCACCCCGCCGAGCACGAGGCCGGTGCCCGGGCGGGCGAAGACCTTGACGAAGCCGTCGCGGAAGCCGCCCATCTTCGCCCTCGGGTTGGTGGCGAGCGGCAGCTTGACCACCCGGGCCGGGACCTCGCCCCGGTCGACGGTGGCCTGCGAGACGCCGACCGAGGCGATCTCGGGATCGGTGAAGATCGTGGACGCCACGTGGCTGAGCCTGATCGGGTGCACCGACTCGCCGAGCGCGTGCCACATCGCGATCCGGCCCTGCATCGCGGCGACCGAGGCTAGCATCAGCACGCCGGTGCAGTCGCCCGCCGCGTAGACGCCCGGCACTGACGTGCGGGAGACCCGGTCCACCTCGATGAAGCCGCGCGAGTCGAGGTGGACGCCCGCCTCGGCGAGGCCGATCCCGGTCGTGCAGGGCGCCATCCCCACGGTCAGCAGGCAGTGCGAGCCGGACACCTCGCGGCCGTCGGCCAGCGTGACCACCACGCCGTCGCCCTTGCGCCGGACCGACTCGGCCCGCGACTTGCCGAGCACGTTCATGCCGCGCCGCCGGAACACGCCCTCGATGACGACGGCGGCGTCCTTGTCCTCGTGCGGCAGCACCCGCTCCCGCGACGACACCAGCGTGACCTGCGAGCCGAGCGCCTGGAAGGCGCTGGCGAACTCGGCCCCGGTCACCCCGGAGCCGACCACGACCAGCTCCGGCGGGAGCTCGGGAAGGTCGTAGATCTGGCGGCAGGTGAGGATCCGCTCGCCGTCAGGGGCCCCGTCGGCCAGCGCCCGCGGCGACGCCCCGGTCGCGATGAGGACCGCGTCCGCCTGCACGGCCGCGCCGTCGGCGTCGATCGTGTGCGGGCTAGTCAGCTGGCCCCCGGCCGGCCGGCCCCCGGCCAGGCGGCCCCTGGCCCGGATAACCCGGATGCCCTCGGCCGCCATGTGCTCGGCGATGTCGTTCGACTGATCGGCCGCCAGCGCCTTGATCCGGGTGTAGAGGGCCGGCGCGTCCACCCCGAGCACCGGGTTGCCGCCGTCGGCCAGCTGCAGCCCGAGCGAGGCGGCGCGGCCGAGCGAGGTCATGGTCGACGACGATTCGATGAGCGTCTTGCTCGGGACGCAGTCGGTGAGCACGCAGGCGCCGCCGAGACCGTCCTCATCGACGACGGTTACCTCGGCTCCGAGCTGGGAGGCCACGAGCGCGGCTTCGTAGCCGCCTGGCCCGCCGCCCAGGATCGCGACGCGTGGACGTGGCAGGGTCACGTTGAGCAATTATCCCGGACGTTACCCACTAGGTTGTACGTCGCCCCCGCCGATTACGCCGTACGCTTAGGCAGCGTGGCCCTTTACGCCGCCTACGGCAGCAACATGGATCCGGCGCAGATGCTCCTGCGCTGCCCGCACTCCCCGCAACGGGGCACCGGGTGGCTTGAAGGCTGGCGCCTGACTTTCGGTGGCGACGAGCTCGGCTGGGACGGCGCCCTGACCACCGTTGTCGAGGACACCGCGCAGCGCACGTTCGTCGCGCTCTACGACGTCCCCGAGATCGACGAGAAGGAACTCGACGTCTGGGACGGCGTCAACCTCGGCTTCTACAGCAAGATCAAGGTCCGCGTGCAGAGCCTCGACGGGGACACGCTCGCGTGGCTCTACGTGCTCGACGCCTACGAGGGCGGCCTGCCCTCGGCCGAGCGGCTGACGATCCTGGTGGACGCGGCCGTCAAGGCGGGCGCGCCGTCCGACTACATCGACTGGCTCCAGGCCAGGCCGTCCAACCCGCCCAAGGGCTAGCCGCTAGGCCGTGGGCGCGGCCGCGGCTCCGGGGCTAGAGCAGGACGGCCAGCACCAGGGCCAGGACGGGGACCAGGACGCCCGCGATCGCGGGCCAGGACCAGCTCGAGACCGGCCGCCGCGCCCGTACGTCGACGGCGTCCGACCTGACCTGCTCGACGCGCTCGGTCAGCGTCGCCATCACGACGTCAACGTCGATCCCGAGCGGGGCCGGCGGCGGGGCGTCGTCAATCGGCGCGCTGCCGAAACTCCCGAAGCCGCCGAAGCCGGCCCTGGCGCTGCCGCGGGACCGGCGCTGCGCCCGCATCTCCGACGCGACCTGCCTTCGGCGCGAGGAGTGCGCCGCCCAGGCGTAGATCGCCCGCATGTCGCTCTCGGTGCCGTCCTCGCGCGTCCACAGGCAGCGGACGCGGAGCAGCTCGGTGGAGTCGAACCCGACCACGGCCGGCCAGCCGACCCGGTGCTCGCGGACCGGGTTGACGATCGTGAGACCGTCATCGTCGGCGATGATCCTCGGCCGCTGCGCGGTCGCGTACACGATCCCGGTGATCACGAGCAGCGTGCAGGCGGCGATCACCGACAGGTGATCGCGGCCCTGCACCGCCAGGTCGATCAGGTTGCCGACCGCGAACAGCACCCAGATCCACCAGATCAGGGTTGCGATCGGCGATCGGAACACCTGCCTGCCGTCCGGGCCGGCCTGCCTACCCAAGATCCCTGCCCAGGTCATCCGCCATGAACGCCATCCCCCCGGAAGACGAACTTGTCCTCCGCGAACTCGGTCACGAGCGCGTCCACCACGCTCGCCAGGTCGCCTTCGCTGCTGTGCACAGCGCGCTGCCGCTCGTACGGGGCGCCGCATTCGAGGACCTCGGTGGCGACCGCGAGTTCCTCGGCGCACCCGAGTCGCCATGCTACCGGCTCAAGGTCACGAAGAAGCTCATAGACCTCGTCCCTGAGCGGGGCGGTGGCGCCCGCGTCGCTGGTGATGATGGCGGCGTCGAGCCCGTGCCTGGTGGCCCGCCACTTGTTGTCGGCGATCACCCAGGACGCGCGCGACGGCAGCCGGTACCCCCGGTCGAGCTGGGTGTCGAACAGGTGCACGAGGCACTGGGCGAGCGCTGCCACCATGCCGACCTCGCGGAACGTGGGGACCGCGTCGGCGATCCTGATCTCGACCGTGCCGAAGTCCGGGTGCGGCCGGACATCCCACCAGACCTCCTTGATCGTGCGGATCGTGCCCGCCCGGAGCTGGCTGGCCATGTACTCCTCGAAGGCCTTCCAGTCGGGCAGGCCGATCGGCGGGCCGGCGTGCGGCAGCGATCCGAAGATCACCGACCGGCTCGAGGCGAGGCCGGTGGCCTCGCCGCACCAGTAGGGGCTGGACGCGGTGAGGCCGAGCAGGTGCGGGAGGTAGACGGCCAGCGCGTTGATCACCGGCATCACCCGGTGCTCGTCCCGCAGCCCGACGTGCACGTGCACGGCCATGGTCTGAGCCCGGCGGGAGGGGTACTGGATCTCCTGGACAAGCTCGGCGTAGCGCTGGCCAGGCGCCATCTTCCCGTCCCGCCAGTGGCTCATCGCGTGCGTCCCCGAGCTGGCGAGCAGGATGCCGTGCGCCTCGACGGCGCGCTGCAAGTCCTTCAGCGACAGGGCGAGGTCCGCCTTGGCCTCGGCCACGGTGCCGCAGATGCCGGTCACGACCTCAATGGTGGACTGCATCAGCTCATGGCGCATCTTCGGGTGCTCGCCGCTCTCGAGCAGGCCCGGCAGATCGGCCAGCACGGCAGACGCATCCTGCCTGAGCATGCGCGTCTGCGCGTCGATGAGCTGCACCTCCCATTCGACGCCGAGCGTCGGTCCGGCGGAAGGGTTCCACTCGATCGTCATGACAGGCCTCCAGGGGGGCGCCGAGAGCGTATCGCGACTAAATTTCGCGATACGGGTGCCTCCCTAGCGTTTCCACCCCTGGAATATTGAATCGTCCCGCAATAGCGCTGATTGAGGTTAGACGTCCAGTTACTCCTGTTACAGCCGCCCCGGTCCGTTCGACCGACTGATTTTAGGAACTCAGCGGGGGGAAGCCGCTGCGATCGCGGACCGCCACCATCGTCTCGCCGGCGATCCTGCGCGCCCGCCTGGCGCCCTCGAAGAGCAGCGCGTCGAGGCCGTCGGGGTCGGCCAGGTACTTGGCCGTCCGCTCCCTGACCGGGGAGAACGTGTCGACCACGAGCTCGCCGAGTTCCTTCTTGAAGCCGCCGTAGCCGCCGTCGCCGTACCGGGCGGCGATGTCGTCGATCGGGTCGCCGGACAGGGCGGAGAAGATCCGGAGCAGGTTGGTCACGCCCGGCTTGGCCTCATCGTCGGCCCGGACGACCGACTCGGCGTCGGTCACGGCCCGGTTGATCTTGCGCCGGATCGCGGCGGGCTCGTCGAGCAGGTCGATGATGCCCTGCGGCGAGGACGACGACTTGGACATCTTGCTGGTCGGGTCCTGCAGGTCGGTGATCTTGGACACGGCGGGCAGGATGTACGGGGCGGGGACGGTGAACGTCTCGCCGAACCGGTGGTTGAAGCGCTGGGCCAGGTTGCGCGACAACTCCAGGTGCTGCCGCTGGTCCTCGCCCACCGGCACCTCGTCGGCCTGGTAGAGCAGGATGTCGGCCGCCTGCAGGACCGGGTAGGTGAACAGCCCGACCGACGCCTGCTCGGCGCCGCCCTTGGACGACTTGTCCTTGAACTGGGTCATCCTGCTCGCCTCGCCGAACCCGGTCAGGCAGCCGAGCACCCAGTTCAGCTCGGCGTGCTCGGGCACCTGGCTCTGCACGAACAGGATGCACCGCTCGGGGTCGAGGCCGGCCGCGAACAGCTGGGCGGCCGCCACCCGGGTGCGCCGCCGCAGCGTCTCGGGGTCGTACGGCACGGTGATCGCGTGCAGGTCCACCACGCAGTAGATCGCGTCCCTTGACGCCTGCAGGTCCACCCACTGCCTCACCGCGCCCAGGTAGTTGCCCAGGTGAAACGAATCGGCGGTCGGCTGGATGCCGGAGAATACGCGACGAGTGCCCATGGGCGTGAAGTTTATCGGCGTCGGGGGTCGGGCGGCGTCACCACGACCTCCACCCGCTGGAACTCCTTCAGCTCCGTGTAGCCGGCGGTGGCCATCGTCCGCTTGAGCGCGCCCATCAGGTTCATCGAGCCGTCGGGAACGGTCGACGGGCCGTTGAGTATCTGCTCGATCGTGCCGATCGCGGGGACCTTGAGCCGGGCGCCGCGGGGCAGCTCGGGGTGGTTGGCCTCGCTCCCCCAGTGGTAGCCGCGACCGGGCGCCTCGTGCGTGCGGGCCAGCGGCGAGCCCACCATCACCGCGTCCGCCCCGAGCGCGAGGGCCTTGGCGATGTCGCCGCTGCGGGTCATCGAGCCGTCGGCGATCACGTGCACGTACCGGCCGCCGGACTCGTCGAGGTAGTCGCGGCGGGCGGCCGCGACGTCGGCGATGGCGGACGCCATCGGCACCGCGACGCCGAGCACGGCGGCGGTGGTGTGGCCGCTGCCGCCGCCGAAGCCGACCAGCACGCCCGCGGCGCCGGTCCGCATCAGGTGCAGCGCCGCCGTGTAGGTGGCGCAGCCGCCGACGATGACCGGGATGTCGAGCTCGTAGATGAACTGCTTGAGGTTGAGCGGCTCGGCCCGGCCGGAGACGTGCTCGGCGCTCACCGTGGTGCCGCGAATGACGAAGATGTCCGCCCCGGCGTCCACCACCGCCTTGTAGTACCGCGCGGTGCGCTGCGGCGAGAGCGCGGCCGCGGTGACCACCCCGCCCCTGGAGATCTCCTCGATCCGGCGGCCGATCAGCTCTTCCTTGATCGGCTCGGCGTAGATCTCCTGGAGACGCCGGGTGGCGGCCTCCTCGCCGAGCTCGGCCACCTCGGCCAGCAGCGGCTCAGGATCGTCGAAGCGGGTCCACAGGCCCTCGAGGTCGAGCACGCCGAGGCCGCCGAGCTTGCCGATCGCGATCGCGGTGGCGGGTGAGACGACGCTGTCCATCGGGCACGCGATCAGCGGCATGCCGAACCGGTAGGCGTCGATCTGCCAGGCGATGCTTACCTCTTCGGGGTCGCGGGTGCGCCGCGCCGGCACGATGCCGATCTCGTCGAGTGAGTACGCCCGGCGCCCGGTCTTGCCGCGCCCGATCTCGATGTCAGTCACTGGAGTTCTTTGCTTCCCTTACTTGCGGCCGCTGTAGTTCGGGGCCTCGACGGTCATCTGCACGTCGTGCGGGTGGCTCTCCTTGAGCCCGGCCGAGGTGATCTGGACGAACCGCGCGTCCTGGAGCTCGGCGATGGTCCGGGCGCCGCAGTAGCCCATGGCCATCCGCAGGCCGCCCACGAGCTGGTCGGCCACCGACGAGAGCGGCCCGCGGAACGGCACCTGCCCCTCGATGCCCTCCGGGATCAGCTTGTCCTCGCGCAGCACGTCGTCCTGGAAGTAGCGGTCCTTGGAGTAGGACTTGCCGCGCTCCCGGTTGCGCATGGCCCCCAGGGACCCCATGCCGCGGTACATCTTGTACTGCTTGCCGTTGACGAAGACCATCTCGCCGGGGCTCTCCTCGCAGCCCGCAAGCAGGCTGCCGAGCATCACCGTGTCGGCGCCGGCCGCGATCGCCTTGGCGATGTCGCCGCTGTACTGCAGGCCGCCGTCGCCGATGACGGGGATGCCGGCCGGCTTGGCGGCCAGGCTCGCCTCGTAGATCGCGGTCACCTGGGGGACGCCGACGCCCGCGACGACCCGGGTGGTGCAGATCGAGCCGGGGCCGACGCCGACCTTCACGCCGTCCACGCCGGCGTCGATCAGCGCCTGCGCGCCCGCCCGGGTTGCCACGTTGCCGCCGATCACCTCGATGTCGGCGTTCGCCTTGATCTGCCGGACCATGTCCAGGACCGACTGCGCGTGGCCGTGCGCGGTGTCGACGATGAGGAAGTCCACGCCCGCCTCGATCAGCGACTGGGCGCGGAGCTTGGCGTCCTCGCCGACCCCGACCGCCGCCCCGACGACCAGGCGGCCGCCGGCGTCCTTGGTCGCGCTCGGGAACTTCTCGCTCTTGGTGAAGTCCTTGACCGTGATCAGGCCGCGCAGCCGGCCGCCCCCGTCGACCAGCGGGAGCTTCTCGATCTTGTGCTCCTTGAGCAGCCGGAGCGCCTCTTCCGCCGCCACCCCGACCGGGGCGGTGACCAGCGGCATCCTGGTCATGACCTCGTCGACCCGGCGGGACATGTCGGACTCGAACCTGATGTCACGATTTGTCACGATGCCCAGGAGGGTGCCGTCATCGCTGGTCACCGGCACGCCGGAGATCCGGTAGTGCGCGCACAGCCGGTCCACGTCCGCCAGCGTCGCGTCCGGCCCGCAGGTGACCGGGTCGGTGATCATCCCGGCCTCGGACCGCTTCACCAGGTCGACCTGCTGGGTCTGGTCCTCGATGGACAGGTTGCGGTGGAGCACGCCGACGCCGCCCTGGCGCGCCATCGCGATCGCCATCCGGGCCTCGGTGACCGTGTCCATCGGCGACGAGACGATCGGGATGCGGAGCCGGTACTTGCGGGTGATCCGGGCGCCGGTGTCCGCCTCGCTGGGCATCAGGTCCGAGTGCGCCGGAAGCAGCAGCACGTCATCGTACGTCAGGCCTACCGGGGAGAACTTGGGTGACTCGGTCATGATGCCCTCACGGCTCATCGCTGCAATGGACGTAGCAGCTGCTAACGGCGGGATTGGTGTCCATCCTACTGAACAGGCCGACGGCCGTTACCCTTCCTGACCCGCTGGTGGGATGTCTCACCAGCGGGCCCAACTAGGACGCAACCGAGACGCAACCGGCCAAAACGCAGAACGCGGGGGCCACGATGATCCGTGGCCCCCGCGTTCGCGGGGTGACCCTGTGCGGCGTCTCGCGTGATTAGTGCGAGTGCCCGTGCGAGTGGCCGTCAGCCGACTCGGAGGTCTCCTCAGCCGGCTTCTCGACGATCAGGGTCTCGGTCGTCAGCAGCATGCCGGCGATGGACGCGGCGTTCTGCACGGCGGACCGGGTGACCTTAACCGGGTCGATGACGCCCTGGCTCATCAGGTCGCCGTACTCGCCGGTGGCGGCGTTGTAGCCGTGACCGGCGGGCAGCCCGGCGATCTTGGCGACCACCACGGAGCCCTCCTGGCCCGCGTTGAGCGCGATCCAGCGGGCCGGCTCCAACAGCGCCTTCTTGACGACGAGCACGCCCGTCGCCACGTCGCCGGTCTTGCCGAGGTCATCGAGGCCGGACGCGACGTGCACGAGTGCCGCCCCGCCGCCGAC
>Ga0208357_1002578_pt1 | contig 11873 bp, 10 predicted proteins | sample NGESurdeep092012_6_FD_184487 | JGI IMG/M metagenome (GOLD analysis project Ga0208357, IMG submission 184487) | Arctic peat soil microbial communities from Barrow, Alaska - NGEE Surface sample F52-2 deep-092012 (SPAdes) | ecosystem: Environmental > Terrestrial > Soil > Wetlands > Peat ... | reverse complement strand
TGTCACCGCAGAAGCCGCCGCGATGTCGATATCGCCGACGAACCGGCCCAGCCGGCGTAGGACGGCGCGCTCCTCGTCGTCCAGCAGCTCGTGGCTCCAATCGAGCACGGCCCGCAGTGATCGATGCCGATCGTCGCCGCTGCGACCACCGCTGAGCAGCCGGAGTCGATCTGTCAGCCCGGCGCGCAATCCGGCGATGCCCAGCGCTGCGCTGCGGGCGGTAGCCAGCTCGATCGCCAGCGGCATCCCATCAAGCTGCGCGCACAGCTCGCCAACGATCGCCGGGTCGGCATCGAACTGCGCGTCGAGCGTTCGGGCGCGGTCGAAGAACAACACGACCGCTTCGGAGCTGGCCGCACCGCCAGTCGACTCCGCGACAAGTGAGAGACCGGACAGCGGGACGACCCGCTCGCCCGGTACGCCGATGCGCGCGCGGCTCGTCGTGAGAACGAGCAACTCGGTGGTCTCGCCCAACAGCGCCGTCAGGAAGTCGGCGGTGTCGTCGAGAAGGTGCTCGCAATTGTCGAGGACGAGCAGGGACCGCCCAGGGCGCAGCCGCGCGAGCACCGCATCACGCAGCGATTGTCCGGGCCGCTCCATCACGCCCAGCACGGAAGCGACGGTCTGCACGAAGAATCCAGGGCGCGTGCTGACGAGCTCGACGAACGTCGCTCCCAACGGCAACGTCGGCGCCAGTTGCCGCGCCACTTCGCTCGCCAGCCGCGTCTTCCCCACTCCGCCCGGGCCAAGCAGCGTCACCAGCCGCGACCCATCGAGTGCGCCGATCAGCTCGGCTTGTTCGCGCGTCCGTCCGATGAACGGCGTCCACGTCGTTGGCAAGCCACGCACCACATCTGCGGCCGCCCCACTCACCAGACTCGGCGCCAGCGCGGCGAGGGCACGCCGGTCGGCGACGTCGAGCTTGCGAAGCAACGACGACACGTGCGTCTCGACCGTGCGCACAGACAGGTGCAGGCGGGACGCGATCTGCGCGTTGGACAGGTGCTCACCCAGGGCCGCCAACACCTCGGCCTCACGCTCGGATACCCGCGCCCACTCCTGCGTCACCCGCACATCCTCCCGCTCGGAAGCCCGTGCTGTCCCTCCCACCGGCGCCAAGTCGGTGACGACTACGTGGTGAACCCGTGGTCGGCACGGATGGCAGCCCACTGCGCAGCGACGAGTCTCGATGGCAGCAGCAACGACCCAAGGAGCCACCGATGTTCACCAGCCAGCTCAGCGCCCAGCCAATCGCCGTCCGCCACACCCAACTGATCGCGGACGCCGACGCCGTCCGGCTGGCCCGGCGCTTGCGCCTCGCCGGCGCCGAGCACCGCGTCGCCACGGCCCCACACCTTCGCCTTCATCTTCGCCTTCGCCTTCGCCTTCGCCGCAGCTGGCTGCGGACCGCGACGCAACCCGCACACCTTTGCCAACCCACACAGATCTGAAGGAGGAGCACATGAGCACGACCATCACAGAGGAAGTCGATCAAGCCGCGCTAGGCGAGTTCGTCCACAAGTTCATCGTCGACTTGGGTGCAGCACACCACGCCGTCACGGTTGTCGTCGGTGACCGGCTGGGCCTCTATCGCGCCGTCGCCGACGCCGGGCCTGGAACAGCACACGAGATCGCCGCGGCAGCTGGCTGCGACGAGCGCTACACCCAGGAATGGCTCAACGCGCAGGCTGCGTCTGGCTATTGCGAGTACGACCCACAGACCGGCCAGTACTACCTCACGCCGGCGCAGCGGGTCTGCTTGGCCGACGAAGACTCACCGATATTCCTCACCGCAGGGATGTTCCTCGCGGCCGCGCTGTTCAAGGACGAGGAGCGACTGGCCGAGGCGATCCGCACCGGCGCAGGCTTCGGATGGGGTGAGCACCACCACGACCTCTACACCGGAGTCGAGCGTTTCTTCCGCCCCGGCTATGCAGCCAATCTCGTGTCGAGTTGGATCCCCGCGCTGGACGGCGTGCAGGCCAAGCTTGAGGCCGGCGCGATCGTCGCCGATGTCGGCTGCGGCCATGGTTCGTCGACGATCCTGCTCGCCCAGGCCTACCCGAATTCGACGATCATCGGCTTCGACAACCACGCGCCGTCGATCGACGCGGCGCGCGTCGCTGCCGAGAAGGCCGGGGTGGCCGACCGAGTCCGGTTCGAACTCGCATCTGCCCAGGACTTCCCCGGCCAGGACTACGCGCTCGTGTGCATCTTCGATGCGTTGCACGACATGGGCGACCCGGTCGGTGCGGCTCGGCACATCCGAGCCTCGCTGGCGGACGACGGCACCTGGCTGCTTGTCGAGCCGCTGGCCGGTGACTCTGTGGCGGCGAACATGAACCCGCTCGGGCGACTGTTCTACTCGGCGTCGACGCTGGTGTGCACGCCATCGGCACGCTCGCAACCTGGCGGCTGGGCGCTCGGTGCGCAGGCAACCGACGAGCAACTGCGCTCCGTCGCCGAGCAAGGCGGCTTCAGCAGATTCCGTCGCGCGGTGGACGCACCCGTCAACCGGATCATCGAGATTCGTCCCTGACCGACGACGCGAGCAGAGCCGTACCTCTCACTGAGGTACGGCTCTGCTGTCGGCTATGCCGTCGGCAGCCGAGAGCGCTGACACCATCCCGACCGCAATGTCTGCGTAGACATAGGCGATCTCGTCGGCGCTATAGGGCCATCCGGTATTCGGCTACGGCGTCGAGGAGGTCCTGCCTGCGAGCGCCGAGAACCAGGTCGGCGCCGCACTCAGCGAGTGCGTGAGCGAACCCTGCGCCGAGGCCAGAACTTGCTCCGGTTACCAGAACCGTCTTGCCCGCCAGGGAAAATCGCTCCAGGAGCGTCACGTGTTCGTCCTTCTTTGACTAGGTCGCGGTTGGTGCGTGGGACTCGAGGAATGCGTACACCTCTGCGTCGTCGACGCCTGGGAAGGTGCCCGAGGGAAGTGCGCCGAGGATGTGGGTGTGCATCTTCGCGCTAGGCCATGATGCGTCGGACCATTTGCGCGACAGTGCAGCGGCCGGCCGTCGGCAGCACGCAGGGTCGGGGCACGAAGACATCGTGCGCGAGGTGGTCTCGCGGCCGCGGAACCACTTCGACGCAGCAAACGGCACGCCGAGCGTCACGGAGAACTCGCCGTCGGCTCCTTTGCCGGTGTGCGCCGAACACCAGAATGTGCCCGCCGGGGTGTCTGTGTATTGGCTGAACCCGCCGGCGTCCTCGCCGTGGTCGAAGACCTGCCGCGACGTCCAGTGCCGGCAGATGGTCTGGCCCTCGATCGCACCGGTCACGTCGGCCGGGAAGTTGACGCCGTCGTTTTCGTAACCCTTCAGCAGCGTCCCGTCGCGGCTGACCCGCAGGAAGTGAACGCGAATCCCCAGTTGCGACGTCGCAAGGTTGGTGAAGCGGTGACTGGCGCTTTCGTGCGTCACGCCGAAGACGTCGCGAAAATCCTCGACCGAGATGTCCTTCTCGCTCTTGGCCCTTTGCAGCATCGCCACGGCCGCCGTCTTCGGCATCAGGCAGCACGCCGCGAAGTAGGTGATTTCCATGCGCTGCATCAGAAAATCCGCGTAGGTCGTCGGGTTCGTGTGTCCCAGCGCGCGATGCGCGACAGCCTGCAACGCCAGCGAACGCAACCCATGACCACCCGGAATTGACTGCGGCGGAACATAGATCCGCCGGTTCTCCAGGTCGGTAACGCTGCGGGTCGAGTGCGGCAGGTCCGCCGCGTGATGCAGCGTGAATCCCAGCCGCTGCACGATTCGCTCGACGGTTCGGTGCGTCAGCGCACCGCCGGTGTGCCCTGCGGAGAGCACGAGTTCTTCGGCTGCGGTCTCGATGTCGGGCAGGTAGTTGTCGCGGTCGCGCATCCACTGCCGCAGCGCGGTGTTCGCGCGACGCGCCTCCTCGGGCGTCGCGCTCGCTTCGCTGCTCCGTCGAGCGAGCTCGGCATGCAACCCGACCAGCGCCTCGAGGGCTTCTCGCGGCAGCTTCTTACTTGACCGGACGGCGGGCAGCTTCAGCCCCGAATACAGCGGGCTACGTTGTGCAGCGTCGAGAGCGATCTCGAGGGCATCGCGGCGGGTCGGCGGATCGGCGGCCAGCAGATCAGCTACCTCGACGTGCAGGCTCGCAGCGATCGCATTCAGCAACGTGAGCCGCGGCTCCCGACGTCCGTTCTCGATCAACGACAGCTGGCTCGGCGAGGTACCGGCCGATAAAGCGAGCGCATCGAGGGTGAGCCCGGCCTTCGACCGGTACGCACGGATCCGGCGTCCAACCGTCAGCACCGCGGTGCTGCTGTCGATGGCGACGGGAACGGGATTGGCAACCATGGTCTTGACGTTAGCGAAAGAACGGCCAAAGTTTCCATAGTCTTGGCCAAGATAGGGCTCGACTTTGCGGCATGGTCTGCATACCGGACGATTTTTGCCGACGGAGGCCACGATGACCGCAACGCCAGAGCCGCCAACCACAGTCCTGCCGGACGCCGACAAGCTGCGTCGCCGTTGGGCGACCGAGCCGAGGTGGGCCGGTATCGAGCGGACCTATGACGCCGACGATGTGGTCACCCTGCGCGGCCGGGTCGTCGAGGAATACACGCTGGCCCGCCTCGGCGCCGAGCGGCTGTGGCAGCTGCTCAAGACTGAGGACTACGTCAGTGCGCTCGGCGCGCTCACCGGGGGCCAGGCCGTGCAGATGGTGAAGGCCGGCCTGAAGGCCATCTACCTATCGGGTTGGCAGGTTGCGGCCGACGGGAACCTGGCCGGGCAGACCTACCCCGACCAGTCGCTGTACCCAGTCAACTCGGTGCCCGCCGTCGTCCGCCGTATCAACAACGCGCTGCTCCGGGCCGACCAGATCTCCTGGACCGAAGACAACACTGCGCCCGATCCGCATTTCCTGGCGCCCATCGTCGCCGACGCAGAGGCCGGCTTCGGCGGCCCTTTGAACGCGTTCGAGCTGATGCGGGCAATGATCGCGGCCGGCGCTGCGGGCGTGCATTGGGAAGACCAGTTGGCCAGTGAGAAGAAGTGCGGGCATATGGGCGGCAAGGTGCTCGTGCCGACCTCGCAGCACATTCGCACGTTGAACGCGGCACGGTTGGCGGCCGACATCTGCGACGTCCCGAGCCTGATCATCGCCCGCACCGACTCGCTCGCAGCGAACCTCGTCACCTCCGACGTCGACGAGCGCGATGCGCGGTTTGCGACGGGCGAGCGGACGCCGGAGGGGTTCTACCGGATCACACCTGGACCTGAAGCGGCGATCGCGCGCAGCCTCGCGTACGCGCCGTATTGCGACCTGCTGTGGGTCGAGACGGCGACACCCGATCTCGCCTTCGCTCGCGAGTTCGCTGACGCACTCCACCGCGAGTTTCCCGACAAGATGCTCGCCTACAACTGCTCGCCGTCGTTCAACTGGAAAGCCACGTTGGATGACGACGCCATTGCGTCGTTCCAGAAGGAACTCGGTGCGATGGGATACGCATTCCAGTTCATCACGCTCGCCGGGTTCCACTCGCTCAATCATTCGATGTTCGAGCTGGCGTCCGGCTATGCACGCACTGGCATGAGCGCCTACGTGCGACTGCAGCAAGCCGAATTCGCCGCCGCGACCCACGGCTACACCGCCGTCAAGCACCAGGCCGAAGTCGGTACCGGTTACTTCGACTTGGTCAGCACCGCACTCAACCCAACATCTGACACGTTGGCCCTCACCGGCTCAACGGAAAGCGAGCAGTTCTAATGACGCACGCCGCGACGTTCGACCGTTCGGACTTCGAGGAGATAGCGGACGGCGTTGAGCTGGCGATCGTTGCGATGCCACCCGCCGTCCGCGATGAAATCTTGACCCTTGATGCCCTGGAGTTCGTCGCCGATCTGCAACGGGAGTTCGGGGCGCGGCGGTTGGATCTCCTGGACGGTCGGATCGTGCGACAAGATGCCATCACCGCCGGCGGCACCCTGGACTTCCTACCGGAGACCGCGCAGATCCGCGCGGCATCATGGCAGGTCGCGCCGCCGGCACCGGGGTTGATAGACCGACGGGTGGAGATTACGGGTCCGACGGACGCGAAGATGACTATCAACGCACTGAACTCGGGTGCGAAGGTATGGCTGGCCGACTTCGAAGACGCCAACACCCCGCTGTGGGAGAACATGGTTGGCGGCCATCTCAACTTGCGAGCTGCCATTGACGGCACGTTGCAGTTCACGTCCCCCGAAGGAAAGCACTACACACTGACTTCGCCATCGACGTTACCGACGATCGTCGTGCGCCCGCGCGGCTGGCACCTCACCGAGAAGCATGTCCTCGTCGACGGCCAACCTATGTCGGGCAGCCTCTTCGACTTCGGCATGTACCTATTCCATTGCGGCCAACGGCAGATCGATGCCGGGAAGGGTCCGTACTTCTACCTGCCGAAGTTGGAAAGTCATTTCGAGGCGCGACTGTGGAACGACGTGTTCGTGTACGCGCAGGCGGCGCTCGGCATTCCGCGCGGCACAATCCGCGCGACCGTACTGATCGAGACCATCTGGGCCGCGTTCGAGATGGACGAGATCTTGTATGAGTTGCGCGAGCATTCCTCAGGACTCAACGCCGGCCGCTGGGACTATCTGTTTTCGTTGATGAAGGTGTTCCGGGCCCGGGGTTCGGACTTTCTGCTGCCCGACCGCAACGCAGTGACGATGACTGCACCCATGATGCGCGCCTACACCGACCTGCTGGTTGCGACGTGTCATCGGCGCGGCGCGCACGCGATCGGCGGCATGGCGGCGTTCATCCCGAATCGGCGTGACGCAGAGCTCAACTCTGTCGCGATGGCGAAGGTGCGTGCCGACAAGGAACGCGAGGCGGGCGACGGCTTCGACGGCTCGTGGGTCGCGCATCCCGATCTGGTCCCAGTATGCGATGACGTGTTCGCCGCGGTGTTGGGCGAGAACCCCGACCAGCGAGATCAACTGCGAGGCGATGTGCGCGCGAGCGCCGCGCAGATTCTCAACGCCCACGCCACTCCCGGGGCAATGACCGAAGAGGGGCTTCGCAACAACATCAGCGTCGCGGTGCAGTACCTGTCGTCGTGGCTACGCGGCGGCGGTGCGGTCGCGATCAACAACATGATGGAAGACGCCGCAACCGCCGAGATCTGCCGCACACAGGTCTGGCAGTGGCTGAACAACGACGTCATGCTCAGCAACGGCCGGCCGGTCACTCGCCGCGTCGTGTCGTCGATGCTGAACGAGGAGCTCCGCACGCTCGGCGGTGACTATGCAGCCGGCCGTGACCTGTTCGAGGAAGTTACCCTCACCGACGAGTTCGTCGACTTCCTGACCCTGCCGGCCTACGAGCGAATGCACTGAAGCCTTCCTCGATGTCCGGGCTCTCAACGACGTGGAGGTCGCCGAGCACCAACGCGCCGTCGTGCGGCAAGGCGCCGAGCTCGTTGATCAAGAGTGTGAGCACCGGTTCGATCGGCGCATCAGACTGCAGGAGCGGGAGCGCACTCGCGCCAACCCCTCGCACCTCTGTCTGTAGCGCGGCGATCAAGTACGTCCAGAACGTCGCGGGCCGGACTGATGTCAGCCGCCGAGATCGACGAATACCTTGACCACGACTGCGACTGGCCGCGCGGTGAGCCGCGTACCGTAACCCCATGACGCGCTTCGTGATTGATCCGCCGACGCTCGTTTTGCTTGCTGAGGATGGTCGTGCAATCGACCCGGCTCACCAGCTGGTCGCACCAAACTCGATTCGCTCACAGGCGCTCGACCTGCTCCTGCAGAGCGTCAGCGCCGGCGAACTCACCGAGAAGGCAGCTCTCGAACTCCACGAGCGGATGACGGAGTTGAAGATTCGCGTGCTCGGCGACCGGGTGTCACGCCGTACCGCCTGGCGGATCGCGCGAGAGCACAACTGGCCGACGATCCGAGATGCCGAGTACCTGGCAATCGCGAAGCTCCAGGCCGATGCGCTCATCGCGACCGACCCGGAGCTGGCGGCCAAGGCGTCAGATCTGGTGCCGCTCGCCCGAGTGAGCGAGCTCTACACGTAACCTCATGCGTCGCCACGTACGAGCCGGTACGCGGCAGCGGCGACGAGCAGGATCGCGTATCCGCAGAACACGATGAATCCGACCCAGGGCGACAGTGCGTGGCTGGGGCCCGCACCAAACAAAGTCGCTCCGGCGTTGGACGGGAGGTACGGGTCGAGGTTGTTGCTGATGGACGCCGGTAGCAGCGCGGTCAGCTGGGGGATCACGAAGAACGCTCCGACGAATGCCGAGATCGCCGCGGCAGTGTTGCGTAGCAGCGCGCCGAGCGCGAGTCCGATCATTCCTGCAACGGTCACGTACAACGCCGCACCGACGACCGATCGCAGCGCACCGGGTGCAGTGATCGCGACGTTCAGATGGTGGCTAGCGAGCAGAGTCTGCCCGATGGAGAACGAGATCACGGCCGCGATCAGCGACAGTGTCAGCACGACGCCGGCGAAGACGCCGAGCTTGCCCCACAGCACTGGCAAGCGGCGCGGGACGGCGGTGAGTGACGCGCGGATCATGCCGGTGCTGTACTCGCCGCTGATCAGCAACACACCGAGCACGCCGATCGCCAGTTGTGCCAGGGTGAAGCCGGCCAGACTGGTAGCGACAGGGCTAAATGTCGCCCGCTCGCTGGCGTTGAACGTGTGGTACTCGTCGGCGACGACTGAAGAGAACAACGCGCTCACGCCGATCATCAACGCAACCGCAATGAGCAGCGTCCAGACGGTGGAACGAACGGACCGGAACTTCGTCCATTCCGAGCGCAGGATCCGGCGTTGAGTGACTTTCACGTCGTGCCCTATGAGCGCGGGCAGGGCGGGCGGGGTAGCGACCGCGGCGCTCATCGTGCGCCCACGATCTCGGTGTTCGTGGCGGTGATGGAGCGGTAGTCGACGCAGTCGTGGGTCAGTTCCATGAATGCCGCCTCGAGTGATGCGTGCTGGGGTGAGAGTTCGTAAATGGGGAGCTGCGCCTGCCATGCGGTGTGGCCGATCTGCTCGGCGGTAAGGCCTTGCACTTCGAGGACGTCGACCTGCTCGCTTGTCACGGTCACGTCGGGTCCGTACAGCAGATCGCGCAGCTCTGCAGCTGCAGGAGTGCGTACGGTGACGGTGCCTCCGCTGGCTCGGGCGATGAACTCGGTGACCGTCGTGTCCGCGATGAGCCGACCTCGTCCGACGACGACCAGCCTGGTCGCCGTCACCGCCATCTCGCTCATGAGGTGCGAGGAGATGAACACTGTCCGGCCTTGCGCGGCGAGTGCGGTGAGCGTGGTGCGGATCCACAACACGCCTTCTGGGTCCAGCCCATTGACCGGCTCATCGAGCACGACGACGCTGGGGTCACCCAGTAGTGCGGACGCCACCCCGAGTCGTTGACCCATGCCAAGGGAGAATCCGCCGACTCGCTTGGTTGCGACTTCCCGCAACCCGACCATGTCGATCACCTCGTCAACGCGGCGCTTGCTGATGCCATTGGTCTGGGCGAGGGCGAGTAAGTGGTTACCAGCCGAGCGGCCGGTGTGGACGGCCTTCGCCTCGAGCAAGACACCGAGCTCGGCCATCGGCGCCGGGCACTCGTGGTAGTCCTTGCCGTTGACTCGCACTTGGCCACTGGTCGGCCTGTCCAAGCCGGCGATCATCCGCATCGTCGTCGACTTGCCTGCACCGTTCGGGCCGAGGAAACCAGTCACGATTCCTGGTTGAACGGTGAAACTCAGGTCGTCGACGGCGAGCTTGTCACCGTATTTCTTACTGAGGTTCTCGACTTCGATCATTGCTGTTCCTCCATCTAGAAAGTCGGGGTATTGAAGGGCGCTACTTACGCCGCGATGAGCTCCTTCTCGGCGGCAACAGTTGGCGCGTAGTCCGCGAGGATCGGCGACGGGCTGAAGCCCTTGACGATCAGCCGGACACCGAGCGAGAACTCCCATGCGGCGATCGGCAGGGTCGCGAGCGCCGACCATGCGGAGCTTGGCGAGTTGTGGCCGAGGAGCGTTGCGACGACGGCGCTGGCGAGCAGCGGTCCGCCGATGAGTCCCATCGTGGGGATGATGCGTGGCACGAGTCGCGACCGGTACATCAGCGAGCCGAGGAGCACTCCGTTGATCGCCGGCATGAGGGTCTGCCCGAGCAACATCGTCGTCTTGTAGGTCGCGACATGCGACGCGCCGGTGGTGACAAGCGCGGCCGCATCTGCGGGCGACGATCCAGCCGCTGTCTGTCGCAGTGTGACGATCGAAACGAGGCTCAGGACACCGGTGAAGATCATGGCCGCTTCCAGAACGCGCAGTGTGACGAAGCCGAGCGCGGCGCTCTCGTTCTGCCGCTTGATCACCGGGTAGAGCGTGACTGCCGTGCCGATACCCGCGAGAGCGACGATCACTTCGAGGAGGCAGCCGAACAGCACAGCGTTCTGGCCGCCGGTGCCGAGGATGAAGTTGCGGTCGCCTTTGACGTGGCTGTACATAGCGAGCGTGGGGATGGAGATGAACGTGACCACGTAGAAGATGCCGGCGACGAGCGCCTTCTTCCTCAGTGGCGTCATCGGTGTAGTGGTTGTCATTGCGGTCTCCTGTTGTGGGTTGGGTGGACGGCGGGGTGGTTGGGGTCGACACGAGTCACTGAGACGAGCGGCAACCCGATGTCGCGTACTTTCTGGAGCAGGCCATGAAGCGCGGCCTGGTCGATGACTGCGCCGTGGATGACGGTGGTGCCGTCGCTGTCCTCGGTGAGGATCAGCCCGTCGAACCAGGCACTCCATCGGGGATCGAGGTGGCCCTTGAGGCGAACCTCGTACTGGCCGGCGTCATCCCAGCTGCCGTCCTCGGTCGCATCGGCCGTTTCGCTCATTGATTTCCTCCAGTTCTTCTGGAGGGAAAGCTAGGAGCGAACGTGATGAGCGCGGATCACCATGTGTGGTGATTGATGTGGTGATTCAGGCTGGCTCAGTGCTTAGGCAACAGGTCGAGCTCGCCGGCCCGGCGGACGGCCGCTCGACGGTCGTTCACGTCGAGCTTCGTGTAGATGTTCTTGGTGTGCGTGCGCACGGTATTGAGCGACACGACGAGGCTGCGGGCGATCTCGGGACCGTTCAGGTCGGTGGCGAGCAGCCGAAGCACGTCCAGCTCGCGTTCGCTCAATGGCTCGATCAAGCCCTGATCGATGGGCCGGTCAGTCTCGGTCTTGGCGAGGGCAGCCAGTAGTCGCCTCACATAGCTGCGGGCGATGCCGTCTTTCGCCGCCGCTCTTAGCAGCAAGGCCATCGGCGGTCCCTCGTCGACGAAGATGCGAACGTAGCCCTGTGACTCAGCCAGCGTTAGCGCCCGTTCGAGCGGCACGAGGCCGTCGGAGACGGCACCGGCACCAAGTGCCTGCAGCACCAGGATCTCGATCACGGTCCCCGTCCTGCCACCTTCTTCCGCGGCCTCAAGCAGACGTTGCAACAAGCCAATCGCACTCTGCAGGGCTGCCACGTCGCGCGTCTTCGTGTGCTGCGCCAAGAGCACGCGCGCGAGCGTCACGTGCTCGAATTCACGCATATAGCTGAGGTCGTCCGTGGCGGAGAGACCTTGCTCGCGCGCCCAGGCGAGTGCTTGCTCCAACGAACCTTGGGTGACCCACAACCGTGCCCTCACAGCCGGGATCGGTCGAACGTTGGGGAAGAAGTCACCCCTATATACGCGCTCGGCGTCATTGAGCAGCTCGAGTGCGCCGCTCAGATCACCTTCCGCCTCCCGCACGCCAGCCATCGCGACCCGCCAGCGGTACGGATTTTGCGGCAGCCCGAGATGCTCGCCGAGTTCCTGGCTGTGCCGCAAGTGCTC
>Ga0208357_1002577_pt1 | contig 11873 bp, 9 predicted proteins | sample NGESurdeep092012_6_FD_184487 | JGI IMG/M metagenome (GOLD analysis project Ga0208357, IMG submission 184487) | Arctic peat soil microbial communities from Barrow, Alaska - NGEE Surface sample F52-2 deep-092012 (SPAdes) | ecosystem: Environmental > Terrestrial > Soil > Wetlands > Peat ... | reverse complement strand
CGCGGCTGGCCATCGACGCCACGTTCGGCGGGCAGAGCGTCACCGCCTTCAACGACGTGGTCGTGGTCCGCGTCCCCGGGCAGGGCGGCGCCGTGGTCGAGGTTCGCGTCGACGGCCAGCCGTTCGTCAGCTACGCGGCCGACGCGGTGATCGCGGCCACCCCTGCCGGGTCCACCGCCTACAGCTTCTCGGCCGGCGGCCCGATCATCAGCCCTGAGGTCGAGGCGCTGCTGATCACCCCGGCCTCGCCGCACTCGGCCTACAACCGCGGGGTGGTGCTGTCGGTCACCGACATGGTGACGCTGGAGCTGCTGCCCTCCAGCGGCCGGCTGGCGATCGAGGTCGACGGGCAGGTCACCTGCTACGTGGAGGCGGGGCAGCGCGTTGACCTGCGCGCACGGCCCGGAGGCGCCCGCGTGGTCCGGCTCGGTCAGACCACCTTCTACCAGCGCGCCCGGCGGAAGCTGAAGATCACCGACTCGGCCGAGATTCCGCTGCCGCTGACCGGCAGCGGCCCCGATGTTTAGAGGACTACCCGGACGCCGACACGAGCGCGGCGCTCGCACCGCCGTCGAGATCGACCACACCCGCACCGGCCGCCAGAAGCAACACCCCTGGCGGCCCCAGCCAAAGGCACGGTCTCAACGCGCCGCCCCCATAGCAGAACGCCGAATAGGAACGCCTACCAGAGCGGCAGGCGTATGCAGTCCCGGGCGCGCAGAATATCCTTTCGGGCGCGACCGATGGCGGGGCCACGACATCAGAGGTACGAAAGATCGAGGCTATCGCGGAATGAAAAGGCTCATTGAAAGTTGCGATCTTCTCCGGATGCGGCGATCGTAATTCTGTAACAGCGCGTACACGGAAACAACCGCTTCGTGATGGCCTTGCCCGCCCGAGAGCTGATCATCACGAGCAGTCACGAGAATAGTTGCGCTGCTTTCCCCGGCCGGCGTGGAGATTTGCCGTTTTCGGTAAGCGGCATGGCCTTTCTTAGGGGAATCTGGCGCGACTGATGTTTCTTTCTGACATCGTGGTTCGGCAGTGGTAGATGAGTGCGGTACGCGCGCGACCTGGACCGAGGGGACTGCGTTGTCACGACAGCGAACGGCGATACCTGATGACAGCAGGCCGGCAGCGGACGATGACGCGCTGGACCCTGCCGCCGGCCCGGCCGGGTCGCGGAGCGCGCGGAAGAAGCGTGCCCTGTTCCGGCGGACTGGAGTTGTCCTGCCCGCCGCGGGCATCGCAACGCTGCTCGTCGCCGTAGTTGTCGTCGCCTCCTACCTGATGGCACCGGAGGGCACCGGTGCGAGCAGCCTCTTCGCGTCCATTGACAACCTCGATCACAGCGGCTCGGTCACCGCGCTTGAGCAGGAGCAGCTGACGATCATCGCGATGGACGCCGCCGCGAGCACGCTGACGGTTGACGCCAAGCCGGCGATGGCGAACCCAGCGTCGATCCTCGCGGCCGAGTCGGCCGCGAGCTCGACTGGGGGGACAAGCCAGGCGGGCGGCGGCACCATCGACACGCCCGCGGCGCCGGCCGACCCGAGCGGCGCCGAGGCGATCGGCAAGGCGCTGCTTCCCTCGTTCGGGTTCAACCAGACCACGCAGTGGAATTGCCTTTATAACCTGTGGATGCGCGAGAGCGGCTGGAACGTCTACGCCGATAACACGGCATCCGGCGCCTACGGCATCCCGCAGTCGGTGCCGGGGGACAAGATGGCGTCTGTCGCCTCCGACTGGCAGACCGACCCGACGACCCAGATCAAGTGGGGCCTCGGCTATATCGCTGCGACATACGTCACGCCATGCGGCGCGTGGCAGAACGAAGAGGCTACGGGGTCGTACTAAATCCCTCATCAATTCTAGCGTGATAAATACAGAAGGTTTCCCCGGGTGCAGGTGTACCCGCACTGGTTCCGGCACCACTTCGGCCATGCCGAGCCAAGGTCCCGGCTCCGCTGGCATGGCCAGCGCGGCCGAGATATCGCCAGACGCGCCCTCGGCCCAGGCCAGCAGCATGGCCTGAATGGAATATCACCACTCACCCTGCTCGTCTCGCGCTACCTGCCAGCCGTCGCTCTTGCCAGTGCGAGCTTAGGTCGTTAATGCGTCCAGGACGTGTCCGCAATTCAGTGAAAGTACCCAGAGCACGCCAGATCGGCCTGTTCTGCACGTTTCAGCAGGCAGAGCCGAATGCCTCCATGCCGCGCAGATTACGGCGGATATTTCGCCTAGGTGCTACCCGCTTCCGGCGGCGACACGGGGGCTGTTAGTCCGGCTCTCCGTCGGCAGATTCGACTTCTTCCAGCATGCGGGCGCGGACCTGGAGCGCGGGCAGCAGCGAGAGGTCGGTGGTCTCGGCGGCTTCGTAGGCCCTCTCGATCTGGTCGAGGTAGTCCCACCACTTGCCGCCCTTGGGCGGAATATGAACAGCATGCTGCCGGTGATCAAAGCCGGGCCCGCGGCCGCCGCCGTGTCGCCGCCGAGCGCGCCGGCCGGGGGACGGAAGCCGAGTGCCGCGCCCGACAGGTAGTCGTAGACGTCGTCCGCGCTAACCGGCGTGCTGTTCTCGTGCTCGGCCACCGCCCGGGCGATCTTCCGCAGGTCGGCGTCGGTGGGCCACCGGCCGCTGACGTCGACGGCGATATAGGCCGCCGTGACCAGGAACAGCCCGAGCACCTGCCGACGCCGCTCGCTGCCGCCAGCGCGGATGGCGGCCGCCAACTCCGCCCTCTCGCCGCGGATGGCGTGGCCCAGCATCTGCCGGGCGGGCTCTTCAACCTTCGGGTCGATGATCGGCATCGTCGTTCGCCTTCCTTCGCACGCGCCACACGGCGACGGCTCCTGCGGCCACCGTCAGCCCGGTGGCGCCCAGGCCCGCGTACTCGGGCGGAGCTCCTTGAGGTGATAGGCCAGATCGGCGATCGCCCCGCCGGCCACGGCCGAGACGACGTTGTTGACCGCGTCGGTGGGAAGACGGAGCCGAGGCTCCCGATCGGCGCGCTCGGCGCCCGCTCCGTGCCCCTCGTTGATCCGCCGGTCGATCCGCTCGCCTGCCCGCTGCGCTTCGCGTCTCTCGCCCAGCTCGCCGACGGCCGCAGCCAGGAGATCGATGCGCCTGCCCTGCTCATCTTTCGCAGCCTGCAATTCGGCAATGGTACCGGTCTGCTCCGTGATCTTCTTATCCAAGGTGGCGATCCGCCGCTCCTGGCCGGCCTTGTCGGCCTCCAGCTCACTAACCCGCTTCTGCAGCATGCCTACCCTGTAAAGGCTGGCGTCCGCGGCGTGTTCGCCGCGGACGGCGTTGCCTTCACCGCCCGGATCGGGCGCAGTTCGGGGGATCTCTCCCTCTCGATGATTGGAATCGGCCGGCTCACGGCGGGTGCCTTCAGCTTCACTGCCCCGGGCGGCATAGGCGTCGTCCGCAGCCCGGCGCGCTTGACGCCGCGCCTCCATCCGCTCTTCTGCGGTCGGCAGCGGTTTCGCCGTTCGGGCGCCGCTCGCGTGTCAGATTCCCGCCCGACGAATCCGTCCGCCGAATGCCGTCCGGCCGCGTCGTTGTCCGCCGGTTCCCGCGAGGCGTCAATGCCCATGGTCACGACCTCGCGTGGCATGGGCGTCCCGCCATTGAGCAAGTCCTTCGCACCTGAGCGGCAGCGCATTGCCGCTGAATCCCAGCGCGATCAGCCTACCAACATTAGGTAGCCCATTGCCAACAAATGAATACAATATGTGACGAGACGGCGGCGCGGCTAGCGCACGGCACGCAGGGCGCATCCTTCCCGTGGCACCCGCCGCCGGTGCCGGTTTGCGATCTTCGCTTCCGTTACCGAACGATCGGCTCTTCAGGACTCTCCCCAGATTCAAAAGCAGAGAATTATCCCGAACGGACCCCGGCGACTCTTGACCGCCGCCCATTCCCGCCTCGGGCTGGAGTCCCCCAAGATCCTGATTCCGGTTGCGACAGAGTGGGCTCGGATCGGCCAGTTTCCCATTCGACGTCCCGGCGCCTTGCCGGGTTCGATGCCGACGCAGATGCATCGCCTGAACGCCACCGTGATCTTGCCCGGCCCCCATCTCGCGGACCTGACCGGCGAGCAGTGGGTTCGACTTCGACAAGCAGGTGGCCATGAGGCTGGCCGAGCAGCTGGGCGCGACCCCGGCCGAGACCATCGGCAGGTTCCGGTCCGTCCTCACGAGCACGACCAAGCCTCCCGTCCCGACGCTGGCGATGCTCGACGAAACGCTCGTGCACGCGCAGGACATCCGGCTGCCGCTGGGCATCCGCCACGACTACCCGATCGAGATCCTGACCCGGCTGGCCGAGTACTGCCAGGGCTCCGACCTCCCCGTCCTCACCAAAACCCGGATCAGGGGCCTGCGCCTCGTGGCGACCGACGGACCCTTCAATACCGGCTCCGGGCCGGCCGTGTCCGGCACCACCCTGGCGCTGACCATGGCAATGGCCGGGCGCAGGGCATACTGCGACGAACTCCGAGGCGACGGCTCCGCGACCGTGCGGGAGCGCAGCCAGACCCGGTGACCCGCACGCCCCAACGCCGTACGGCAGGGCCACGCCTGCCCGCTATCAGAGGCGAGGTCTCCGTCATGCGGGCAGCACGGTCCGTTCGGGCTAAAGATTTTGATCTTCATATCGAACGGACCGCTGCTCCGCGTCAACAGCCCGTCGCCGACACAAAAAGCGGAGAGGGCCGGGAACCCTTTACCGGCTCCCGGCCCCACTCATTCACCGGTATCGCAAAGCCGGTGCGTGCGTCGTGCTGTGTTATGGGCGCAGTACGCCGAGCAGACCGTCCTGCTCGTGGTTGATACCCGAAGTGAACCAGACCGCGTTGGTGCCACCGGTCGACGCAGTACCGGGCAGCAGACCCCACAGGCCCGGCTCGGTGAACGGCTTGCCGGTCGACTTGTCAACGACCTGACCCGTGATGTGGTTTGCGAAGTAACGGCCGTGCTCGGCAACGATGTTGATCCGCCCGTCACCGAAGTTGCCGATGAGGAGCGAGCCGGCCGCAGAACCCCAGCTCTCCGGCGCGATAGCCAGGCCCCAGGGCGCGTTGAGCGCACCGCCCGACGCGATGCGGGCGATCAAGCGCCCGTCGGTGCTGAACTCGTCGACGACGCCGAGACCCCTACCGACCGCTTCCCTGCCCGTGCTCGGGTCGGCCTTGTCGAAGGTCACGAAGATGTTGCCGTTCAGCGCCTGCGTGTTGAAGGGCTTGAAGCCGCGCGGCAGCCGCTGGTCCCTGAACTGCCAGGGAGCCGTCTCGACCTGCTTGAATGTCGAATCGAAGACATCGACCTTGCCCTGGCCGAAGTTGGCGGCGAACAGCTCGTCGCCGTGGCTGGTTGAGGCGAGCGCGAGTCCGGTGTAACTGGCGCCCGGCACGCTGGCCTTGTTTTCAGTGTTACCGATAAGCGGGTCGACCTTGGGGTTCCATGCCTCGATGTGGCCGTCGAGCGTATCGAAGATGAACGCGGCCGGGGCGCTGGTAGTCCCGTTGCTTACCACGAACCCGGTACCCGTGTTCGCCACCTGGCCCGTTGGGCCCGCGAAGGAGCTCCCCATGGTCACTCGCACTGTCGGCACCTTTGTCACGGTGCTTGAGCCTGGAGTGAGGGTGTAGAGGGTGGAGCTGTTCGTGCCCTGGTTGGAGACCCACAGGGGAGAGGTGGGGGACAGCGAGATGCCCCAGGGATTTTTCAGATCGGGATCGGTCAGTGGCGCCATGCCAGGTATGTCGGAGGCGAGGTTGACCTGGTTCAGCTTCAGATCACCACGCTGGTCGTGAGAGTTCCCCTGACCGGGCTGGTGGTGAGGGGAACCGGAACTCGCGAACGCCGCAGTCGGAGCGGCGAGGGCTAGTCCGCTGGCGGCTGCGATGACTACGGCCAGGGTGCGAGGTGAACGTCGTTTCAAGATCACACATCCTTGTGAGAGTCGCTCTCTTCCACTACGTATACGGATCAGCGAGCAACATCGCTTCGCCGGTTTCCAGTGGGGTGGATCACACGCACCTGCGGACGGTCAGCCCGGATGGAAGGCGATGGTGACCGGCCGGGCCGGTCGCGATTGGTCCTCGGACCGGGTCAGGTCTCGGTCGAAGACCCGACTGACAGAGTTGCCGGCCAGGTCTTCCAGGACGGGCTCGACGACTAGCTGGTGGACCGTGGAGGCCCAGGCCCGGCTGGGCACAAGCTGCCACGACTGCTCCCCGGGGCCGATCCGCGCAGTGCCGTCGACGAGCTCGCCGCCCGGCCCGCGCACATGCAGGCACCGGGCGAGCAGGCCGTGATCCAACGGGCGGCCGAAGATGACCTGCAGCGGCTCGCACGTTCCGGCCGGCGGGACCGCCAGCTCCCAGCTGACGGGATCGACATGCCGGCGCTCTTCGTCGCCGACTTCATACCGCCGCTCCGCCGAATGCCTGAGGGGGAGTCCTTGCGCGTCACGGAACCCCTCTCCGACGACCAGCCGGAACGGCTTGCCCGAGCGCAGCGGATACCCGGCCTCCTGGTGGCTGGGCAATCCGCGCTTGATGCGGGCGGGATCCAGCAGGACGGTGAGCCGACGACGGGAACCGTCCCACAGTTCATGCTCGGTCGGCAGCAACGTGCCCGCGATGATGCTGCCGTCATCGCGGGCGAGCCGCACCTGTCCGGCGGCGTAGCCCTCGCTCATCGGCGCCGAGAACCAGACGTAAAACCGGAGGAGGTTGACCGGCACCTCGCCTGCCGTCGGGCGGATGCCAGTCACCTCGGTCGTAGCCGGCCGCTCGGGCCGGGGGCGAACCAGGACGGCCGCACTCGTCCCCTCGACCGTAACCGTGTAGCTCATGCCGTCCAGGAACGCGAAGCGCGGCACGAAGCATAGGTCTGCCCCGTCTCGTTCCAGCCGCCCGGCCATCGGCGGCAGACTGACCGTCGGGACGGCCGTCCCCGGAAATACTCGCACGTCTGCTCCGGCGGGCAGACCCGTCAGCCGGATGCAGTCGCCGCCGCCGCCGCGCGACCAAATGGCCTCGGTCACTGCGGCTGCTACAAGGACGCGGTCTTCAGGGAACGCAGATGGTGACGGCCCGCGTCGTCGGACTGCAGGGCCAGCACGTAGCTGCCGCCCAGGTTGGCCAGGCGGCGGATACCCTGCAAGTCCTTGGTCTCCCGGGGGACGCCGACCGGCTGTTGCGGCTCGGTCAGCGGCGACTGGCTGTCGATGTCGCGGCAGGCGATCTTCACCAGCCCGTGGGCGCTGTTGGCGACGAGCAGGTACTCCTCGCCGTCCTGGACGAACGACACCATGTCGAGCGGCTGGTTCACCGGGCCAAGCTCGGCGACGGTCCGGCCAACGGCCTTGGCGCCGTCGGTGAGGTCGGCGAGACGGAAGTGCACGACCGGCGTGCAGGTGTAGCTGGCCAGGACGCTCGCGCCGCCGTCATAGGGCACGAACGCGCGGATAGGAGCCGCGGTCTCCCACTTACCGTGCGAGACATGGAAGATCTCCAGGCTGCTGCCGACGATCCCGGCGCTGAAGGGGAACGGAATGCGCCGCAGCTTGGACGAGAACTCCTCGTTCGACAGCCCGGCGATGAGCAGCGCCCCGCCCGCGTAGGCCATGTCGGTGACGGTCGCGGTGCGGATCGGCTGACGCAGCAGGCGGATCTTGAGCGTGCCGAACTGCATCTCCTCTCCCTCGTCGCCGAGCGGCAGAGTGGTGTCCAGCCGCTCGTCGTCTTCGCCGGGGGCGTCGCCGATCGCCACCGCCGCGAAGGGCACCTCATCAAGCGGGACATCGTCGATGGCGCCGTCGGCGACGCTAATCCGCATCAGCACCGGCTGGGCAGCGTCGCCGTGACCGCGCTGGACCGACAGGTACACGTTGTGCGACAGCGGGTGCACCGCCATGTCCTTGATGGTGATGTCGCCCGGCCCGCAGCCAAGGAACGACCCCACCCGCGCATCGACGTCCTCCAGGTCGAACGGCTCGGCCCCGCCCGCGGGGCCCGGGTCGGCGACATCGACGGCGAACACCGTCGCCGCTGCGTTGTCGGCCATGAACAAGATCCCCGCAGGCCCGAACGTGATCGGCCCGGCGGAACGGAGACTCACTCGGCCTGGCTCCAACCTGAACTCACCCATTGGACCTCCTCATGCCTGGCAGGCGCGCACGGAATTAGTTGTAATAGGCACACTACTTCAGCCGGCCTGCCGTGGTTCAGCCGCTCGTGCTAAGCAAGCTCTCGGGTGCCCAGTCAGCCGGTACCAAGGGCAGTCAGCCGAAGTGCCACCATCAATCTCCTTCTGTCCATGTAACGTCGTCGAACCACGCGGTTCCTGTGTTGTGTGCGCTCTTGAGCCAGATCTCGGCGGCGGCCGCGCCGGGCGGGGCGACCGCGGTTGCCCGCAGTTCGGTCCAGCCGGTGTCGCCCGTGGGCAAGCTGGCGGAGTCGGTGCCGCTCAGGAAAACGCCGTTCTGGCCGAGCCAGGTGATGTTGACGACGGTCCTTCCGGTCGCGTCGCGGCCGCGGACCCAGGCCGTTACCCAGTACCGGTCTCCGGGTGTCACCTGCGGCTGGACCGGGTTTGTATAAAGCCCGGGCATGCCACCGTCCACACCGCGACTGTCGGAGATATGCGCGGAACCGGGCGCGTCATGGCCGACCGCCGGATCCCACCCGAAGGTGGCCTGCCCCGGCTGCCAGAGACGCCAGAGCGCCGGGAGCCTGCCGCTTGGCGTGGCCACCGAGCGATCGAAGTCCGCGTTGAAGGCCTGGCTGACGCTTCCGCCGGTGAAAAGGCGGCGGATGACGGCGGCCGCCGGTTTCTGCGTCCCGTTCTCATGGAGGAGTCCGAAGGCGTACTGGGCGGGCTGCTGCTGGCCGGGGATGGCGGCCAAGGAGAAGTCGTACAGGGTCCACGGGGCGGCGACGCCAAGGCCAAGGGAGAGAGCGGCCCGCTCGACCACCTGGTAGTAGTACGCCTGGTAGGCCTCCATTGAGGGCTCGCCCGCGGGCAGCCCGGGCGGGGCGTCTCCAGTCGTCGCGAAGCCCGTTTCCCCGACGAAGACCGGCCGCGGAGCGGCCGCGCGGACGGCTTCGTTCATGGTCGGGTAGGCGAGCCCGGCGGAGGAGTAATAGTGGAGGTCCCAAAAGTCGGGCTCGGCCTGAAGGGCGGCCCGCATGGCGGTAATGTGCTGCGGCTTCGACACTGAGAGGGTGATCGGAGTGCCGGGGGCATCGCGCTTGACCGCGGGGAGGAGCGCGTCCACCCAGCGGTAGACGTCGACGCTTCCTAGCGTCGCGGGCGCGTCGAGTTCATTGCGCAAGTCGATGAAGGCGATGTGCGGGCTGCCGCGGAAGGCGCCGAGAAGATCGCGGGCCCAGGTCTCGCTGCCGGAGACGTCGGCGAAGTCGGTGAACTGATCGAACAGTGAAAGCTGGACCTTGAGCCCGTGATCACTCGCCAGGCTGACGACACGGGAGAGGCGGGACCGCATGACCGCAGTCGGGACCGGAAATCCGGTTATTTCTGGAAATATCGTGATACGGACCGTGTTAGCGCCGATGGCGGCCATGGTGGCGAAATCGGCGTTGATCTGGCCGGGATTCCACCGGGTCCACATGTACTGCCACCCGTTGGCGGCCGGGAAGTAATTCATGAGGCGTAGCGAGCGCAGGTGCGTAACCAGGGCGGATGGAGGTGCATTGACAGCAGAAGCTCGGTGATCGATGCGAACCGCGGCCGGCGCGTAGGAGAGGCCGACCGACGTCAGAGCCGTCAGCAGCAGGGCCGCTGCCGCCACCAGCCAGGTGCAGAGCCAGAAACGGGTGGACGTGAAGGTGCGGGAGTGTCGCGCACGCACTTTGACCCTCTCCTCTGCCAGTAATGCTCGGTAATTCGGCCGGGGCTAGCGCGCCTAGCCGAACGCCTAACCCGACAAACGGGCCACGACGCTCCCTCCTTGAAATGCGACCACCTGGGTGGGGCCGTTTCCTTTCAGGGCAACCGGCTGCGCCTCCCACGTCTGACCGGGGGCCACGCGAACGTCCTGCCAGGTCGCGATGGTGACTCCGGCCTGGGATACGACGATCCGCAACGACGTCGGTCCATGACCGGAGGGTTGCTGCAGGCCAACCTCAAGCTGGTGTCCCACCGGATACGCCCACAGGGCGGGCGAGGACGCTCGATCGGAATCGGCCGTCGCGCTGGTCGCGGAGTAGTGCACGGAGCAGGCCGCCGCCGCCGCGAATATGACGGCACCGCCGACGGCGTAAGGGCTTAGCCGCTTTAGCCGCGTTCTCCATTCCGACGTCGCCGCCAGGTCAGCGGGGTCAGCCGGGTGAAGGGTGCTGGCCCAGGCGACGGCCAGCGTGCCCGCGCCGATCGCCGAGGCGATCGTGCCAGTGGTCAGCGCCCCGGCCGCGGCGAGCGCGAGCGCGATCAAGATCAGGCCTGAGAGGCCCAGGCCGACGGCCGGCCCGAGGGCGGCGAATCGCGCCCGCTGAAGGAGCCAGATGGCGCTGGTGAAGGCCCCGAGCAGGATCGCAGCCGCGGTCAGCCTGACCGGGCCGGTCGATAGGCAGATCACGCCGACCGCGACGACGGTGACCGCGGAGCAGGCCGCGGAAAGCCCCGGGCGCGTCCCGGATCGGTGCGCGGCGCGGTATCTGAAGATCATCGCGGGCCCCCGGCCGAGCCGACCACCTGATAGACGCGGAGAGACCCGGCCGCGTAGATCTCACGGAACACCGGGCTCTGGCCGAACTTTGACAACGCGGTCGCGGGCAGCGGCGCGTCGGAATCGGTGGCAGGCTCCGAGTCGTCGAAGCGGGCCGACCCGGGCGACAAATCGAGCACGTCAAGCTGGACGACCACGTACTGGACCCGTGACTGGCGCAGCTGCGCGAGCACCTCGCCGTCGACGGCCGGTGGATAGAAGATCTGCCAGACGCGCGCGCCGTCCTCGGCCGAAGAAAGCACGTCCTGCCGCCCGACCGAGCCCAGCGCCAGACCGGTCAGCGGATCTGTCGCTACGCGATGCGCGGGACCAAGCGCGGCGAGCATCCAGCGGGCGAGCGCGTCATCGTCCGGCGTCACGACCGCCGATCCATTTGTCAGCCGGTAGTCCGGTGCGAGGCGCTGCGAGAAGTTCCATGAGACGGCGGTCCCGCCGGCGAACAGCAGGGCGACGATGCCGAGGGCGAACAGTTGCCGCCAGCCGGCGGAGATTCGCGGCCAGCGGGCGGAGCCGAGGAGCGAGTCAAGGAGGAAACCGAAGCATAGGGCGATGCCCACGTAGACAAATTCCGAGGAACGATTCGCCGTTTCCTGGCCGCCCGAGGTGAAGCGAAGGGGAATGAGTACCACCCACGCCACCGAGGAGAAGGCCAGCAGCTTCGCGATCAACGGGAGGTCGGTTCGCCTGACGCGGTACAGGGCGATCGGGAGCACGGCCAGGATGACCAGCGTGCCGCCGATGGCCGCGGCCTCTTCCCAGGCGGGCGCCGCGGCCGCCTGCCCGGTATTGGCGAACAGCGTCCGCGACGTGTGATGATCCACGATGAGCTGGATGCCTTGCCCAACGGCGCGCGACAGCACGGGGCCGAGATAGCTCACGGTGATCGGCGCCACCGCCGCCAGCCACACGGTGGTCGTGCTGGCGATCACAGCCGCTGGAAAGACCGGCACGTAGGTCGTCATGGCCCGAGCGCGGCGTCTGCTCAAGGCTCCAGCGGCCGCCCATGCTGCGAACACGGCCGCCAGCGCCAGCGCCGTTATGTGGTGGGTGGGTACCACCGCGAGCGCGGCCGCGGACGCCGACGCGATCGCCAGGCCGGCGGGGTGCT
>Ga0208357_1002575_pt1 | contig 11879 bp, 9 predicted proteins | sample NGESurdeep092012_6_FD_184487 | JGI IMG/M metagenome (GOLD analysis project Ga0208357, IMG submission 184487) | Arctic peat soil microbial communities from Barrow, Alaska - NGEE Surface sample F52-2 deep-092012 (SPAdes) | ecosystem: Environmental > Terrestrial > Soil > Wetlands > Peat ... | reverse complement strand
GAGGACGCGGTCGGCGAGCTGCCCGAGGAGGAGCAGCCCGCCGCGACGAGCGCCGCGATGGCGGCGGCCGCGATCGAGGTGACGCGCACGCGCCGCGTGCCACGTCGTGGAGAGCGCATCACGGCCGACTGGCCGCCGAGCATGAGCTTCATGGCTTCTCCTCCAAATGAGGGAACGTCTGCGATTGGCCGTCGGCCAGGTCTGTGAACGCTCCCAGATTTATCCCGCTATGAACACTTGTCAAGAGGTGATTCTCCCTGCTTTCATTCGATTATTCGCCTGTGAGCGATCCCAGATAATGCCTCGAAATGGACGGACTTTCCTCATGCACTCACGCTGGCCGCGGCTCGCCGGACTCGCTTACGGCGGGGAGTACTACCCCGAGCAGTGGCCGGCCGAGGTCTGGGAGCAGGACGTCGCGCTGATGCGCGAGGCGGGGGTCACGCTGGTCTCGGTCGGCATCTTCGCCTGGGGCATGCTGGAGCCGCGACCGGGCCAGTACGAGTTCGGCTGGCTTGACCGGGTGCTCGGCCTGCTGCACGACGCCGGGATCGCGGTCGACCTGGGCACGCCCACGGCCGCCCCGCCGCCCTGGTTCCTGCGCCTGCACCCGCAGTCGCGCCCGGTCACCAGGGACGGGCGGGCCCTGGGGGGCGGGTCGCGCCAGGCGTACTGCCCGTCAAGCCCGGCCTACGCCGAGGCGGCGTCAGGGATCACCCGGCAGCTCGCGATCCGGTACGGCCGGCATCCCGCGGTTGTGCTCTGGCACGTCAACAACGAGTACGGCGCTCCGCTCGGCGAGTGCTACTGCGAGGTCTCGGCCTCGGCGTTCCGCGACTGGCTGCGGGCGCGGTACGACGATCTGGAGACGCTGAACGAGCGCTGGGGCACCGCCTTCTGGTCGCAGCGCTACGCGGAGTGGGAGGAGATCGACGCCCCCCGCGCCTCCACCAGCGTGGTCAATCCCGGCCAGCGGCTCGACTTCGCCCGGTTCAGCTCCGACGCGCTGCTCGCCTGCTTCACCCGGGAACGGGACATCCTCAGGGCGGCGTCGCCCGACGTCCCCGTCACCACCAACTTCATGGCCAACAACTGCAAGAACGTCGACTACTGGCGGTGGGCGAGCGAGGTCGACGTGATCTCCAACGACAACTACCTGATCGCCGAGCGGGCCGACTCCTACCTGGACCTGGCCATGTCGGCCGACCTGACCAGGTCGCTGGCGGACGGCGGCCCGTGGCTGCTGATGGAGCACTCGACCAGCGCCGTGTCCTGGCAGCCGCGCAACGTCGCCAAACGGCCGGGCGAGATGCGCCGCAACTCGCTCGCGCACGTGGCCAGGGGCGCCGACGGAGTGCTGTTCTTCCAGTGGCGGGCCGGGCGGTTCGGCGCCGAGAAGCACCACTCGGCGATGCTGCCCCAGGCAGGCACCGACACCCGGGTCTGGCGGGAGGTGGTCGCCCTCGGCCGCGAGCTGGCCGGCCTGGCCGGGATGCGCGGCAGCCGGGTCGAGCCGGACATCGCGATGGTCTGGGACTGGGAATCGTGGTGGGCGCAGGAGCTCGAGTGGCGGCCCAGCGTCGATCTCGGCTACCTAGAGCGGGTCCGCGCCTGGTACGAGGCGTCCTGGCGGGCCGGGCTGACGGTCGACTTCGCCCACCCCGAGGCCGATCTGAGCCGGTACCGGCTGGTCGTGGCGCCGTCGCTCTACCTGACCACGCCGGAGGCGGCCGAGAACCTGCGCGGCTACGTCGAGGACGGCGGGACGCTGCTGGTCGGCTGCTTCTCCGGGATCGTGGACGCCTGGGACCGGGTCCACCCCGGCAGCTACCCCGGCGGGCTGCGCGAGGTGCTCGGCGTGACGGTCGAGGAATGGCTGCCGCTGCGGGCGGGGGAACGGTCCGGGCTGGCGTGGGAAGCCGGTCTCGGCTGGGAGGCGGCCGACGCGGGCCTCGGCTGGGCCGACGGCTGGACCGAGGCGGTGCGGCTGGCCGGCGCCAAGGCCGTCGCCCGGTACGCCGACGGCCCGGCGGCCGGCGGCCCCGCCGTCACCAGGCACGAGCTCGGCCACGGGCAAGCGTGGTACGTGTCCGCCCGCACCGACGCCGACGCCACCGCCGCCCTCCTCGCCGCCGCCTGCGAGTCGGCCGGCCTCGCCGCCGTCGACACCGGCATCAGTCCCACCACCGGCACCAGCACAGGCGCCGCCGGTCGGCCGGCCGGCGGCGGCTGGCCGCGCGATCTGGAGATGGTGCGCCGCACCGACGGGGAGCGCCGGTTCATCACGCTCATCAACCACGGGCAAGAGAGCGCGGACGTCATGATCGGCGATCGGCTCGTGCGCGTCCCCGGCGGCGACGCCACTATCATCCAGACCGGGTCATTAGGTCAGCTCGAGCAGCAGGGCGACGAGGTCGGCCGGGCGGTTCATCGCGATCACGTGGTCGCTGTCCACTTCCCGGTACCGCCAGTCCTGGCTGGTCTTCGCGTGGTCGGCCGCCGTCCAGAACGCGGACGCGCGCCCGCCGCCGGCCGGCCGGGGCTCCCGGGTGGCCTTGACGTACGTCCGGCTGAACGGGTACTCCGCCAGCGGCCGCTCCAGCCGGACCGGCTCGGTGAAGCAGCCGACCGGGTGCGGCGAGCGGCGGGCGGCGGCCCAGTCGGCCGCGGCGGCGTCGTCCATCGGCCGCTGCAGCGGCTCCACCAGCCAGGTCGCCCCGGGCCCGACGGCACCGGGCCGGTACCCGGCGCCGGACAGGTCGTCCAGCGACTGGCCGTCGGCGGGCACGAACGCGTCCAGGTAGACCAGGTGCGACACCCGGTCGGCGACGTGCTCGAGGGCGCCGGTCACGACCATGCCGCCATAGGAGAAGCCGAGCAGCACGATGTCGGTCAGGTCCTCGTAGAGGATCGTGTTCACCACGTCGAGCACGTGGGTGGACAGGTTGACCTGCGGCGACGTCAGGTGAGAGCGCTCCCCGATGCCGGTCAGGGACGGAGTGAACACCTCATGCCCCGCCTCGCGCAGCGGCCTGCGGACCAAACGGAATCCCCAGGAGCCGCCCCACGCCCCGTGCACCAGAACAATTGTCGTCATGGAGCGGACGCTAAACCCGCCCCGCCACTGCCGCAATGTGCGCCCGCCCCAATTTCGGCCGGCCCGGCGATGAGATCCGATCGCGGGTAACGTCATCACTCGCAGCCTGGGATGACGGCCAGGAAGGTCCTTCGGAGGTGCGTGGTGAGCGGCGCGAGCGCGGGCAACGGCAACGACAACGACAACGGCAACGACAACGGCAACGACAACGGCAAAGTGGTCGTGAACAGGTGCATGTCACTCGACGGGTTCATCGCCGGCCCGGGCGACGCGATGGACTGGGTCTTCGACTTCATGCCGGGCGGCACGGAGACGATGTTCCCCGAGGTGATGGCGGCCACCGGCGCCGCCCTGATCGGCCGGCGGACCCACGAGGTGGGGATGCGCATGTCCGACCCGGACAACGACGAACCCGAGCCCGGCTACGACGCGGGAGCCCTGTTCGTGCTCACCCACGAGCCGCCGGCCAAGCCGTACCCGGGAATCGCGTTCCTCACCACCGATATCAAGGACGCCGTCGCCACCGCGCTGCGCGCGGCCGGCGGCAAGAACCTCGAGATCCTCGGCGCCGACGTCGCCGCCCAGTGCCTGCGGGCCGGGCTGGTGGACGAGATCCTGGTGTTCGTCCTGCCGGTGCTGCTCGGGGACGGCGTCCGCTTCTTCTCGTCCCCGGGCCTGGACCGGATCGACCTGGAGCCGCTCGAGACCCAACGGTCGGGCGACCTCACCATGCTCCGGTTCCGCGTCCTCAAGTAGCCCCGGTGGACTACGAGGTGAGCCTCGTTGAGGCCGAGCGCCGTCCGACCGTCGTCGTGGCCGCCACGACGACGTGGCGAGACTTCCCTGCACTGTGGGGGCAGCTTCTCGGCGAGGTGTGGGACTGCCTGCACGCATGCGGGATCCACCGGGGATGCCGCAACGTCATGCTGTACCTGGACGGTGTGCCGAACGTGGAGGTCGGCGTCCTGCTCGGCGAGCCATGCGCGCTCACCGGCCGTGTGGCGGCATCCGCGCTGCCCGGGGGGACTACGGCCATGACCATCCACCATGGCCCCTTCGGGGACGTCGGGGCGGCCCATGAAGCCGTAGTTGACTGGTGCGCCACGCGCGGGCACCGGCCACGTGGCATCCGCTGGGAGATCTACGGGCCGCATAACGATGACCCGGCTCAGCAGCGGGTGGAGGTCTACTGGCTGCTGTCCTGACCGGCCAAGTCCGCGCTAGCGACCAACACCCAGGTCAACCTAGCCGAAGGCCCGGCCGGTCCGAAAACCGGCCAGGTCAAAGGGCGCCGCCGCCGAGCTCAGGCAGGCAGGTGCTTCTCGATCGCCGCCAGCACCTCGGGGTCGTCCGGCACGGTCTGCGGCCGGAACCGCGCGAGCACGGCCCCGTCCGGGTCGAGCAGGAACTTCTCGAAGTTCCACTGGACGTCGCCCGCCGCGCCGTCGGCGTCGGGGACCGCGGTCAGCTCGTCGTAGATCGGGTGCCGCCCCTCCCCGTTGACCTCGATCTTCTCGAACATCGGGAAGGTCACGCCGTAGGTCGTCGAGCAGAACTGCTCGATCTCCTCGGCCGTTCCCGGCTCCTGCCCCATGAACTGGTTGCAGGGGAAGCCGACGACCGAGAAACCGCGGTCGGCCAGCCGTGCGTGCAGCGCCTCAAGCGCCGCGTACTGCGGGGTGAGCCCGCACTTGGAGGCGACGTTCACCACGAGCAGCGTCTTGCCCGCGAGCGCGCCGAGCGAGGAGTCCTCGCCGGACAGGGTCTTCACGGGAATGTCATAGAGAGTCACGCGCCAACGCTACCGGTCCTCGTCATCCTTCCTTGCCGTCAGCCGCGCGGCGAATTAGACTGAACATTCAGTCAAGGATTGAATGAATATTCAGTCAGTCAAGCTCCGGAAGAGGCGCCACCGTGCTCACCACGGCCAACAGCAGACTCGCCGACATCATCGCCGACCAGGAATCGATCTTCGTCAAGCGGCAGCCGAAATCAGCCCTGCTGGCCGCCCGGGCCAGGAGCGTGCTGGCGGGCGGCGTCACTTCCAGCTGGCAGATCACCCAGCCGCAGCCGGTCTGGCTCAGCCACGGGGTCGGGTCCAAGGTCTACGACGCCGACGGCAACGAGTACGTGGACCTGCACGGCGGCTACGGCGCGGCGCTGGCCGGCCACGCGCACCCGGCCATCGCCCGGGCGGTCCGCGACCAGGTCGGCCGGGGCACCCACTTCGCCCAGCCGACCGAGGACGCGATCGTGGTCGCGGGCGAGCTGGCCCGCCGCTGGGGCCTGCCGCGCTGGCGGTTCGCGAACTCCGGCACCGAGGCGACGATGGACGCGGTCCACCTGATGCGCTCCTACACCGGCCGCGACCTGATCATCAAGGTCGAGGGCGGCTACCACGGCCACCACGACTCGGTCCAGGTCTCGGTGATGCCCGACCCCGACGAGGCCGGCCCGCGCGAGCGCCCCAACCAGGTCCCCTCCTCGACCGGCATCCCGGCCGCGATCACCGACCTCACGCTGGTCGCGACCTTTAACGACCTGGACAGCGTCGCCCGGCTGCTGAACGAGCACCCAGGCAAGATCGCGGGCATGATCGTCGAGCCGATCATGATGAACGCGGGCATCATCCCGCCGCTCCCCGGCTACCTGGCCGGCCTCAAGGACCAGCTGCACGCCCACGGCGCGGTGCTCACGTTCGACGAGGTCAAGACCGGCCTCACGGTCGGCCCTGGCGGCGTCACGGCGCTCTCCGGGGTCACCCCGGACCTGGTTTGCCTGGCCAAGTCGCTCGGCGGGGGAGTGGCGGTGGCCGCCGTCGGCGGCAGCGCCGAGCTGATGGAGCACGTCGCCAACGGCGGCTACGAGATGGTCGGCACCTTCAACGGCAACCCGCTGGCGATGGCGGCCGCCCGGGCGATGCTGACCGAGGTCGCCACCGAGGCGGCCTACCGGCACATCGACGGGCTGCGCGTGCGGGCCGCCGAGGGGATCGGCGCGGTCATCGACGAGCTCGGGATGAACGGCCGGGTGGTCACGGCCGGGGCCAAGGGCTGCGTGGTGTTCGGGGCGGGCGAGGTCCGCGACTACCGCGAGTTCCTGGCGATCGACGACTCGATGAGCCACGCGCACTGGCTGTTCCAGCACAACGGCGGGGTCTTCCTGCCGCCGTGGGGCAAGGTCGAACAGTGGCTGATCTCCGTCCAGCACGATGAATCGGACATAAACCGACTTGTCACGAACTTCCGGTCATTCGCCGCGACGGTAAGCGCGTAGCGCACGCCGCGGACGCCGCTTCTCCGGATACAGCCGCAATGCATTCTTAACAGACGAAATCTTGCGGCCGCGTCGGTCGGAGAGTCTAATTGACCGAACATTCAGTCAAGGTCGCGCCAGCGTAGGGAGACGGCCGTTGGTACACCCGCGTGAAGGCTGGCAGGGCCACGGCGTCCCGCGCCGTCGGTTCCTGAAGGGCGGCGTCGGCCTGTCCGCGCTCGCGGCGCTCGGCGCGGGCGGCGCGCTGACCGGATGCGCGTCGGACCTGACCGGCTCGGGCACGCTGCCGCTGCCCCGGCCGAACAATCCCGTGCAATGGCCGGTCTTCGACGGCAACGCCGCGATCAAACCGGGGCTGGCGCCCGAGCGGGACGCCACCCTCCAGGTTTTCATCTGGACCGCGTACATCAACCAGGCCTGCGTCAACGCCTTCGCGAAGAAGTACAAGTGCAAGGTCCAGCTGACCACGTTCGACACGATGGACGAGGCGCTGTCCAAGCTGCGCAGCGGGCTCAGCTTCGACCTGCTGATCGGCGCGACCCCGGACACGATGGGCCAGCTCGTCGAGGGCCAGCTGATCCAGCCGCTGAGCCACTCCTACATCCCCAACATCGCCCAGGCCTGGCCGGACTACACCGACCCCTTCTACGACAAGAAGTGGCAGTACACGGTCCCGTACACGATCTACACGACCGGGATCAGCTGGCGCAAGGACCTCGTTCACGAGAACCCCTACGCGATGGCGAACCCGTGGGCGATGCCGTGGCAGCCGAAGTACCGCGGCCGGGTGGCGATCCTCGACGACTACCGCGAGGGCATCTGCCTGGGGCTGATGAAGAACGGCATCTTCAACCTGAACACCGCCGACTACCAGCAGATCGCCCTGGCCAGGCAGGCGCTTCAGGACCTGAGCGGCCTCGTCAACCTGCGGATCGCCAACACCGACTACTCCGACGTCCCCGGCGGTCAGACGTGGATAACCAGCGCCTGGTCGGGCGACATGGCGGCCGCCGCGTCCTACGTGCCCAAGGGCGTCAACGTCGACGTGGTCGGCTACTGGGTCCCGACCGACGGGAGGTGCCCGGTCAACAACGACACGATGGTGGTGCTGAAGTCATCGGCCAGCCCGGTGCTCGCCCACCTGTTCCTCAACTACCTGCTCGACCTGCCGAACGCGCTCGAGAACATCTCCTGGAACGGCTACATGCAGCCCCTCAACGGGGTGACGCCGCAGGTGCTGGTCAAGGAGCAGATCCTGCCGCCGTCGCTCACCTCGACGGTGGTGACGCCGACCAACTTCCGCCAGGGCCTGTTCGAGCTCCAGCTCCCGGTCGACGCGGACGCGCTCTGGCAGCAGGCCTGGCTCGTGGTCAGCAACGGGGTCTAGGCGAGGGGCGACCATGAACAAGACGCGGAAAAACGCATTCTGGATCGCGCTCGCCGCGCCGGGGATCCTCTGGCTCCTGGTGCTGTTCATCGTGCCGGTGTACGCGGTGCTGGCGATCGCGCTGGGCAAGCTCGACCAGCTTATCGAGTCCCCGGTCGCGGTCTGGAACCCGCTCGACTGGTCGTCGTCGGCCGTCATCGACGTCTGGCGCGACATCTTCGGCAGCTCGGCGTTCGCCGGCCCGATCATTATCAGGACGCTCGTCTACACCGCGATCGCCTCGCTGCTGTGCCTGCTGATCGGCTACCCGGCGGCGTACTTCGTGGCCCGGTTCGCCGGCCGTCGCAAGGCGCTGTTCCTGGTACTGCTGATCGCGCCGTTCTGGATCAGCTACATGATGCGGATGCTGGCCTGGATCGACCTGCTCTCCACCGGCGGCTACGTGAACAAGGCGCTCGGCTGGGTCGGCGTCTCCCCGGTGAACTGGCTCGGCGGCGAGTCGGTGACGGTCGTGCTCGGCCTCGTCTACGGCTACATCCCGTACCTGATTATCGTGCTGTACGCGGGCCTCGACCGGATCGACCCGGCCCTGCTCGAGGCCGGCCGCGACCTCGGCCTGGGCCGGTTCCGGACGTTCGTGCACGTCACGCTGCCGCTGTCGCGCCAGCCGATCCTGACCGGCCTGCTGATCACGGTGCTGCCGATGCTGGGCGACTACTACACGAACCAGATGCTGTCCGGCGCGGCGTCCACCTCGATGGTCGGCAACCTGATCCAGGGCCAGCTCGGCACGCCCGGCCTCGAGGGCCAGGGCGCGGTGCTCTCGCTGATGGTGCTGATCGTCCTGCTAATCCCGATGGTCTACTACGTGATCGCCACCAACCGGGAGGCCGCCCAGTGACCACGACCAACGCCCCCGCCGCCGACGCCCCGGCCACCGCGGTTCGCGAGCCGGAGACCGCGAAGAACCGACGGCCGTTCTGGCGCAACCCGTGGCGGCACCCGTGGTTTCTCGAGGGGTTCACCTGGCTCTACCTGATCTGGTCGCTGGCCCCGATCGCGATCGCGGTGCTGTTCTCGTTCAACAACGGCCGCTCGCAGTCGAGCTGGCAGGGCTTCTCCTGGCGCTGGTACTTCAGCGACCCGGTCAACTCGGTGCTGCACGACCCGCAGCTGCACGCCGCCGTCATCCAGACCGTCCGGCTCTCGGTGCTGACCACGATCATCGCGGTCCCGCTGGGCGTCGCGTTCGCGCTCGGCATCAACCGCTGGCGCGGCCCGATCCCGGCCACGTTCAACTTCGTGATGATCTTGTCCTACGTGATCCCCGAGCTGATCTTCGGCGTGTCGATGTTCTTCGTCTTCACCACGCTGTTCAGCTCGGTCCACCTGGGCACCGTGGCCGAGGTGCTCGGCCTGGTCACCTGGAACGTGAGCTGGCCCGCGATCGTCGTGCAGGCCCGCCTGGTCACGATCGGGCGGCATTACGAGGAGGCCGCCGCCGACCTTGGCGCGAACCAGTTCCAGGTCGCCCGCCGGGTGCTGCTGCCGCTGCTCGCCCCGGCCATCTTCGCCAGCGCGGTGCTGGTCTTCTCGGGCGTGATCGACGACTTCGTGATCGTCGACCTGCTCTCCTCGAGCGCGGGCAACACCCCGATGTCCGTGATCATCTACTCCACCCAGCACGGCGGCAACGGCGGCCCCGCCCTCAACGCGCTCGGCTCCATCATGCTGGCGATGTCCCTGATCATCGTCATCGTCGGCTACCTCGGCTACCGGCTCCTGTCCCGCGGTGAGGGCGGTAACGGCCTGGCCGCCCTCACCGCCATCTCCGGCGAGGGCTAGCCGCAAGACCAGTCAGTTCAGGCAGATCAAACCCATCATCTCGAACGGACCGTGACCGACTCCACGGGCTCAATTACCGTCGATAAGGCTGCTTCATTTACCCCCTGTCAGGGGCATAGCGAAGCGTTGCGCCACTGATTGAGGCGACAGAGTAGATAGGCGGATCCGGGTGAGCCGGTTAGGCGCGGGCCAGCCGATCCGACACCAGCCGGTTGAGACTCACATGCTGTTCGGCGGCATCGCGGGCAAGGCGACGGTGAACCTCTGCCGGGACACGCACCACGAACCTGCCTGAGTAATCGCGGACGCCGTAGGCCAGCTCTGGTACTTCCATTCGCCACTCGACTAGGGCGGGTCCGGGCCGAGGCTGGTCCAGCCGGTCAGCGTTCGCAATGAACGCGGCAGGCGGCTACCCGGATTTCGTCCTCGGCGATCTTGTCGATCAGTCGGTGCTCGTCGCGGCAAGATCATCTTTTCGAAATCCATGTCGTTTCCGGGACTATAGCACCTGAAACGCCATGGATCTTTTCGATCTTCTGGCTTAAACGGGAAGATTTGAGAGCGAGAGAGGCTAGACGGGCCACAGTGACGAGTGCCAGCGCGCGCCAGACTTAACGGCATTGTCGTACACAGCCCGCAACGGCCCACGCTCACGGGACGACGGGGCGCCAGCGCCAGCGCCGATGCAGTGGTGCGAGTGTGACAGCCGGGTCGTATGCACCCGCCAACAGGCAACGTTCGCGGAACGCATTCGCCGTGCAGTTCTCCGGCCAGGCTCTCGCCGCGCTGTCGGCGACATGCTCGTGTTGCGCTATCGCGCCGCCCTACCGGGTCGCGCCGGCCAGCGCCGCCCGGATCACGTCCGCGCTGGCGGGCGTGCCCTTCTCGTTGTCGAACGACCCGTACGGCGGCCCGTAGGCCGGCGTTCCCGGCTGATGGCGCCAGCCGTCGGCCAGCGACCCGGCGTCCACCGCCCCATACCCGATCGCGTCGAGGAACGCGGTCACCGCCGCCTTGGCGGCCGCGTCGTCGCCCGCGATGGGCAGGTACGAGCGGTCCGCCGCCCCGGCCGGACGGGCCAGGTTCTTCAGGTGCTGAAAGAAGATGTTGTTGAAGACCTTCACCACCGAGGCACCCGGCAGCAACTGCGCGAGCAGCTCGCTGCTGGTGAGTGCTCCGCTGTCGAGCTCCGCCAGCTGCCCGTCGCGCTCGGGGTAGTAGTTGCCGGTGTCCATCACCGGCTTGCCCGCGAACGGCCCGGCGGGCAGGCCGGCGTAGGCCTTGACCGGGGTCGAGACCACCACCAGGTCACCCGCCTCGGCCGCCTCCGCCCAGGTGGCCGGCCGGCAGAGCGGGCCGAGCTCCGCCGCCAGGTCCTGCAGCGTCTCCGGGCCGCGCGAGTTGCTCAGCACCACGTTGTACCCGGCATCCACGGCCAGCGTCGCCAGCGTGCCGCCGATCATTCCGCTTCCGATGAGTCCCACAGTCGTCATAATCGCTGGCAACCAGACGGAACCGCCGGGCATTCCGCGCCGGATCGGCGGACGGATGGGATTTGGCGCACAGTGCCCGCTGGTAATGTCGGCCCGGTGCTGACTGAGACCTACCGTGAACTGCTCACGGCGGTGGCCACCTGCGCGGCCGGGCTGATCGGGCTGCTGTTCGTCGCGATCTCGGTCGCGCCGCGCGAGGGCAGGACGGTACGGCCGACCGTCATCCAGGAGATCCGCGCCGCCTCCGCCCTGGTGGCGTTCATCAGCGCTCTCGCGGTCTCGCTCTACGGCCTAGTGCCAGACGGCAACGCCGGGTACGCGGCCATCGTGTCGGGCTCGATCGGCGTCTTGTTCACCGCCGCAAGCGTGCGGTCGATCGTGACCAGCCCCACCGTGTCGCCCAGGTGAAGGCGAAAGGGTGCCCTCAGAAGCGAGCTTGGGACCAGGATGCCGTTGCCCACCGCGGTGCCGCGCTGCAGCTCGAAATGGTCGATGGCGGCGTCGAGCGCCTGGCGGTCGGTGGTGGGAGTCTGGATCAGGAAGGCGACGCCGGCAAAGGCGACCATGCCGATCACCACGTCCTTGGGCTGCTCCTTGATGTATTCCTTGGCCGCCTTCTGCGAGGCCTCAATGCGGCTGGGCTTGACGTCGGCGGCGCGCATCGAGCCCGACACGTCCATCGTCATCATCACCGTGGCGCGGTGCGAGGGCAGCGAGACCATGGCGGTGGGCCGTGCCACCGCCAGCAGCAGCAGCGTCAGCGACGCCAGCAGCAGGGCCG
>Ga0208357_1002574_pt1 | contig 11880 bp, 10 predicted proteins | sample NGESurdeep092012_6_FD_184487 | JGI IMG/M metagenome (GOLD analysis project Ga0208357, IMG submission 184487) | Arctic peat soil microbial communities from Barrow, Alaska - NGEE Surface sample F52-2 deep-092012 (SPAdes) | ecosystem: Environmental > Terrestrial > Soil > Wetlands > Peat ... | reverse complement strand
CGCAGCTCAAGCGCCGCGCGACCGCGCAGCGCCCTGGTCCCCGACAGCAGATCCCCCATGACCGAGATCGCCGACCCGCACAGGACCAGGCGCAGCGGCGGGGCCTGCGATCCCGAACCCGGTCCCAGGTTGTCGTAGAGGGACTGCACAATCGACGGGAGTCCAGCGGTTTCCCTGGTCAGGTACGGGAACTCGTCAAGCACCAGCAATCCGGGTGCCCCGTCCGAGCGGGATCGCGCCGCCATCATCTCCGCGGCGGTCTGCAGGGCCGGCTCCCAGCCGTCGAAACCGAACGCGCTGGCCGACAGGCCCGACCAGGCCGCGAGCGAGTCGCCGAACCGGCGCAGCGAGACCGCCTCGGCCTGCTCGGTCGCCAGGTGATAGAGCCCCCCCGCACCGTCCGCGAGCCGCCGCAGCAAGTACGACTTCCCCTGCCTGCGTCGGCCGTAGACAACGGCGATGCGCAAACCCGGCAATGGCGAGAGCGCGAACTCGGCCAGGTCGGCCCACTCCGCATCCCGGTCGAAGACGTCCGACGGCTTGCCCAAGAGCTCGATGTCCATCACCGCCTCACCTAGCACGATTATACTTATATTAACCGTAGTCGTGCTAGCCGTCATGACAGCGACGCGGAAACTACGTTGTGGCCGGGATTAGCGGCGAACTAGGGTGCACCGGTGACCCAGACTCCGGACTTCGCCAGCAAGCCCACCCTCACCGGCGAGCGGGTGATTCTGCGCCCGTACATCGACGCCGACCTCCCGGCCGTGCGCGAGGTCATGGCCGATCCCGACCTGCTCCGGCTGACCGGGACCATTCACGACGAGGCGGAGGCCCTCGCGCCCATCAGCCCGGAGGAAGAGCAGCTCCGGCTGGACTGGTTCAACACCCGCAACGACCAGGACGACCGGCTCGACTTGGCGATCGTCGACAAGGCGAGCGGCGCCTGCGTCGGGGAGGCGGTCCTCAACCAGTGGGACCCAGGGAACCAAAGCTGCAACTTCCGCATCCAGATCGGCCCGGCCGGCCAGAACCGCGGCCTCGGCACCGAGGCGACCCGGCTGATCGTCGGCTACGGGTTCGAGAAGCTTGGCCTGCACCGCATCGCGCTGGAGGTCTACGCCTTCAACCCGCGCGCCCGCCGCGCCTACGAGAAGGCCGGCTTCCGGGCCGAGGGAGTGCTCCGCGAATCACTGCGCTACGGCGATCAGTGGATCGACGCGACCGTGATGTCCATCCTCGCCCCCGAGTGGCCCCCGGAGTAAGGCAACCGTTACGGCGGCGGAATACACGAGCGGCCGCCAGTGCTGATAACCTGTAGTCATTGACCAGTCCGGTGCGTGACGCGTACCGGGCGTGCAAGCGGAGGACCACCTCCCACCTGGCCAACCCCTGGGGTCGGCGGGTTCGGCTGCTTCCTGGCTCGCCAGGCGAGCGGCACGGCACGGTCGCCAGCGTAGCTGGTCGGCGATGCCGTAGACGTGGTAGCCCCGCAGCGCACAGCGCCGAGCGGGGCTTTTCCGTTTGGCCGCAGGTCAGGGCGGAAAAGCTGGCGCCGGAAGTCGGTGGCAGCGGCACACAGCGAAGCCGGGAAGCCGGCAACAGATGAGGCTCTGGAGGTCACATCAGCGTCGAAACGCGCATCAACGACCGCATCCGCACCCCTGAGGTCCGACTCGTCGGCGCCAAGGGCGAGCAGATCGGGATCGTCTCGATTACCGAGGCGCTCCGGCTGGCTCAGGAGGCGGACCTTGACCTAGTCGAGGTCGCCCCGACCGCGCGGCCCCCGGTCTGCAAGCTCATGGACTACGGAAAGTTCAAGTACGAGGCCGCGCTCAAGGCGCGGGAGTCGCGCAAGAACCAGACGCAGACCATCGTCAAGGAGATCAAGCTCCGCCCGAAGATCGACCCGCACGACTACGGCACCAAGCGGGGCCACGTCGAGCGGTTCCTCAAGGCGGGGGACAAGGTCAAGGTGACGATCATGTTCCGCGGTCGTGAGCAGTCCCGGCCCGAGCTCGGGTTCCGGCTGCTGCAGAAGCTGGCCGATGACGTGCAGGAGCTCGGCTTCGTCGAGTCGCAGGCCAAGCAGGACGGCCGGAACATGATCATGGTGATCGGCCCGCACCGCCGCCCGCCCGAGCGCAAGGCCGCCGAGCGGCCCGCGCAGTCGGAAGCGGAGCCGGAGCCGGAGGCGCAGCCGAGCCCGGTGCCGAGCCCGCGCAGCCAGGCCTCGTCCGAGTCCGCGGCCCCGGCCGCGGTCGAGACGCAGGCACCCGCGTCGACTGACGCATAGAGGTTTACCCCGGCTAACGGGGAGAGGGCGGCCCGGTCGGGCGCAGGTCACGACCGGGCCGCATCATGACGCTGCCTGTGAGCAGCGCAGAGTTGCATAGGAGACGGCGACCATGCCGAAGATGAAGACGCACACCGGCGCCGGGAAGCGGTTCAAGCTCACCGGCACCGGCAAGGTGACGCGGCAGCGTGCCAACCGGGCGCACTACAACGAGCACAAGTCCTCCCGCATCACCCGGCGGCTCTACGGCCGGGTCGAGCTCGCCCCGTCCAACGTGCGCGCGATCAAGCGACTGCTCGGCAAGTAGCCGATCCCCTAGTAACCGTCGCCCCAGAGGGAGATTGAACGATGGCACGCGTCAAGCGTTCGCTTAACGCCAAGAAGAAGCGCAGGGTTGTCCTCGAGCGTGCGAAGGGCTACCGCGGCCAGCGGTCCCGGCTGTACCGCAAGGCCAAGGAGCAGCTCCTCCACTCGATGACCTACGCCTACCGCGACCGCAAGGATCGCAAGGGCAACTTCCGCCGGCTGTGGATCCAGCGCATCAACGCGGCCGCGCGCGCGAACGGGCTGACCTACAACCGCTTCGTGCAGGGCCTCAAGGCGGCCGGCGTCGAGGTCGACCGCAAGGTGCTGGCCGACCTCGCGGTCCACGACGCGGTGGCCTTCGCCGCGCTGGTCGAGGTGGCGCGCCAGGCGCTCCCCGAGACCGTCGGCGCCGCAGCGTAACCCGCTGCCCCGCGTCGCAAAGCAGTGAGCAGGTAAGAAAAGCACGCTATACGCGTGCTTTTCTTACGTGTGAGAAAAAGTAATTTTCGCCACCAGCTAACGAGGCCATTGGCATGTACGCGACCGCTAGCGCCACCCGGATAAAGGCCGCCCGGCGGCTGACCAAGCGAGCGCTCCGCGAGCGCGAGCGGTCCTTCCTGGCGGAGGGGCCGCAGGCCGTCTCCGAGGCGCTGGCGACCGGGGCGCGGGTCAGCGGGCTGTTCGTCACCGGGCCGGCCGAGGCCAAGCACGCCGACCTGGTCGGCGCGGCCGAGGACGCCGGGATCGAGGTGCAGCTGGTCAGCGGCGAGGTGATGGGCGAGCTGGCGCAGACCATCACCCCGCAGGGCCTGCTGGCCGTGTGCGACTTCGTGGACGTGCCGCTCGACCGGCTCGGCGCCGGCCCGCTGCGGCTGGTGGCCGTGCTCGCCAACGTCAGGGACCCGGGCAACGCGGGCACCGTGCTGCGCACCGCCGACGCGGCGGGCGCGGACGCGGTCGTCTTCGCCGACGCGTCGGTTGACCTGTACAACGGCAAATGCGTGCGCGCGTCCGCGGGCAGCCTGTTTCACCTGCCGGTCGTGGCCGGCGGCCGGCTGCCGGAGACGATCGCGACCCTGAAGAAGGCCGGCCTGCGGGTCTTCGCGGCCGACGGCCGCGCGGGCGTCACCCTCGACGACCCGGCCACCCGCGCGTCCCTGTCGGCGCCGACCGCGTGGCTGTTCGGCAACGAGGCCTGGGGTCTGCCCGACGACCTGCTGGCGCTGGCCGACGAGTCGGTCGCGGTCCCGATCTACGGCCGCGCCGAGTCGCTGAACCTCGCCTCGGCGGCGGCGGTGTGCCTGTACGGGTCGGCCTCCGCGCAGCGGGCCGCGGCCGGCTTATCCGCCCCCGGCGCGGCGCGCGGGAACACATCGCGGGCTATTATGATTACGTCGCGTTGCGCCCCCTTAGGCGGCCGGCAAATCCCCGTGGCATTGGGTATTTACGCAATAACGTAGCGAAATCCCGCAGCGGAGCACTGTCGGTAAGGTACGTTTACGCGCTAGAGTCTGATCACATTCCGTCACCCGCATCACGGAACGCCGGTATCGGCCGCCTAGATGCGCCCCCTGCTGGACGGAGGCGTCGCAGTCGTGGAAGACAGCCAATCGGGCCCGGACACACGTACCCCCGGCGCGGCCGCGCCGACCCTGCTCGCGCCCGGCGTCGTGGCCGACGCCCAGGCGCAGATGGCCGACGAGCTGCCCGACGGCCTGGTGGTGGCCGACGACGCCGGCCGCATGGTCGTCTTCAACCGGGCCGCCGTCCGGCTCACCTCCATCGCCGCCGCCGAGGCGATCGGCAAGTACGTCTTCGACGTGCTGCCGTTCCGCGACGAGGACAGCCGCGACTGGTGGGTGTGCGTCGACCCGTACCACGGCCTGCCCACCCGCAGCCGCCACCCGGAGCGGTCCCTCTACCTGAGCGACGGCACCGAGCTGCTGGTCTCGGTCGGCTACGTGCGCGACGGCCGCTCGGGCCCGGTCCGCCGCCTCGTCATCACCCTGCGCGGCGCGCAGCAGCGGGCGCGGCTCGAGCGCAGCCGGGCCGAGCTCGTCTCCACCGTCGCGCACGAGCTTCGCTCCCCGCTGACCTCGGTCAAGGGGTTCACCGCGACGCTGCTGGCCAAGTGGGGCCGGTTCACCGACGACCAGAAGCGGGTCATGCTCGAGACGGTCAACGCCGACGCCGACCGGGTGACCCGGCTGATCACCGAGCTGCTCGACGTGTCGAGGATCGAGTCCGGCCGGATGGAGGTCCACCGCCAGCTGGTCGACGTGCCCGACCGGGCCAGGAGGATCATCGCCGGCCGGGTGGCGGCGGGCGAGGACGAGGACAGGTTCCGCCTCGCGGCCGCCCCCGACCTGCCGGAAACCTGGCTCGACGCCGACAAGATCGACCAGATCCTCGGCAACCTGGTGGAGAACGCGGTCAGGCACGGGGCTGGTATCGTGAGCGTCATGGTGGACAGCGTGCACGCGGGCGCCGGGGATCGTCCCGGCGCGATCGTCGTGTCCGTGCGCGACCAGGGGGAGGGCATTCCCCCCGAGATGGCGCTGAGGGTCTTCCGCCAGTTCTGGCGGGGCAAGCGCCGAGGCGGCACCGGCCTTGGCCTCTACATCGTCAAGGGCCTGGTCGAGGCGCTCGGCGGCGACATCACCGTGGGCCGCGCCCCCGGCGGCGGGGCCGAGTTCCGATTTACCGTGCCCGCGGGCGCGCCCATCGCCTGAGCGGCTGTAACGCCGCCGCGACGAGATGGCGGGCAGCCGCGGGCTTTCCGCCGGTCAACGGTGCCTGCGCGACCGCTGGCGTGACGACGGTTTTCGCCGCCAACCGATAGGGTTCGGTGTGCTGGATGCGAGTCGCCACGGTCCGTTAGGGATGACTGTCTTTGAATCCCCGCGCCCACCGAGGACCTTCCAGCCGCCAAAAGCCACGAGGAAGCGAATGATGTCCGCACCAAATAAGAACTACGACCCGGTAGAGGTGACGGCCTTGACGGCGGATGAGGTTGAGCGCGCGGTCGCCGAGGCGCTCGCCGCCATCGCCGGGGCCAGGAACCTCGACGAGCTCAAGGAGGCGCGCCTCGCGCACGCCGGCGACAAGGCGCCGCTGTCGCTGGCGCGAGCCGAGATCGGGGCGCTGCCGCCGCAGGCCAGGGCCGACGCCGGCCGTCGGGTCGGCGCCGCCGTCGGCCGCGTCGCCGGCGCGGTCAAGGAGCGCCAGGAGCAGCTCGAGCGCGAGCGCGACGAGCAGGTCCTGATCACCGAGAAGGTCGACGTGACGCTGCCCGCCGACCGGACCCTGGCCGGTGCCAGGCACCCGGTCTCGATGCTGGCCGACAAGCTCGCCGACGTGTTCGTGGCGATGGGGTACGAGGTCGCCGAGGGGCCCGAGGTCGAGGCCGAGTGGTACAACTTCGACGCGCTCAACATCCCGCCCGACCACCCGGCCCGCGAGATGCAGGACACCCTGTTCATCGCGCCGCCCGAGGGGGCGGAGCGGTCGGGCATGGTGCTGCGCACCCACACCTCCCCGGTGCAGATCCGCTCGCTGCTCACCCGGCCGCTGCCGCTTTACGTCGTCAGTCCCGGCCGGGTGTACAGGAACGAGGCGCTCGACGCCACCCACCTGCCGGTCTTCTACCAGATCGAGGGCCTCGCGGTCGACGAGGGGCTGACCATGGCCGACCTGCGGGGCGCGATCCAGGCGTTCGTCGACGCGTTGTTCGGGGCGGGGCTGAAGACCCGCATGCGGCCGGACTACTTCCCGTTCACCGAGCCGTCCGGCGACGTCTCGATGGAGTGCCACATCTGCCGGGGCGAGTCGACCAAGCCGTCGGCCGAGCCGTGCCGGGTCTGCCGGTCGAGCGGCTGGATCGAGATCGCCGGCTGCGGGATGGTCAACCCGAGGGTGCTCGTCGCCTGCGGCATCGACCCCGACCGCTACAGCGGGTTCGCGTTCGGGCTCGGCATCGAGCGCGCGCTGATGCTGTCGCACGGCATCAACGAGATCAGGGACACCTACGACGGCGACGTGCGGTTCAGCCGGGCATTCGGGACGGAGATCTAACGGCGATGCGAGTACCCATTTCCTGGCTGCGCGAGTACGCGCCGATCCCCGCGCCGGCCGACGCGCAGGAGGTCGGCCGGCGGCTCACCGCGGCCGGCCTCGAGGTCGAGGCGGTCGAGCAGGTCGGCCACGACATCCGCGGCGTCATCGTCGCCCAGGTGATCACGGTCGAGGAGCTGACCGAGTTCAAGAAGCCGATCAGGTACTGCCGGGTCGCCGTCAGCGAGGCCGAGCTGACCGCCGACCCGGCCACGCTGACCGGCGTGATCTGCGGCGCCGCTAACTTCAAGCCCGGCGACCGGGTCGCGTTCGCCACTGTGGGGGCGGTCCTGCCGGGCGGCTTCGAGATCACCGCGGCCAAGAAGTACGACCGGATCTCCCAGGGCATGATCTGCGCGGTCGACGAGCTCGCGATCGGCGAGGACCACAGCGGCATCCTCATCCTGCCGCCGGACACCCCGCTCGGCGTCGACTTCGTCGAGTACGCCGGGCTGCGCGATGACGTGCTCGACATCACCGTGACCCCGGACCGGGGCTACGCCGTCTCTATCCGGGGCGTGGCGCGCGAGCTCGCCACCGCCTACCAGGTGCCCTACACCGACCCGGCCAGCACCTTCGTCCCCGGCGAGGACGCCTCCGGGCTGCCGGAAGACGACCACCCCGGGCGGGCCGGGGCCGACCCGGGCCAGGCGCCGTGGCCCGCCGCGATCGACGACCCGACCGCGTGCGACCGCTTCGTGCTGCGCGAGGTCCGGGGGTTCGACCCCGGCGCCCCGACCCCGCTGTGGATGCAGGTCCGGCTCGCCCGCTGCGGCATGCGCTCGATCTCGCTCGCGGTCGACGTCACCAACTACCTGATGATCGAGCTCGGCCAGCCGCTGCACGCCTTCGACCGGTCCAAGCTGAGCGGGCCGATCGTGGTCAGGCGCGCGCGGCCGGGCGAGACGCTGGTCACGCTGGACCACGTCACCCGCTCGCTGTACCCCGACGACATCCTGATCACCGACGACAGCGGGCCGATCTCGATGGCGGGCACGATGGGCGGCCTGGCGACCGAGATCGACGACGCCTCGGCCGACATCGTCATCGAGGGCGCCCACTTCAGCGACACCGGGACCGCGAAGATGTCGCGCCGCCACCGGCTGCACACGGAGGCGTCCTACCGGTTCGAGCGCGGGGTCGACCGCGAGCTGCCGCCGCGCGCCACCGCGCGCGCGGCCGCGCTGCTCGCGAGCCTCGGCGGGGCGACGATCGTGCCCGGCCTCACCCAGGCCGAGGCGCCGGTCGCGCCGGTGACGATCGAGCTGTCGGCCGACTACCCGGACCGGGTGGCCGGCGTCGTCTACGGCCTCGACACCGTCGTCGCCCGGCTGGAGGAGGTCGGCTGCGCCGTCCGCTCCACCCCGGCGTCGCACGAGCCCACCATCGCCCCGTGGCGGGCGCAGCCGCCCGGAGGCGCCGACCACCACGCCAAGCACGACCGTCAGCACACGGTCCTGCTGGTGACCCCGCCGTCCTGGCGTCCCGACCTGACCGACCCGGCCGACCTGGCCGAAGAGGTCATCCGCCTCGAGGGCTACAGCAACGTCCCGGTCCGCCAGCCCCGGGCGACGGCGGGCAAGGGCCTCACCAGCAGGCAGCAGGCGCTCCGCGCGGTCGCCCGCACGCTCGCCGACGACGGCTTCGTCGAGGTCCGGGCGGAGCCCTTCGGCCCGGCCGGCGACGCCGACCGGCTGATGTTCCCGGCCGACGACCCGCGGCGGGTCGCGGTCGCGGTCGCGAACCCGCTCAGCGATGACCAGCCGCTGCTGCGCACCACCCTGCTGCCCGGCCTCTTCCGCGTCCTCGCGCAGAACGTCGGCCGCGGTTTCGGCGACATCGCGCTGTTCGAGTCGGGCTTGGTCTTCCTTCGCCGGCCGGGCGCGCCGGGAGTCGCGCCGATCCTCGCCACCGACCGAGGGCCGACCGAGGCGGAGCTGGCGACGCTCGACGCGACGCTGCCGGAGCAGCCGCTGCGGATCGCGGGGGTGCTGGCCGGGCACCGCGAGCTGCCCGGCCCGTGGGGCCCCGGACGGGCCGCGACCTGGGCCGACGCGATCGAGGGGGCGCGCTCGGTGGCCGCCGTGGAGCACGTGGCGCTCGACGTCCGGGCGGCGGCGGAGCCGCCGTTCCACCCGGGCCGGTGCGCGGCTCTGTTCGTGTCCGCCGCCCCGGCCGACGCCGACGGGACGTCGCGCGAGTGGCTGGCGGGCTACGCGGGCGAGCTGCACCCGCGGGTGGTCGCGGCGTTCGGGCTGCCCGAGCGGACCTGCGCCTTCGAGCTCGACCTGGCCGTGATCGCGGCCGCCGCCGAGGCGGCCGGCCCGGTCCGCGGCCCGGCCTTGTCGGCCTACCCGCTCGCCACCCAGGACATCGCGCTGGTGGTCGGGCAGGACGTGCCCGCCGCTGACGTGGCGGCGGCGCTCACGGCCGGCGCGGGCGAACTGCTGGAGGACGTCCGGCTGTTCGACGTCTACACCGGCGCGCAGCTGGGCGCGGGGAACAAGTCGCTGGCGTACACGCTGCGGCTGCGCGCCCCCGATCGCACCCTCACCGCCGCCGAGGCGACGACCGCCCGCGACGCCGCCGTGGCCGAGGCCGCCCGGCGCACCGGGGCGGTGCTGCGGGCCTAGGGGCCGGTCCCATCGTTGGGCGTATCTGACGGCGCGCGGAGCCGTCAGATACGCCCATTTCGCCGTTCATGCCTATATGTCGCATTTCATGGCTTTGAGGGAGAGTATCCCGCCAACTTCCGTGACAGGTGAGGCGATTGAGAGAAGGTAACATTTAGGTAACGAAGGGTGGCGGCGACCGCGCGGGCGGCGCGACTGCAAACGCTTGCAGGACAGGCATTTCCCGTTCCCGCACGGCGTTTCCGACAAGTCGCCCGATGGCCCCTCCTGTCAGTGGGTAGCCATGTTTTGACAGTGCGCACGTGAAAACTGTGACAATGTGGGGTTAGCACCGTACGTTGCGCTATCCGGCGTGCTCAGCGCGGACAGCTACGGAAATCATTGCGTAGGTCAAGGAGGCCAGATGGTTCGCGCGCCCAGCTCCGTGTTCCACCACGGGTGGCCGCGTGTACGAGATTGGCCGGTTTGGACTGAGTCCAAACCGCTGATCGCCCTGTTGCTGGCCGTGGCCTGCGGTTATCTGGCCTGGATCGGCTACTACGCGGCCCGCTTCCACTTTCACCCGCAGAACATCGCGCTGTTCGCCGCGCTGCTGGCCTGCGTCGCCTTCTCGGTCGAGATGTCCCGCCGCGCCAGCGAGCCGGACGGCGTGGTGAAGGACGTGTACGCCGTCTGGGAACTCCCGATGGTGTTCCTGCTGCCCGGGCTCTACGCGCTGATCGTCCCGGCCATCAGGCTGACGCTGAGCCAGTGGCGGGTCAGGAAGGTGCCGGTCTACCGGCGGGTCTACACCGCCGCGACGATCGGCATCGGCTACGGTTGCGCGCGCTTTATCTTTATGTCGGTGCTGCCCGTCGGAGACCAGCCCCATAAATACCTGTGGGGCCACACCACGATGTGGCTGGCGGCGGCCGGGGCCGCCGCGATCGCCCAGTGGGCGATCAACCAGGGCCTGATCGGGTCTGCCTTCAAGCTGGCCAACCCGAACGCCAGGATCCGCGACGTGCTGTTCGGACGGGAGTCGCTGCACAACGACGCGACCGAGCTCTGCGCGGCGCTGCTCGTCGCCGTCGGCCTGACCGTCAGCTCGCTGACCCTGATCGTCGCGCTTCCGCTCACCACCCTGCTGCAGCGCTCCTTCCGGCACGCGCGGCTGCTGACCGAGGCCCGCGAGGACTCCAAGACCGGGCTGCTCAACGCCGCGACCTGGGAACGCGAGGCCGGCGCCGAGGTCGCTCGGGCCGTCAGGACCTCCTCGCCGCTGGCGGTGGCGCTGCTCGACCTCGACCGGTTCAAGCAGATCAACGACACCCACGGGCACCTGATCGGCGACGAGGTGCTGCGGCACGTCGCCGACACGATGACCGGGCTGCTGCGCGACTACGACCTCGCGGGCCGGTTCGGCGGCGAGGAGTACGTCATGCTGCTGCCGCAGACCCGCGCGCCGGACGCGTTCAAGATCGCCGACCGGGTGCGCGCGCACATCGCCCGGCTGCCGATCTCCACCACCGGGGGCGAGCCGGTACCGGTGACGGTCTCCATCGGCGTCGCGGCCCTCGACGCCGGGTCGAGCAGGGAGCTGACGGAGCTGCTGGCGGCGGCCGACGCCGCCCTCTACCGGGCCAAGGCCTCCGGCCGCAACCAGGTCCAGATGATCAGCACCAGCCGCGGGCTGAGCGCGGTGCGCTCGCCGGTCGACGACGAGCCGACTCCGGCCCCGGCCGGCGGCGGGTTCCGCGGCCCCGGCGCGCTCCCGCCCGAGACCGACTTCGACGAAGGCAAGCTCGGCCTCGACGGCGAATTCGGCCGCGACGAGTTCGACGACGGGTTCGCCGACGACGGGTTCGCCGGCGAGGACTTTCAGGTGCCGGACGAGGGCACCGCGAGCACCGCGACGACCTCGGCCTTCGCGGTGTGACACTCCGACGTGTTACCGGTCTGCAGCGCCTGCGTGGTCGTGTACCCCTGGCAGGTCCAGCCGTCGACCGCCACCGGGGCGCCGCCGCCGTTACCGCGGACGTCGCCCTTCTTGATCATGGCCGCGTAGCTCTGCTCCACCCGGAGCGCGGCCGCGCAGTTGACCGCCCCCTTGGCCACCTGAATCACCACCGGCACGTTCACCGCCGTTCGCATGCTCCCGCAGGATGCCGCCGAGGTCGTTCCCGATCCGCCGGACGAGCACCCGGCCAGCGTCGACCCGACCGCCAGGGCCGCCACGGCGCCGATCGCCGTCAGCCGTCGCCGCGCCCGCATCGCCGTCCGGCCGTCCGCCGTCAACTCCCGCACCTCGCACACCCAATCCAGCGCTCGAAACCGCCTGACCCCGCCCCGCTTCAACCCTAATCGCGCCGCCCCCGCCGCGCCCCCGTCGATGCCCGATCGCTACCTCCGCCCGGCCCCCCGACATGCCTCACCACCTGTCGCCTACGCCAGCGACATGCCTCACCACCTGTCGCCTACGCCAGCGACATGCCTCACCACCTGTCGCCTACGCCAGCGACCCCAATAGGCGATGTCGATGGCGTAGCCGAC
>Ga0208357_1002572_pt1 | contig 11883 bp, 13 predicted proteins | sample NGESurdeep092012_6_FD_184487 | JGI IMG/M metagenome (GOLD analysis project Ga0208357, IMG submission 184487) | Arctic peat soil microbial communities from Barrow, Alaska - NGEE Surface sample F52-2 deep-092012 (SPAdes) | ecosystem: Environmental > Terrestrial > Soil > Wetlands > Peat ... | reverse complement strand
AACTCTCGCAACGTGATTGCGGCGTGGTTTGTCACGTCGGGTCTCCGACACCAACAATGTCTGACCCGGTGAAGTTCGTGGTCTAGTCCGGAGTCGGTCAACAGAATCACGGAAATGCAGTTTGTAGGCGCTGCGAGGCGGGGGTGCAGCCTACACACAATCTTCAAATAGCTACGCCTTATGCTTATCGACGTCACGAATGCGCCGCTTGTTGCGGATAATTTCAACGATCACTCCAACGAACAACGGACCAGCGAGTATCCAGATGATGGTTCCGAGGTATTGCATCCAATTCCAGCCGATCGAGCTTCCCAGAATTAGGATCGCTGGCCCTCCCCACAGCGCAGCATGGAAGGCTACGCGGAGCCTTTTGTAATTAGCCCCCAGTGCCTTCACCTCGCGATCTTGCGCCGACGCCAGCCCGGCCGTTCGCAAGACGACGATGAAAGCAATCAGAGCCAAGGCAATCACCGCGATAATCACGATTGAAAGTCAACCACAAATTGACCAATTCCTGCTCAACCTCCAACATGTCATTTGGAGAGAGCACTTCCTTGCGTCAAATGGCTCGGCTTGACTTCAACGGAGGCCGCATCTTGCAGAGAGAAGCGAGTAACGCTGGCTCTCTGACACTTGGATTGAGTCCTTCATTGGAATATTCTCGCGTATGGCCAAGTTGTTATTCACCGCGATTACGTCACTCGATGGCCATTACGAAGATGAGAGAGGCGCCTTCGACTGGGGGACACCTGACGAGGAGGTGTTTGGCTTCATTAACGATTTGGAACGACCGATCGGTACCTACCTCTACGGGCGCAGGATGTACGAGGCGATGGTCTTTTGGGAGACCGCGCAGTCTCTCGTCGACCATCAGTCCCCTGAGCAGGACTTCACGGAGACGTGGCAGGCAGTCGACAAAGTTGTTTACTCCAAGTCGCTGAGCACCGTGTCAAGCGCCAAGACCCGCATCGAGCGCAACTTCGACTCGAAGGTGATCCAAGAGATGAAGTCCATGAAGGTATGTGACATCACCGTGAGCGGCCCCAACTTGGCGGCACAGGCTTTCCCGGCGGGGCTCGTTGACGAGTGCCAATTTTTCTTGACGCCTGTTGTTCTTGGTGGCGGCAAGCCGTCGCTACCCAACGACATTCGTTTTGAATGCGAACTGCTCAACGAGCGTCGCTTCGGTAGTGGAGTGGTGTTCGTTCACTATCGAATTTCCATGACCAACTAGGGCGTCCTTGAACGATCCTTACGTTCCCGCCAGTAAATTCAGAAGCATAAGGAGTTAGTTCACGTCGAACCCTCGAGGACAATCACCTTCCAGTCAGCTCAAGACGCCAGTGTTGGTTGCAAATCCGTTGCTTCGGGTCTTAGACACCGCGATCATTTACGCGAACGGTACGGCGAAATCGCAGCAGGAGGCGCTCGTCTTAGTGACCGGCTCGCTCGCGAGATACGTGATCCGAATACCGAGAGCCTCGGGCGTGAGGTTGAGAGTCTCGTCTCTGATGCCGCGATCGTCCGCCCAATCGCGTAAAGCTTCCGAGACGAGTTGCCACTGCGAGCCTGAGCGCCCTTCCGGGCCAGTGGGCAGCGCATCGTTCGCTAGCGCGACGTACGCCTCGCGATGCGCGGACTCGCTCCGCAAGCTCAACTCGGGGTAGTGCGACACAAGCGCCCTCGCTTCCGACTCCGGTACTGACTTGCACCATTCAACGGGACCATCGCTGTCGGCGCTCACCTCGCCCCAGTAAATGGAGAACATCGCGCCTTCACGCCCCTCCATCTTCGGTAGCGGTCGCTCGCGCAGGATCGCGATGAACTCCTTGCCGAGCGCCCACGCTCCTTTTTGGTCGACATTGCGCTTGAGGCAGAGCACGCTCCGCTCGGGTATCTCGCGTGTGGCTACTTCGTACATGAACGACCTCTTTCCTCTGAGTTTGTTGACGAGGTAGTCAGCGAGATCGCTTCGCGCATCGTGCGCGACTTCGGCTTCTTGCCAGTGCGCGGCAATGCGATTTGCGACATCAACCGGATCGCATGTGACGAGTTCCTTGATGATTGCTAGCGGAAACTCGAGCTGACGCATTGCGATGAAGCGTGCGTCTTCTAGTTGGGCGACGTAAAAGTAGCGATAGCCGGTGGTCTTCTCAACACGTGCGGGCACCAGTACTCCGAGTTCGTCGTAGAGGCGAAGTGCCTGGACCGACAGGCGCGACCTCCGAGCGAACTCACCGATACTTACTTCTTCCATACTGCCAACTTCCTCATCGTCGCGCTGGATAGCACGACATAGCCAGTATGCGGCCTCCCCCAACGAGAGAGTCAAGCAGTCCCTATCGAGCCAGAAGGACGAAGCATCACGGGTCATCGCATTCGGCCATTCGTGCGACTTGGTCGCGCCAGTTGAAGCCGTCTGCCCATGGTTGCGGACCAGTTGAGTCGGGTCTCCGACACTCGTTCGAGTGAACCGTAAAGAGTCCGTGACGAACTATCGTTATCTGTCTTGAATGTCCAGCGAGCCGATTGAACGACGCAGAATAGGCTTGCTTTGTGTCCGAATTGCAGCGCGTCCAAGATATCCATGAGGCGATGGTGCTTCAATTCGAGTTAGAGAACAGGACGTATTTCGCCGGATCGATCGGCGATCGAGGTGACGACTTCTTCGAGAACTTCTCTGAGCGACATCGTGAGCTTCTTGTCGAGCAGGAAGCCGGGACCTGTGCCTATTACGTGCTCATTGATGAGAATGAGTCCGTCGCTGGTCGATTCAATCTGTACGATCTCATAGACGAAGCCGCCGAGGTTGGCTATCGAGTTGGTCAACGGTTCTCAGGTCGAGGAGTGGCTACGTTCGGACTGAGTCAACTCTGCCAGATCGCCCGCGAGAATCACGCGTTGCGAACGCTCAGGGCCAAAACGAGCGATGCCAATGTTGCGTCACAACGAGTACTCGCCAAGGCAGGATTCGGTGTGATTGGAACGGCTGACGTTGCCGGACGGCGGGGCATACGCCACGAACTGAATCTGGAAGGTCTGTAATATCACGCGACATTAAGAAGGCGTGATGTGACTCGATGTCGAGGACGAATAAAAGGCAGCTGCATCAGAGATTCAAAGCTGAGAGAGTGGCAGTGTCGAGGTCTCGAACAGCCAGGCAATGTTGATTGTCAAACGCCAGCAACTGGTAGCGGACTTGATGCGGCGGGGTGCTGACATCGGCAATCTGCGAGCTCTTTCTTATTTGTTCACCTTTTCGTCACCTAATGTTCATTTTTAGTTCATCTTCGCGCTACCCTTCAAAGATGATATTTCACGAATTGTGGGCAGCCCCCCAGCTGACAAGTGGTTCTCCCAACATTCAGGGATGGTCTCAAATCGGCGAACTGGTCGCGGCGTTCGTGCTTTCTATGGCCATTGGCATTGAACGCGATATTCGTCAAAAGAGCGCCGGCATGCGCACGCACACCTTGGTGGGCGTCGGTGCAGCGTTATTCGTGCTCATCAGTAAGTATGGCTTTAACGACATACTTAATCCTGGTTACATTGTCCTCGACCCTTCGCGCGTTGCCGCACAGATCGTCAGTGGCGTTGGTTTTCTTGGCGCCGGACTGATTTTTGTGCGCCGAGACTCTGTTCGTGGCCTCACGACGGCCGCGGCCGTGTGGCTCACTGCCGCAGTCGGGGCAGCGTGCGGTGCGGGATTAATACTTTTAGCAATTGCCACCACCGTTATTTACCTTGTCGTGGCAACGGTCTTTCCGGTTGTCTCGCGCAAATTACCGCACTCCGCGTCGGTGATTTCGGTTATTCGTGTTCGTTACCCCGACGGTCAGGGGATTCTGCGACGAGTACTTGCGCTCGCCACGTCGCGAGGTTTCACTCTCTCCGAAATCTCCACTGAGTCTCTCGGCTACCAGCGCGCGATAAGAACGAATGTTGCCCAGTCCAACGAGGGGGCGTCAATGGTCAGTGTCACGCTTCACGTCAGGGGACAAGCGCTCGTCAACGATCTGGTGGCCGCGTTAAGTGAACTCCAAGGAGTCAACGCGGTGCTCGCCGACGACGCCGACTTCGAGAACGAATAGATCGTCGTCCTACCGCGTTCAAAGACGCTCCAGTATTTTGTCACCAACGTACTTTCCATATTCACTTTGGTCCATTGACAGACCCTGGAATGATGACAATGTGCTTTTGTAAACATGCCAAGTCGGGTCTCCAACGCAGAAACATTTCGACCTGAAAGCTTCACCTTGTTGGCCGGGAAAGTGCCATCGCCGACTCTTTGGTTGCCGATGGTGGCTTTCGTCATGAAGACATAGAGGCACCTGCGACTCATCTTTTCGTTTATTCATCCGCCCGAGAAATTAGGTGAAGCTTTCATCAGTGTTTCAAAGGAAAATGTCTTGAATTTGCGCGCACCTTGGGCCAGATGTAAGCGTTGACACCCAACAGGGGGAGGGCACGGGTGGGAGACTTCACGTGGGGTTACGCGTCAGTAAAGATGACCGTCCTCCTTGCGCTCTTTTTGACGATCATCGCCGGTTGGCAGTTGTCGCTGGCCGGTGTTGCTGGTGCGAACGTGAGTCAGTCCTTTCACGAACTGCCCTGGACTGGCCAGAGCGGCGTCTATCAGTCGCCGCGTTGCGCCTCTATCTCGCCTGGATACGCCTGCACGATTCGCGGGTACGCGGCTTGGCTTTCGCATCCGAGTGGCTGGGCGTGGAGCGACTACGGCGGCTCCTATCCCAGTCACAATGCCTACGGTCCGCATAACTGCACGCTTTACGTTGCCTATCTCCTGCAAGAACGTGGCATCACGCTCTCATGGAGCGCCAACGCGTCTAACTGGGCGAGCGAGGCCGTGAACAATGGTGCGGTCGTGAACCAGACACCCGCGGTGGGGTCAGTTGCGCAGTGGAACAGTGGCCACATTGCCTTTGTCGACGCCGTCTCAGCGGAAAACATAGTCATTACGTCGGATAACTTTCAGCCCTACGACGTCGCGATGATGCCGGGAGGGTTTACCGACAGTTTCGAAATAGCTCGAAATGCTCAGGCCATGCCCGACAACTTCATTCACTTCGCCACTCCCGTGACGAGGCTCCTCGTAACTTCGCACTCAGCGCTACGAAACCCATTGCTCGACACGTTGAAGTTCCAGTCCATTCAGGCGTCTGGCGAGCATTAGTTTTTGTCTGATGAGTATCGGTTCGGGGATGACCCATCTGGGCGGCTATCCATTTGAGGTTCGTTACAGCAAGGGTGCACTAGTGCGAGCACGCGCCGCGGCCGATGTTGCCGCAGACGCCTTCAACTACTTCAGTCGACTGTTTTCAGGATTCGAGCCCGATATTGCCGTCATTGTGGCCAATCAAGCGGACTGGGAGAGTAGGCAACCTTACGGCTTGCCGTTTTTTAATGACGACGATGGACAGGTCCGTCCCGGCATCGTCGTTATGCCAGCTGAAAGTGGCGACTTCTGGATCGCCATGGGACAGGATCTTCACGACGCGTCATCAAGTGGTTACGCGAGGTTACTTACGACGTACCCGGACGGCGAAGGGCGTCTGAATTTGCAGCCATTCTTCGACCTCGTGACCATTCATGAGCTCGGTCACGCATTTGAGGTACTAGGGGACCTCCGGTTGCCGACATTCTGGTTAAGCGAGATCTTCGTCAACCTGGCGCTACACGCTTTCGTCGCGACGAGACAGCCGGAGAGCCTGAACACGCTTGAGGAGATCTCCATCGTGGGCGCACAGAGTACGCGCCTTGACGATCGAATGCGCGCCGAGGGATACAGCACGCTGGAGGATCTCGAAGCACACTACACGGGTGGTGGTGACCCGATGAACGCGCTGAATTACGTGTGGTACCAATATCGTTGGCAGCGTCTCGCCGCAGCAATGTTCGACACCGACGGTGAGGACGGTCTCGTGCACTTTTGGAATTACTTTCACGCAATTGATCGCTTCAACGTTGACGAGGTTACGACGACATCGTTAGGTTCAGTGCTCAGAACCGAGGTGAGCGAGACCCTCGGTCGCGCAGTCCTAGATTGGCGATAGATTCCGTCTCGGATAGACGCAGAACCGTTGAACGTGAATAGTTTCGCCGCTAGCGATCGGTAGCAGATCCGTAGTGTCAGGTCGCCTCCGCCAAGTTTTGTCGGCATCTCATTGTCCGTCGTTTTTTCATTGAACTTTGATGCCACTACGCAGCGGCCTGGTTCCTTGACATTGAGCGCCAGCCGTCCAGAGGCGAGATGTCGAAAAAAGAGCAGACCTCGATCCCTCTGCCCTTCGGACGGACCTTCTCGTTCTGTCAACTTACGATGGTGTGGCAGTTCGACCTTGGGCGCGGACGAGCACTCGTCGGGCTACTGACGCTCGACCAGCGCCAGAGGTGTCGACGGCGCGAACTCGCACGGAATAGAAATGATTCGGACTGAGTCCACGAAGATCAACGCGGCGCGTCGAGGGAACGGGTAGGGCAAGCCACCGCCGACCATTCAGTGAGTACTGATACGTTACGGTCACATCACTCAACAATGCGAGGCGACCGACGCCGAGTTGGAGCACACCACGTGTTGGTGACGTGGCCGTAAGTGAAACGGACCCCGGTACCTTGGTGATGGTCACGACACTGGAAGGCGTGGAGACCAGAGTTGTTCCCCCGACGACCGCGCTCACGGTGAACGTGTAGGACGAACCCGGATTGAGTTTTGCCACGACGCATGATGTGGTCACGGCTTGGCACGTTGCTGTTCCCGGTGACGCGCTCACGCTGTAACCCGTCGCACCGCCGATGACGGGGGGCGCCCACGTCACCCGTGCCGAGGTGCCGCTTACGCTCGCCGCCACGTCAGTGGCCGCGTCAACTTCACTACAGGCGATGTCGTCGTCGACGTTGCCGGCGACGAATTGCGTCAGCGCTACGGCCCCACCGTCGAACGAAGGGTCGGCGCAACCGGTCTGCGCACTGGCGGACGAGGAGAAGCCCGCCAACCATACCGGCAACGAGGCGAACGTCGTTCCGATCGTGCCCATGATTCCCTTCCACTGTGGTGCGTTTGAATAGATGCCGAGACCGACGACCCCTTCACTATGGAGTGCGGCGACCATGCCCTCGAGCGCCGCTTGATCGTTCGTCTCGAACGATGAGGACGCACCGTACTTCGACTCTTGGGTCTGCCAACTCGCAGAGTTCTCCACGTCAAGCCACCAGGTCGCTGCACTCGTGACGCCTTGAGGGTTCGTTGTTCCGTTAGTCATCTCGGCGTCGAGCGCGCTTTGGTATGAGGACAGCGCCGCCGACCATCCGTAGTCGTAAGAGCAGTTTGTGGAGTTTGTCCCGTCGCAGGTTTTTGGTGATGGCGTGTTGGCGATTGGCCAGTGCGACGAGTAGCCCGATCCGGGGTCAGCCGCCGTGATGTAGAAAGCCGGAGTCACTACGAGCGAGGACGCCCAACTCAACTCACTGGCTAGACATGTGTTGGTCGAATAGAGAGTCCCGTTGGTGACGCCAACGACAGCGAAGTCACTTCCGACGGGGGCGCCCGTTGCGCACTGGGGATAACTCACGTCGGCCCCGGTCATACCGGGCGTAGGTTCGGTCGAAGTTGCTCCGGCTACGGTCGGTGCCAGCGACAAAAATGCCATGATCGCCAGAGCGCACGCAATCCTTCCCCGGTATACGAACATGGGCGTATCGTAATTGCGACGTCGCAGGTACCGATCATCCGAATCATCCCGGATCCCTTGAAAGTATGACTTTCGCGATTCATCTAGTTTTACTGGTCGCAAGATTCATTACCCAACTCTCGAATATGACGTCCGCGTGGTGTGTTTGTCTTGTACCGAAGCGCAGGACGTCGCCGTGACAAAGTCTTTTGACCTTTCGAAGTTGCATTCTTGTGAGTGCGCCGAGCAGAGGGTTAAGGCGACAGCGACCGACGGCGGAGTTGTTGCGTCGGGTCACCAACACCGGAGTGAGATCGTCAACTCCTTCGCTGGAGCGTTCGATCGTTTGTCGTAATGATTCGTTCTATGTCCCACCGATGATGGCTGGCGTCGTGCGCGTTGCTCCTTGCGATGTCTTCCACGCTCAGTACTCCACGATCGGAATGGTGCAAGTGCGTGCCCGCGACAAGTGCCATACGCATCGAGTCGGCCCACTCCTCTACAGTCCAATGGAGCGACCAAAGCGCGGCGCGAAGATTAATCTCGTTGTAGCGCCGAGCGACACCAAGAAGATCTTGATCGCTTCCGGCTACGGCACTTTCGCCAGAAATTCTCGCTCCGGCGAAACGCTCACTCCAGATTCGAAGATTGTCCGAAACGTGACTCACGTACGCACTGACAGACCAAGTGAGGTCCGCAAGAGTCTCCGTACCGCTTGCGCTGTTCAGTCGTGCGGCGTACAGCTCGGGTATGTCCTGCACGAGACTGATGGCGTCCGTTGTGGAGATCACCCAGTTGAAGTCGCACTCTCGACAGGGATTCCCGTACAGTCGAGCCCCCCACAGGACGCTAGGAGCGGTTGATTCGAAATCACTCATCGGTCCCGTAGCGGCCGAAGAAACGAGGCGAAATCTCTCTGTCACGACGAGTGTGTCATCATTGATCACGGCGGTCGCACCGAGGAACTCGGTCACGCTCTCACCCTGGAAGAATTCCCGATGGGCATCGCGCCACTCGTCGGCATCGGCGTAGCGACGACCTTCGACTCGGGCGTAATCGTCATTGATGTCGCACATTCGCATGAGTTGCACGTCCGTGAGTTCGATGATCGCTGCGGATCGACCCGTCGAATCGAGCACGGAGAATCGTTCGCCCGTCGTTGGAACAGATTCACCAGCGTGCTCCAAAATTTGAAGCAGGCCCGTGAGGGCAGTTTTCTCACCCGAAAGGATTACCTCGACTCCGGCGTCTCATAAAGGTCCGGGAAAGGCAAGTGTTGGCAAATCCTCGATTCTCATGGGGCAAGGCTATCTCTCTGGTGTGAAATCAGGGGCTCCCAGCCGTCGATTGCGACGATTGGATCTCTCCAATTGTGGGCGTTCATTCCGCCTCACTAGAAGCTGAACTCTGCGAACGCTGCGCACTAGGCGACGTCAGCGGATTCTGTACGGCCAGGAAGGAGTGGATGAACTTCCGGTTGGAAGCAATATCGATCCGTCCAGTGGAGATGGAACGTGTATGACCCGCCAGTGACGTGAGGCAGCGAAACGACGTACGAGGTGAAACTCGGACACGTTTGGCGCAGAACCGACTCCTCCATTGACGTCGCAACGCCTCGTCGCGCGGGAAGCGTTACGACAGGCAGTTCGTCCTTACGCAATGGACTTGAGGTGAGACCTCCGAGGTACCCATCTACCGTGTCCTTGAAATTCTTCTGGACGCCTGCAGTGACAATCCCCGTGACCTTCGGGTAACCCGTGAGCGAACACGCCGTGCCACTCACGTTGGTAATGCGAATCAGTCTGCCTTCGTGTCCGAGGCCACCACTGACACCGACGAATGCCACGCGAAGTTGTGACCGTAGACACGTCGGCGACGTAATAGGGGAGTCCGTGCGTCCACTCCCAACGACGATAAGTAGCGCCACTAGGGCCACAACCATTGCCGCAATCACTAATCGAATTGGGCGTCGGGCCATGGAATTGGTCTACTCGAACCTGAACGTTTAGAGAGAGATGGCCCCTCGATCGTTAGGGCTGACTCACGAGGTTTGAAGAGTGACTTACTGGATAATGATTGAATCCCTGACGAAATCCTTTCTCATCAATGTCGCAATCTCTGTACTCGTCATTCAGGATTTTGAGGGCGACACTTGATCAAGCTTTAGATGTGGCCGCGTGTCAATGAACCTCGATTGTGCTATGGCGCAAACTCGCTTGCCGGAACAATTCGATTGCGCCGGTCCGTAGATTTCGAGTGGTTTCTCCGATTGGGTCCGGTTCAATGCAGTTTGATGGTGTCGTGACGGTTCCACGCACCGTCATCGTCCTATCGTAACGACGTGATCCACATTTCGAGGGCTGCGTTCTCGCGCGCGCGTGCGAAACCAACACGAAAGCTGCGAACGATCGGCAGCGGCAGGGGTTTCCGCACAGGATCTGTCACGACTGTCGGACTTGCGATGGTTATTCTCACATCGTTCGCCGCGATGCCGCTCTCGTTTAATGCCGATGAGGCGAGTGCCGCCCCAGTTGCCGTAGCCGCAACTAGCGCGAGCGGTCTTCACGTGCAGGCGATCAATGGATCACGGTACGGCGTGCACGCGCCGATCCACGAACTCACCTTCAGTGGATCTCAGTACTCGCTCGCAATTGGACTCGCGAACCACGAAATCGACGGGGGAGTCGAAGCCCCAAGCACAATGTGTCGGAGCACGGCCGGTTGCGTGGCGGCGGTGAACGGTGACTTCTACGACGTGGCACACAGGGGCGTGCCCGATCCTGGTGACGAGGTGGGCGGGATTATTCAAAACTGCGTCCTGCTGCACACTCCTGAGATCCCGCATCAACAGGTCGATCTTGATGGGCATCGAGTCTACGAAGGTTTCAACTGGAGCAGCAATGTTGACGTGAACGGTGTCACCGTACCGATTTCCGCCATCAACCAAGAACTGCCGATGAAGTATCTGAACGTGAATCTTCCTCTGACCGGGAACCTGCTCTTCACCGCTCCGTACGCCCTTCGCACGCCGTCCACGCCGGGGCGTGTTACCTACGAGTTCATTCAAGTCAACGGCGCCACTAATCCAACGACCGTCAACACGACGACTGAGCTACAGGTGGTGGCGCAAACGACGGGCGCGCTAGAAGTGACCACTGGCCACGTCGACATTTCGGTCCCGGTGGAGTCGACGTTCACGTCACTGCGAGTCGGCGACACTGTGACCTTGACGACTACCTCCACCGCCGGTTGTAACAACATCGGAGGCCACCCGATCCTCCTCAATAACGGCGCGATTGTGCCGATAAGTCGCGCAGACACGTACATGCTCAAGCGGTACGCCCGCACGGTGATCGGATGGACGCAGTCGGGCGAGACGGTTATCATGATCGTCGCTGGGACGGATGGTAAGTCGGGCGCTACGGGATACCAGCTGGTCAGACTGCTTCGATCCCTTAAGGTCGTGACGGCTCTTGATCTTGACGGAGGCAATTCCACGGCGCTCTACGCGAATGGAAAAATCTATTATCACGCCGGCAGAAACCAAAGGCCAGTTTCGACTGGTCTTCTCGTCGTCCAGAATCCATAGGTGACGCTTTCGGTATATCTCGCATCTTCGATGCTCGGCTCCGAAGGCGTGGTAATTAGGCATTTTTGGCGGTTCGTGGTGTTTATTCGACGGTTAACTTGAGGCGGGAGCCCGAAATATTTCGCAACGTGGTGGTAGCCTCGTGGTGGACGTCAAGACCCTGCTTCCAGTGTCGCCTTAAGTGTTGGGCGGCCATTTCCAAGGAGGAAGGTTCGATGGCCCAGTTGGTACTCGAAGATACCCTTCTCATCGTCAAGCATGGTCGACATCGTCCCATTGCTCTGATTGCAAGACCCTCGGAGTTCGTAGTTCCAGGAGCGGTTGTGTTCGCTCTTTTAAGTAGACCATCTATCAGATTGGAAGTTCAGTATGGGCACTAATAAAATGAGGATTCTCGTCGCGGCCGTTGTGGTGGTGGCCCTTGTCGTTGTGGGACTGGTGATTAAAGGTAGTTCTTCGCCGTCGACACCGTCGGGCGGCAACGGTTCATCTTCGAATACGGTGAGTGTCGCTGAAGGCCCGGGTGCGAGTCCTAATTACATTTTCCCTTATGAAAGTTGCACCTACTTCTCGGTGGACAACATCAACGCGTTCCAGGAAGAGATG
>Ga0208357_1002571_pt1 | contig 11885 bp, 15 predicted proteins | sample NGESurdeep092012_6_FD_184487 | JGI IMG/M metagenome (GOLD analysis project Ga0208357, IMG submission 184487) | Arctic peat soil microbial communities from Barrow, Alaska - NGEE Surface sample F52-2 deep-092012 (SPAdes) | ecosystem: Environmental > Terrestrial > Soil > Wetlands > Peat ... | reverse complement strand
GGACATCGAAAAGGCTTTGCCGAAGATCAAGGAAAAATGGCGCGACACATTCGGCAACTGAACGCTGCGCGAGAACGCGTCTCATGACTGTCGAACAAGCGCGGCCGGTGCAGGGCCAAGTCCTGCACCGCGCCCGGTTCGGACGCCTTAGGCGGTTCGAGCCGGCCAGCCTGATCTGGGTGCTGGCAGCCGCCGCGCTGCTGTTTCTGGTTGCGACGCCGCTGGTGCGGCTGCTGATCTCCAGCCTGCAGGCGACCGATACTGGCACATTCACGCTTGGCAATTACGTCAGCGCCTACGGCCGGCTTCGAAACCTGGAAGCACTGGGCAATTCACTACTCTATGCCCTTGAAGTGACCGTCCTCTCCAATGCTGTGCCGACGGGGATAGGAGATCTTCGTCGTCGAATAAGTCCTCTGTGGGAGCCCGTCACGAACCCTTTGGTCGTCTGAACGGCGACCGTCGAAACCACGCGCCGAGAGGGGGCTCATTCGGGGGGCGTGGTGCAACCTGTTGCGGCGGCATGGTGTATTCACGAGCGTCCTTGCCGAGGACTATGTCCGCAAGGTTCTGTTTGAATATCTGCACATCGCCGAAGTAATTTTGGTAAGCATCCTTTAGTGTGCGGATGGATTCCGCTTCGACGAGGACGGATTTGATGTGATGCGAATGCGTTTCTGCAAGAATCTCGGCTCTGTCGAATGATTTCGTGCTGGCGATCGCTTTTTGAAAGCTTTCCACTTCGACCGTGCAGTTCAGGTTGTTGTACTTGATAACAAAGAATTGCGGTTTGCCCTCGGTATAGTAGGTGTCGAGGTACTTGAAGGCTTGGCTCAGATTTTCGAGCGTGTTCGCGGCCTTGAGAGCCGCGTCGAGCATTTTGATTTCCTTAATGCGTTCTTTTCTGGGTGGCGCACCGGGAACCTCGTTGCATTGTTCGGCGAGAGCTAGCTCAGACGCCATCAGCTCGAAGAGCCGAAGCCATTGCTTATCGCCTTTTACACCTTTCAAGTCTTCATGACGGAGCGTACCGACAGCCTCGACGGCAGTTGCCCATGAGTGCTGGAGCCTGCTTCTGACTTGGACCTCAATCCTTCTATCGGCGTACGACCGCTCGTCGTCGAATCCTGGCTTAAAATCGTACATCAGGTGGTGGCTGCGATACCCGGAGGCTCGTGGCCTTTCGATGTAAGGGCTCTCGCTACGGAGATTGTGAGGTAGCTCCTTTCGGCATTTTTCGACGAGTTCCCTCACATCGGCCATCGACGGCAGAATGGCTCGGCAGCCACCCAAGTCCTGAACTTTGTCGAGCTTAAGAGAGCTCGATTGAAGCTTCCGCCGAATCGACGACATCATTTTCAACCGCGCAACCGTGATGCCAGACTTTCCATCGCGCTTGACGAGCCCGGTTAGCTGCGCACGGATTCGATCCATCGGGTATAGATGTGAAGCGCGCCAGCTGTGCGCGACTTTAAAGATATCAAGTGCGTCGGCCTGGTCTTGCTCAGTATCCCACGGAATCGAGTGGCGGAGCGCGTCACCGGCGCGCCTCACGTCCGTAATCTCGAACTCCAGATGAGGGAATTCCGCCATAGGGAATCTCCAACGGCCGGGCACTATAGCCGAATGCCGCCGTAATTAACGATGCCTTAACCAGATTCGGCCGATCCGGATATGGGAGCGGAGAAACGCAATGTCACTTCATGACGAGTATTTCTGTCCAGTGTCCGAGAGCCTTCTCGGTCGGCTCTACAAGTCGAGTTCCGAAGGCATTGGCGTTCTCATTAAGACGGTGCCGCCAACTACCCGAGCGATGCTGGCCTACTACTGCTCAAGGCGAGCTCACCTCGAAAGCCTCAAATTGGCGATCGCCAGTACATGCAGGCCGGAAGATCTGTATAATGTCGCTGGTCGAGCCGGGTGGGACCTGTTTGCACGAGTTCAAGCCGAAGCGAACAAGCCCGGAGCCGCCGAAGCCGAAGAGCCGCCATGGCGTGACGCTGGCCTCCGGTGCATTTTGGAAGATTCCGACCGCAGAAGAGTAGAAGAAAATTAGCCCCCGGGAAAAAGACAATTGTAATGCTAGCCGGCACGGACCTCGTCCTTGCGGCCGGTACCGAGCTAAACACGGCTTCGATTTAGAACGGACCTAATGCGTGATTGCATCCTTTCAGTGTGGAACGATTGGAAGAACGCTCCGGCTCAACAACTGAGCGCGCTTTCTGAATATCGGGAAGGCGTCCGGCTACCCTTCCGTGACGACGACAAGAACCTCCGCATATCGACCGCCGAGCGATCGGGAGCGGTGCGGAAGGTGAGAATCAAAATAAAGCGCATCTCCAACCCGAAGTCGAAGACACTGACCTGAGACTTCAACTTCGATGCTGCCGGACAGTATAAGCATGAACTCTTCGCCAACGTGCTCAAACAACCGCTTGTCTTGAAATTCAAGCGGAGGCTTCATGACGTAAGGCTCCATCCGCTTAAAGCGCTTGGGCCCCGCGACCATCTCGTAATTGTAGCCGGACGAGCTACCCGACCGCATGAACGGCCGCCGCTCACCCTTGCGGACCAAAGAGATGGCATCCTCATAGTGATCCTCGCCTAGAAGCTGGCTCATCGTGAGCTGAAAGCTTCGCGCGAGCCTCATCGCCGTCGAAATCGACGGGACCGACACCCCCCGCTCTATTTTCGAAACGAAACTCTTAGTCAATTTGGATGACGACGACAATTGCTCAACCGTCATCCCTCTTTGCTGACGCATAAAACGGATGCGAGCGCCAATCCCCTGCTCGACGGATTTGGTGATCGGCTTGATGAGGCCTGGAACGGTCTTTGTACGCTCTTTTTTGACGGTGGCACGCGCCGCAGCGGCATGTCGTTTCATGATCTCAATTGCGCTTTAGGAGCTCCGCCGGACATACGCCTTGCTAGGATATTCTTACGCGATGACCGTCTGGTCCTGACGTAGGATTCGGCGCGCATAGTAATAAAACGTAGCGGCAATTGCCCGCTGCTTCAAACGGTAGTCATGCGCCTCCTTAGCAAGTTCAGGATCGATCGGCTGGATCTTTCCGGCGCTCATCGCCATCAACTGCAATCGCGCAGCGCGCTCAATGAAGATCGCCAAGATCGCCGCCTCCTCGACCGTAGCGCACGCCGTCAACTGACCGTGGTGCGCGAGCAAAATCGAGCGCTTGTCGCCAATTGCCTCGGAAATAATGCGACCTTCTTCATCGCCAATCGGCGTACCGGGCCAGACCGAAAGCCAGGCGCAGTCGTCATGGAAGAGGCTGGTATCCATGTGGGAGACCGCCAGCGGAACGCCGATCATCGAGAGCGCGGAGACGTAAGGCGAATGCGTGTGCATAATCGATTTGACATGCGGCTTGGCGCGGTAAATCCACAGATGAAACCGGTTCGACGGGTTGGGCATGCCCTCGCCTTCGAGAACATTGAGATCATCATCCACCAGTAGCAGATTTTCCGCCGTAATCTCTTCGAGCCCAAGGCCAAAGCGTAACATATAATAGCTACCAGGCTTTTCCGCCCGCGCAGAAAGCTGCCCGGCGAGACCGGAATCATGGCCGTCAGCCGCGAGCATCCGGCAAGCCAGCGCTAATTTCTGGCGTACCGACCACTCTGGTACGACAAAATGCTTATCCATCCGCTCGTTGGTTTGCTGGTGATATTCGGTCTTGTCTCTGACGACGACGTTCATGATTGAGTTCTCCATGGCGAGATTGCCTTGACTTTAACGAAGAGGACACGTTGTGTCACGTGCTACTTTTCATGTGCGCGCATTCATTCGCATAGTCGGACGTTCACAATCCGCGGGTGAAATCCGGGCGCATCAAATTTAGGAGGAGCCCCATAGGCGCTTGACACCTTGTGTCCGTTTGGAAACAATCTCGCGTTATTTTGCATCAATGCAGACAATACGTGATGCCTAAATTAAAAGCCGCTGTGGTTCAAACCGTAATCGGAGTTGGACAAAAAGAAGACAGCCTTTATCTGGTTTGCGAAATTGCCCCTCGCGGCGCACATATGAATGAATCCATTGAGCGCGTTGCGCCAAATGCACCAATCGTCGAATACCCGGAAAACCAGCATTAAACGATGCCCCTCTCGAGGAGGAACCCGTGACAAACTTGAAACCGCACCTTCTGAGTTGCCTTGTGGCCGCGTTCGCTCTGTTCGGCCTGTGTCCACAGTCGTCGGCGCAAACCATCTTGCGCGCCTCGCATCAGTTTCCGGGCGGCAAGGGTGACGTGCGCGACGACATGGTGCGACTCATCGCCAAGGAGGCAAAGGATGCCAATGTCGGGCTCGTGATCCAAGTCTATCCCGGCGCCTCCTTGTTCAAGCCCGGGCCACAATGGAACGCTCTCGTCAGCGGCCAACTCGACATCTCCCTCTATTCGCTAGATTACGCCAGTGGCCAGGTGCCTGAGTTCAGCGCCACGTTGATGCCCGGTCTGATCCGCAGCCAAGAGCGCGCCAAACGGATTAACCAGTCGTCTTTCATGAAGGACATCCACACCGCCATCGAAAAACACGACGTGATTATCCTTTCGGACGCCTGGTTCCCCGGCGGGATGGCATCCAACAAAACCTGCATTGAAAAGCCTGCGGACATTCGGGGAATGAAGTTTCGTTCGGCTGGGCCGACCTTTGCGGCGATGTGGGCGGCGGCGGGCGCGAGCATCGTCAGCCCCCCGTCGAACGAAATCTACAACGCATTCCAGACTGACGTTATTGACGGCACCGATACCAGCCTCGCGACCTTCGGCTCGATGCGCCTCTATGAAGTAACTAAGTGCCTCACCGCCCCCGGCAATAATTCGCTGTGGTTTATGTACGAGCCGGTGCTGATGTCGAAAAAGAGGTTCAACAAACTCACCAAGCAGCAACAGGACGTCCTCATCAAGGCGGGCAAGGACGCACAGGCCTACTACGAAGGCAAGGCAGAGTCAGTCAATGCCCAGACGATCGAACTGTTCGAGAAGAACAAGGTGAAGGTCGTGACGTTAACCGACGCGCAGTACAATACTTGGATCGATGTCGCGCGTAAGAGCTCGTACGCAACTTTTGCTAAATCTGTGCCGAATGGCGAGAAACTGATCGACGAAGCGCTCGCGGTTAAATAGCGAGGTCGATTTGCAGACTTCGATTAACGGAGTCGGATGAACTATTGCGGCCTCCAAGGCATTGGACCATTCGGATGACGCACCCGCCGATGATGCGGCGGGCATAGGCGTCGATGACGATCGCATCTGTGGGGATACTGCGCGCAACAAAAGGCCGCCAACTGGGCGGCCAATCTAGGCGGCAATGCGGGGAAAGGTTACTCCGACGCGTTCTTGACGGCATCTTTCACGTCACCAGCGGCGTTGTGAGCGGAACCTTCCGCCTTGTCCATCTTGCCTTCGTTCTGGAGCGCCTTGTCGCCGCTCACTTTGCCGGCAGCATCCTTGATTGCGCCTTTTGCCTTATCGGCAGCGCCTTTTACGTGTTCGTTGTCCATTTGATACTCCTTTCGAGTTTCAATAAGACAACTAGCGAGCGAGAGCGTCGTTCCTGTTCCCCTAAATGAGATGCGCCCGTGGCTCTTCGATGCCAGCCCCAGCCAATCCCAAGATAAGATACACCAGGGGCATCTACAGCGTCGTCGTGCTTTTCGCTTCCAAAACCCAATAGCTGCGTTAAAAGCTGCTCGCAGCCAGCCGCGGGAACTCTCCAGCCCCGCCTTAGTGTAGCCGCCGACTGTGGTAGGCGCGTAAACGGCTATTTAGTCTGAATATCACAAATCCGAAATACACGACCTACTCGTTGCGGCACAACTTCAAAGACGCCTGTGTGGCGGCCGGCATCCAAGAGGAGGTCAGAATGAAGTTCATGGGTCACCAGTTGCCGGGGGTCCATGGCGCATATGGAAATCCGCGCGTTCTGAAGAACGAGAGCGATTTGATCGACACCATCAACTTCGCCGAAATCGAGCTGTGGAAGTACAAGAAGTAGACAGCCTCCATCGCGGCTAGTGAGCAGCGTGAGGCCAACTGGGGAATAGACGATGACGAAAACTGAGCTTTTAGAGTCTGCAAATAGACTTATCGGCGGAAAGATCGAAGATTTGTCTTGGTCGGACTTGAAGAGCTAATTACAGTATCTCAATTCATCACCGACCTATGCCTCAACGAGCTTGAACGGCGAGGTGAATTGCAGTTCGTCGGAGGACAGGCGTCAATTCCATACCAATGCGACTACATGTTGGACACGGTGTTGACCCGCGGCCACGTCTAAACCGCTTTGCGCCCGTCCCGGTTATTGCAGCCCAATGCAATAGTTCTCGGAAGCGGGCGATCGGCATGGTGCTATCAGCGGATGCGTAGGTCACCGTCCGCAATTCGCAGGATTTCCTGCGCGATCTCTTCGGGCGAAAGAATGAAATCGATGCAGCCGCTAGCGATGGCGCTTTGCGGCATGTCGGGCTGACCGGCGGTATCGAGCTTCTGGGCTATCGTGATGCCCCCAACCTCTTTTATGCCGCACAGCGCGGCCGCCCCGTCTCCATCGTAGCCCGAAACGATGACTGCGATCAGATGGCCGGTCCAGTGTTCCGTCAGAGAGCGCAGAAAGACCGTAATGACGTCGGGCCAACCCCTGGGTTTTGAGATCGGCTTTAGTCGAAATTCGCCGTCCAGGACGTGAAGATCACGTCTTTCCGGGATTATGAACACACAATTTGGGCGTATGACCAGCTTATCTGTAATCAGCTCTACTGGCATGGCCGTGTAGCGTGGAAGAATCTCGTGCAACATCGTCGCCACGGTCCGCAGATGATTTACGATGACGACGGCAACGCCCATGTCGGCGGGCAGATTTTTTAGTAGACGCGTGTATGCATCGAGCGCGCCAGCAGAGCCGCCGACACAAACGATGGGGAAATCTTTCGCCATAGCTAAGGCCACCTATGCACCAATAAGGTAGGGCAGGCTCACGCGCAGAGCCGTGACTCGTTTGCAACGGCAGCAGACCTGCTGAGAACAGCGCAACCTTGAGAGTTACTACCACGCTTCTCGCAAACCTGTTCAGCGCATTCCTAATGACCAGAATTTGCGGCTCTGGCGCAGAGATCGCGTATTGCCTTATCCAGCTGCGCGCCCGTGAAGGGCTTCGGAAGGCGGGCCTCTTCGTGCAGGCGTACTGGCAGAGTCTGCGAGCCATAGCCGCTCAGCAGCAACACCGGCAAGCCACGCTTTAGGAGTATGTCAGCGACTCGATAGGAATGGCCGCCGCGGATGTTGATATCGAGGATCGCGCAACCGAGTGCCGCGATTGTGGCTAGCTCCAATGCTTCATCGAGCTCGGCTATCGGACCGACGACTTGATGACCAAGCCCTTCGATGGCGTCCTCGATGTCCAGTCCAATCAGAGGCTCATCTTCGACCACGAGCACGCTCAATCTCGCTGCACCATCAGTCATCGTAAAGTTGTGTCCGAGTTGTCCCCGGAACGGATGCGACCCATTTCCTCGGTAAACGGCACCGAAATCTGGCATCGAACCCCTGCTTCGAGAAATTCACGGTTCACTTTGGCGTTCAACCCACGAACTAAGCTCAGCTCGATGAGCTTAGTTCCAAAGCCTCGACGGGATGGGGGGGCAACAGGGGGCCCGGCGGTTTCTAGCCACATAATTTCAAGCTCCGACTTCCCCTTCGCTTCCGTAACGCGCCAAGTCACTTTGAGATGCCCCTTTTCAGTCGAAAGGGAGCCGTATTTGGCCGAATTTGTCGCCAATTCGTGAATCGCCAATGCCACGGTCAAGTTGGCCCTCGACGAAAGCACCACATCGGCACCTGAGATCTCGACGTTCTCGCGCTGCCTGAAGGGCTGCAACTCAGTCGCAACTAATTCGAGCAGCGAACCTTCCACGCCGCCAAGTTCGGTCAAAAGGCCATGGGCGCGAGAGATCGCCTGGATCCGACCTTCGATTTCGGCCCTCGCGACCTCGGGGGTTCCCTCCGCCTTAAGCGTTTGGGTGACCACTGACGTGACGACGGCCAGAATGTTTCTCACCCGATGATCGAGTTCGGCCATCAGCATCTCAACGTGCTTTTCGGCATTTTTTCGCATTGTTATGTCGCGCGCTACAGCTGATGCCCCGATGATCACGCCTTGTGAGTCGGGCATCGGTGAGATCGTCAGTGACACGTAGATTACCCGGTCGCCTTTGGTCACCCGGCTGATGTCGATATTGGTTATCGGCTCGCCCCGGCGCAGGCGAGCCAGATTGTCCGGCCATTCGTCGATCTGCGCGTCATCCAGCAAGGTGGACATCGGCTGACCGATTATTTCGCTCGCCGTATAGCCGTAGATCTTCTCCGCTCCCGCGTTCCAACTTGTGATCGTACCCTCAAGATCATGGCTAATGATCGCGTCCTCGGAAGATGCGACGATGGCCGCGAGGTGGGCTTGGTCGCGCTCCAGCTTTTTGCGTTCCGAAATATCGATCACTGTGATGACCACACCGTCGATGACGTTGTTGAGGTCGCGGTATGGCTTGACGCGAACCAGATAGGTCGCCGCTCCATCCATAGACTCAGCTTCGCGTTCCAGCGAACCCAGATCACGCAGCACTGTGGCGATGTCTTGAGTCAGGGCAGAGCCGGCCAGACGGGAAGCGAAATCGCTGATCAGGCGACCTTCGTCGCCTTCTCGTACATTGAAAATTTCGGTGATCGCCGGCGTGAATCTTCGAATATGTGATCCGTGGTCGAGGAATAGTGTAGCAATCGACGTACTATCGAACAGGTTAGCAAGGTCGCTGTTGGACCGGACGAGGCCATCAGCCCGGTTATTCAGTTCCGCGTTGACGGTATGCAACTCTTCATTAATTGACTGCAATTCTTCTTTCGAAGTCTCTAGTTCCTCAACAGTGGAATGCAATTCCTCGTTGACTGATTGAAACTCCTCATTGGAACTTTGCAATTCCTCGTTTGCCGTCTCTAGTTCCTCAGTGATGGTCTGCAGCTTCTCGCGCGCCGCGATCAGCTCGCTATGTCCGGGATCGACAGCGCCGACGTTGTGGTCAGGCTTATCGGGAACGCCCGATGCCGCCGCCGGCGCAAGCTCCTGGAACGCGAGCAGTAGACATCGCTGCCCTCCCACCGGCTCCGCAATCGGTTCGGCGATGAGGTTTATTGTGTGAGCCTGGCCAGCGACCTGGAAGGTGACGTGTTCTTGGATCGGCCGTTGCTCCTCGAGCGCTTTGCGGACGAGGATCCGGACGGGCGTCCGTAGCTGGGCGTGCAGCATCCGAAAGAGGTTTAGGCTGGCGTCGCCGTTCACCGGCTCCATGAATCTCGCGACCGGTCCCGAGAACCGCTGAATTACGTGCTGGCCGTCGAAAACGATGTAGGCCGGTGCATATTGGGCCATTATCCGCGTGGCCTGGGCGTCGATGCTATCGTTTTCAACGCGTCGTTGAGTGGGGGATGCGGTGCTCATTCGGCTGCTTGACGGGGACGGCGGGATTTCAACGGCGACGTCGAGCCGCCTGAAGATCCGGCTGCGCTTGTCGAACGCCTTAAAGAGATGCGTACTCGCGGCGATGGCCTCAGACGGGCCGAGCCACAAGTGACCATTGGCCTTGAGTGCGTAGTGGAAGATTGCCACGACGCGTTGTTGCAGCGGAGATTCAAAATAAATCAACAAATTCCGGCAAGACACCATATCAAGTTTCGAGAAAGGCGGATCCTTGACAAGGTCGTGCGTGGAGAAAACACACATTTCGCGAATATGTTTGGCGACACGATAGCGCTGCCCCTCTTTCACAAAGTGCTGTTCTAGTCGGGCGACCGTAGTATCGGCTTCTATTGTATCGCTATAGAGGCCCGCGCGGGCGACCGTAACTGCAAGATCATCTATATCGGTTGCAAAGATCGTGACGGGTCGCGAGGATTCCGCGCGCGACAACGCCTCTTTGAACAGGATGGCGAGCGAATAGGCCTCCTCGCCCGTCGCGCAGCCGGCTACCCACACGCGGATCGGTTCATCAGGCCCCCCCCCAGAGATCAAATCCGGCAAGACGGTCTCGGCCAAGGCTTCAAACATGGTGGGGTCACGGAAAAATCGGGTTACGCCGATTAAAATTTCTCGGAACAGGAGTTCAGGTTCATTCGGCAGCTTACGCAGCTGGGCGATATACTCGTTGGGGTCTTCGATATGGAGCACCTGCATTCGCCGACGAACACGGCGCATCAGCGTGCTGGATTTGTATTGTCCGAAATCACGGCCCAAGCGGCTGTTGAGCACCGCGCAGATGGTGACTAGGTGATTAGCGCCCGGTCCCGAGGCTTCGGAGATGCCATTGATATCCGTTCTGTATTTAAAATCTCGATATTCCAACAAACGCGCCAGCATCTCCTGGGGTTGGAGGACGTAGTCGACGAAGCCGCTGGCACTGGCGCTCTGCGGCATGCCAAACTTGGCGCGACGATCGAACGCGGCTTCGCTGATGGTCAGGCCGCCACCTTCCTTGATCGCCTGGATCCCCCTCGTCCCGTCGCTTCCATACCCCGATAGAATGATCCCGACAGCATTTTCACCCTGATCGTTAGCCAGTGACGCCAGAAAGGTGTCGATCGACGAACGCCGCGCCGTTGGCGTCTCCGGCGGAGCTATATGCAACACGCCGCGCTCGATCTTCAGGATCGCGTTTTGAGGAATTACGGCGACAGTGTTCGGGGCGGCGATGGTTCCGTCAGCGGCCTTCACAACGGGCATCGAGGTGCATTCGCCAATGATTTCGGCCAACGCGCTGTTGTAGTCCGGGTCCAGATGCTGGACCAATACAAAGGCCATGCCGCTATCAGTCGGCATCTCCGAGAAAAACGACCGGAAGGCGTCAACACCGCCGGCCGATGCGCCGATGCCTACGATCAGATGGTGAACGCGCCCTGTGCCATTATCGATTGGGGCGCCACCCGACGTGTCCTTCGCAGCCGATGGCGGCACTGTGGCGGCTTGGACACGTGAAGTTGATCGAGGCTTTGCCATAATACCAATCTATCTAAACCGGGATTCTCCAGATGACTCCCGAACTGTGGTGAGTATTGGCGTTTTACGGCCTTGCCACAAGACCGACGCGAGGTGCCGACGCATTACCGGCCGTTCGGGCAGCCCGAACAGTGGTCGAGGGGCTGATCTGGCCATTTTTTTGCTGGCATTTGGACACACTCCTCCCATCTGTCGCTCCTGAACGCATGACCATCGGCATCTCACGCCGGCGCTGGTGGCGGCTGCGGCCGTAGTTCCGCGATTAGCCGCAAGATTTCCTGGAACAATGCCTTCGGCACCGCGACCTCAGCCATCTGGAAGGCGACATAGCGGCCGTGGTGCACCACCTTCGCGCCGATCTTGATCAGCTTCTCCTTCAGGCTCGTCAGCGACCAGTCCTTGATCGTCTCCGGTGTTGCGAGCGTGCGCAGGAAATTGCCGAGATTGTAGGCCAGCGCATGAAGCTGGAGCCGCACGGCTGTTAATCGGCGTGGGGTCCCGACGCCGATCGGCGCGCTAAGTTATTGATCTATCTGGCTGTGGAGGGTTTACGTTCGGGCGCTTATTTACACTCGATTTCGATTGCGGGCCGGGATTTGCGGTGCGCACCGAGCCGCATCCGCGTTTCTATGCCGACACGACGGACACCGTGCCGGTCGCGGTACCGGCGCTCCTGCGCACGGAATGGTGGCCGATGATCTCGTTCATGGTGTTCAAGGCGCCGCCGGAAGGCTGCGTGCACATCTTCCGGCCCGGTGAGCCGATGATGCAGATCCTGATCCTGCCCGCCGATCCGGATTTCACCCATGGCGTCCGGAACTGAC
>Ga0208357_1002570_pt1 | contig 11889 bp, 12 predicted proteins | sample NGESurdeep092012_6_FD_184487 | JGI IMG/M metagenome (GOLD analysis project Ga0208357, IMG submission 184487) | Arctic peat soil microbial communities from Barrow, Alaska - NGEE Surface sample F52-2 deep-092012 (SPAdes) | ecosystem: Environmental > Terrestrial > Soil > Wetlands > Peat ... | reverse complement strand
TCGAGCGCGGCCGGCCCCTCGACCCGGAGGATAAGGGTCGCCGGTTCCGGCGTCTCCTCGTTCCGAGCACGCGGCCAGTTGATTTTCATGGGCTCGCTCGAGGCGGCGATCTCCGCGCCGACGATGTCGGCCCAGCGTGACAGGATCTCGGCCGAGGCGAAGCCCTGCGCCTTCAGCACCCCGGTCAGGGTCGCCGTCAGAAGATCGGACAGCGGCCGGGGAAAACTGCGCGCGGGCTTGCTCATGCGGGGGTTACTCGTGCCATCGTCGGCCGGATGAACGTAGCAGTTCGCACCTCGACGCGAAAGGAAGCGGCAGGCGCGCCCGATCCGTCGGCGCTGCTCGCCTGGTATGACTGCCATGCCCGCGTCCTGCCGTGGCGGGCGCGGCGCGGCGAGCGCACGGCGCCGTATCGCGTTTGGCTGTCGGAGATCATGCTTCAGCAGACCACGGTCAAGGCGGTGGCGCCCTATTACGCGCGCTTCGTGACGCAATGGCCGGACGTAGCCGCCCTGGCTGCGGCGAGCCTCGACGACGTGCTGCGCGCCTGGGCCGGGCTTGGCTATTACGCGCGCGCCCGCAATCTGCACGCTTGCGCCAAGGCTGTGGCCGACCGCCATGGCGGCGTTTTCCCAGACACGGTCGACGATTTGCGCGCGCTGCCGGGCATCGGTGACTACACCGCCGCTGCGGTCGCCGCGATCGCCTTCGACGCACCGGCGGTGCCCGTCGACGGCAATGTCGAGCGGGTGGTGACGCGGTTGTTCGCGATCGACGATGAACTGCCGACGGCAAAGCCGCGCATCAAAGAACTTGCCACCTCGCTACTGCCGCCCGCGCGGTCCGGTGATTTCGCGCAGGCGCTGATGGATCTCGGCGCCACGATCTGCACGCCGAGGAAACCGGCCTGCGTGTTGTGCCCCTGGAGCGAACCGTGTCTCGCACGGGCGCGCGGCGAGCAGGAGACGTTCCCACACAAGGCGCCGAAGCGGGAAGGCCGGCTGCGGCGCGGGGCCGTCTTTGTGGCATTGCGCGCCGACGGGTCGATCCTCTTGCGCACCCGCCCGGACAAGGGGCTGCTTGCGAAGATGACGGAAGTGCCGGGCAGCGACTGGTCGCATGACTTCGACGTGGCGAATGCGCTTTCCGCCGCGCCCGCGCTACGGGGCAAACCGCGCTGGCGGCGGCTTTCCGGAACAGTCAGCCATGTCTTCACGCATTTCCCGTTGCAACTGACGGTCTTCACCGCCACGGTGCCGCGCGCCACGCCGGCGCCCGACGGAATGCGTTGGGTCGAGCTCTCGCAGGCGGGGCAGGAAGCGCTGCCCAACGTGATGCGCAAGGTGCTGGTGCACGCGCTCGAACAGAAGTCGTGAGGGAAAGACGGATGTCCGCAGACCAATGGAGTCCGAGCCTGCGTTACCCCGATCCGGCGGTGCGCTCGCTCGACAAGCGGTTCGAAAAGTACCGGCTGCCGCTGGCCGGCGTCGAGCGGCTATGGACCGGCGCGCGTTGGGGCGAGGGCCCGGTCTGGTTCGGCGACGGGCGCTATTTGTTGTGGAGCGACGTTCCCGGCAACTGCATTCGTCGTTGGGATGAGGAGTCGGATGCGGTCAGTTATTTCCGCAAGCCCTCGAACCATTCGAACGGCAACACCCGCGACCGGCAGGGCCGGCTCGTCACCTGCGAGCACCTCACCCGCCGCGTCACGCGTACCGAATATGACGGCACCATCACCGTCATCTGCGACCGCTACGAGGGCAAACGCCTCAATTCGCCGAACGACATCGTGGTGAAGTCGGACGGCTCGATCTGGTTCACCGATCCGCATTTCGGCATCCTCGGCCATTACGAGGGCGAACTGGCGGAACAGGAACTGCCGATGAACGTCTACCGCGTCGACGGTAAGACCGGCGCGGTCACGGTCGTCGCCGACGGCATCAAGGCGCCGAACGGGCTCGCCTTCTCGCCGGACGAGAAAATCCTTTACATCGTCGAGTCGCGCAGCGAGCCGCGCCGCATCCTCGCCTTCGACGTGGCGGGCAGCGGCGACAAGATCGCCAACGGCCGCATTCTCATCGACGCTGGGCCGGGCGGGACGCCGGACGGTTTCCGCTGCGACGTCGATGGCAATCTGTGGTGCGGCTGGGGCATGTCGGCGGAGCTCGACGGCGTGCGCGTGTTCACGCCCGAGGGCGAACCGATCGGCCACATCGCGCTGCCGGAGCGGTGCGCCAATCTCTGCTTCGGCGGCCGCCTGCGCAATCGCGTATTCATGGCGGCGAGCCACTCGCTCTATTCGCTCTACGTCAATACGCAGGGTGCGAAGGGCGGATAGATTTCATCCGCTCGTCCCCGCGAAAGCGGGGACCCAGCGCGGGCGGGCCGCATGGAAGCTCGGCACTGGATTCCCGCTTTCGCGGGAATGAGCGGGAGAGGGTCACTCAAAACGCCGGAATGCCCGACGCCGCCAGCAGCATCGCATTCTCCGCCTGCTCGGCGCGGCCCGGCCGCTTCGCCTTGCGCTTCTTCTGCGCGGCGAGCGCCTTCTTGTTGATCTTGCGCATCGCTATGCCGTTGAGCTTTTTGTCGGTCGCCTTCTCCTCCTTGAGGTTCATGGCGAGGAGCTTCGCCACTGACGAATGACCCAGCAGCTTCGCCCAGGCGACCAGCGTGCCGTAGCGCGTCATCTCGTAGTGCTCGACGGCCTGCGCCGCGGCGATCAAGGCCGCATTCAGCACCATCTTGTCGTCGACCTCGCTGGCGATCTCGTTTGCTTCGTCAATGATGCCGTCGATCGCCGGGCATTTCGTACCCTGCGGCTTCTGCTTGAGGGCCTTGAAGGCGCGGTCGAGCCGCTTGATCTGCCCCTTGGTCTGCCGCAGGTGCATGTTGAAGCCCTTCTTCAACTCGGCGTCGGACGCCTTCGCCACCATGTCGGGCAATGCCTTGGCGATCTGGTGCTCGGCGTAATAGATGTCCTGCAATGTGTGCAGGAAGAGATCGTCGATGGTTTTGATGTCGGATGAGAACCAGCCCATAACCTCGCCTCCTTGGAGTTCCGCTTCAACATTAAGCCGGAGGACGGGCACGGGTTCCCAAAAGGCGCGAAGATCGCTAGGGAAATGACGAGGTTGTCGTTCGGCACAAGGGGAAATGCATGACCATCCAGCGCATCGACGTCGGCTCGCGCATGAGCAAGGCCGTCGTTAACGGCAATACCGTGTATCTGGCGGGCATCGTCGCCAGCGACGCCAAAGGCAAAAGCGTCGGCGAGCAGACCAAAGACATCCTCGGTCAGATCGACGGCTTCCTCGCCAAGGCCGGGACCGACAAGTCGAAGCTGCTGACGGCCAATATCTGGATCGCCGACATGGCCAACTTCGCCGAGATGAACGCGGTCTGGGACGGTTGGGTGTCGCCGGGCAACACGCCGGCGCGCGCCACCGTGGAAGCCAAGCTCGCCGCGCCCGACTACAAGGTCGAGATCATGGTGACGGCGGCGAAGTAGACGGAGGCCGGCCATGGCATTCGATTTCACGCCGCTTCTGCCCGCCGGCGCGCCGCCGGCCGCATTGCGCTGGACCGGCTCGACCCGGTTCAACTTCACCGGCGGCAACAACGATGCCGACGCCGTGCCGCTCGCGGGCCTGATGGCGGCGGCGCAGTCGGTGCTCGCGCGCGAGGGCCGGACGCTGTCGCATTACGGCCTGTCCAGCGGACCGCAGGGCTATCGCCGCCTCCGCGAATTTCTCAGCGGCAAGCTCAAGCGCGACGCCGGCATGACCTGCACGGCCGATGACATCCTCGTCGTCTCGGGCTCCTTGCAGGCGCTCGACCTGGTCAATGGCGCGCTGCTCGCGCGCGGCGACACGATCATCTGCGAGCGCGACTGCTATCAGGGCACGCTGACGCGCTATGACCGCCTCGGCGTCAAGGCCGTCGGCATTCCGCTGGACGAGCACGGCCTCCGCATCGATGCGCTCGAGCAGGCGCTCGCCGACCTCAAGCGCCAAGGCGTGCGGCCGAAATTCATCTACACCATCCCCACGGTGCAGAACCCGACCGGCACCATCCTGCCCGAGGACCGCCGCGTCGCGCTGCTGAAGCTCGCTGACGACTACGGCGTGCCGATCGTCGAGGACGACTGCTATGCCGATTTGATCTGGAGCGGCAAGCGTCCGCCGGCGCTCTACGCCATGAGCAAGTCGGAGAACGTAATCCACATCGGCTCGTTCTCGAAGTCGATTGCGCCGGCCTTGCGCGTCGGCTTCATCGTTGCGCCGTGGTCGATCATGTCGCGCATGCTGGCGCTCAAGACCGACGCCGGCTCCGGCGCGCTCGAGCAACTCGTGCTGGCCGAATACTGCGCCGATCATTTCGCCAGCCATCTGCCGGAGTTGCGCGTCGCGCTGCGCAAGAAGCTCGACACTTTGATGGCGGCGCTCGACGAGCAGTTCGGCACCGCCGCCGAATTCGCGGAGCCGAAAGGCGGCATCTTCCTGTGGGTGAAGCTGCCCGATCAGGTCGACACGGTGAAGCTCTACCAGAAGGCGCTTGCCGCCGGCGTCGCCATCAACCCCGGTCCGGAATGGTCGACCGACAAGCCGGGCACCACGAGCCACATGCGGCTGTGCTTCGCCAGTCCGTCGCACGCGGACATTCGAGAAGGCATCGCCATGCTCGCGGATATCTGCCGCAAGGAATTCGGCGTGCCCGAACGTAGCGCCAACATCCAACGGGCTCGGGGCTGACCATCTGGTGCCGTGAAAGAAGGGTGGCCGTCCAGCTTGACCCATGAGGCCATCCGGCGCTAGATCGCGCCACTCTGCCATATCGGCGAGTCTGTTTCGTAGGGAGATTCCCTCGAGGCAGTGACGCTAAGGGCTTGGCCCTTGCAAAGGAGCATCTGTCATGCAGCTCACAAAGCTGTCTTTTCCGGTTATTTCGTTCCGGAATCTTGAAACGCCCCAACATATTCAGAAGCAAGGCTATCGCGATTATTTCGCGATGGTTGACGTTAAGACTCTGCCCGACCTTGCAGCGTGGCGGAAGATCAACGTCCGTGACCCGAAATTGACTGGCAGCGTGCCGGACGCGATCCGCCAAAGCGTACTCGGAAATCCGGATATGTTCGCGTTTATGAACCGAGGTATTGTTATCTCCGTCGAAAGTGCTCAGTTCGACAACAAGTCGAATCAGCTCACGTTAGGATTACGGGATCCAAGCTTGCATGGGCTACTCGACGGCGGCCATACGTACAATATTTTGATGGAAGAACGCGAAGCGTTGGAATTTCCGCAGTATGTGCGCCTTGAGGTCCTTGAAGGCTTTAAGCCCGAGGACATCCCGAACCTTGTCGATGCGCGCAATACGTCCAATCAGGTCCGGGATCAGAGCCTGATGAACTTGAGCGGCGAGTTCGAGAAGCTCAAGAAAGCGCTGTCGAAAACGCACTACGCGGACTTGATCGCGTACAAGGAATACGAGGTCCTCTCCAACGGCGAGCCCAAGCCCATCGACGTGCGCGACATTATCGCGATCCTCACGGCATTTGACCGTGAGAACTTCGACGAGAAAGCGCACCCGATCAATGCGTATCGCTCAAAGGCCGCGTGTCTTACTCACTTCGGCGAGCACTCGAAGGCATATCAGAAGATTTATCCGTTGGCGCCCGAGATCCTTGAGCTCTACGACCTGATCCAGCTTTACCTGCCAGATCTTTACAACAAGGCTCGAAGCGGAAAGTTTGGGCACTTGACAGGCGTGACGACCTACAAGGGCAAGCGTCGTGCGCACCTGCACTACATCAATCAGGACTCGAAATATGGCGTGCCCGCTGGCTTTACCTATCCGATCTTGGGTGGCTTCCGTGCACTTCTTGAGGAAAAGGGCGGCCGTTACGTTTGGGGCAAGGGCCTCGATCCGATTTCCCTGCTGAAGGACGGACTCGGCGAAACCCTCGCCGATACCATCGGCAATTTTGCTTTGGATGCGCGAAATCCGTCGAAGACGGGTAAGTCACCGCTGGTGTGGCAGGCCTGCTATCAGGCCGTTCGTGTCGAATATCTTGAGGCTTAAAGGCGACTACCCCCGCAATTCAAAATTCCGGGGGTATGCTGTTTGAGGTAGATTGGACGTTTGAGGCCAACGATGAGCGCTCCGGGCATTCTCGCTATCTGGAACGATGTTCGGCCCGGCCGCGAGGCGGATTTCGAAACCTGGTTTCAGGGCGAACACCTCGCCGAGCGGCTGGCAGTGCCGGGCTTCCGCTTTGGGCGACGGCACGAAGCGATCTCCGGGACGCCGCGGTTCTTCGTCTTCTATGTCACCGACGGGCCGGAGGTGCTGACCTCCAAGCCCTACCTCGAACGCCTCGACAATCCGACGCCGATGACGCGCACGATCATGTCCGAGGTCTTCATGAACATGAACCGCACTTTGTGCCGCCGCGTCGCGCGGCGCGGCAATTTCCGCGGCGCCTATGTGGTGAGCATGCGCTTCGACGAAACGCCGGACGAGGCCGCGATGGCGCCGCTCATGGACGAACTGGCAAAGAATCCCGCTATTGCCACGGTAGAATTGTGGATCGCCGCCGATCTCGGCCAGCCTGTTTCGATGGAAGAGAAGCTGCGCGGCGGCGACAGGAAGATCAAAGCCTGCCTGATCGTCGATACGCTGCGGCAGGAACCGGCCGAAGTGCTGAGTGCAAAACTGACGAAGGATTTCCCTGCCGCCGAGATCGGCGTCTTCCGCGTGTTGTGCCATCTCGGCAGCGACATGGAAGCATGACGATGGATCGGTTGCTGCCGCTCGCCGAAGACATCGCTGCGCGCTTGATCGCCCGCGAGGAGACGATCGCCGTCGCCGAATCGTCGACCGGCGGGCTTGTCGCCGCCGCGCTGCTCTCGCTTCCGGGCGCTTCGGCCTATTTCGTCGGCGGGGCAGTTGTCTACACCAAGGCGGCCCGCTCCGCGCTCATGGGCATCGGCGACGCCGAGATGCAGGGCCTGCGTCCATCGACCGAGGCCTATGCGCTCATGCTGGCGAAGCGGGCGCGTGAGCGCATGGGCGCGATCTGGGGCCTGGCCGAAACCGGCGCGGCCGGGCCCAGCGGCAACCGCTACGGCGATCCGGCCGGCCACACCTGCATTGCCATCTCAGGTCCGGTCGAGCGCGCGGCTACCTTGCGCACCGGCAGCGCCGATCGCCGCGGCAACATGGATGCCTTCGCGAAGCGGGCGCTGGAGTTTGTTGCCGAATTGTTTGCAGGTTAACAGCGGGATAGCGGACGGCGTGAGCTGTTCTCTTATCCCTCCCCCGCAAGCGGGGGAGAGATAAGAAAGCGTCCTGTGCCGAAATTGAAAAGCCGCGCTACTCCGCCGCCTCGCCCATCTCCGAGCGCACTTGCGCGCGGAAGACGTCGATCGAGGTGAGGCCCTTGTCGGTCTCGACGTGCCAGAAGGTCCAGCCATTGCAGGCGTCGAGGCCTTGCGCCAATGCGCCGATGCGGTGGATCGAGCCGACGCGATCGCCGAATGACAGCGCGCCGTCGGCCCGGACCAGCGCCTTGTGCCGCTTCTTGGCGTCGGTTAGCCGCGCGCCGGGCGTGACCAGGCCGCGTTCGATCAGCACCGAGAACGGCACCCGCGGTGCCTCGCGCGCGGTGACAAACGGCGCGATCGAGGGCGCTTCGAGCGGATGCGTCGCGTCGATGCGCTTCTGCGCTTCCTTGGCGTACTTCGTCTCGCGCTCGAAGCCGATGAAGCGGCGGCCGAGATGCTTGGCGACCGAGCCGGTCGTGCCGGTGCCGGAGAAGGGATCGAGCACCAGATCGTCGACGCGCGAGGACGACAGGATGACGCGCGCGAGCAGCGCCTGCGGCTTCTGCGTCGGATGCAGCTTCTTGCCGTCGCCGCCTTTGAGCCGCTCCTCGCCGGTGCACAGCGGGATCGTCCAGTCGGAGCGGACCTGGATGTCCTCGTTGCCGGCCTTGAGCACTTCGTAATTGAACGTGTAGCCCTTGCCGCGGGCCTCGCGCGACGCCCAAATCAAAGTCTCGTGCGCATTTGTGAAGCGGCGGCCGCGGAAGTTCGGCATCGGATTTGTCTTGCGCCAGATGACGTCGTTGAGGATCCAGAAGCCGAGATCCTGCATCATCGCGCCGACGCGGAAGATGTTGTGATAGGAGCCGATCACCCAGATGGTGCCGGACGGCTTGAGCACGCGCCGCGCGGCCAAAAGCCACGCGCGGGTGAAATCGTCATAGGCCTGGAAGCTTGCGAACTTGTCCCAATCGTCCGTGACGGCGTCGACGTGCGAATCGTCGGGCCGCTTCAAGTCGCTGGCGAGTTGGAGATTGTAGGGCGGGTCGGCGAAGACCAGATCGACGCTGCCTGCCGGAAGCTTCGCCATTTCGGCAACGCAATCGCCGACGACGATGCGATGCGAGGCAGTGCTGGAAACTCCACGGGGCGCCCGTGAGGGCGCCCCGCGACGCGACACAACCATGACTCAGGACTCTGACTCACAGACGACGCGGTCGGCGACGCGGGACCTACAACCGACAGGCCTGCATCATGCGGCCGGACGATGAAAAAACAGTTTATGAAAACTGCCGCGAACTCGGCAAATTCTGCCGATTTAACGAGAGGTTATCAGTGGTAGCATTGGCCCCGTTCCGCACCGGATCGGGACGCGCTTCAGGTGCGCTTCTAACCGCCAACCGAACGACCATATATTGGCGTCGACAGGTGACGGAGGGATTGAATGCGTTGGGACGATTTCCGCCGCAGCGATAATGTCGAGGACGATCGCGGTGGCGGCGGTTACGGCGGCGGAGGCGGCTTCGGCCTGCCGTTCGGCGGCGGCGGTCTCGGTATCGGCACGATGCTCGTGCTCGGCATCATCGGCTACGCGCTCGGCATCGACCCGAGCGTGCTCATCGGCGGCGCCCAGATGATGAATCGCGGCGGCAGCTCCTATCAGCAGCCCTATGCGCAGCCTGCGCGCCGCACCGGCGCCCCGAATGACAAGACCGGCCAGTTCGTCGCCGCCGTGCTCGGAAACACCGAGGACGTGTGGACCGACGTGTTCAAGCAAAGCGGCCAGACCTATCGGCCGCCGCGGCTGCGCCTCTACAGCGGCAGCGAACAAGGCGGTTGCGGATTCGCCCAGGCGGCGATGGGGCCGTTCTACTGCCCGAACGACAAACGCATCTATCTCGACACGTCATTCTTTCGTGACATGCAGATGCGTTTCCACGGTTGCTCGGGCAAGGCCTGCGAGTTCGCCGAAGCCTATGTGATCGCGCACGAGGTCGGCCATCACGTACAGAACCTGCTCGGCATCCTGCCGAAGGCGCAAGGCGCGCAGCGCGCCGCGTCCAACAAGGCGCAGGCGAACCGGATCCAGGTCCGCATCGAATTGCAGGCCGACTGCTTCGGCGGCGTCTGGGCGAACCGCTCCAACCAGCGTTGGAAGTCGCTGGAGCCGGGCGATGTCGAGGCGGCGTTGCAGACGGCCTCCGCCATCGGCGACGACCGGTTGCAGAAGCAGGCGAGGGGCTATGTCGTGCCGGACTCGTTCACCCACGGCACCTCGGCGCAGCGACAGCGCTGGTTCTCGACCGGTTTCAAGGAAGGCAAGGTGTCCGCCTGCAACACCTTCGGCGCGGCGCAATTGTAACTGCCTTTATCCCTCCCCCTGAAAAGGGGAGGGTGGCGAGCGAAGTGAGCCGGGTGGGGGGCGCTCGATTATTGATAGATGATCCCACCCGGCCCGGCTGCGCCGGGCGACCCTCCCCTTGTAGGGGAGGGATAAGAAAGGGAAAGCCATGGCCGGCATCGACGAGACCAAAACCTTCGTACCCTTGCGTATCGCGGTGCTGACCGTGTCGGATACGCGCGACGTCGCCGACGACAAGTCCGGCGCGACGCTCGCCGAGCGGCTGCAAAAAGCCGGGCACGTCCTCGCCGACCGCAAGATCGTCCGCGACGAGGTCGACGCGATCCGCGCGCAGGTGAAGGCGTGGATCGATGACAAATCGATCGACGTCGTCATTTCGACCGGCGGCACCGGTTTCACAGGCCGCGACGTGACGCCGGAAGCGGTCGAGCCTTTGTTCGAAAAGAAGATGGACGGCTTCGCGACATTGTTCCTGATGGTGAGCTACCAGAAGATCGGCACGTCGGCGGTGCAGACGCGGGCCACCGCCGGCGTCGCCAACGCGACCTATGTGTTCTGCCTGCCGGGCTCGCCGGGCGCCTGCAAGGACGCCTGGGACGAGATCCTCGTGCACCAGCTCGACTACCGTTATCGGCCGTGCAATTTCGTCGAGATCCTGCCGCGTCTCGACGAGCATCTGCGCCGGACCAAGGCGCAGGGCGCGACGGCCTGACGGTTTAAAGCGTCAAATCCCAGTATTCTGCGACGACGTCCTTGCCGAAGCTTTTCTTCTTTTCGCTCGACGTCAGTGTGAAGCCAGCTTTGGCGTAGATTTTGCGCGCGGCGGTCAGCACGCTGTGCGTCCACAACGTGACCTGCTTGTAGCCGGACTGGCGGGCGAACTGGACGCATTCCTCGACCAGCCTCGCGCCGAGGCCCATCCCGCGCGCCTTGGGGTCGATCAGCAGCAGGCGCAGGCGGGCGATCTTGTCCGTCTCCTTCACCAGCATCACGCAGCCGACGTTCTCGCCGTTTAGGTCGGCGATCCAGCACCGCTCCCGCTTTGGATCGTTGTTCTTGGCAAAGTCGGCGACGATGCCGGCGCACAGGCCTTCGAACGGCTCGCCCCAGCCGTATTCCTGCGCATAGAGCTCGCCGTTGCGGCTGACGATCCAGCCGAAGTCGCCGAATGCCGGCGATCGCAAAGTGTAATTTCGGTCTGCGGCTTCCGCGTTGCCAAGCAGCGTCTCGATTTCGCTCATCGCTGCGGAGACGCGTCGGCGCTGATCGGGCTTGAGCCTCGACAGCAGATCGGCGACCTGGTCGCGCGAGCGCTGCTCGAACGGCGCGAAAACCTTGCGTCCGCGCGCGGTGATCGCCAGTTCGCTCGCGCGCGCATCGGTCTTCGAGGTCTTGCGCGAGACGAAGCCGCGCTTCTCGAAGTTGCGCAAGGTGCGGCTCAGATAGCCGGCGTCGAGATCGAGCGCGTGGCCGATGTCGCGCGCGGTCGTCGCGCCATGCACGATCTCGTAGAGCACGCGCATCTCGCCGGCACTGTAGGGACTGTCGAGGTAGTTCTTCTTCAGGACGCCGATCTGGCGCGTGTAGAAGCGATTGAAGCGGCGAACGGCGTCGACCTGGTCATGTCCGGGCATAAGCGAGCCTCGGATAGGTAGTTGACTAAGTCAAGTATCTGCCTGCGCCCCTCGCGCCGCAGCCGAGAGTAAAGCGATGCGCCGCCGCCCGAGACGCCTGAGCAATTCGGTTTCGGCGTCCTCGCTCGCATCGTGGCCGCCGACACGGTCGTAAAGCCGGCGGGCGATCAGCAGGCCCTGTTCGGGTCCTGGCGTGGCGCCGAACAGCGCCGCGCGCAGCGTGGCTAAAGCGGCGGCAATGCCCGGCTCGCCGAATTCGTCGGCCCGTCGGCAAAAGATCGCCGCCTGTTGGCCTTCGCGGCCTGAGCCGATGAAGCGTTCGATCGCCTCGATCCAGCCCGGCTCGGGCACGGTGCCGGGACGCAGGAATAGGAGCCACGGTGCGCGCGCGGCTGTTGCCGCGGTCTTCAGGCGGACGCCGGCCGGCGCCTCGGTTCTGAGGTAGCGGCAGCCGGCCAGGTCGGCGATTTCGGCCGTCGCGTCGGTCGAGCCGGCATCAGCGACGATGACCTCGGAGACGAGCCCCGCGGTCGCACCGGACACCAGCGGCGCCAGCGTCTGCACCAGC
>Ga0208357_1002569_pt1 | contig 11890 bp, 13 predicted proteins | sample NGESurdeep092012_6_FD_184487 | JGI IMG/M metagenome (GOLD analysis project Ga0208357, IMG submission 184487) | Arctic peat soil microbial communities from Barrow, Alaska - NGEE Surface sample F52-2 deep-092012 (SPAdes) | ecosystem: Environmental > Terrestrial > Soil > Wetlands > Peat ... | reverse complement strand
ACCCCGATCCTGCGCTCCCGCGAGTACCTCTACACCGGCGACCGCATCCCCGCCGCCACCGCCGTCGAGCTAGGCCTCGCCACCCGGGTAGTCCCCGCCGACGACCTCCTCCCATCCGCCCGCGCCCTCGCGAACCGCCTGGCCGCCCAGCCCGCCCAGGCCCTCCGCGAAACCAAACGGGTAGCCAACCTCTACCTATCCCAGGCCCTAACCGGCGCCATGCAGTCCGGCTTCGCCGCCGAGGCCGCCACCATGCGCTCCCCAGACCACCGCGACCGCCTCCAAGCCCTCCGCCCAAAGCCGACCGCATCATGACCTCGTCCGCCGGCCGCGTGCCCACCACCGCCATGACGTCGCCGACCACCCCCACCCCCCTCATCGTGTGCAGTTCGGGCATCGTGCGCCGTTCGGGTCGTATAGCGCCCCCAACGGAACACGATCATCGAATTAAGGAACGATGATGGGCGCCGCCGCCGAGCTTGAGGACTTCCGCGGCACCGTCCGCCACTGGTGTCGCACGCACGTCCCGGCGAATTGGCGGACAGCCCAGACCGGCGTGAGCGAGGCCGAGTTCGCCGCCTTCCAAAAGTGGTGGTTCGCCGAGCTGCGGTCCGCAGGGTACGCGGTGCCGCACTGGCCTGCGGCGTGGGGCGGCGGCCTTTCAGCCGCCGAGCAGGTCATCCTGTACTCCGAGCTAGCCGCCGCCGACGCGCCCCGCCTGGTGCTCGCGTTCGTCGCGATCCACCACGCCGCCGCCACCCTGCTCGCGGCCGGAACCGACGAGCAGCGCCAGCGTCACCTGCCCGCCATCCTCGACGGCGAGATCTGGGTCCAGGGCTTCTCCGAGCCCGAGGCCGGCTCCGACCTGGCGTCGCTGCGCACGACCGCCCGCCGCGACGGCGACAACTACGTCGTCAACGGCCAGAAGCTCTGGGCCAGCGGCGCCATGCACGCCGACTGGTGCCTGCTCCTAGCCCGGACCGACCCAAGCGCCCCAAAACGCCGCGGCATCTCTTACCTCCTCATGGACATGCGCTCGCCCGGCCTCGACGTCCGCCCGATCAAGAACGCCGTCGGCGACTCCCACTTCTGCGAGATCTTCCTCAACGACGTGTTCATACCGGCCGCCAACCTGGTCGGCCCGGAGAACGCCGGCTGGCGCGTCGCCCAGGAAACCCTCGGCGCCGAGCGGGGCATGACCATGGTCGAGCTCGCGGAACGCCTGGGCAACGCCGGCTTCCGCTGGCTAGTCGAGGCGTGCGCGCAGCGAGGCATCGTCGGTGACTCCCTCGTGGCCGACCGCCTAGCGGCCTTCGAGACCGAGATCACCGGCCTGCGCGCGCTCTGCCGAGGCCTGGTCGACCGACACGAGGCCGGAACGGCGGGCCCGGCCGACGCCTCGATCGTGAAGCTCTACTACAGCGAGCTGCTGCAGCGAATGACCGACTTCGGCGCCCAGATCGGCGGCCTCGACGCCCACGCCGTGCTCAGCAAGCCCGCCTCAAGCGGCTGGGAGTCGGGCGCCTGGATGCTCGACTTCATCGGCTCCTGGGAGTGGACGATCCCCGGCGGCGCCAGCGAGATCCAGCGCACGATCATCGCCGAGCGCGGCCTCGGCCTTCCCAGAGAGCCAGCCGCATGACCCAGGACCCGACCAGCACCACCACCACCACCGACGACGACGACCTAGCCGAGGCCCGCGCCGAGCTCCGCGCGGTGGCCCGGGACCTCCTCGGCAAAGCCAACCCAGCGACAAAAGCAGGCTGGCGCCAGCTAGCCGACGCCGGCTGGCTCGGCCTGGAAGCGCCCTCCGCCCACAACGGCGCCGACGCCACGTTCGCCGAGACCGCCGTGATCCTGGAAGAGCTAGGCCGCGCCGCCGCCCCCGGCCCCTACCTAGGCGCAGTAGTCCTAGGCATCGGCACCCTCCGCGAACTCGCCCCCACCCCCGCCCGCGACGATCTGCTCACCCGAGCCGCCACCGGCAACGCGCTTCCCGTAGCCGTACTCTCGGACGGCTCAGAAGGCGCCGCGATTTCGCACGACAGCCCACCCTTCCGGCTGGAACAGACGTCCGGCGGACTAAGACTGCACGGCCAGGCCGCCTTCGCCCCCGATGCCGCCGAGGCAACGCGACTCCTGCTGCTAGCCGGCACCACAGAAGACGATGGGGCCCTGGTGATCATCGACGTCGACCCCGGAACAGCGGGCCTCACCGTCATGGCTCAGCCCGTCCTCGACGCGACCCGGCAGCTGGCCCAAATAACCGCCGACGGCTTCAAGGTCGACGAGGCGTCCCTATGGCACTTCAACGGCGGCCCCTCCGCCGCCGCCCGCAGGCTGCTCGACCGAGCGGCCGCCGCCATCGCCTGTGACAGCCTCGGCCTGAGCGAGGCCATGCTCGAAACGACCGTCGCCTACGCCAAGGTCCGCCAGCAATTCGGCCGTCCGATCGGCTCCTTCCAGGCGGTCAAGCACGCCTGCGCCGACGTGCTCGTCAGCATCTCCGTGTCCAGAGGACTCGTCGACGCAGCCGTCCACGCGATCGCCTCCGGCGACCCGCAGGCCGGCGTAGCCGCGTCGATGGCCAAATCACACGCATGCCAGACCGCCGTCGAGATAGCCGGCAAGGCGATGCAGCTACACGGCGGCATCGGCTACACCTGGGAGAGCGGCATCCACGTCTACCTCAAGCGCGCCGCCCTGAACCGCTCCCTATTCGGGTCCCCGGCCGCCCACCGCAAGCGCCTAGCGGCCCGCTACGCCGAGGTCCGGCCCTGACCTCATGATCGAGCTCGGCTAACCCAGACCACCTCGACCATCCAGCGCTGCGCGGCCATGAACCTGCAGTCGCGCTACATCCAACCCCTCACCGCCGCGAGCTAGCCAACACCCCAGGCTCCGTGCCCTAGTCGGCGGTGGCGACGATCACGTCCGATGCCTTGATGATTGCGATGACGTTGCTGCCCTCGGTCAGGCCGAGTTGGCTCACTGCCTCCACGGTGATCGAAGCCACCATGCGGGCCATCGGTCTCGCCTGCCAGGGCCCGCCGGTGTACGATGATGAGTGATCGCTCGCTTTTATAGGTCCGCTGCCGGCGGCGGCCGGACTCCTCGGGAGGATGCATGTCGTTCAGCTGGTTCATCTCGGTCGATGACCACCTCATCGAGCCGGCCGGGCTGTGGCAGGACCGGCTGCCGGCGAGGTGGAAGGACACCGGGCCGCGCATCGTCCGCGACGGCAGCTCGGAGTTCTGGGCCTATGAGGACCGGCAGATCGTGACCACCGGCCTCAACGCGGTGGCGGGGAAGAAGCGCGAGGAGTTCTCGCCCGAGCCGATCAGCTACGAGGACATGCGGCCGGGCTGCTACCAGCCGGCCGCCCGGGTCGCGGACATGAACCAGGGCCATGTGCTGGCGTCGATGCTGTTCCCGTCGTTCCCGCGCTACTGCGGGCAGGTCTTCCACGAGGCCAAGGACCGGGAACTCGGGCTGCTGTGCGTGCAGGCGTGGAACGACTTCATCCTCGACGAGTTGTCGGACGCGTACCCAGGGCGGTTCATCCCGCAGATGCTGATCCCGCTCTGGGATCCGACCGCCGCCGCGGCCGAGGTCGAGCGGACCGCCGCCCGCGGCGCCAAGTCAATCGCGTTCTCAGAGAACGCGACCAAGCTCGGCCTGCCCTCCATCCACACCAAGCACTGGGACCCGCTCTGGCGCGCCTGCGAAGACGCCAAGTTCGTGGTCAACATGCACGTGGGCTCGTCCTCCAACCTGATCCGCACCTCAGAGGACATGCCGACGCTCGCGTTCATGGCCTACTCGGCCGCCGCCAACCAGGCCGGCACGCTGATGGACTGGCTGTTCAGCGGCGTCTTCGTCCGGTTCCCCGGCCTCAAGATCGCCCTGTCGGAGGGCTCGATCGGCTGGATACCGTACTTCCTCGAGCGGGCCGAGCAAGTCATCGACAAGCAGCGGTTCTGGGCCTCGCGGTTTGACATCACGATGAACTCGTCCCACGCACGCGGCGAGGCCAAGGGCGAGTCCAACTTCGACCTCGACACCGACATCCGCCGGCTGTTCAAAGACCACGTGTACGGCACCTTCATCGAGGACCAGGCCGGCCTGCGACTGCTCGACATCATCGGCGAGGACAACGTGATGCTCGAGTGCGACTACCCGCACTCCGACTCCACCTGGCCGGACACGGTGGCGATGGCCGGCAAGTGGCTCGCCCACCTGCCCCAGGACACCCAGGACAAGATCACCGTCGGCAACGCCACCCGCGTCTACAACTTCACCCCAGCCGACCCAGCCACCATAACCGTCGACTAACGAATTTATGTGGGCCATGCCCTTTCGCTGGATGCCTTTACTCCGGCATTCCATCCGCGCTGGTAGTCATTCTCTGGTTTGCTGTAGTATTGCACCTTGCTGAGAAGCGACTTGATGGCCTGGTCATATCCAATTTTGAAGTTTCTGCTGGGTGGCGCCTCGATCTCCATGGTGGCAGTCTACTCTCACATATTTATGTGCGCGTCACATAAAACGAGGAAATAGCGTAACCCGGCACCACGAGGCTAAACTTTTTACACCCGGTCGGCCGGGGTGGCCCGGTGGCCCGGTGGCCCGTTGACATCGGACGTTACTCTTGACGTCGTGAGAGCTGAGGCGACGCTGGCGGCCGACAGGGCCTTCGACGTGTTCGGCGACCACAGCTACCGGATGGATCTTCGAGGCTGACGCGGGTACCGCGCCGCGCGCGGCGCCCCTGACCTTGTCCCCTTGGGCACCTCACGTGCCCTGCCTCGAAGGCTGTGCTCATGATCCCCCTGGTTGACCTGCATCGTCACCTTGAAGGAAGCATCCGCCCGGAGACCAGCATCGAGCTGGCGACCCGAATCGGCACCGACAAGCTCCCCGCGCAATGGCGCTCGGCGCTCGTTGCCGCCGAGCGCGAGGAAGGGCTGCCGCCCTACCGGGCGAAGATCGAGAACGCGACCGCCCTGGTGCGGACGCTTGATGACTGGCGCCGGGTCACGATGGAGGCCGTCACCGACGCCTTCGATCGAGGTCGGCCTCATCGGGATCGTCGTCCGCGACGAGGGCCCGGACTCCGCGATGACCCAGGTCCGTCGCCTGCTGCGGCACCAGAGCGCACTGGTCGGGGCCGATCTGGCGGGGGACGAGGCCGGGTACCCGGCCGCGCTCTTCGCCCCGGCGTTCCGCCTCGCCCGCGAGAATGGCCTCGCGGTCACGACCCACGCCGGAGAGGCGGCCGGCCCGTGACCCTTGAGGTCGCGATCACCAGCAACGTCCAGACCGGCGCGGCCCGCGGCCGCGCCCAGCACCAGCTGGCGACGCTAGTGAAAGCGGGCGTCCGCGTCGCCCTCTGCACCGACAACCCGGTCGTCAGCGACACCCGCCTGACCCGCGAGTACGAGCTCGCCCGTGACCTGGTGGACGCGGCGTCGCTGGACATCATCAGGCAGAACGCCCAGGCAGCCCGCTTCACCAGCTCCTCGGCATACTGAGGGCATGGCCTTGCAGCTACCCCGGGAGGAGCCCGAAGCCGGCCCGTGGCGCCCCGAGTCGCTGCGAACGGTCATCAAGGCGCTTACCTACCCCGGCCTGGGCAGCGCCGTCCGCGGCCGTCCGTTCATCCTGGCCATAGACGGGCGCAGCAACGGCGGCAAGACCACGCTGGCAGCACGGATCGCCGAGGCCGTCCCCGGGTCGGCGGTGGTGCACACCGACGATATCGCCTGGGCGCACTCCCGCTTCGGCTGGTCCGACCTGCTCATCGAGGGGATCCTGGTGCCCGCCCGCCAGGGCGGCCCGGTCAGCTACCGCCCGCCGCGATGGGCCGAGCACGGCCGCGAAGGCTCAATCGAGATCGCCGCCGAATGCCCGCTGCTAGTCATCGAAGGGGACGGCGCCGGGCGCCGGGAAGTGGCGGACCTAATCGACGCTCTGATCTGGGTCCAATCCGACGAGCGCGGGGCCGAACGACGGGCGCTGACCCGCATCGGAACGCCGAACGGGAACCCGACCCTCCAGGCCCATCGCGAATGGATGGCCGAGGAGACGCCCTTCAACGCCGACCAGCGAACCTGGGAACGCGCCGACGTCATCGTCTGCGGCACCCCGGAGATCCCCTTCGCCCCCGTCACCGAGATCGTCGTCGCACCGCGCCTGCGCCCAGCCAGCTGAGCGCCAGCGTCGACTGAAGCATCCAAGCTATGAAGAGGCTGTAATCGCGCGCTCCGGGCAGTTGCTGACCGCCTTCGCCACCTCGGCCTCAAGCCCAGCGGGCACCAACTCAACCGCTACCGTCGCGTGTCCCACCTCATCAAGCGAGAACACCTCCGGGCAGATCTCCCAGCACCGGGCATGGCCCTCGCAGCGATCCGGGTCCACGTTGACCTTCATGAGCCGCCACCTTCCGTTCGAAATCAAAAGAATTTAAAGGAATCGAAAAAACAAATCAGAACGTACTGGAAAGCGCCCACGGCCCCTCCGGCAACGGCCGCCCGAGCAGTTCCATGCTGTACACGATCCGCCCGGTCACCGCGCCCGGGGGAGTGGCGCACAACATCACCGCAGCGTCCGCCATCGCCTCGTCCGGCTCCACCACCGCGTTCGACGCCGAGTAGTCCGACACCACCGCCACCCCCGGCGTCAGCACCAGCCCCGACGTGCCCAGCGCGTTCACGCTCACCCCGGTCCCGTGCAGCTCCGCCGCCAGCCCGGTCGAGAGCCGGTCGAGCGCCGCCTTGCACATCCCGTAAGGAACGCACCCGTCGCTCGCCCACTCGGCATACGGCGGCCCCATCGGGTGCCGGGCCTGCTTGGAGGTGATGTTCACGATCCAGCCCTGCCCGCGCTCCACCATCCCCGGCACCGCCAGCTGGCACAGCCGGAACGGCGTCCGCACCATCATCTCGAACATCACCGCGTATCGGGTCGCGCGCACCGCCAGGGCCGGCCCGTAGAAGTTCACCCCGGCGTTGTTGACCAGCACGTCCACCGGCCCAAGCAAGGCCTCGGCCCGCTCTATCACCGTCTCCACGTCGGCGGGCGAGGTCAGGTCGGCCGCGATCGCCTCGGCCGTCCCGCCGGCGGCCCGGATGCCGGCAACGACCTCCGTCAACGAACCCGGCAGCCGCGACGTCCCCGGGGCAACCGTCCGCGCCACCAGCGCAACGGCCGCGCCCTCGGCCGCGAACCGCTCGGCGATGCGCTGCCCGATGCCGCGGCTGGCGCCGGTGACGATCGCGACCCGGCCATCCATCGATCCCATGCGCCCACCCTAGCAAAGTAAACACACACTCAGCTATGGTAAAAAGCGAGCGACAGCCGGCCGGGAGGACATAGACCATGCACGACATCGTGATCCGCCACGGCGAGGTAGTCGACGGCACCGGCGCGCCCCCCGTCCAGGCCGACGTCGCGATCGACGGCGACCGCGTCAAAGAAGTCGGCACCATAAAAGAACAGGGCAAGCGAGAGATCGACGCCACCGGCCGCATCGTCACCCCCGGCTTCGTCGACATCCACACCCACCTCGACGCGCAGCTTTTCTGGGACCCGGCCGCCACCTCGTCCTGCTGGCACGGCGTGACCACGGTCGTGCTCGGCAACTGCGGCGTCACCTTCGCCCCCGTCCGGCCCGGCCAGGAACGCTACCTGGCCGGGATGATGGACTCGGTCGAGGACATCCCGACCGACACGATCATGGCGGGCCTCGACTGGGGCTGGGAAACCTACGGCGACTACCTGCGCGCCCTCGGCCGCCGCCCGCTCGGCGTCAACGCCGGCGGCATGGTCGGCCACAGCGCCCTCCGCTACTACGTGATGGGCGAGCGCAGCCTCGACCAGAACGAAAGCGCAACCGCAGAAGACATCAAGGCGATGGCCGACGTGCTGGCCGAGGCGATGGACGCCGGCGCGCTCGGCTTCTCCACCTCCCGCAGCTTCATGCACACGGTCCCCGACGGCACCCCGCTCCCCGGCACGTTCGCGCTCCCCGACGAGCTGGCCGGCATCGCCGACGTCCTCGCCCAGCGCGGGAAGGGGGTCATCGAGGTCGTGCCGAGGATCGGCGAGCGCGACGGCCCCGAGCGGCAGAACTCGGTCGCCGAGATGGCGTGGATGGAGCAGGTCAGCCGCGCCTGCGGCCGCCCGCTGACGTTCGCCATCACCCAGAGCGACCGCCGCCCCGGCCTCTGGTCGTGGGTGATGGACGAGACCGCCGCCGCGCGCGGCCGCGGCGCCGACCTGCGGCCCCAGACCTCCGCCCGGGGCTCGGCGATCCTCTACGGGCTGGCCAGCCGCACCCCCTACGACGGCTTGCCCACGTGGGCATCTCTCATGTCAAAGCCTTATATCGAACGGACCGTGGCCCTAGCCGATCAGGCCCTGCGCGCCCAACTGGCGACCGAGGCGGAGCAGGTCGTGCTGTCCGGCCCGCTAGCGCCGAAGGACCCGGCCAAGCTCTACCTGATGCCCCCCGGCGAGGCCCGCTACGACGTAAGCCCGGACAACAGCCTTGCCGCCGAGGCGGCAAGGCGCGGCACCACCCCGGCCGGCGCGTTCCTCGAGTACCTGGTCGACACCAACGGCCAGGGCATGCTCTACTACCCGGTCCTCAACCAGGACATGGCCGCCGTCGGCGCGATGATCACCAACCCAGACGTGGTCATCGGCCTCGGCGACGCCGGCGCCCACGTGGCCCTGACGATGGACGCCGGCCTCCCCACCTACGTCTTGAGCCACTGGGTCAGGGACGAAGGCAGGCTCGCCCTCGCCCAGGCCGTCCGCAAGCTGACCAGGGAAGGCGCGGACCTGTTCGGCATCGCGGGCCGCGGGCTCCTGACCGAAGGCGCGTTCGCCGACGTGAACGTCATCGACCTCGACCGACTCCGACTAAGGACGCCCGAGCTGGTCAACGACTTCCCGCTCGGCGCGAGCCGGTTCGTGCAAAGAGCGGACGGCTACGACTACACCCTCGTCAACGGCACCGTGCTCGTCGACCACGGCGAGCTAACCGGCAACCGGGCCGGCCGCCTGGTAACGGCGAGCTAAGACCAATGAGCAGAGGAGTGACAACATCATGACAACCCAGCAGGCCGTGATCGTCGCTGGCGCCCGCACCGCGATCGGCACCGCGTACCGGGGGTCGCTGGCCGACGCCGACGCGCTCGACCTCGCCACCCAGGCGGTCGCCGAGGCCGTCAAGCGCTCGGGCATTGCCCCGAATGAAGTCGACGACGTAGTGCTCGGCGAGTCGCTCTACGGCGGCGGCGACATCGCCCGCTACGCCGCCATCGAGGCCGGCCTGGTCAACGCGCCCGGCATCGCCCACAACCGGCACTGCGCCTCAGGACTGTCCGCCCTCCAGACCGCCGCGTCGTCGATCATCGCGGGCATGGACCGGGTGGTGGTCGCGGGCGGGGTGCAGTCGAGCTCGACGATGCCCAAGACCAGCCGGCGCGTTCCCGGCACCGACAGCTGGGAAGAGGACTGGCTCGCGCCCAGCCACCGGGAGACCGCCGACGCCCCGATCAGGGACATGTCGATCACCGTCGGGTGGAACGCCGCCGTCAAGGCCGGCGTCTCCCGCGAGGACATGGACGCCTGGTCGTACCGGTCGCACCTGCGGGCCATCGCAGGCAACGACAACGGCAGCTTCGCCCAGGAGATCTTCCCGATCGAGATCACCCGCCGCGACGGGTCGACGTTCACCTTCGACGTCGACGAGCATCCACGGCGGACCAGCACGCTGGAGAAGCTCGCCTCGCTCAAGCCGCTGCACCCCGAGATCGAGGGCTTCAGCATCACCGCCGGCAACGCCGCCGGCGTGAACGACGGCGCCGCCGCGCTGGTCCTCACCAGCGACGACTTCGCCGCCGCCAACGGCCTCGCGCCGCTCGCGGTGGTCCGCGCCTGGGCGTCCGTCGGCGTCCCGCCGGCCGACACGGGACTTGCCCCGACCACCGTCATCCCCAAGGTCCTCGGCCGGGCGGGAATCACGATCGCCGACGTCGACCTGTGGGAGATCAACGAGGCCTTCGCCTCGGTTCCGGTCGCGGTGACCAGGCAGCTCGGCATCGACGACGAGATCGTCAACGTGCTCGGCAGCGGCTGCTCCCTCGGCCACCCGGTCGCGATGACCGGGGCTAGGATGGTGCTCACGCTGATCTATGAGCTCCGCCGTCGCGGCGGCGGCACCGCGGTCGCCGCCATGTGCGCCGGCGGCGGCATGGCCAGCGCGCTCGTGTTGGAGGTCCCGGCGCCAAGCGGAGTGTGAATGATCGACGTAGCCGTCATCGGAGCAGGCGCAATCTCTTCCTTCCACCTCGACGGCTACCTCGCCTTCCCCGACCGCTGCCGTGTGGTCGCCGTGGCCGACACTGACCTGGGACGGGCGCACAACCGGATTGCCGAGTACGGCCTGAAAGACGCGGTCGCGTTCGACGGCGTCGACGCGGTCCTGGCCAGCGGCAGAAATATCGACCTCGCCTCCGTCTGCACCCCGCCCTCCGGCCACGCCGAGATCGCCGCCAAACTGCTCGACGCCGGCGTCAGCACGCTCCTGGAAAAGCCGATGGCGCCGTCGCTGGCCGAGTGCGACGCGATCCTGGCCGCCGCCGAGCGAGGCGGCGCGATCCTGTCGGTCGTCGCCCAGAACCGGTTCACCAACCCGATGATGCGGCTGAAGCAGGTGCTCGACTCGGGCCTGGCCGGCCGGGTGCTGCACGCCCAGGTCGACTCGCACTGGTGGCGCGGGCTCAGCTACTACGACCTCTGGTGGAGGGGCACCTGGCGGAGCGAGGGCGGCGGCTGCACGCTCAACCACGCCGTCCACCACATCGACGCGCTCCAGTGGATGGTCGGAACGCCGGCGGCGATCCAGTCGATGATCGGCAACGTCAACCACGGCAACTCCGAGGTCGAGGACCTGTCGCTGACGATCATGCGCTTCCCCGACGGCGCGCTCGGCCAGCTCACCGCCTCGGTCGTGCACCACGGCCAGGAGCAGCAGATCATCTTCCAGACCGAGCGGGCCAAGATCGCGATGCCGTGGACGGTGTCGGCCCAGGCGGCGCTGCCCAACGGCTTCCCCGAGCACGAGCACGACGAGGCGACCGAGCGGGAGCTCACCGACTACTACGAGAGCCTCCCCGCGCTCGCCTACGAGGGCCACACCGGCCAGATCGACGACGTGCTGACCGCGCTTGAGACGACCGACGGTACCCACCACGTGCTGGTCACCGGTCGCGACGGCCGCACCACGATCGAGATCATCACCGCGATCTACCAGGCCGCGATCACCGCGCAGACGGTGACGCTGCCGCTGCCGCCCGACGACCCCTTCCGCACCAGGGCCGGCCTCCTCGCCGCCGCGCCGCACTTCCACAAGAAGACCGCGTCGGTCGGCGAGTTCAGCAGCAACGAGATCACCACGTGAACCAGCCGCACCACGACGGCGCCACCTACGCCCCGACCGCCAAGAACACCAAGCCCGTCTGCCAGCCCGGCGACTTCACGTTCGCCGCCGTCGGCCTCGACCACGGCCACATCTACGGCATGTGCAACGGCCTCCTGGAAGCAGGCGCCGGGCTCCGCTGGGTCTACGACCCCGACCCGGCCAAGGTCGCCGCCTTCCGTGAGCGCTACCCCGACGTCAAGGCGGCCAGATCCGAGCGCGAGGCCCTCGACGATCCCCAGGTGACCCTCGTCGCCAGTGCCGCGATCCCCGTCAACCGGGCCGACCTCGGCCTGCGCGTCCTCGATCACGGCAAGCACTACTTCACCGACAAGCCCCCGATGACCACCCTCGACCAACTGGCCCAGGCCCGCGCCGCAACAAGCGAGACCGGCAAGA
>Ga0208357_1002567_pt1 | contig 11897 bp, 9 predicted proteins | sample NGESurdeep092012_6_FD_184487 | JGI IMG/M metagenome (GOLD analysis project Ga0208357, IMG submission 184487) | Arctic peat soil microbial communities from Barrow, Alaska - NGEE Surface sample F52-2 deep-092012 (SPAdes) | ecosystem: Environmental > Terrestrial > Soil > Wetlands > Peat ... | reverse complement strand
CCGCGATCCGCGCGACACCACCGCCAGCTCCAGTAGCGGATTGCTCAACCCCGCCACCTTCTGCATCGCGTCCACCGACCGCCGTATGCTCTTCACCGAGATACGCGTCGCCGCCAGCTCGCGCAGCTTGCGCAGCTGCACCAGCTCGCCAAACGAATAATGTTCCGAAGCTGAAATCAATCCCGCGCGGGTCCAGGCAGTCAGCTGTCGATGCGGGAGGCGGAGGATGCGCAGAACGTCTTCTCGGCAGTACTGGCTCACGGCGCTCGTCTCTTTGCAGAGCGGCCACCCCGTGCAGCCAGCTCTGCTCCCGAGTATGCGTCGCGCGCCGCTCCGCTTCAAGCGCTATGCGCCTTATCTTGCAGATTTCAGTGGATATCTGGAACCAAATCAGGTTCCATCGCCCTCTTCGCCACCAGCCTGCATCGCAATCGCACCCACACTCACCCTTGTTTTGTCTTTGTCTTTGTCATCCTTCGCCGCAGGCGTACGATCTGTTTTACCCCCGCCCTTCGAATTGTCACCCTGACCCCGAACGTAGCCGAAGGGGAAGGACCTGCTGTGGCCGTTCCGAGGCACAACGCGCCTCTGCCTCTTAAGGGCACGGCTGGTAGCTCTCGGCTTTAGCCGAGGGTCTCCGTGCCGTGAAAGCTCAACCGGAAAGGGGCTTCAGCCCCTGAGGTACGTTTGGCTATTCATAAGGAAGTACCTGCTTCTGCCCTCGCCTCTCGAATTGTCATCCTGAGCGAATCGGGTCCCCGGCGAGCGCATTTGCTCACTGGGTGAAAGCGAAGGACCTGCTTTGGGTTTTGTCTTTGCAGTTCACGAGGCGCGAACGCGCCTCTGCCTTTGCTCTTGTTTCTCAGCCCCGGCAAAGGGTCACTCTGGAGAATTCGGCTTCGCAAACCGCCACCACTCCAAGCGCCAACGGCGCGAAACATACCAGCCTGGGGCATCGCCCCAGGAAAACAAGCCGCGCCGGAAGGCGCTCCCGCTCTGCCGAAGGCCCCGGGGTCCCAGCGAGCTCGCTCGCTGGGGTGGGAGATCGGAGTGAAGGGCGGAGCGACTGAATTGCCTTCCTCCGCCCCGCCACAACCGTCACTCGACACCACCTGCACAGAAAGGAAATCTCCAAAATCTTGTCAAGCCCCCAAACCACCTAAATCAAACAAAACAAAGAGAAAAATCGCTGCACATTAATTCCACTCAACTCTCTATAATAGAAATAGAGATCAAAACCCCCTACGAATCTGGGTGCCCCATTCATGACGACGGCTTCATCGTCGGCATGGGTGGGGTTCGACGTTGGGGGTCCCCATACAGATTCACCGCAACCCGCTCATTCCAGAGATTTTCCACACAAAATATCTGGAATCAATATTTTGCCGCCGCATTTCGCCGCAAACCCAACATTCCAAAGACTCGACGACAACTGGGGGAAGGGGGGATCCCTAATAAGTCTTGGTCGAATCCCGGTCGTAAGCTTCGCCGTACATGTTCGAATGCGGAATCGTCTTGATCGGAACCAGCGGAGCCTTCAGCTCCCCCAGATCGAGCATCCGCGCAGGCTGATGCACCCGCCGGTTCAGGCTCGCCAGCGTGGATTGCGGCACTCCCTCAATCCACACGTGCAGCTCATAATCGCCCGGTGGAATGTCGCGGAGCACAAACGAGTCCTTAGCATCGGCGATGGCATACAACGGTGTCGATAGCGTCAGCACAACCGCGCTCATCTCCGGATGAATATTGCAGAAGATATAGGAGACGCCTGCACGCGAGAACGTAACCGACTTGCTCGATCCGGCTTCGTAAAGACCGAGATCGAAACGCTTCCCGTCAAACAGCGAGAAGACGTTGTGAAAGAACGGATCGGCATTGGGAAACTGGACAACGCTGCCCGCGGGAATCACCTGTAAATGTGGAAGGAACGTACGGTTCTTCTGCAACAACGTGTAATGCCCGTGGGGAAGGAATGGAAGAGCCGGCGTGCCTGCCAAGGGTTCAAGCCAGAGGACAGCCGGCACAGCGCGATGATTCCCTGGCCGCGATGAAACCAGATGAAGACGCAGCTCAACCATCCTCTCAGGCGGAGGGTGCGCCTGTGCACACGCCATCCACGGAGCGAAGATGGCAGCGCACAAGGTCCATCGGCTGAGTCGCCCTTTCCTCATCAGAACTTGTATCCCGCAGCCAGACCGAGGATATTGCTCTCCGAGGAGAGGCCAACGACCGGAAAACTTTCCAGATGGCGATATTCCAGAGAAAACATCAAGTAAGCACTGGGGCTGTAAATCACGTTCGCTGTGAACGTACGATTTCTAGCGAGGTTTTGATACATCGATCCGTCGACCACCGCATAATACCGCATTTCATGCGAGAACGCGTTATCCATTCCAAACGCGCCGTTGAACTCCATCCGCTCGCCAACCTTCTTCTTCAGTTGGACCCATCCACCCATATCGTCCAATGGGCGGAAATAATAGGTGCCCGAGTCAGTGTCGAGCCGGTAGACGAAGTCTTTGTACGCTCCGCCACCCAATCCTCCGAGTCCTCTGCCGCGGTAAAAACTCCCCGTAAATTCAAAATGCCCCGGCAGCAAAAGATGCGTATCGAGAGTCCCCGCAAAGGAGTTAAACCTGTATCCCAGCGAGTTGAGATGGGGAGCGAAGTAGCCGCCTGCACCGAAGTGGCTTCCATCGTCCATCTTCGAACCCAGCAGAGCAACATGTGCTTCCACTCCAGGCCAACGGCTTTGCTCCGCACCTGTCGGCGGGACGATCGGTGTAGTACTCGGCGAAAACACCGGCGACAAAGGCGCATCGCCAACATCGATCAGCGCGGCCTCCAGGCGAATGTCGTGCGTACCTGCAAAGGGAACATCCTGTCTCAGGCCAAGCTGAGGATTCCAGGTCCACAGGTTGCCCGACCACGCGAGCGACGGCTCAGCGACAGCAGTGAGCGAGGTAGGCGTATCGGGACTGAAGATGGGGCGATCCAGGGAGAAATAAACATCCGTGTGCTCCCAACGCAGGCCGGCGTGTGCCGTGCGGAGTCGCAACGGCATGGTATTGGTGTTGAAGTAGCCGGAAAAGGTCGTCGCAGTACCGCCAGATTGGCTGCTGCCGTCGAAATCAACCCTCAAATCGGCATAGCTGCTGGCCCCAAACAGATGCGGCCCCCGTGCGTCGAATCCAAGCACAGTCTGCCGCACCGAAGCCCCCGTACTCCCGGATCCCGGGACCGCCAGCGTCGGTGTCGCTGCCATATCGACCGCATTGGTGTTGACAAAGCCGTTCAACAATAACAGCCCGGTTATCTTTACCGGATACTTTGATTCACTTTCAACCTTGGTCTGCTCATGAGTCGCGATCTGAGACTGCTGTAACGCCTGGCGTTCACGGATGTCCTGAATCTGAGACGCCGACGTCACCGGTCCAGCCTGGTTCGTCGCGGTTGAGGACTCAGTTGCGGGGGTCGCCGGGACAGACACTACCCCTCCCCCCTGTTTCATTTGGCTCTCCAGGGCCGCCAATTGCCGACGCATCTCGTCCAGTTGGTGCTGCGACTGTTCGAGCTGCGCCTGCGTGCGTGTCATCGCGTCGGTCAATTCTTGGATCTTCTGAGACAGACTCTCTTGATTCGTGGTCTGTGCAGCAACTATGTGATTCGCGGTCCCGCAAAGTGCCACAGAACATAACAATATCTGCCATCCGCCTCGGAGACAGACGTGAGAACCATGTGCTTCCTTATGTCCGGACGTTCTCATGTTCGATGACCTGATCGCGACTCTTAGCGTCTGACGCAGTCCTTGTGTCCCCGGCGTGAAGACGGCGCGCCACCGTCATCTGAAAGATAGTTTCACCCGGGCGGCTACTGAGAAGAACGACCTCTCCCCCGTGCTCGACCGCAATGCGGTGAGCGAGGGTAAGACCGAGGCCCGTCCCCTTCTGCTTCCCTTCGCTCACAAAGGGTTCAAAAAGACTATTGCGAATAGATTCCGGAACGCCACCTCCATTATCAACAACTTTCAAAATTACATACTCTTCCTGCGCCTGCAGGCTTACCAGCACCTCGGCGGCCTTTCCCTGGGCACGGGCCGATTGGCATGCATTGAGAAGAAGATTGAAAATAGCGCGCTCAATCTGTTTTCCATCGACACCGACCGCGGTCTCGGTGGGATCACCATACCGCGTCACCAGGGTTACGCCTTCGGCGTCAGGATGTGTCCTGACCAGCGCCGTCGCATGTTCCAACAGCGTTGCCATCAGCTCCGGTGTTTGCCGCGTACCGGTATCTGTGCGGCTAAAGATCAGCAGCGATTCGATCATATCCGTTGTGCCATGAACAGCTGTACGAATATCCGCAAAGATTTCCCCACGTTCTGCGGTCGAAAGCCGGTCGGATGCAAGAAACTCCGCATTTGCGTAGATGGCTGCCAGATAGTGACGAAGATCGTGGGATACTGAGCTCGCCATGCGACCAATAGTCGCCAGTCGTTCAGATTCGAGCAATGCTCGACTAGTTTGTTGAATCTCCCCGCGCATTCCCGCAAACGCGGTGCTCAGTTCTCTCACCTCCTGCGTTCCATGGCTCGGAATCCGATATTTTCCGTCTCCCACTCCAAACGCTCGAACACTTCGCGAGAGCTCTTCGAGCGGACGTGTCACAAGTCGTGAAAGTGCAATCATCAATGCTGTCCCTGATAAAAGTGCCAGAAAGCCAGCGATCAGAACCATCCTGTCGATACGGTTAATGGAACGTTCTGCCGGCTCGAAGGATTTTAGAACAACCAGTTGCAATGGAGATGTGGCTGTAGCTGAGAGGTTTTCTGTCGTCGCAAGATATCGGGTTCCTCCCAAATCTATCGGAAAGGGCGTCCACGGGCTGCCGGCGAGTGACTTGGATCGCATGGCCAGGCTAGCTTGCACGGAGGGGGCCAACGTACTTGCTACAACCTGACCATTGCTAAGAAACGTTGCTTCTACCCCGGTGGGCTCGCTGATCTGACGCACAGTTCGCTCGATCGAGATTCCCGTTATGAGGTATCCCAGCAATGTCCCATCTTCGTCGCTGCCGAAGTACAAAGGGCGTAGCGAGCAGGCGTATAGAAACCCGCCGTCTATGAGGTAATGTTTGCCTTGTGACGTTAGCAGTGCCTTGAGACCTTGCCGAAGTGTTTCGTCAGTAGTCGCCCCTTTCGTATAGACCGCTACAATCCTCCCGGCCGGATCCGCTATCGCGAATAGATCATCGCCACTGATCTGCCAAAACTCGACCGCCCCATCCTGAATGGTGAGATCGTCGCCGCTTGTCATAAGCGTCTTTAGTGTGGGAAGGTCAGCAAGAAGAGCGGTTTCCCGTTCCAATGCTGCCAATCGTTCGGCTTGCAGGTCTTGAAAGGTGATAACGGAGCGGTGAAGATCCTGTGAGAGGTCGCCCGCAACCTGTGTTCGCAGATTGTGACGGATAAGCAACAAGCTGATGCTGCTAACCGTTGTAATCACCAAGGCCATTGCCACAACAAGAAGCACATGCGTCCGAATACCTTGCCTCCTGTGCAGGTATGGCGGCCCCTGAGCGGGTCCGACCTTCGTTCGCGCGTCTTCTAACTTATGGGACAAATTTGTATCCTGCGCCGTAAATCGTAAGTAAATGTTTGGGGGCCGCCGGGTCGGGTTCGAGCTTTTGGCGCAACTTCAAGATCTGATTATCTACCGTCCGCGTAGTCGGATAAAAGTTGTAACCCCAGACTTCGTTAAGCAGCACTTCGCGTGTCAGAACGCGCTCGGCGTTCTCGGTGAAGAACTTCAACAGCTTGAATTCGTGGGCAGTAAGGATTACAGGGATTCCACTCCGACGCGCGTTCATTTTATTAAAGTCGATCTCACAATCGCCGAACCGGTAGATAGTCGGCACAATTGCTTTACGCTGTCTACGGATGGCGGCCTGCACTCGAGCTGTAAGCTCCCGCGGGCTGAAAGGCTTTGTGACATAGTCATCAGCGCCTAGTTCGAGAAGGAGCACCTTATCGATGACCTCAGTGATTGCGCTGAGCACGACGATCGGCGTGTCGTTTGAAAGACCCCTGATCGTCTGACAGAGTTCGCGTCCAGAAATATGGGGGAGAATCAAATCAAGAACAACAGCGAGAGGCTGCTCGGCGCGAAACAGGTCCAGGCCCGCCTGCCCGTCACCGGCGACAACGACAGAATAGTGCTCTTCAGTGAAAATCCTGCGAAGAACCTTCTGCATGCGAGCATCGTCTTCGACTATAAGTATGGTGCCGTTGTTCGTCATATGCGCATAACCACTTTCCCCTGCTGCACCCACATCCTTGTCCTTGACCATCGTGGTGAATTCCTCATCCTCCTCCACATCGGTCGACATAAGTCTAACCTTTTTCGCACTAGCTCATACATCCGAATTGGAAACCCGCCGGAGTGGATCCTTCAAAGTAATTCTTCAACCCATACTAGTTATAGACCTTGCACGAACTTCTTGCGTGAGCCCAACCCTAGCTGCCATATCAAGCGGTTTGCATAACCCCAGCCGCCGCCCCATGGGCTCAGAGATCCACGCGGTTCCATTCATTACCCTGAGACACTGGCGAAGAATCCATGGTTCCACAAACGAATTAAAAGCGCCACACGCCCGGACACCGCCAGGACTTCGTTGCTGAAGGCTAAGAGCGGTGAGTGGGAAGAAAGCATTACGTCTGATCAGGACAGGATAAGCCAAATGGACTAGGTCAGCTCGCAACCTGGCCGCAATCTTCGGTAGCTCATTGTAGTGCCACAGATGACAGCTACAAAGACTGGAGCCAGCATTGGCAGCTACGATTTCAAGCCTCGAATCATAACTTGTCGTCAGCTCTTCAAATACGATGACGTGAGAACGTTGGACGAGGAGATAAATTGCGGCTACGTCGGGGTATGTCAGTAAGTGCCGTATCAAAGAGAGGATTGGATATGTCAATTCAAAGACTTGGGCTTGGGTCGCAACCGTAGTGATAACAACTCGCATGAGAACATGCCTTTATTGCCCAAGCGGAAAGGCTTGTGTTATACCGTTAGACACATCTAACCGCATCGCTAGCTCTGTATCGACTGCATTGTCGTCGGTGATGCTGTGTTGCTTGACCAAGAAACTGATTAAGACAAACGAAATCTTTGTGTCAAAAATTGTCCGTTCCGTGAACACGAGTACGAATATGGATCATATTCTTTTGCGGTGGAGGCAATTTGTTAGAGCGCTAGATGAGAGAACCTATTCCTTGTTCCAACGGCGTCAGCTCGGCCGACGCCACTATTTGTCATTAATTTTCTGGGTGTTTCTCTTGACGTCCTTCAGGACCACAGCAATCCCAGAGGAAATGCCCGCAGAAGCAACGTATACTCAAATCTAGTTGACTACATGCAGCGTCAATACCATCGAACGGTGGCCCGAGCCGCAGAATACCGAACAGTGACCAATGAAATCTCCTAACTTTTCTGGTGTGAAGGGTACCTCTGCCGTGCCGTGGGGGCCGACTTTGACGTCAATATTCAACTCCCGGAAACGAAGACCATGCGCGACATCGTCACTCCGCAAGACGAGTATGACTGGCTCACTCTTCTTCAGAGTTATGTCGCCAGGCGTAAATGAAAATCGCTTCGCGGTCACCTCGACTCTGCGAGGCGTGCTTTGAGCAAGAGTGAAACATGTAAATGCTGTGGCGGATAAGATTATAAAGAGAAGTCCAATCACCACTGGGAATTGCCTTTTCATAGAACACATCCTCGCGGGCTTCACGGAACATTCTGACTCAGAGAGCGTCTGTTCCGCCAAGAATCGCGTGCCGGCTGCATCATGGCTCCGCTCTCTGAATCAACGTTAAACTAACGCTTTGACTCGCTGTTGGTGTCATCCAGCTGTCAGTCAATTGTCGTGCTGTTGTTGCGGCTACTACTAATTGGCGCTCCGAAGCTTTCGGTTTGGCTGTGCGTTGTGACAGGCTGAAGGTCCATTCGGCGCGCGGCCACATCTCCATGTCGTTGAAGATGCGAATGGCTTATACAACCGCAAAAGGTCACGTTTTAGGCTCTACCGTCATCCCAGCGTGATGCGCCATCCTCGACTTCGGATCGCCAAGCGTTCAATCCTCGCGAATACGCAGAATGAGCTGCTCGTCATGAGCGAACCTCTAAGCGAACGTCGATTTGATGCTGCGCTGCCGGCGGAGGAGTTTCCCACTCACAAGAATATCGGCGCAGTCCAGAGATCTGCCAGGCGATATGCCAGAGAAATGCAGGGTTGTTTCGCAGATACCGACGCCACAAGCGACGAGGGTCCTGGATAAGTCGATGAAGCCACTGTAGTCCGGCGCGCTTGATCCATTCATCACAATCACGAATGCGACCAGTGTGATAATCGAAAGCCGCTCCCACGCCAAACATCAGCTTTGTCTCGAGCAGCGGGAGATACCGGGCCATGAACATTTCTTGCCTTGGACAACCAATTCCCACCCAAATAATGTCCGGCTTGAACTCACCAATGGTGGCGATAAGTTCTTTTTGCTCCGAAGTGGAGGGCTCACTAAAAGGCGGAGTATATGTCCCAATGATTTTGGCCCAAGGGAATAGCGTCCCTAATTTATCCCGCAATTCATCCGCTACGCTATCTACGCCGCCATAGAGGAAATGTGTCACATGAGAAAATTCTTTGCGACGAAACACTTCCAACATCAGGTCGGGCCCCGTGACTCGCTCCATGGCGGTATGCCCTTGGATGTGCCCCACCCATACAAGTGGCATTCCATCGGGAATTGTCATCTCTGAACCGGAGTAGACCTGGGCCAATTGCGAAGACCGACGCGCCTCCATGACACCATGTACCCCGGCCAGGCATATGTACCCCTTTTGAGAGCTTTGCAATATGGTGGAGATATGCTCAAGTGCACCATCCATATCAATGGCGTCTACATTGACTCCTAGCACCTGGGCCGCTGGGCGAAGATCTGTGATTTTCATAAAGAGTTCCTTTCTGACGCTGCGTGAATCGAAGAGGACAATCGCACACCTTGCGGAAGTGGACCGGTAGTTAGAAGCTTGTGATAAAGAGCCACATACTGTCTCGCTAGCGGTCCGGCGGAGAGATGAGGGAGAGATACCGGGTCCTTCGGGGGACTCCCGAGTGCCGCAAGGATGGCCCCTGCCAGAGCTACTTCTGCGTCTCTTCCCAAAGTCACGAACCGGCAATGTTCGCCGCCAACCTCACGAAGTGCTGGTATGTCGGAACAGATCACACGGCACCCTGCCAGAAGCGCCTCCGCTACGGGAAGACCAAAGCCCTCGGTGCTTGAGGGAGCAACCAGAGCCTCACATCGTGCATAGCACCACTGCAACTCTGCCTCCGACAGTCCTTCGAAAAAGAAAACACTCCGGCTAAGGTCATAGCGGCGTACCTGTCGATGAATGAGACGACTTTCGGGGCCGGCGATGCCGACAATGACGAGCCTCATCTGCGGATTAACCTGTCCGTGATTGAGCAACCGGTAAAAAGCTTTGATCAGCAGCGGAATATTCTTATTCCGCCGGTGTTGTGCAACACACAACAAAAACGGTTCACCAGACCAGCCAGGAATCGGGGATTGGATGGCACAGAGATGATCCGGCTCGACACAGTTGTAGATCTGAACCGCCTTCTCCCAAACGCTGGCCCTGGAATACTGATTCAAACGAAGTCTGGTGATCTCGGAAACACAGGCGATCGCATCGACGTTACGGAGGCACTGCTGGAGGATCAAGCGGTTAAAGATGACCTGCGGAAAACCAAAATTCACGGGTATCTCATAGGGATACAAATCGTGCAGTGTCACCACCGTCGGGCATGAAAACGAGCGCGCCTTGATCGGCATAGGATAAGACAGGTGAACAACATCTGCTCGCAACCGAGCAGCCAACGTGGGAAGCTTGCTGTAATACCAGAGGTTTCGTTCGAGAGATCGACTTCCCATGTCGGCAAAGTGGATAGCAAGTCGGGTGTCCGAATCGAATCCAGCTTTCTGCACAAGCTTGCGTTGCCATGGTGCGACGATAAAATGCACGGCCGATATTTCGGAAGCTTGCAGAAGACAGTGCACCATATTGAAGGCCTGTCGTTGAACACCGGAAATTTCAGAAGAAAAAGAGGCGGCAGCGATCACGACCTTCATGAGCTCACCCCCTCATGAGACTCATAAACGATTCGGGTCGAAAATGCAGAACAAGCCATCCTTCGTCCTATGCCTATTTGGCGCAAAAGGGGCACATAGAGCAACAATGCAAGTGAGCCGTAGAACGCGCGCGCTGTCGCCAATCCGTGTAGACCTTCATTGCGAAGCAGATAAGCCATAAGGACCAACATCGCAGTTCTCGTGCAAAAACTGATCAGTGCCACTGTGCGGAAACGGCCGAGGGCGAGTAACGCATAGGTCCCGGTGACACTCAACCCCATCAGGGATGAACCCACAACGATCAATGGGAGAATCGTGACGGCCGTCCGTGCCACGACAGGGCCGGCCCATAATTCGATTAACCTGTCCCCAAACAGAAGGAGCATCCCGGCTCCGCACCCGACCAACAGCAGGTTGCAGGCAAATGCTTTCAAGAGGGTTCGACTCATCTCTGCGTTCGAGATCGTACTTGCCCGCCCAGACAGGTAAGGGAAAAGAAACTGAAGCCCTGAGGCTGTAAGGCCAAAGATAGGCTGCGCAAACTGCACGCACAACGCATAGGGAGCGACAGCAAGCGCGCCGAGGTAAATGCCCAGAATTACTCGATCAAGTTGACCGAAGATAACGCTGGTCAAGGCCTGCAACCAACTGAAGACACCAAATCCCAAAAGAATCTGCGTTTCCTCGCGCGCAAAGACCGGCCAAAGCGAGGAAACTCCAAGAGTCCTACAGAGCTGACAGAATTGTATGTAAGTTCCCAGAACTAGAAAAATAGCGGTAGCGACGAGAATGCTCTCGGCTCGCCTCCCGGACCAAGCAAGAGCAGCCGCTGATGCCAGCGTGAGTAGCCGGACACCGGTACTGATCCGCACCGCATCGCGGTACTGTTCGAAGGCGCGCTGCGTGCTCACGCTAACGCTCTCAATCGCGCGAACTAGAATCAACACGCTTGCGATGCGCAGAGTGACTAGACATTCCCAGAGCTGGGAAACGTGCGACGTTGCGACGTGCCGCGCGGCAAACGGCGCTGCGATCCATACCCCAAGTGCAAGCATGAAGCCAAGTACGAGGTTTATACCCAGCATGCTTCGGACTGTCCGCACCATCGACTCGGCATTACCTGTGCCGCGGAGGCGTGCCACGCGCTGAATATTGGCATCGCAGAATCCTGAAGCAATAATGCCGCCTGTGCTGATCACGGCCGTAGCAACCGTCCAGATGCCATACTCGGAAGCACCGAGTTTGTGCAAGACCACGGGTGCGACCATCAACATCCCAAATGGGTATGCCGCATAATCCAGAACGCCATAAGCCGCATTCGTCAGGTGCTTTTTCATGCAGCACCTCGTCTCGAAATCCAGCGACTTCTCGCACGTAACACCTGAATAATCTCTGACACAAGCACTTTCCGTGGATCGTCATCGTTGATCTTCGACCAATGATCGCGTACAAGAATGAACGTCGTTGTGACGGCAAAGCAAAGAGCCGTTAGGAACAAGGCGAGCAGCAATCGTCGAGGGGATGATTTCTTCTCTGGTATTCCAGGCGGATCGATCACGCTGACAACTGGAACGTCTTTCGCTTCTTCTATCCGCGCCATTTCATATTGCTGAGTAAGGAGTTCGAATACGGCCTCCTGCACTCTTACACGTCGATAGAGGTCCGCATATGGCACGGCGAGGCGCGGAAGCTGTCGTAATGGAGG